>OJMH01000497.1_pt1 | contig 51048 bp, 40 predicted proteins | sample 1597111 | NCBI WGS metagenome assembly OJMH01 (sample SAMEA2452115, study PRJEB22498) | human gut metagenome | reverse complement strand
GCTTTCCGCAGTCTATGATTTTAGAGCAAAACTCAAGTTTTGAGCTTTGGAACTTAGACGACTTTGGCAGAGAATCCAAGATGTTTCTCACGAGCCTTGCCGCATCTAAAATTGAAATATTAGTTCCCCTTAAAAGGGCCCTTGCCGATACGATTTCTTGCTTTGTCATAGTATTAAGAATACTATTGTCAAGCTACAAACACAAAAAAATTATAAATATTTAGTAAATACTTAGCTGGTGAAATTATTTAATTTTTAACTTGCATTAATTTGTAAAATACAAGCCGATACTTTAGGACTTATCTACTTGCTTATTAAAACGTTACGCAAGCTTTTAGCGTCATAGTATTCTTAATACTCTACTCTGATAACAAATTATGGAGGAGACTGTTAAATATTTGGGATGTAAGATAAAGGGGACATCAGTAACTCTTAAGGCTGATTTTTACTTACTCTGTCAATGTTGCCAAAGTCAAGGTAGAGCCAAGCAATGTTTTGGTGTAGACATAGTGGCAAATCCGCAAAAACCAAATGATATGCGTCCTTTTGATATTCTGCCTTCAGGAAATACTATTTATGATGAAGTTAAAAAACAGCAAGATGCAAATCTTACGCCTGCTTACCTTGCATACACTGCCGGATGTAGAAATATAATAAGCCCATACGAACAATGTTATCGCAATCATGGAAATAATCTTTTTATTCTCTCCACTGCTTGGGGAATTGTAAGGGCAGATTTTAAGATCCCCAAATATGATGTCTCTTTCAGTCCTCGGGCAGATCCAAGAGTGAAAGCGAAGTTAAATTCTCGAGGAGATTACGCGAATAATCATTGGAATTCGTATGCAAACGTTGCTTTCAATCATTTAAAAGATGAGATTGATTCTAATTTAAAAGTTAATTCAAAAAAGCCCATAGTTGTGATTTTAGCTAGAACTTATCTTTTGCGCTTTGCCAGGGTATATTCTAATAGTGGAATGTCAAATCCGCTTGTAATTATTTCCTATGCGGTAGTTCCTAATAATGTGAGGAGAATATTAGGTGATGCAAATGTGCAATATATTCGTTACGCTACTAATGCTAATAGAACTTGGCATTACGAAGTAATGCGCATTATCTAAATTTTAAAATGAAAAAATAAATTTCAATGTTATATTATTATGAATGCTAAAATGTATAAGCTCCTGTTTATATCAATTGTATCTATTCTATTTTCGCAAGCCTTGCTCTTTGCGGACAATGAGAATTATAACGACCGGAATGTTAGCGGTCGGGATTTTTCAAACCTCTCGCTAAAAAACTCAACATGGAGGGATGCTAATGCAGTACGTGCAAACTTTACAAATTCAAATCTCACATCTGCGGATTTTTTCTCTGCGGATTTAACATCTGCGAACTTCACTGATGCAGTAATAACAGGTGCAAGTTTTACTTGGGTTGATGGTTTTACGAAAGAGCAGTTGTATAGTACGGCAAGCTACAAAAACAAAGATTTAACTGGAGTAGAAGTAGATCTTCTTCTGAGTGATTTGGATGGTTTAAATTTTTCTAATTTTAATCTCACATCTGCGAATTTAGCATCTGTCGTCAAAAATTCAAACTTAACTAACGCAATAATAACAGGTGCAAGATTTACTAGGTATCTTACAAAAGCACAGTTGTATAGTACGGCAAGCTACAAAAACAAAGATTTAAGTGGGATAAGATTTCTTAACCTAACTATAGATGGTTGGAATTTTTCCAATCAAAATCTTACATCTGCGGATTTTTCAAGTTCACCCATATCCAATTCGGATTTTACAAATGCGAATCTCACATCTGCGAATTTTAGTTCATCCATATCCAATTCGGATTTTACAAATGCGAATCTCACATCTGCGGTTTTTAATTCATCCATATCCAATTCGGATTTTACAAATGCTATAATAAAAGATGCAAAGCTTGATCATTTAAGTTTGGAACAATTGTACAGCACCGCAAGTTATAAAAATAAAGATTTGGGTGCAATTCGTATCTCAATGCTTAATAATAGGACTGACTATGACATTAGCTGCGCCGATTTTTCTGGACAAAATTTAGAAGGTTCTTCTTTTAATAACCATAGTTCGTTCAACTTTTATATGAGAGGTGTTAACTTTAAAAATGCAAATTTAACGAGAGTTGTTTTTAGTGGTGTTTACTTAGAAGGAGCTATATTTGATGGTGCCGATTTAAACTCTGTTAGTTTTTCTTATTTCTCAGATGACACGATAACTGCAAGAAATGCAAGTTTTGTTGGAGCAGATCTGACAGATGCCAGTCTTAATATGGATTTTGCTGGTTCTGATTTTACAAATGCGTGCCTATTTGGAGCTAAGTTTTATTATACCACTACAAATTTTACAAACGCAAAAATTAATGGGGCTGATTTATCTTCGACTGTTGCAAACGGTTTTACAAAAGAAATGCTGTATTCAACAAAAAGTTATACGACAGATAGAGATTTATCAGGTGTACGCTTTGATTACAATAACATATCCTCTTGGGATTTGTCGGGTTTAAATCTACAAAATGTAAGTTTTTTGGCAAGTCGCATAACGAATGTTAATTTCTCTAATTCAGACTTGCGCGGGGCGCAAATGTTAGCAACAAGTGGTAACCCCATCTACCAAAACACCATAATGACGGACGGAAGAATTGAAAACTTTTCGATGACTTCGGCTTCAGATAGCTTAGTAATTCGAAAGTATGAGCCCGTTTCTGGCGGAAATATGATTTCTGCGAAGCTCGACACAAGTTCGACAATTTCAGGTGGGGCAATTCTTACTCTGGAGCGTGGTGCCGATTTTGAAATCACCAATAATTCAACTCTAAGCGTTGCTCAAGGTTCTACCATAAGTATAAACACCGATGCTTCTTCTTCGACAAGTTTTAGCATTTTGGCGGGTTCCGGCTTGGTATTTGAAAATGGCGCAATTTTGGAAATAAATATAGATAATACTTTTAGGTCAAGCGACAGTGTTTCATTCGTGGTCTTTGACTGGGAAAACGGCGGAAACTTTGAGGTGATAGGCGACTTTGTAAAAGACGAAAGCATATTCTTAAGCCTAAACGGCGAAAAGTTTAATGGCGACTGGAACTATAACATAGATAATAATAAATTTATCATAAACATCTCTCAGGTTCCGGAACCCGCCGCATACGCCGCAATATTCGGAGCTCTGGCTTTATTTATTAGCATTAGGCGTGGAAAGAGAAACTAAATCTTATTAAAATAAGACAGTTTTCAACTCTATTTAAAACCCAAACAAGTCCGCCGCATGGCGGGCTTGTTTGCTATCTAAAACGATTAAAATTCCCCGACTTAAAAGCTATTTAAACTAAAGGGGATTAGCGTTTCAAATTTTAAGAACTAAACCTATTTATCTAAATTCATACACGCTAAATTTTATCTCTCAAATTTCAAATTAAGCTAGCTTGCAGTGCCTAGTTGATAAAAACAAGCTAAGCAAACAGTTTTTCGCTAAGTCCATCAAGTCCTTAAAACCTAAAAAGCACTTAGACAAATCTGACAATTTAGCAAGTCTCGCAGTCTCGAGCTTTAAAAGCTAAACTCGATATTCAACAAACGGCAAAAATACTATTTCAAATTGTCGGCAAAAAGCAAAAGTGTGTTCGTTATATTCCCGCCGCTACCCCCGCCGTCAAAATCCAAAGACAATATGTTCATATCGGGATAATGCGCTTTTACGCGCCTTTCTATCCCCTTTGACACTATGTGATTTGCTATGCAGCCGAAGGGCTGTAAGCTTACGACATTCTTTACTCCGGATTTCGCAAGACTCATAATTTCAGCGGGCAACAACCACCCCTCGCCAAACTGAGAATTTAAAGATACAACTTTTTCAGCCTCGCGTGCCGATTCAAATATGTCCTCAAAAGGCCTAAAATATTTAAATTCGGAGGCTATTGCGTTAACCTTTTCTATTTGGCTTTTAACTATCTTGTACAAAAGCTGCAGCAAGAAATCGGAAAGCTTGCGGCGCTCCAGCAAACTGCCGACATTCACCTTGCTATTCACAAAGCACTGTACAAAGAAATCTATCAGGCACGACGGGACTGGCTCAATATTTTTAGATATAAGCCAATCTATAGTTTCCCTCTGGGCGTATGGATTGTATTTTAAAAATATTTCACCAACCACTCCCACTTTGGCTCTCGATACATCTTCGCATATATCGTTAAATTGCCTTGCTGCATCTTTTAATATATCAAAGAGCTCTCCGGAGCGGTGATTTAAAATTAGCGTCTTTGCGCGCCCTAAGAACTCGTCGCGCAAGTGGGCGGCCTGCCCTTTCCGCTTCTCGCGCACGGCGCTTGCGTAGTAAAATTTTGCGATACAGTCGCTATACAGCACGGCTCTCAGCGCCACAGGCAAGAGCTTTATCCAGTTTACTTTTAGCCTTGATTCTCCGCTATCCAAACCATCTCCAAACGAAAGCGAAACTACGGGCACGTCGGAATATCCGGCTGCAACGAGCGCCTTCTTTATTAGAGCCGCATAGTTACTAGCCCTGCACTGCCCGCCCGTCTGACTTATAGCCACTGCAAAATCTTCAGGTTTGTATCTGCCGCTTTTAAACGCCTTTACAATGTCCCCAACTATGAGCGTTGCCGGATAGCAAACCTCGTTGTTTGCGTACATCAAGCCAAATTCACCGGAAATTTCGTCGCTCATAGGCAAAATTTCCAATTCGTAGCCAGCGCTCTCCAGTATAGATGGCAGCAGCGGCGATATAAACGGCGTAAAGAAGGGCGCCAAAAGCTTGCGCCTCGATTTTTTGCCATCGTATGGGGCACTCGTCACAAAGTCTCGACAGGCTCTATTGCGCTTAGAATTGGCGTACTTTAAGCTCTCAAGCAGAGACCTCACCCTGAGCTTCATGGACCCTATGTTATTTATGTCGTCGAGCTTTAAAAGCGTAAAGGTCTTTCCGGCCCGCTCTAAGACATCGGCCACTTCGTCGAGCAAAAAGGCGTCTGGGCCGCATCCAAACGATGTCATCTGCACAAACGGAATATTGCGCTCAAGCCCTGCGCACCACTTTGCGGCTCTCAATATATTATTCGGATACGCCCACTGAGCTAAGAAGTGGACGTCATTGAAGTCCGCCTCCTCAAAGCGCGCGATATCGTCAGATATCACATAGACGCCCATACTCGCTATGGCGTTTGAAATCTTGTGCTGAATTAATGCATCGGAATGGTAGGGTCTGCCGGCAAGGAGCACAAGCGGTCTATTATTTTCTATGGCGCTTTTAAATATATCGCGATTCCTCTTTACTATGTTGCGAACGTATTCCATCTGGCTTTTTTCGGCAGCTTCAAAGGCCTTCCTGATGGTCTTCTTTTCAACATCAAGCCCCGTGAGATAGCGCTCGCACTGCTTGTATAGCAAAGACCTATCTTTAAAGGATATAAGCGGAGTGTCTATCTTAACTTCGCCATGCCCAACGCCCTTTATAACTTCTGAATAAGCCGTAACTATCGGACAATTGTAGCTATTTTGCCCACCATTATTTTTCTCAAAAACCACATATGGCAGGAATATCCTGTCAACCTTGCGCTCAACTAAATTCTCTATGTGCGCATGCACAAGCTTTGCCGGAAAGCATATGTTGTCGGACATAACCTGCCTTGCGCACTTTTCGTATTCGGCCATATTTGACGGGCCTGAGAGAACAACCGTCATTCCGCAAGAAGTAAATAGCGCATGCCAGAATGGATAATCCTCATACATATTTAGGCAGCGCGGGATTCCTATTACAGGGCCGTGCGCAGATTGAGAAGTTCGCTTGAACAGCAGCTCATTTTTTACATCGTAAATATTTTCCGAATGAACGTCCGATTTGCCGTTTGTAAAAATTTTTTCGCACCTGTTGCCCGCAAAGTAAATCTTGCCGTTTGCAAATTTATAGCGCGAGACCGCGCACTTATTCTCGCAACCGCCGCAATTCAGAAGCTTTAGCTCGTAGTCCGCCTTCGACAGAATCTCGTCTAGCGTTTTTGATGAATTGAAATTTTGCCTTGCGTACAAAGCGCAGCCCAAAGCCCCCATAAGTTCGGGAATGTCGCACCTTGCAACTTCGGAAGATGTGAGTAGCTCCAAGGCGCGAACAATCGCATCGTTTCTCATAGTTCCGCCCTGCACCACCAAGTGCCGCCCCAAAACCGACGCATCTTTTAATTTTAAAACCTTGTACAGACAGTTCTTTACAACCGAGTATGCCAAGCCCGCCGCAATATCGTCAACGCCGGCGCCCTCGCTCAGAGCCTGCTTGACTTTCGAATTCATAAAAACCGTGCACCTTGTACCCAAATCGCAGGGATTTTTTGCAAGGCAGGCAAGCTTCGCAAAATCGCTTACTCCATAGCCCAAGGTCTTTGCAAAAGTCTCGATAAAAGATCCGCAACCCGACGAGCAAGCCTCGTTTATGTCGACGCGCTCAACTATGCCGTCTCTTACAAATATTGCCTTCATATCCTGGCCGCCTATATCCAGAATGAAAGAGACTTTCGGATTTAGGTGCTTGGCAGCCATGTAGTGGGCCATAGTTTCAACTATCCCGCAATCGAGTTGAAAGGCCGCTTTTACAAGGTCTTCTCCGTAGCCCGTGGAGCAACTCCCCAGGATATTTAAGCTTGCCCCAAGCCTGTCGCACTCCTCTTTTAATTTTAATAGCCCTCGCTCTACGCACTTAATGGAATTGCCGCCGTTTGAGGAGTAATAGCTAAAAAGCAGATTTCCATCAGTGTCTAGCAATACAATTTTTGTGGTTGTGGAACCGGAATCAATACCGAGGAAAACGTCGTTTTTACCCGCCTTTAACTCGGATTTCTCTATCTTATATTTGGCAAATTTTTCAAGCCAAATCGCATAGTCGCTATCGCTTTTAAAAATCGGCTCTAGAGATGTATTAACTGCGGACTTCTGCGACAAGCCGCGCTTTAAATTTTCGATTAGCTCGGAGATTCTAACAGTCTTGCCGCTAGCCGACAGCGCAGCCCCCCAAGCGGGCAAGAGCGCCCCCGCCTCCGGTATTATGACATCTTTTTTGCCTAGCTTAAGATAGTCAAAAAACGCCTCTCGCAAGGCCGGTATAAAAGTAAGCGGCCCCCCGCAAAATAATACGGGTGCATCTATCTCTCTGCCGTGGGCAAGTGCCACAATTGTCTGCACTGCAACTGCGTGGAAAATTGAGGCTGCGATGTCGGGTCTGCTTGCGTTTTGAGCTATCAAATTTTGAATGTCCGTCTTGCAGAAAACGCCGCAGCGCGAAGCTATGGGGTAGATGCGCTCGTGCTCAGAGGCAAGCTTGCTTAATGAATCTACGTCTGTGCCCAATATGAGCGCCATTTGGTCGATAAAAGCCCCAGTTCCGCCGGCGCAATTTCCGTTCATTCTTAAATCTACCCCGCCGGAATCTCCAAAAAAGACTATTTTTGCATCTTCTCCGCCTATATCTATTAGCGATTTTGTCTGCGGATACTTCTGCTTAACAGCCTTTGTCGCGGCAAGCAGTTCCTGAACGAATCCAAAGCCAAATTTCTTTGAAATTCCCAATCCTACCGAACCAGTTATTTCAAGGCTAATTTCGACATCTCCCAAGCGCTCTTGCAGACTATTTAGAAATTTAACTAAAAGCTCTATAGCTTTTGCATTGTGCCTTTCGTAGGCCGAAAACACACAAGCTCCGGAAGCGTCTATAGCCACCAGCTTTACAGTTGTCGAACCTGCGTCTATACCTACTCTAAGCATATATAAAGAGGTTCTATTATAAAGCTTATGTGATTATCAAACAAAAAAAATTGAATTTTATAAAAATTTTTAAAGCTAAAAAAAGCTTCTAAAAATCTTCTGAAATTCCCAGTTTCCTCCTAGCAATAGGCCGTCTCGGTGCTACCACTTATCAATACAAATGGGAGAGAGGCTCATTTTCAAATTTCAATAAATAACCCAAAGTTTCAAAATGTAAATATGGCGCTTTCGCTGCCCGGAATGACAAATCAAAGTATTTCACAAACAGTGGGAAGAGAAATTCCGAATCAATAGAAAAAAGCTAAAAAAAAGAGGGGGCGCTTAAAAAAGCACCCCCGAATCACTGTTGCTTGCTATTAACGATTATCCTATATTTGGCGTCTCTTACTGCACATAACAAACGCAAAGTTTGAAAATCCTAAAAAGAACACTAAACGCGCCAAAATAGCAATGCCACGGCCCAAAATAGCCGGCACATGCAATAAAGCCAACAATAGATTTTTCATGTAGTAAGCGAGAGTAGGAGGCTGCAAGTGCGCAGGAACCCACCACTTGCTCTATGCTAGCAAAATATTTCTATAATTGCGTTTAAAATTTTTCAGTGAAGGAATTTGAACAAGATAGCTTAGAACTTTCCAAGTAAAAACAAGAGAAATTCCAATCTATAAAAATGGAACCCATTACCCAATAAAAAAGCCGCACTCAAGCTGTGCGGCCTTCAAAGATTATAAGTCCGAGACGCTACTGGCGCGGTACCATTGGGTAGCTGCCAAGATACTTTACCATGGGCAGAGTCCGGTCTAATTCCTTAAAGACGGCCCTTGTAGCATCGTCCTCCCAGTGTCCCTTAAAGTCGATAAAGAATATGTAGTCCCAAGCCTTCCTGCGGCTGGGGCGAGACTCAATTCTAGTCAAATTGATGTTGTAGCGGTTAAAGGGCATTATCATATCGCAAAGCGCACCAGGTCTATCGTTTAGAGACAGTACTACGCTTGTCTTGTACTCCACATTGTCGGCCTTCAGCGACTCGTGCTTACCGACCACCAAAAAGCGCGTTACATTGTCCTTCTTGTCCTGTATGCCCGACTCTATAATCGGAACCTCGTAGAAGTCCGACGCTATGTGGCTTGCTATCGCCGCAATCTCCGGATTTTCATGCGCGTATTTTACGGCTATTGCAGTGCTATCGACATACTCTATATCGGCGTTTGGCAGGTTTCTTCTAATCCAATTTCTGCACTGGCCTATAGCCTGGTCTTTAGAGCAAATTTTGCGAACTTCAGCCAAAGAGCCGCGCGACATTATGCACTGCTCTATCGGCAGATACACCTGCCCCACAATTTTTAAATCGGACTCCGCCAGCATATCCATCGTGTGGAATACCGCGCCCTCTATGGAATTTTCTATGGGCAATACTCCGTAATCGCACTCGCCGAGCTCAACTGCCGCAAATATGTCGGGAATTGAGTGCATTGGCCTGTAATCTACGCTAGTGCCAAAGTTTTTAATTGCAGCTTGCTGAGTGAATGTGGCAACGGGCCCCAGATAGGCAACTTTGAGCTTTTTCTCGGCGGAGATTGAAGCTGAAATAATTTCCCTAAAAATCGCCCTTAGCGCGCTTTCCGAAATTCTGCCTGCGTTTTTCTTCAAGAGGTTCTCAAAGACTTTTGTTTCGCGGCTGGGCACATAAACGTCCTCGCCCGCCTCAAGCTTAATTTTTCCAATTTGCCTTGCCGCATCTATGCGCTTTTCAAGCAAATCGAGAATTTGCGAATCGAGATTATCTATTTCTTTTCTGAAGGTATCTTTATTCATCTTCCTTATCCGTATCGGGGGAATTTTCCACCGCTAAATTATCCGATTTTTCTGAAGCTTGCGCCGAAGTTTCAGAGCCATCTGGTGCGGGATTTGCCCCGCCCGAAACTCCCGAAACCAACGTAGCGCTCTTTTTATCCTCGCCCGAAAGCCCGACGTCCTCATTTTTGACGGCTGCGGGATTGCTAGCTCGCCTAATCCACTCCGATATTTGATTGGGGCTTAGAACGTCGCTTGCGGGCAACTCCTCTATTGAAGTTACTCCGATAAATTCCAAGAAGTGCGGAGTTGTCGCATACTGAAGAGGTCTGCCGGGCAAATCGGCGCGCCCGACTATGTAAATTAAGTCTCTATCTGTAAGGCGCGCGATGGCGCTGTCGGCGCTAACTCCCCTTATTGCCTCTATTTCGGCCCTTGTCACGGGCTGGCGGTAAGCGATTATAGCCAAAGTTTCCAGAGCCGCCTGCTTTAATTTTTGCGGGCGCGGATCGTTTCTCAAAAGCCTGACCCAATCTGCGTAGTCGGGTGAGATTGAAAGCTTAAAACCGTTTGGACCTTGCAGGAGCTTATAGACCTCGCCCGACTCCTGAAGCTCGCCAGCAATCTCGTCCATAGCCTCGCGTATTTGGGTTGCCGTAAGCAAAGTGGGAACCTGTGCCATCAGGTCTTTCATGAGCGCCTGCTCGCTCTGGGCCCCTTGAGAGTTTGTGTCGGAGGGCTCAAAAGCTGCGCTATCGGCGGCTTCCTCCTCCGAATCAAAGCGCTCGTTTTCCTCGTGGTAACGCGCTATCACGGCTTGGATGTCCTTTATCGACAGCCACTCGCTCGTGGAAAACAAGAGAGCCTTCAAAATCTTCTTTAGATTAAATTGCATAAAAAAAACTTTACCTAAGCGTTTTAAAGTCATTTTATAAAGTCACAACAAAAAAATTTATGTTTACACGCAAATCGACAAAAAGTTTTGAAGGCAGGAACATGTCGGGAGCCCGCTCGCTGTGGCGCGCAACCGGAGTTAAAGAGGAGGATTTTAAAAAGCCCCTGATTGCGGTGGCAAACTCGTTTACCCAATTTGTGCCGGGACACGTGCACCTCGACGAGGTCGGCAAATTCGTCTGCCAAAAGATTGAGGAGTTCGGCGGAATCGCAAAGCAGTTTAATACAATTGCAATTGACGACGGCATCGCAATGGGCCACGGCGGCATGCTCTATTCGCTGCCCTCGCGCGAACTGATAGCAGACAGCGTCGAATACATGGTAAACGCCCACTGCGCCGACGCCCTAATCTGCATCTCAAATTGCGACAAAATTACGCCCGGCATGATGATGGCCGCAATGCGCCTGAATATCCCTACGATTTTTGTAAGCGGCGGCCCCATGGAGGCTGCGAAAGTCGTAATAGACGGCAAAGAGCACAACATCGACATGATAGACGCAATGGTAGCGGGCGCAAATCCGAACGTCTCCGATGCCGACTCGCTTAAAATGGAGCGCGAAGCCTGCCCGACCTGCGGCTCGTGCGCCGGAATGTTTACGGCAAACTCAATGAATTGCCTAGCCGAAGCCATAGGCTTTGCCCTGCCCGGAAACGGCACGACAGTCGCAACCCACACCGAAAGGCAAAATCTCTGCGAGCGTGCCGCCAAGCGCATAGTTGAAATGGCAATCGACTACTACGACCATGAAAACACAAAAGTTTTGCCGCGCTCTATCGCAACCCGCGAGGCCTTCCTAAACGCCATGAAGCTCGATATAGCAATGGGCGGCAGCACAAACACAGTCTTGCACCTTCTTGCTATAGCCCGCGAAGGAGAAGTTGATTTTACGATGAAAGACATAGACGCCCTAAGCCGCGTCACACCCCACCTTTGCAAAGTTTCGCCCTCAATTCCCGACATACACGTTCAAGACGTCCACCGCGCGGGCGGTATATACGCCATATTGGGCGAACTTGCCAGAGCCGGACTTTTGAATACCGAGGTCTATTCGGTAATGGGTACAACCCTCGCCCAAAACTTGGAAACCTACGACATCAAAAGCCCCAAGTGCCCGGAGCGAGTAAAGCACTTCTTCAAGGCCACAGCCGGCGGAAAGTTCAACATCAAAGCCTTCAGCCAATCTACCTACAATGACGAGCTTGACACCGACCGCGAAAAGGGCGTGATACGCGACATAGCCCACGCCTATTCTACGGACGGAGGCCTCGCTGTTCTCTTCGGAAACATCGCCCAGAAGGGCTGCATAGTTAAGACCGCGGGCGTCGATAAAAACATATTAAAATTTAAGGGTACGGCAAAGGTGTTCGACTCTGAGAGCGACGCAAGCAAGGCAATCTTGGGCGGCGAAATAGAGCCTGGAGACGTTGTTGTGATTCTCTACGAAGGCCCGCGCGGCGGCCCCGGAATGCAGGAGATGCTCTACCCGACAAGCTTTTTAAAGAGCATGGGCTTGGGCAAGCTCTGCGCCCTGCTTACAGACGGAAGATTCTCCGGCGGCACTAGCGGACTTTCCATAGGCCACGCCTCGCCCGAAGCCGCCGACGGCGGAGACATCGCCTTAATTGAAAACGGCGACTTTATAGATATAGACATTCCAAACCGCACCATAGAGCTTGTGATATCCAAGGAGGAAATGGATAAGAGGCGCGCCGAAAAGCAAAAGCAGGGCTACAAGCCCAAGCGCGACAGAGTTGTGTCGAAGGCTCTGCAATTCTACGCAAGTTGCGTATCGTCTGCGGCGGACGGAGCCGTCAGAGTCTTAAAATAGGCGGCTTTGCCTGTGTAAAAAAATAAATATCCGCAAATATCTTATAAAAGTAAGCGCGAGAGTCTAAAGGGGCTTTCGCGCTTTTTTTTAAAAAAATTGCCAAGCAAAAAATCGGCAAACAAAATGGAATGCCCGATAAACGAAAAAGGACTCTTTGCGAAAGTTCGCCCGCCTAAATCCTGCGCATATTCCATACAGCACGCGGCGGGCAGAGTCAAAATCTCGCACCGAATATGCCGTATTTAAATTTTTACCGCTTTACTTTGTAGAAGCCTTAAAGATTAAAATCAAGGCGGTAAATTCAACACTTTTCCTCCTCAAAAGCCTTCGCAAAAGTTCCTAAAACTTGGCGGGGCAATTCGCGCAGTAAATACTGCACAAGCTCATAAGAGCAGTTTAAAACCCTCTTTTTTTCCCTTTTTAAAAAGCTTTTTAGCGGACTCAAAGTCCTCCTTTGTAATCTCCATTTTTACTTCGTTTAAGGTCGACTCGGCCATTTTGAACCCCCTTTCAAGAGCTAATAAAAGCCACGCGCACGCCTTTACCTTGTCGCAAATTTTATTTTCCTCATTGTAGTAGCAAGCTCCTAGATTGTAAGCCGACTGCCCGTCGCCCTTTTCGACCGCTGAGAAGTAATATTCCAAGGCTTTATCTAAATCTTTCTCAACCCCATATCCGTTTTCGTAACATACCCCCAGATTACATATGGACATCACATGCCCCTGCTCGGCCGCCTTCTTCCACCATTTTACCGCTTCCGCCCTATCCTGCGAAACACCTTCCGCATCAAAATAACTAAGCCCCAAGCTGAACTGAGACGGCGCATACCCCTGCTTGGCCGCCTTTAAGTAACACTTGAAGGCCTCCGACAAATTTTTCTCTACACCCTCCCCGCGCTCGCACAAAACTCCCAAATTGTACTGCGCCTGAGCATGCCCCTGCTCGGCCGCCTTGCGATACCACTTTACAGCCTCAAACGGATTTTTACGAACCCCCTGGCCGTTGTTGTAGCAAACCCCCAGATTAAACTGGGCCAAGCTGAAACCGCTTGCCGCCGATTTGCCAAACAACTCCGCCGCTTTCGCGTAATCCCGCTTCACTCCAAGCCCATCGTAGTACAAAATGCCCAAATTATTCATGGCTTCGGCGTGGTTTTGCTTGGCGGCCTCGGCGTACCACTTTACCGCTTCCGATATATTCCTATCTACGCCGATTCCGTCCTTGTAACATAGCGCCAAAGCATTCTGGGACGGCGCATACCCCTGCTTGGCAGCTTTCTTCAACCACTTTACGGCCTCGGCCGGATTCTTTTCAACGCCAAAGCCGTTGTTGTAGAGAATCGCAAGATTATTCTGGGCTTGGGCATATCCCCGCTCTGCAGCCATGCGAAAATATTTGAAGGCCTCCTTGTAATTTTTTTCAACACTCTTTCCCTCGTAGTAGAGAATTCCCATGCTATTTTGCGCCTCTAAAAAACCAGCATCCGCCTCTGCTTTGAGCGCGTCAACGTCCTCCTTTGCAATGAAAAAAAGGGGAACTAATAGCCAGGTAAGAACTGATAGAAAAATTTTCATATCTAGCTTATAATAAAATCTTATGCAGGGCTAATCAAGGAAATAAAACTTGCGTAAAAATTCACTTATCCGCAAGCCAAAAAAAAGCTTCGGAATTTTAATCCCGAAGCTCCCTGCAACCATAAAAACAAAAATTGCATCAGACGCTCAAGCGCCTTGTCAAAAATTCTATTACATCCGCAAACTTTTCGTCCTGCTCCATAGAGTTTGAAACGGCAGCAATCGCGTGCATTACAGTGCCGTGGTTTCTGCCCCCAAAGAGCTTGCCAATCTCCTGCAATGAATGCTTTGTAAGCTTTCTTGACAAATACATTGCAACCTGCCTCGCAAGAGCTATATTAGCAGGTCTGCGCGGCCCAATCATATCGGCAACCTCTATTTTGTAGTACTCCGCCGTCTTTTGCTGTATCTGCGGAATATCTACCTGCGCGGCGGCCTCGTCCTGCAAAAAAGAGTCCGCCAAAAGCTTCTCGGCCGTAGCCAAATCGAGGGCCTTTGCGTCTTTTATCAGGGCCGTGTAAGCTATAAGCCTGTTTAGCGCACCTTCCATTCTGCGAACGTTCTTTGTTATTTTGCGAGCCAGAAAATCCAAGACATCGGGCGCTATGCGGGCGTTTAAGGCCTCGGCTTTTTTTGATAAAATTGCAAGGCGCGTCTCGTAGTCCGGCGGCTGAATATCTATGGGCATTCCCCACTCAAAGCGCGTGACTAAGCGCTCATTTAAATCCGGAATTTCAGATACCGGCCTATCGCTGGAAAGGATAATCTGCTTTCCGGAATTAAACAGGTCGTTAAAGGTGTGGAAGAACTCCTCCTGACAGCGCGTCTTTCCGGAAAAGAACTGGACATCGTCTATCATAAGCACATCCACAGACCTGTACTTCTGGCGGAATTTCACCAAGTCGTTATCCTGAATTGAGCGTATAAATTCGTTTATAAAGCGCTCGCTAGATATGTAGACAATGCTGGAATTCGGATTGTTGTTAAATATAAAATGGGCAACTGCATGCATAAGGTGCGTCTTACCCAAGCCCGTGGAGCCGTAAAGGCAAAGCGGGTTAAACGCGCTTCCCGGAGACTCCGCCACTGCAAGAGACGCCGCATGCGCAAGCCTATTGCCATCGCCAACTATAAAATTTTCAAAAGTATTGCGCGCGCTTATTACCGGTGGCGAAACTCTGCTTTTTTTAGCAAAAACCCTAGATCTTTGCGCCTCATCCCTCTCCGAATCCAAATTTTTAAATTCCGAACCGGGTTGGGCCACTATCTTAAAATCTACATTTGTCCCGCCCGCGAGATATAGATGTTTTTTTATAATATCCGAATAGTTATCTCTTATCCAGTCGGCGGCAAAATCCCCGGAGACTGCCAAAGTTAAAATTCCGTCTTTGGAGCCCAGGCACTGCATTGTTTCAAACCACGAGGCAAAAGTCTCCGGCGACATAGCCGCAGCTATCCCAGCCTTGGCGGTATCCCAGAGCTCATTCCCAATGGCATTTAAAGTTTTTTCCGACATTACTTCTCCAAAATTTGCAGGCATTTATTCACAATTTAGCGCTAGCTAGCAAGCCTTTTTTAGGGCTGCCCACCTTTTATATTTTAAGAACTTTACACAAAAGAACTTAAAGCATTAACCTCCGCGCTCGCAAGCCTAATAATTGCCATAAATACCTTTTTTATAAACAGTTAGAAAGTTTAAGCGCGATACTTTCAAAGCCCCAAATTTCAGGCTTTACTCATATCGCGCCCTCATTGCAGACAATAGTTTAAAATATGCGGCGAGATTTCAAGAATAAGTTTTTAACAAGTTATTGACAATTTGCTGCGGTAAAAAAAATTTAAAAAAAAGCTTGCCAAGAATTGAAAAAAACGCGCCGCCCTTCAGCTTGCTATTTTAGGCTGACTCAACAATACCCCCGCCTCAAAATATCCTAAAAATCTAAGTTTTTTTTGAAAAACCGTCCGGAACATTCTCTGGCAGACGTCTCAAAAATTTTTCTCAATTTCTCAAAAGAGTTATTGACATGATATTGACATAAAAAAATTTCACAAAATCTATTAAATATTTTTTTCAAAGCTAGGCTTGTGCGCTGCAAATTTACGAAATGATAAAGCTCCGCATAATCTCAAAGCCAAACAGCAGAGTCCGGATTCATTTTTACAGTAACACGGCTATTGTAGGAAGTTATGCTAGGAATTTTTTGTATGCGAAACAAAAAAAATCGCTAAAACTTGGCCTGCTGCGCCTATTTAATGTTGAAAAATGCAAAACAGATGCCAGAAATGTTAGCTTTAAATCCTTAAAGATTCTATTTAGATATGACAGATAAAGAAATACTACAAAATGCGGCAAACGAGGCAAGGGGTCTTGCCATCGACGCAATAGCAGCAAGAAAATCCGGCCATCTGGGCCTTCCGCTGGGCTGCGCTGAAATTGGCGCGGTGCTTTTCGGCGAGATACTAAATATAGACCCGAAGTCGCCAAAGTGGCTCAATCGCGACAGATTTGTTTTGAGCGCCGGTCACGGCAGCATGTTCATTTACTCCTGGCTTCACATGTCCGGCTTTAACCTCACTAGGGAAGACCTGTCAAAGTTTAGAATGATGCATTCAAAGACTCCCGGACACCCCGAGTTTGGAGTCACAGAGGGCGTAGAGGCAACTAGTGGCCCTCTCGGACAGGGTGTCGCAAACGCCGTCGGTATGGCAATTTCAGAAAAGATGGCGGCGGCGCGCTTTAACACTCCGGAATGTGCGCTATTTGACCACAAGGTTTACTGCTTGGCGGGCGATGGCTGCATGCAAGAGGGAGTGGCCTCAGAAGCTTGCGCGCTGGCGGCCCACTACAAGTTGGACAACCTCATACTCATGTACGATTCAAACGACGTAACGCTGGATGCCGCCGCCGAAAAATCGCAGAGCGAGGATACAGCAAAGAGGTTCCTTGCCTACGGGTTTGAAGTATTTAAGGCAGACGGTCACGATTTGGACGCAATAAAGGCCGTCTTAAAGAAGGCTGCAAAGCGCCCCAACGGCAAGCCGAAGTTGGTAATATTTAAGACAGTAATAGCAAAGGGCATAGCCGAAGTTCAGGGTACGTCAAAGGGTCACGGCGAAGGCGGCGCAAAATTTGCAGACGAGGCCCGCAAGGCACTGGGTCTTCCCGACGAAAAATTCTTTGTGAGCGACGCCACATACGAATATTTTGGAAAGCTTGCAAAGAAGCGCTCCCGCAAGCGCAAGGCTTGGGAAAAGTCATTTGAAGCTTGGAAGCTCGCAAATCCGCAGAAGGCCCAAGAGTTGGACGAGTGCGCAAACAAGGGCAATTACTTCTCGGATCCAAAGAAGTTGCTGAGCTTTATTCCGGAATTTCCCAATACTGATAAGAGCGCATCTCGCTCGTCGGGCGGAGCGGTCTTAAATTCCCTGGCCCACAAGATGCCAAATATAGTCTCGGGCTCGGCCGACTTGTACGGCTCGACAAAGAACTATATTAAAGACGCGGGCGATTTCTCTCCGGCAAATCCTGCAGGCAGAAACATCTACTACGGAATACGCGAGCACGCGATGGCTGCGATAACAAACGGAATATGCTACTACGGATTGTTCACGCCGTCTTGCGCGACCTTCCTGACATTCGCAGGCTACATGCTAGGAGCTGTGAGAGTTGCCGCCCTATCCGACTTGCCCGTTCAGTACATACTGACGCACGACTCAATCGGAGTTGGCTACGACGGCCCGACACACCAGCCGGTTGAACTTGTAAGCATATTAAGGAGCATTCCGCGCCTAGACGTCGTAAGACCCGCGGACTCTGAGGAGTGCGCCGGAGCTTATGCGCATGCGTATTCGCGCCAGAACGGCCCGACTGCTCTAATTTTGTCGCGCCAAGACTTGCCGATTTTGAATGAAATACCGGTGCAGACCCGCCGCGAGGGCGTGCTAAAGGGCGCGTATATCGCAAGGAAGGAAACTCAGCCCTTGGAGCGCATATTGATTGCGACAGGCTCCGAGCTCTCGCTAGCCTTGAAGGCCGCCGACATATTGGGCTACGGAACGCGAGTAGTTTCAATGCCCTGCATGGAGCAGTTTGAGCGCCAGAGCGACGAGTACAAAGAGCAGGTTCTGCCAAAGAGCTGCACGAATCGCACTGCAGTTGAGGCGGGCGTTGCCCTGCCCTGGTACAAATATGCGTCAAAATTTGTCGGCACGAACGACTTCGGCTTCTCGGCAGACTTGCCTGAGCTTATGGAAGCCTTTGGTTTGACGCCGCAAAACATAGCAAATGTCGCAAAGTAGTCTCAAGTTGAGACTCTGAAATTTGAGGCGGTCGGAATTGCTCCGGCCGCTTTTTATTTTGCGTAGATTAAACAAGGCTGATTCAAAATAGGAAGCAAGAAGAGCATCTAAAAAAATAAGATTTAAAAGCCAAGCCGCGCGAAAAGTCCTTTTAATGTCGATTGTTTGATTGCGGTGTAAGTAAAATGATATTCTCAGTTTTTTACAAAATTTTGCAGTTAGAATTTGCGAATGTATCCATAGTCTGCGAGAGATAAAGCTAATTATATACACTGGCAAAATTAAAAAAATCCAAGTGAGCAAAGAGGCGATATTCCTTTGTAAAAAGTTGAAATAACGCTTTGATAATAAATATGTTAAGAGTAAAAAATCAGGGCTTTAAAGCCTGGGCGAAAGTTTGTTAAAGCAAGATATATTACAGCTCAAAAATTTGTGAGCACACTTAAACTATTTTTTAATTGACTAATATCGCAATGGGTATAGTTCTGTCCAACTTTATAAGTAATAAGAAATTGAAATGTTCGTTCAGATTCTAAAATCAAAAATCCTTCGCGCCGAAACGACAGATGCCATTCTCGACTACGAAGGCTCGCTTGCGATAGACGAGGCTTTAATGAAGAGAGTTGGTCTTTTGTATGGGGAGAAGATCCTCGTAGGCAACATCTCAAATGGCAGGAGATTTGAAACTTACGCAATTCCGGCACCCGCCGGAAGCAAGACGATATCCCTGCGCGGAGCGGCCGCGCACATGGGCAAGAAGGGAGATTTGCTCGTACTTATGAGCTTTGCGCAAATGACGGAGCAGGAAGCCAGCCAGTGGGTTCCTCGCACAATAACACTTGCCGAGGGCAACTCCAAAATAATAAAGGAGCAAAACCCGATAAAAGATTAGAAATTTTTAACACAAAACCAAAGGCACAAAAGCATGTCAGACAAACTATTCATACCCGGCCCAATTGAGGTTTCCGAGAAAACCTACAAGGCAATGACAACACACTTGGTTGGACACCGCAGCAAGGACTTCGTAGCCCTTATGGAGAGAATCCAACCCGATTTACAGAAGCTCTTTTTCACGAAAGACCCCGTGTATCTGAGCACCAGCAGCTCATGGGGCGTGATGGAAGGCTCCATACGCAACGTCTGCAAAAAGGGAGTGCTAAATTGCGCAAACGGCGCATTCGCCGACAAGTGGTACGACGTAAGCCTGCGCTGCGGCAAGAATGCGGAGGTTCTGAAGTTTGAGTGGGGCAAGCCAGTCGATCCCGAAGCGGTCCGCAAGGCACTATCAACCGGCAAGTTCGACGCCATAACAATAATACACAATGAGACCTCAACCGGCACAATGACGGACATTAAGGCGGTTATGGAAGTTGTGCGCGAGTTCCCCGAGGTAATTTCCATAGTAGACACCGTAAGCTCCTTCTCGGCCCTGCCCATAAAGAAGGACGAGTTGGGAATAGACGTCATGTTGGCAGGCTGCCAGAAGGCTATGGCAATTCCGCCGGGATTGGCCTTCCTGACAGTTTCAGAGCGCGCCCTAAAGAGGGCAAAGGAAGTTGAAGGCAGAGGCTACTACTTCGATTTCTTGGAATTCCAAAAGAATTACGAGAAGAATATGACGCCCTCCACGCCGACAATCTCCCTCATATACGCACTCGAAAGCAAGCTTGAGGACATCAGAAACGAAGGGCTCGAAAAGCGCTATGCCCGCCACTTGGAAAATAACAAGATAGTTCGCGACTGGGCGTACGGATACGGCTTTGAATTGTTGCCGGAAGAAAAGTACGGCTCCGTAACTCTAAACTGCTTCAAGAATACCTTGGATATAGACATAGCTGGCGTCATTGCAGAGCTAAAGAAGCGCTATCACATGGTATTTGACGGCGGTTACGGCGCACTCAAGGGCAAGACTTTCCGCATCTCCAACATGGGCGACGAAACTCCGGAGACGATGCGCGAGCTCTTGAACAATATAGATACAATACTTCCCGAATTTCTAAAGAAGTAGGGATTTTTGATTTAAGTTGAGTTTCCCAAGCGCAGAGGCTTGGGAAACTTTTATTGATATTTAAAACGCGCACAAATTCTTTTAAATGAAAAAACTTGTCATAGCCGAAAAGCCTAGCGTAGCAAGCGACATAGCAAGAACACTCGGGAAGGCGAAAAAGCACGACGATTACTACGAGAACGACGATTATGTGATTTCGTCGGCTGTGGGCCATCTGATAGAGTTGCCCATGCCCGCGGACATAGACAAAAAATACGCGCGTTGGTCGCTTTCGAATTTGCCGATTCTGCCGGAGAAATTTGAGTTAAAGCCCATAGAAAAGACGAAGAAAAAGTTTCAGGAATTAAAGAAGCTGATGAGCAGAAAGGATATAGACGGCGTCATAAACGCATGCGATGCCGGTCGAGAAGGCGAACTGATTTTTACGTACATATACGAAGTTGCCGAGTGCAAGCTGCCGCGCGAGAGGCTGTGGCTTTCGAGCATGACACCCGATGCCATACGCGAGGCCTTTGGACATTTGAGAAAGCAAAGCGAAATGGAATCGCTGCAAGATGCGGCTAGATGCAGAAGCGAGTCTGACTGGATAGTTGGAATGAACGCGACAAGGGCTGTTACAACTCGCATGTACGGGGCAAAGAACAAGGCGCTTGTGAGCGTCGGCAGAGTTCAGACGCCAACTCTTGCGATGATAGTTGAGCGCGAGCACGAGATAGCGAACTTTAAGCCCAAGAGCTTCTGGAAAATAATTGGCGAATTTGATATTGAAAACGGCAGCTACAAGGGCACTTACCAGCGCCCGGACTTTAAGAAAGGCAAAGATGCCGGAGATGCTGCAGACAGGATTTGGGACGAGCAGCAAGCAAGAGAAATTTTAGAGCAAGTAAAGACGATAGGGATTGCCGAAGTAAGCGAGAAAAAGACGCAGTCAAAACAGGCGGCACCTAAGCTTTACGATTTGACGACACTGCAGAGGGAAGCCAACAACAGATTTTCATTTTCAGCCGCAAGAACGCTTTCCATAGCGCAAGACCTCTACCAGAAGCACAAGATGATTACCTACCCGAGGACCGACTCTCGCGCCCTTCCCGAAGACTACAGGGGCGTATGCGAGAGGACCATGGGCATGTTGGAGGGCAAATACGGAATTTTTGGCGCAAAGGCAGTGTCGGAGGGCTACATAAAGAAGGCGACAAAGAGAATTTTTAACAACGCTCAAATAAGCGACCACTTTGCCATTATCCCGACGGGGCAAACGTCTGCAAAGCTCAGCGAAGACGAGTTAAAGATTTACGATATGATAGCGAGGCGCTTCATAGCCGCATTTTATCCGGATGCGCTGTTTGATGTCACGACGCGCATATCAAAGCTGGGCGAGCACGCATTCAAGACGGAGGGCAAGATACTAAAGAGCGAAGGCTGGCTTGAGGTTTACGAGAAGGGCTTTGCCAAGGCCGAACAAAAGGCGGAGGAAGGCGAAGCTCAAACGCTGCCCGCCTTGAAAAGCGAGGACGAGAAAGCTAAACTTAAAGATGCCGCAATAAAGCAGGACGCCACTAAGCCCCCTGCCCGCTTTACGGAAGCTACGCTGCTTTCTGCGATGGAAGGCGCTGGGAAGTTGATAGATGACGAAGAGTTGGCGGAAGCTATGAAGGAGCGCGGATTGGGAACGCCTGCAACCCGCGCACAGATAATAGACACCCTGATCGCCCACAAGTTTGTGGAGCGCGACAAGCGCGAATTGCTGCCCACGAATAAGGCGGAAAATCTAATTACATTTCTAAAGGCCTTGGGAGTGGAGGAGCTAACTAGCCCCGCAATGACGGGCGAATGGGAATACAGATTGAGGCTCATCGAAAAGAACGAACTTACAAGAAAAGAATTCATGGGTGGAATCTCAGATATGGCTACCAAAATAGTTGATAAGGCAAAGGCCTTTGTGGAAACCGATGCCGAAACTAAGGAAACCGATATAATATCGCCCTCGGACGGACAAACTATGTTGGAATCCTTCCGCTCTTACCGCTCTAAAGACGGTAAGATCGTCATATACAAAACAATGGGCAACCGAAAGATGTCAGAAGACGAGGTGCGCGAACTTTTGGAGAAGCGCATAGTTGGGCCTCTGGACGGATTCAAGAGCAAGATAGGTAAGCCCTACAGCGCGTTTTTAAAGCTTGATGACGATTGGAAAGTAAAGTTCCAGTTTGGGACATCGGCCTCACACCCGGCAGAGGGCGGCGAGAACAAGAAGGCTGAACTCGATTTAACGGGAGCTAAAGTTATTTCAAAATGCCCCAAAGCCGCGCTCGGTTACTGCGACTGCAACGGAGATATGCTCGAGACAACTTCCCAGTACGTCTGCTCGAATATAGCCGATAAGTCCAAAAACTGCAATTTCAAGATTTGGCGCAATATGCTTTCGCACGCGATAAAGCCCGAGGAGGTGCAGAGCCTCGCACAAAGCGGCAAGACACCACTGATAGAGGACTTTGTATCAAAAAGGACTGGCAAGAAATTCTCGGCCTATCTAATTATGAAGGAAAATGGCGAAATAGGCTTTGAGTTTGAAAAGCGCACCCCAAAGGCCAAAAAAGCTGAAAAGCAAGCTGCGGCAAAAGAAGGTGAAAATTCGCAAGATTAGTGTTGAATTTGCATAAATTTAATGCTTTTGTAAGTCGAGAAATTGGATTGGGGCAAAGCGCCCTTTGACTTTGAAGAAATAAAGAACTGAGGCTATTTGATATGGAAGAAGAAAACCAAAATTCGGTGAGTTCGATAAAGCCCATTTTGCCCTTGGCAATCGGCTGTGTGGCACTGGCGCTAAGCGTTGCGGCTCTGGCGTTTGCAGTGAGTGCGTCAAGCAGGGCTGGGAATGCGGAGGAAAATTTTAAAACTGTCAAAGACAGCGTTGAAAAGGCCGCCGCACTTTCCATAGAGATGAAGAATTTAAATTCAAAGATGGAATCAACTGCGATGCAGCTTGAAGACATCAAGTCTGCGGGTGTCACAAACGTAAATACCATGGCGCGCCAAGTGCAGACCTCGCTTTCGCAGTTAAATTCCGAGATAGCGAAGAACCGCCAGCTGATTGCAGAAAACCAGAAGGCGATAAATGAGGTTGCCGGACGCCGCGGGGTGAGAACACAGAGCCAGCAGAGTGCCGCACAGGGTTCCTCGACGACTGCCGCTGCACAAACTTCCGCAGGCTCAAAAATTTACAATGTCCGCCCCGGCGATACGCTCTCTTTAATTGCAAAAAAACACGGCAAGACGCTCACTGAAATTGAAAAGGCAAACCCTAATGTTGATTCCAGGCGCTTGCAGATTGGTCAAGAAATCGTAATTCCCTAATATCATGGCAAACGTAAAGCCAAAAGCTTGGCGGCAAATTTCAAGCGAGTGCGTTGCGGATTGCAAAGTGTTTAAAGTTTTAAAAAATCGCTTTCGCCACCCGGACGGGCGCGAGGGCGATTTTTTTATAAACGTATCCGCCGACTGGGTTCAGGTCGCGCCTATAATAGGCGGCGACAGCGTTTTGCTCGTAAACCAATACCGCTTTGGCGTGGATAAATTTTCCTGGGAGTTTCCGGGAGGGATAATGGAAAAGGGAGAAACTCCGGAGGAGGCCGCCGCCCGCGAGCTTCTGGAGGAAACCGGCTACAAGGGGCAAGTTAAGCTCATAGGCGGATTTTCTCCAAATCCTGCAATCCAAAATAACCGCGCTTTCTTTACAGTGGCAAAAAACTGCGAGAAGCTCGCCGAGACCCACTGGGACGAACACGAGGAATTGGAATCTAAAATTGTAAAGATTTCGGATTTGGACGATATGGTCTTTAGCGGGCAGATACACCACAGCATAGCGATAAACGGAGTTTATCTGCTTCAAAAATACCTGAGTAAAAATGCCACTATACAGGGATAGCGACGGCTTGCTAAGCGAATTTCGCGGACTTCCGGCTGAGAGGGAACTGGGAGATTTAAAGACGCCGGCGCAGTTTATCGACAAGATATTTCTCGATTTTAAAATCGGCCAGACAAGCCCTCTGCAAGTTGTTATAGAGAGCTGGCCAGACATCATAGGTCCGGATTTTCTCGAGCTTTGCGAGCCTTGCGACCTCGGCGCTACAGTCCTTTATGTAAGAACTTTTAACGCAACTGCGAAGCAGGAGCTAATGTTTAACGAGCGCAAGATACTTGCGAAAATAAAAAAGTTAAACGGCTGTTCAAAAATAAGAAAGATAAAATTTTTATGAAAGTTGCCCTAGCACAAATGTCCGTAAAGCAGCGCGGCTACGATGAGAACTTGGCGCACGCCCGCGAATTTGCAGAGCGCGCCGCCGAAAACGGAGCAGATTTAATCGTATTTCCGGAGATGTTTCTAAGCGGATTCCACTACGCCGAAAATAAGAAAGTTTTGGAGGGCGGCAGGAATTTTGCCACAGAGCTTTCTTGCATAGCGCGCGATGCGCACATTGCGATATGCGGCTCGGTATGCTACTTGGAGCGCCTTGGCGAGACCCCATCAAACCGCATGCTCCTAATAGATTCCCACGGCAAACTCTTGGCGCATTACGACAAGATACACCTGTTTAGCGTCTTTAACGAGCACAAGCACGTAAAGGGAGGCGAGCGAATTGTGGTTTGCGACAGCCCCTTCGGCAAAATTGGCCTTTCAATTTGCTACGATTTGCGCTTTCCGGAAATGTATGTGCGCATGGCTCAGCGCGGCGCGCAATTAATAATAGTATCAACCGCATGGCCGCACCCCCGCATGGGGCAACTAAAAATTCTTGCGCGGGCCAGAGCCATAGACACCCAGGCCTTCTTAATTTGCGTAAATCAGGCAGGCGTGGAAAATTTTGGCTCAAACTCGGTAAACTACTGCGGCTCTTCCTGCCTTGTCTCGCCCACTGGTGAGACGCTTGCAGAGTGCAAGCAAGATGTTGAAGACATGCAGTTTTGCGAGATAAATTTAAAAGACGCCGACAAAATCCGCGAAAAGATTCCCGCGCTCAGGGACAGGCGCCCCGCGTGCTATTTTTAACGCTTAAATCTACCCAATCCACGCTTTATAAATCGGGGCCCCCGTAGACACGCGGCGCGAAAAAAATATCGGCTCACAAAATTTAACACAAAATTAGAATCGGAGAAATACAGATGAATCAACTGACGCAAAAGGCGATAGAATCATTCAAGCGCAAGGGCTTTTTTGTAAATTTCTTTGAAAAGCCAGAAGAGGCTTTGGACTTTATCATTTCAAAAATCGGCAGCTCCGACCTCGGCATAGGAGGCTCTATGACTATAGACGAGCTTGGCTGGGCGGATAAGCTTGCGGCGCGCGGAAAGCTCTTTTGGCACATGAAGGCAAAGCCAGAAGGCATACTTGAAATGGAAAACGCCGCCCCCGCCTACATTACGAGTGTAAATGCCGCCTCGGCCGACGGGGCCTTGGTAAATATAGACGGAAACGGCAACAGAGTCTGCGCCACAAGCTACGGAGTGGGCAAAAAGGTATTTTTTGTATTTGGCGAAAATAAGATTGAAGGCGACATTGCAGGCGCGCTTTTCAGGGCAAAGAACATAGCAGCCCCCCTGAACGCTCGCAGGCTCAACAAAAAGACTCCCTGCGCCATAAAGGCCGACAAGTGCTACAACTGCAACTCTCCCGACAGAATTTGCAGGGTCACAAGTATAATAACTTACCCTGTAAATAAAATGGAGATGTACATTATTATTCTATCGGGAAAATACGGATACTGAGCCTATTTTCTTGACAAAATTAGATAAAAAAGCGATTTTAAGCCCGCGCTCCAGAGCTCGGGCTTTTTCTTGCTTACTTGCCCCGAAGGGGGCGGTTTTGTATCGCTTGCCTTAAAGTAAGTTAGGATTTGTCCGAATGAGCGCCTCCTCAAAAGCGGGTGCGCCTCGGCTCCATCGCGCTTTCGCAAAAGTTACTGCAATTACTTGCGCGAAGCAATAAGCTTTAAAATTTTTGCGCGTCTAGCCTAAGAGGCTTTTTTAAATCCCCACACAAAATACCCCAACCCCACAATCACTATGGAAAACGAAAACCAGGAAATTCAAAAGCTATGGAAGCGAGATTGGCTTATACTTGGAATTGCCACTTTAATTATTCCCATAGCTTTTATACTTAGGCTCCCTTTCGGCCGCGAGTGCGGTTTTATACCCTTTGCATTTGTAATTGCCGATATGCTCTATTTTTCAGTAGCTGCCTACGATATGGAAAGGCTTAAAATTAACGTCTTTTTTAGAGTCTTAATTATACTATTATTTTTCCCCGTCTCTAAAATTTTGGCAATTCTTGTATTTAACTTCAAGTGCTACCCTATACACACCATATTTGAGAGCGGCAATATAGGCCACATATTATATTTTCTCTTTCCGCCTATTCTTTACTTCTTAGTTACAGCTAGAAATTTGAAGCTTTTTATTAAACTTAGAAGAGAAAGAAAACACGGCCCTTTGAGACCAATAAATCTGATTCTAATATTTCTGCTAATATTGCTAGCAGTAATCTTTATAACAATACCGGTACTGAAAATGTGTATAGTTTCTTAAAATAAAAGCCAGAAGGAGAATAAAAAAACATGGCGCAAAGACATAAATATACCCCGCGCAACTCTAGAAAAAATACTTATCCCAGCTCCATAAAAATATTTCTAACTTGTCAAGATTTACCCGACAAAAAAATTCTACCCTAATTTATCTATGGAAAAGGAAAATCCAGAAATTCAAAAGCAGTGGAAGCGTGAACGGCTTATCCTTGGAATTGCGACTTTAATTATTCCCATAACTTTTCTAATTAGACTCCCATTTGGCATCGAATACCCACCTGTACCCGTTGCATTTGTGTTTGCGGATACGCTCTATTTTTCCGTCGTTGCCTTCGATATGGGAAGGCTTAAAATCAACATCATCTTTAGAGCCTTAATTATATTGCTATTTTTCCCCATTTTTAAATTTTTTGTTTTTCTAGTATATTGCCAAGCTTGTTACCAGTCATATTGCTACATATTTTGGAGAGATAATACAGTCCATATGCTGTATTTTCTGCTTCCTCCGATTCTATATTTTCTAATTACAGCCGGGAGCCTTAAGCTTTTTATTAGGATTAGAAGAGAAACTGAGGGAGGAACCTTTAACTTGCGAGATTCTATTTTGATGTTCCTTAAGGTTTTCATTCTTTTTTGCCTTCTTTTGCCTGCTTTTACCCCTGCATAAAAAATCAAAACATATCAATTCCCTTAAAATAAAAGCCAAAAGGAGAATAAAAAACATAGTACAAAAATATAAATATAGCTACCCGACTCTAGGAAAAGTGCTTATCCAAGCTCTATAAAAATACTTCTTACTTGTCAAAAATTACCCGACAAAAAAATTCTACCCTAATTTATCTATGGAAAATAAAAATCCAGAAATTCAAAAGCAGTGGAAGCGTGAACGGCTTATCCTTGGAATTGCGACTTTAATTATTCCCATAACTTTTCTAATTAGACTCCCATTTGGCATCGAATACACCCCTGTACCCGTTGCATTTGTAATTGTCGATATGCTCTATTTTTCAATCGCTCTCTTAGATATAGAAAGGCTTAAAATTAGCATCATCTTTAGAATCTTAATTATGTTGCTGTTTTTTCCCATTCTTAAATTTTTTGTTATTACTCAAGTATGTTATCCAGTGTATTACCAGTCCTATTACATACTTGAGGACGGCAATATAATCCACATGCTGTATTTTCTGCTTCCGCCGATTCTTTACTTTCTAATTACGTCGAGAAATCTTGAGCTTTTTATTAGGCTTAGAAGAGAAAGAGAGGGCGGAGCCTTTAGCTTGCTTAACTCTAGTTTGATATTCCTTGTTTTTTTCCTTCTTTTCTGCCTTATTATAACTGCTATATGCCTCGCTTAAGATATTTAAATACGTTAGTATTCTAAAGGGATTTAAGAGTTTAAGCATATAGAAGCGCAAAGCCGCAAAGGTTAAAATATTCTAAAAAATTCGCATAAAGGAAAAAAGCAAAAAGCCTACCGACTTTGCAAAAGCTCTCAAGCCCGCGTAAGTCAATTTGCAGAAAAACAAGTGTCGCGATTCAATGAGAGTTTAATTTTATCGGAGCTAGAATTTGCCCCCCTGCTCTTTTAATTTAGACAATGCGAGCAAAAACTTATTTGACAAATTCCGCTTAAAAATCTTCATTTCGCAAAGTGGATTTTGAAATAGTTTTAAGTTTTTTTCTGACATCAGTTTTGCTTTCGGCGGCTCCCGGGCCCGACATTTTATATGTTCTTGCGCTAAGCATTTCAAAGGGCGCGCGCTCGGCTTTGACGCTCGCACTCGGGCTTGTGTCGGGAATAGTTGCCCACACTGCAATTTGCGCGGCCGGCCTTTCCATCTTAATCGTAAATTCGCCAAAGGCCTTTTGGTGCGTAAAAATATTCGGCGCTATCTACCTTGCCTACTTGGCCTATCTTGCTCTGCGCGAAGACCCAAAGAAAAATGCGCAAAATGCAAGCGCCTCTAATTCCGAAAAGAAATCTCTTAAGAACCTCTACGCTCGCGGAATTATGATGAACCTGCTAAACCCCAAGGTTCTGCTATTTTTTATCGCATTTTTGCCCCAATTTACAAGGCAGGGCACTCAGCTTGCAATTTGGCTTCAGATTGTGATTTTAGGCGCGATTTTCCTTTTGAGCGCACTTTTAGTTATGGGAAGTGTCGCGATACTCGGCGCAAAGCTAAAGCCCATTTTGGCGCGCGGAGTATTCTGGGTAATTGAAAAGTACGTGAGAGTTGCAATTTTTGTAAGCCTTGCCCTCGCAAGCCTGCTCTGCTAAGCGAATCTTGCGGGTTTGTGAAAATTGCAAGTTTGCGAAAAATAAAAAGCCTTCCACTAAAATAGAATCGGCAAGCTTGAAATCGCCCCAAGCTTTTAGTCTCCTATTTTTTTAGGCTATTCCCCCCCTCACTCATTTCTTCCACTCTGATATGCTAACATTTAGGACAATAAATTTTCATTCTCGCGCAGTCGAAAAGCTCTCGTAAAAAGCCATAGCGCAAAACTCGCGCGACGCATTCTCTAACTGCAGGCAAAAGTAAACTTATTTTTGAATACGCGATTTAGCTTTGCGATTTGCATTTCGCGTCATATTTATCCCACTAAATCCCAGCAAGAGCTCCTTTTAAAATTTGACAAAGCAAAGCATCACTTCATCATGAAATTATGTTCATATCCGTAATCGTACCAGTTTACAACGAAGAAGCAAACCTCCCCGAACTATTCGAGCGCATAAAAAGTTCTATGAAGGCCATCGGAAAGCCCTGGGAGATAATATTTACTAACGACGGCAGCCGCGACTCTTCAGGAAGAATCTTAAAGGGATTTTACGACACCAACCCAGATGTCGTGAGGGTTATAGACTTTAACGGAAATTTCGGCCAGCACATGGCTATCATAGCCGCTATGGAGCACGCCAAGGGCGATGTAATAGTGACAATAGACGCCGATTTGCAAAATCCGCCCGAGGAAATCGCTAAACTCATCGCAAAGGTGGAAGAGGGCTACGACGCCGTAGGCGGTTACAGGAAAGAGCGCGAAGACTCATTCTGCAGGCGCTACGCCTCAAAAATCGTAAACAAGATGCGCGAGGCCATGACAGACATAAGAATGCTCGACCAAGGCTGCATGTTAAGAGCCTACACGCGCCCCATAGTTGACGCCATAATCCACAGCGACGAGCGCTCAACCTTTATCCCCGCCCTAGCCTATCGCTTTGCGGCAAACCCGACCGACGTTGAAGTCGAGCACTGCGCACGCAAGGCGGGAGAGTCCAAATATAGCTACTACAAGCTCATCCGACTAAATTTCGATTTGGTCACGGGCTTTACGCTAATGCCCCTGCAACTGTTCACTCTCTTTGGCTTTGCTAGCAGCTTGGGCAGTTTAATCTTAGTTATTATACTTTTATACAGGCGCTTGTTCGAGGGTGCCGAAGCCGAGGGCGTATTCACACTCTTTGCGATACTGTTTTTCCTAATTAGCGTTGCAATGATAGGCGTTGGGCTTATTGGCGAGTATGTGGGGCGAATTTACCAGATTGTGCAGGCGCGCCCGAAGTACGTAGTAAGAAACATGTACGGCTTTAGTGACCCTAAGGATGAAAAATCCGGCGAAACACAGCAGGAGTCAAAGGCATAGCCCCATGCAAATTAAGCCCAGAGTCTTATTTTTCGGTTTTAGCGATGTTGGCTACAAGTGCCTAAAGCTATTGCTAGAGCGTGGCTGCGATGTAGTTGCCGTATTTACGCACGATACCGACCCGCACGAGAATCAGTGGTTTGAAAGCGCAGAAAGCCTTGCAAAGCAAAATAATATTCCGGTTTACAAGCCGAAGAGCTTGAAGGCAAAGGAGTGGGAGGACTTGGCAAAAGAGCTTAAGCCCGACTTAATTTTATCGCTCTACTACCGAAACTTTATTCCGCCTTCAATTTTTAAGCTCGCCAAGCTCGGCGCCTACAATATGCACGGCTCCTACCTGCCCGCATACAGGGGCAGAGCGCCGCTAAATTGGTCTATTATAAACGGCGAAGACCACTGTGGCGTGAGCCTTCACGTTCTGGAGGAGGGCTTTGATACGGGCGACATAGTGGACCAAGAAAAGGTGCAAATTGCGCCCGACGAATATGTAGGAGATGTAACGCCTCGAATTACAAAAGCTGCCGTGGAAGTTTTGGGAAGAAGCCTAGATAGCCTTTTAAGCGGCAATCCGAAACTTAAGAAGCAAGATTTGAGCAAGGCCTCCTACTTCGGGAAGCGCACGCCCGAGATGGGCAGAATAGATTTTACAAAGAGCGCGCGCGAAGTTTTTAATTTGGTTCGCGCGGTTAGCCACCCCTTCCCCGGAGCCTTCTTTGATAGCGATGGAAAGCGCATAGTAGTTTGGCGCGGGCACATCGCAGAGAAGCTTGACTGCAAAGATAAAGGCAAGATTTGCGGGAAAATTCTAAGTAAAAGCCCCCTCAAAATAGCCTGTTCAGATGCGATTTTTGAGGTGGACGACTTTGATGAGGAAAAAATCCAAGAATCTTAGCTTTGAAAGATTTTAATATTTAATAAGTTGTAACAGAAGTGAAAATTAGCCTAAAAAAATTTAAAAAATTTATTGACAAATCAGGCAAAAAAAGGCTTAATGGGGGCTTCATTTTTAACGGTGCTCAGTAGCTCAGTGGCAGAGCAGGTGACTGTTAATCACTTGGTCGTTGGTTCGACCCCAACCTGAGCAGCCAGTTAAAAAAATCGCACTCCAAAGAGTGCGATTTTTTTTTGCCATTTTCGCTATTGCCAGAAAAGGCCTCTTAAAAATTTTGCCCCGCAAAAGTTACTCATAATGTCATAAATCCTAAAGGCTTGCTATATCTCTAAGTTGCGGGGCAAATCTATGAAAATTTCTTTTTAACAAAAGTTCACATTGCCCTTAATCTGCTATTTCTACCAAAACTTTTTCAAATATTGCTTTGCAAGAATCGCTTGATAGTGCGCGTAAATTCTGCGCTAATTGAGAAATTAAAACGCGCTGTCAAAATAAAAGAAAAATTTCTAAAATTTCGCTTTTCAATTTACAGCACCTCGCAAAATTAACCTTAAATATTGGGACTTTGACTTATCGCGCGATAATTTAAGCCAATGCAAAGTCTTGCAAAAAAGTTTAGTGCATAGCTCAAAGTATCCGCGCTAATAGATAAGCTGCGAACCGCAAGCGTAAAAAGTGGCAGAATTTACGCCAAAGAGCACTCAAACATCAGCTTGTCGTCGCTTAGCAATTTGCAAGCCTCCCCGAAGGCCGCCCTCCTGCCCTCTTTTAAAATAAGGCAATATTTGCAGCATGAGCGCGCAAAATCTATATCGTGCGTAGTCAAAATCACCGTAGCTTCAAGCGACTTTACGATTTCGGACATCTCGCGCTTGCTCCTCGGGTCCAAAAGCGCGGAAGGCTCGTCCAAAAGAAGTATCTTTGGAGAGCATGCTAAAGATGTGCATATTGCAACCTTCTTCTTTTCGCCGTCTGACAAGTGCTGGTTTTGGCGGTACTTTAAGTGGGAAATACCGAATCTGCCCAGAAGTTCATCGCAGCGCATCTCTGCTTCGGCTTCGTTCAAACCCGAATTTATAAGCCCGAAGGAAACATCCTCAACTACGCTTGGGAAAAACAGTTGGTCGTCGGAATTTTGAAAAACTAAAGACGCTATGCTCCTCACCTTTTTTGCGTTTTCTTTGCAGACCTTCACGCCGTCTAAAAGGATCTCGCCACCGGACAGCTCAAGCAAGCCCATAATGGCCCACAAAAGCGAACTTTTGCCCGCCCCGTTTGCGCCCAGAACTGCGCATGTATCACCCGCGCTAAGATTTAGAGAAACTGCGTCCAAGGCTCGCTTGCCCCCCTGGTAAATTAAAGTCGCATTTTTAATATCTACCATATTTTAAACTCTAAAAAAATTTTGCCGGATTAAAAAATCTAAGCGCACAGCATAGTGCAAGAAAAGCCGCAAAGAACGCAAAATCTGCAAACTTAAATGCAATATTTCTAAATTTGTAATTTCGCGGATCAAAGCCCCTGCACTGCATCGCCTTGTAAATTCTATTCGCCCTGTCAACGCTCCTCAAAAGCAGAGACAAGAATATGTGCGGGAAATGCCTTAGCCTAATTTTGGGATGCTTGGGTGAGCGCAGCGCGTAGGCTCTGCAAATTCTAAAGGCCTCGCCGCCTATGGTCTCGAGATAGCGCGCTGTAAGCATTAGCTGTATCGCAATAATGCAGGGCATTTTAAATTTCCCGAGCGCGTAGGCAATGTCGTTTGGAGAGCTTGTGCGCGAAAGGACAATTGCTAGCGATACGCAAAGATAAGCCTTTAAAATTAGAGTTAAAAAAGAGAGCACTCCTAAGCTTACACCCACATTTGCAATTTCAAAAGCAGCGCTTGTGTCGGTAAAGATATTTGCAAGCCCCGCAGCCGCCGCAAGAAGCACCGCAGGCATAGTCCTTAGAAAAATTTGCCAAGCCGACATTTCTAGAATAACCGACGCAAAGATGGGAAGCGACAAATATACGATTAAGCTCGAAAGTTCGTATTTGCCCACCGAAACTACCGATATTACAAAAACAAGCAAAGAGGCAAGCTTTGTGCAGGGATTTAACCCGCGCAAAAAGGCCTCCGCCGAATTTTGAGAAGCTTGCGCAAGCCCCAAGCTCAAGCGCGCTTCCTCCTTGCAAATTTAAGAAGCCGCGCGAATATATATATGGCGACTATGCAGATAATAGCCCCGACAATTCCCGATAGTGAAGTGCCGGCGGGACTATCGGAATTTGGAATTGAATAGTCCGGCAATACGGAGGACTTAGCCTGAATATCCGCCGCGATTTTATGGATTTTAGCATCTGCGCCCACTGAGAGTTCTTCGCCGCCTGCAGTCTTAGAAATCGACCACTCCAAGCCGTCCGGATTTTCGGAAGCTATGCGCGAAAGCCCGGCCCCCATAACAAGCGTAGCCAAGCACACAAATAAAAGCGCGTATCTCTTAGGGAGCAAAAAGCCCGAATTTTTAATATTCTCAAATAGCTGCGGCCTTGAATCTTTTAAAAGTATAATCACCCAAGAAGTCAGAAAGCCCTCAACTAGGGCTATTGCAAGGTGTATGGGCTGCATTAGGCTAACAAATGTCTTGAAGGGCAAGTCGCTCACGCCAGAGCAAAGAGTTTCCAACACTACGCAAAAGGCCCCAAGTTGAAGCGATACCACGCAAGAGAGCATAGACGCTAAAAATATGCCGAAATTTGAATTTAACCTCTTTATTATCGGGACAAATATTAGCGGATATGCGATAAAGCAAGTAAAGAAAGCCAAGTTAAATATATTGCAGCCCAAGGCCAAAATTCCGCCGTCTGCAAAGAAGAGCGACTGTATTATAAGCACGCAAGAAAGCACGATGAAAGCCGGATACGCCCCGAGCATTGCAGCAAGGAGGATACCGCCCGATATATGCCCGCTTGAGCCCGTGAGCGGAATCGCAAAATTTATCATCTGCCCCGCGAATATAAAAGCGCCCAAAACGCCCATTAGCGGAATGTTTAGCGAGTCAAAATTTTCGGCTGATTTTCTTGCGCTAAATATCAGCAGGGAAATCCCCACCAAAAGCATAAAAATTCCGACAGGTGCCGAAACGAGAGCATCGGCCATATGCATTGCGAAAATAGGATTCATAAACTTTGTCATTTGGAATTTATTAAATGTGCGTTGTAGGCTGCTCCGAAGCCGTTGTCTATATTCACTACACTCACGCCGTTTGCGCAGGAATTGAGCATGGCAAGCAAGGCCGCCAAGCCCCCGAAGCTCGCGCCGTAGCCGACGCTTGTTGGAACGGCTATCACCGGAACTTTCACAAGCCCCGCAAGCACGCTTGCAAGCGCCCCCTCCATTCCGGCAACCGCAATTACGACACTCGCCTCTCTAATTTCATCTATTTGCGACATAAGCCTGTGAAGCCCCGCCACGCCGCAATCGCAATAGCATTTGCAGTTGCTTCCCAAAAACCTCGCCGTAAACTCCGCCTCGCGCACCACCTTCATATCTGATGTTCCCGCGCTTACTATGGCTATGTGCGAATTTCCCTTAGCCGGAGTTTCGGAACCCAAGCGCATTATTTGCGCGCAGGGCTCGTATTCAAAGTCTCTAAAGCGCGCCATTAAAAACTCCGCTTTTTTTTGGTCTATGCGCGTGAGCAAAACTCTGCTTTGGCGTTCCAAAATCGCCTCTGCAATGTCAAAGCACTGCTCGGCGGTCTTTCCGCTTGCGTATATGACCTCGCCTACACCCGTGCGCTCCGCCCTGTCGAGATCCGCCTTGCTGTGCCCCAAGTCGGCAAACATAAGCTTGCCTATGCGCTCATTTGCGGTCTTTAGGTCTATCTGACCGGCCTTAAAGGCCTCAAGTATTTCTGAAAAATTAAGCATTTTTTAAATTCATCGAACCTTGTTTATATCCGCCCAAGTCTAGGCTGCAATGCTTAAAGCCCAGCTTTTTTGCAAAGTCTGAAATTTCGCGAGCAGCAGAAGCTATCTTTATAAAATCCGAGCTGTCGCACTCTATGCGTATATTTTCAGACTCCAGGCGAGCCCTGACTTTTCGCGTGTAGTTTTGCCTTAAAAAGCTCTCAAGCTCGTCTATTTTTTTTAGGCTTGCAGTATCTATCTTTCTGCCGTGCTCCAACCTTGTAAGAAGACAGGCATAGGCAGGCTTATCCGAAAAATCAAGCCCCATAGACTCGGCGAGCTTGCGTATGTCGCTTTTTCCAATTTCGCATTCCAAAAACGGGCTCTTTATCCCAAGCTCAGAAAGAGCTCGCATTCCCGGCCTATAATCGCTTAAGTCATCGTAATTTGTGCCGTCTATGAGAGTATCAAAGCCTAAAGTTTCAGCCTTCTTACTTATTGATTTAAAGAGAATGTACTTGCAGATATAGCATCTGTCCGGCGGGTTAAATTCAATTTGCGGCGGGATTTTTTCAAGCTCCGCAAGATGAAGGTCGAGATTTAATTTATCGCACAATTTTTTTGCATCGCAAATCTCGGAACGCATCATATAGGGGGTGGAAATCGTAAAGGCAGCGCAATTTTCTCTGCCCAAGGTCTGAACGCAAAAGGCAAGAAGCACAGAGCTATCCAAGCCGCCAGAAAGAGCCACGGCAGCCTTTTTGTAGCTCAGGATTAAGTCCCGCAATTTATTAAGATTTGCGCTCATTTCTAACTATGCGCAAGACTTCGGATAAAGGTATGGATTTTTCCTTTGCAATCCGCCTGCAATCTTCAAACTCAGGCTTGGACTTTTCCTTGCCAAATGAGTCTGACACTTTGAAATTAAGCCGCCCCAAGCTGCTTTCAAAGCTCTCTGAGCGCCTGTTTAAAAAGTACCTGTCGCAATCAAAAACCCTGACTCCAAGAGTTGAGGAATTTTTAAAGAAGCATTCCAAGAGCTTATCAAAAACTCCCGCGCTCGAAAGTGCGCACACCATTGTTGCAAGCCTGGATTTTTTCATTGAAATTGCCTGCTGCCAGACGTCGGAAGCCCCCGCATCAAAGAGAGTTTCGCAAAAGTAAGAGAGCTCTTCCGGCGTCATATCATCTATGTTTGATTCAATGACAAACATCTTTTCGCAAGGCAAAATTCCGGGGCCCTCCTCCAAGAGATGCACTCTCAAAATGTTTGGAAGCTCCTTTGTATCGCGCCCTCCAATGCCCGTGCCGCTCGCCAAAATTGCGCCTTCGCACTTTGCCGAAAAGCTATCGCACAAAGCCGCTATTATGGCAGCTCCGGTTGGCGTTGTGGCCTCGTGTGGCGCTCCGTTGAGCTTTACGGGCGCAGACTTTAAAATTTCGGCCGTCGCTGGGGCCGGAACCGGCATAATCCCATGCGCGCAATGAACGGTTCCTCCGCCAAGTTCTATAGGAGAAGACACAAATTTATCAACATTGAGCAAGTCTGCGCATATTCCGGCTGCCGCTATATCAATTATCGAATCTAGCGCGCCAACCTCGTGAAAGGCGACTTCGTCTATATTTTTATTGTGCACCTTTGCCTCGGCCTCGGCAACTTTTGCAAAGATTTTATTCGTAAAATCTTTTGCGCGCAAAGACAGGCCTGAATCCGATATAATTTTCTTTATGTCCGCATAATGCCTGTGAGAGTGTCCGCAATGCTGCCCATGGTGGTGGTGATGTTCCTCATGGCAATGGTCTTTAGCCTCCAAGACGACTTCAGCCTTCGTTCCAAAAATCCCGCACCTTGAGTCTTTTGTTACCCTCAAGCTCCAGCCCTCCAAGTTGAGTTTTTTTAGCTCGGCAATCAAAGCCTCTTGCGATACCCCTAAATCCAACATAGCGCCGATGTTCATATCGCCGCTAATTCCGGCAAAGCAGTTGTAATACAGCGTTCTCATAAAAATATCTGAGACACTAAAACATATGTAAGTTTTTTTGCGAGACATTTTAAAGCAAAAGATAGCATCTGACGCCGCGTAAGATTAAGAAAAGGTCGCTAAAAAAGCTATGTAAAGCATTGCCTAAGTGTCATCAAAAGCACATTTAAAGGGGCTCAAAGGCTAGGCCAACTAGTGTGCGCAAGCTCAAATAAACCTTGACGGAAAAGCTCTAAGTTATAGGCTTATGCCCCATAAATATAAGTACTAAACCCCCTATTGAATGAAAATAGACAACTTAAAAATATTTTCAGGACGCGCGAATCCTGAACTTGCCAAGAGCATATGCGCAAACATGTCGGCGCGCTTGGGCACGGCAATAACCGAGACCTTCCCCGACAGCGAAACCTACGTTCAGATTCTCGACCATATAAGGGGTGACGACGTATTTATTATACAACCCACTTGCAGGCCAACGAATGACAATTTGATGGAGCTGCTTATAATGATAGACGCCGCCCGCAGAGCATCTGCCTCGCGCATAACGGCAGTCATTCCCTTCTTTGGCTACGCGCGCCAAGACAGAAAAGACAAGCCCGGAGTTCCGATTACTTCAAAGCTAGTTTCAAACCTCCTAGTGGCTGCAAAGGTAGATAGAATCCTGACGCTCGACTTGCACGCCCAGCAGATTCCGGGATTCTTCGATATTCCCTGCGACCACCTCTACTCTTCGCCCGTAATCTACGACCACCTAAAGAAGCAGGATATTTCAAATTTGACCGTATTTTCGCCCGACGTCGGCGGCCTAAAGCGCGCGCAATCTTTCGCAACTTTGTTCGACTGCCCCTTGGGCTTTATCGCAAAAAGGCGCGTCAGTGCAGAGCATGTAGAGGCTTCGAATTTGGTGGGAGAAGTCGAGGGCAAAGACATTTTGATTGTCGATGACATGACGGAAACCGCGGGAACGCTGATTGCCGCAGCAAAGCTCTTGCGCGAGCGCAATCCAAAATCAGTGCGCGCGGCGGTGTCGCACGCGGTCTTGACGGACACGGCATACGAAAGGCTCTCAGGCGGTTACTTGGACGAGCTTATCGTTACCGATTCAACTCCGCCAAGCCCCAAGTACAAGGACTACCCGATAACCGTTTTGTCGGTAGCACCCCTTCTTGCCGAGGCCATTTTGCGAGTCCACAACAATATGTCGGTGACATCGCTATTTAAAGTAAAAGGTTTCTAAAATGTCGGAAGTTTGGTTTCATCCGGCGCAGGCCATTGAGAAGTTGGCTCTGCGCACAGCTAAGGATTCCTCTTTTGAGGGTTTTGACTGCGCCGTAAGACCGGCAGATCCGCGCTTTGCGGACTTTCAAATTAACGGCGCCCTGCCCTATGCAAAGATAAAAAAGCAGAATCCGCGAGCATGCGCCCAAAGCTTTGTAGACGCGCTAAACGCCTCGGGCGGATTCGATTCTAGCTTAGTCGAAATTTCAATAGCAGGCCCCGGCTTTATAAATTTTAAGCTAACTCCAAAATTTCTGCGCCTTTGGCTTGAAAAATTCAAGGGCTCAAAAAATCTGGAGGAAGCCGCAAAGGAATTTTACAGCGGAAAGCGCATAGTAATAGACTTTCCATCGCCAAATACTGCAAAGCAAATGCACGTCGGCCACTTGCGCCCCATGGTTATAGGCGAGGCAATCCAGCGCCTTTTGCGCTTCTGCGGGGCGGATATGATTTGCGACAACCACATAGGCGACTGGGGCACGAACTTTGGAATTCTAATTTACGGAATAAAAAGCTCCGGCTACAAGCTTGACGCCAATAACGAAAACGCCCTTGAGGAGCTTGAGCAAATGTACAAGGCGGGCTCGGCAAAGGCAAAGGAAAGCGAAGAAGCCGCAAATCAGGCGCGCGAGGAATTGGTAAAGCTACAGAATGGCGACCCCGAAAATACAGCTCTCTGGAACGAGATAAACAAGGTAAGCCGCGCAGCATTCGACAGAATGTACAAGCGCATGTCCGTCACGACCGACATAACATTAGGCGAATCCTTTTACCGCGACAAAGTCGGGCGAATTTACAAAGAGCTTGAGGAATGCGGCCTTGCCGAAGTTGACCAAGGCGCCTTGGTGGTTTTCCTAAAAGACCACGAGCGCTTCTGCAAACAGCCCTTTATAATAAGGAAAAAGGACGGCGCCTCCAACTACGCCTCAACAGACCTTGCGACAGTGCTTTACAGAGTGGAAGAACTAAAGGCTGACGAGATTATCTACGTTACGGACGGCCGCCAGCAAGACCACTTCCAACAGCTCTTTTTGACGGTTGACAAGTGGTTTGACGCTAAGGGATACAAAAAGCCCAAGTTGCGCCACGTCTGGTTTGGAACGATTTTAGGCGAGGACGGCAAGGCAATTAAGACCAAAAGCGGCGAGCCTGTAAGGCTAAAGGCTCTCTTGGACGAAGCCCGCGACAGGGCGTTAAAAATCGTTAAGGAAAAAACGCCCGATATGCCCGAGGCAGAAGCTTTGGAAGTTGCGGAGCGCATAGGCGTTGCGGCTCTAAGGTACGCGGATTTGTCGCAAAATAGGACGGGAGACTACACCTTCTCATGGTCTAAGATGCTCGCCTTTGACGGCAACACCGCCCCCTATTTGATGTACGCCGTGGCGCGCATACACTCGATATTTAGGAAAATCGGAATAGACTTAAACGGCAATTTTGAGGAGGGTGCCGCCGACCTGGACACCCCGCAGGAAATAGAGCTTGCCCGCAAGCTCGTGGCGCTGCCCGCGGTGTTTGAGCTTGCGCTTTCCGAACTGCGCCCCCACCTGCTCTGCACCTATCTCTACGAGTTGGCCGGGCTATTTTCAACTTTCTACAATTCAAACAAAGTGATTGTCGAAGACAAGGCCGTCATGGCAAAGCGCCTTATGCTCTGCGCAAGAACTCTGGAAATTTTGGAGACGGGCCTGAGGCTTCTCGGTATAGAGCCGCTGCAAAAAATGTAGAAAAACGCCTGAAAGTTTAAAATTGGGCGGTTTTGATACAGGCAAATGAAATTCTAAATCAAATTCCAAGGCTATGAAGATAAGTACAAAGACCGGCGACAAGGGAACTTGCGGGCTGATGTTCGGCGAGAGAATTTCAAAGGCAAGCTTGCGCGTAAACACATACGGAAGCGTTGACGAACTCTGCGCGGCACTTGGACTTGCAAGGGCTCTTTGCCAAGACGCCAATCTAAACGAAAAGATTTTGGACGTTCAGAATACGCTAATAAAGCTTATGACAGAACTTGCAACCTCTCCTAAAAACCACCACCTATTGGCGGAGAAAAACATAGCCGTTTTAGGAGAGGCTGACCTAAGCAAAATAGAGGCTCAAATATCTGAAATTGAAGCCGGCGGCGACACCTTTAAAGGCTGGAAAATGGCAGGCTCAAACCAGCTTGAGGCAAATTTAAATTTTGCAAGGGCAATTTGCAGGAAGGCGGAGCGCATGCTAGTAGAGCTTGAGGAGAAAGAGGGAAAGAGCGGAGAATTTAACTTAAAGTACCTAAATAGGCTCTCCGACTTAATCTACCTTTGGTCCTTGCAAGCGCTGAAGGATTGAGGCGGATCTGCTTTTGCGCGGAAATATTTGAATTGGGCTAAAGCGCTTTTGGACGGGTCGGTTTAAACAGGCTCTGTTTAGACTTCGTACTTTACGATTCCGCCCACTATAGTTTTTAGCACCTTAAAGTCGGAATCGAGAACTGCAAAGTCCGCAAAGTTTCCCTGCTTAATCTCTCCCAAATTTGGAATATTGAGGGAATTTGCGGCGTTTAGCGAAGCGCACTTTGCAAGTTCTGCAATATCCGCATTTAAAATTTCGCAAATATTTTTTAAGGCTAAATTCATCTTTAATACGCTGCCTGCCAAAGAGCAATTGGAAACTAAGCGAGCCTCAGAGCCGCTTACTTTAACGTCCAGACCCCCCAGCGAATAAATGCCGTCGCCCAAACCCGAAGCCCGCATTGAATCCGTAATTAAGACGATTTTTGACGCGTCTTTGCGAGCAAAGATAAGCCTTATAAAATCGGGGGAAAGATGGACTTTGTCGGCTATAATTTCCAGCGTAAAATCGTCAAATAAAAGACCCGCCCCAACAACTCCGATTTCTCGCGCCCCAAATTCTCCGCAGCGGTTGCCGAAGTGCGTTATATTTTTAAGCCCTGTCGCTCGCAAACCTTGCACAGTTTTAAAGTTTGCGCATGTGTGGGCGGCAGATGGCGCAATCCCCCTCTTTAAAAGCCCTCGGACAAAATTATCCGCCCCGTCCAACTCGGGCGAAAACGAAACTTTTAAGATTTTTAATATGGAATTTAATTCGTCTATTTCAGAGAGATCCAAGGCCCTCGCAAACTCGGCGTTTTGCGCGCCAGCCATTTTTGGATTTATAAATGGCCCCTCCAAATGAACGCCCAAGAGTCGGCAAGACTCGGGATTTTTAGCGTAGTTTCTCAAATTCTTGAACGTCCTTTTGAGCGCGTCTTTAGATAGTGTTAAAGTTGCGGGAACTATGGACGTTACGCCCTCTTTTAGCTTTTGCTTTGCCACTTTAAAAATCGCATCGCTCTCGTCGTCGCAAACGTCGAAATTTGCAGCCCCATGAAAGTGAATATCTATAAAGCCCGCGCAGAGAATCTTTCCCTCTAAATCCAAAATCTTTGCAGCAGTGGCAGGAGAAGTTTTACTTGGAATTATTTCGCAAATTTTTCCGTCTGAAACTAGTATATCGCAAAGCTTGCCGTCAGTGAATTTGCAATCAGCAATTTTTGCGTTTTTTAGAATTAAATCGTACATTGCCGCTATTTGAAAAGAAAATTGAACTTCTTTCAATTTTAATATTTGCAAATGGCAGAACTTAGCCTAGTTTTCCTCGGTACTCTTTGACTTACTTATTTGAAAGCTAACGGACTGACTAAATGAAATCAAAAATTTTATCAATACTTGCCATCTGTGCCCTTCCTACGCTCTTTGCGGCAGAAAAGTCAATTTTGGACTACGTCAAGCCCTTTGTGGGTACAGCCTATCACGGACATACCTTCCCCGGAGCCTGCGCGCCCTTCGGTTTAGTTCAGGCCTCTCCCGACACGGGCGCGGGTTCTTGGCGATACTGCAGCGGCTACAATTTTGAAGATGCTGAAATATTGAGATTCTCCCAGACCCACCTAAGCGGCACGGGCTGTTCCGACTTGGGGGACGCCGCAATTATGCCTTTTTCCGAGGCCTCTAAGGAGAATAACTACAAGAGTAGAAAGGCAAATGAGGCTGCTACGACAGGCTACTACAAAGTTGAATTGCCCGATGCAAATTGCTCTGTTGAAATTAGCGCAAGCGAACACGCCGCAATATATAAGATTAAAGCCCTCAAAGACTCGGTTAAGCTTCTTTTAGACTTGCAGCATGGAGTTTACGCAGCGGAGAAAATGCCTGCCTATCCGACGCTATCGGCAAGCGCAAAATTTGAATCCCAAAGCCTTGTAAGCGGCAAGCGTCACTCAAATATGTGGGTGGAGAGGGAGGTCTTCTTTGCTATGGAATTTAGCAAACCCATTTTAAAAAGCGAAGAGATTAAGCCGACTAATGGAGTCGAAAAGGCCTCAAAATACGAGCTTGATTTCGGACTAAAGGCCGGTGAAGAGCTCATTGTAAAAATCGGCATATCTGCAGTTTCAGAGGACGGGGCAAAAAATAATTTGAAAGCGGAAATACCCGACTTCGACTTTGAGAAAGTGAAATCGCAGACCCGTCAAAAGTGGCTAAAGCTGCTCTCAAAATTCGAGTTGGACGCTCCGGAAAATACGCTTGAAAACTTCTACACATCCGCATACCACCTCTTCATACAACCAAATAACATAGCCGATGTCGACGGCTCATACAGGGGTGTCGACGGCACTGTGAGAGAGAGCGCCCGCGGCAAATACTACTCTACATTCTCAACTTGGGATACTTTTAGAGCGGCGCACTCCATGTACGCAATTCTAACTCCCGATGCGGTCTCAGACTTTGCAAATTCCATGTTAGAGCACTTCGACTCCAAGAAGCTCCTGCCAATCTGGACGCTATGGGGCAAAGAGAACTACTGCATGATAGGCATACACTCCATTCCCGTTTTGGCGGAGGCGTACTTTAAAGGGATAGAGGGCTTCGATGCAAAGAGGGCCTTAAATGCCATGGTCTACTCAAGCACTCAAGACAGAAAGAACTTCGATTGGAATTTGTACGAAAATCTAGGATACCTCGCCTTCGACAAATCTCCATGCTCAGTTTCAATAACTCTTGAGACGGCCTATGACGACTCCTGCATAGCTCGCCTTGCAAAAGCTCTTGGAGAGGAAGAAATTTACAAGCGCTTCCAGAGACGAGCCGATTTTTACAAAAATCTCTTCGATTCCGAAACACACTTTATGCGCGGGCGCGATTCGTCCGGAAAGTGGCGTGCGCCGTTTAACGAATTTGCCCTCCCTAATGCAGGAGGTTGTGGACGCGACTATATAGAGGGAAACGCTCTTCAATACACTTGGCATGTGATGCACGACGCCGATGGACTAATGGAACTTTTCGGCGGCAGAGAAAAATTTGCAGAAAAGCTCACCTCTTTATTTAAGCAGCCCGAAAAAGTAGAGGGCGCGGGACATGCCGCCGACGTTACGGGGCTAATAGGTCAATATGCCCACGGCAACGAACCAAGCCACCACACAATCTATCTTTTAAGCCTCGCTGGGCGTCAAGACTTGGCGGCCCAACTCATACGCAAGGTCTTCAATTCGTTTTACATTCCCACCCCCGAGGGGCTGTGCGGCAATGACGACTGCGGACAGATGAGCGCGTGGTTTATGTTTAGTGCGCTCGGCTTCTATCCGGTGGATCCCGTCTCTTGCGAATACGTATTGGGCGCTCCGCAACTAAAGAATGCAAAGCTTAAGCTCGACAACGGCAGGACTTTTGAAGTTAGCGCAGAAAATTTTGCGCCGCAAAACATCTATGTAAAAGAGGCTCGCCTAAACGGCAAAAAGCTAGAAAAGCCGATTATAACGCACTCGGACATTCTAAACGGCGGTAAGCTTGAATTTGTAATGGCGCCAAATCCCTAGTGTGAGAGATTTTAGTATGCACTAAACTTTGTAAAGTTCCGCAAAAGCGGAACTTTTTTCTTTGCAAATTGCGAGATTTTTTGGGAGCATAAACGAAATATCAAAAAAGATTTTAACAATGGCTCAAAATAAAGTTTTAGTTTACGGAAGCGTTGCCTACGATTCCATAGAAACACCCTTTGATAAAGAGGAATACATACTAGGCGGTTCGGCCTCGTACGCCGCTTTGGCGGCCTCCTTCTTTGCCCCCGCAAGCATAGTGGGAGTGGTCGGCGAGGACTTCAAGGAAAGCGACATAAAAAGGCTATTGGCACGAGGTGTAAACTTGGACGGCCTCCAAATAAAAAAGGGTGAAAAGACATTCTTTTGGCGCGGAAAATACTATCTAAACTTCAATAAGCGCGACACTCTGGAAGTTGCCCTAAACGTCTCCGAACACTGCTTGGTAGAAGTTCCCCAAAGCCAGCGCGACGCCCAATTCGTGCTGCTTGGCAACAACGACCCAATGTCGCAAACAAAAGTTCTGGACTCTGTAACTTCGCCAAAATTTACCGTTTTAGACACTATGAACCTGTGGATTGAAACTGCTCTAAAGCAGGTGAAGGAGCTAATTAAGCGCGTAGATCTTCTCATACTAAACGATAGCGAAGCCCAGCAGCTTGCAAATGAAAACAACGTGATAGTCTGCGGCGACATTCTGCGCGATATGGGCGCAAAAACCGTAATAATTAAAAAGGGCGAACACGGCGCAATGCTATTCCACAAAGACGGATTCTTCACAATTTGCGCCTACCCCGTGCGCTCGCTGCACGATCCGACAGGTGCGGGCGACTCTTTTGCGGGGGCGCTCACCGGCTACTTGGCAAAGTGCGACTCGGTAGATTTTAACACGCTCAAAGAGGCTATGATTGTGGGAAGCGCCGTGGCCTCTATTACAGTGGAGTCCTTTTCCTGCTACAAGCTCGAAAAGGCGGGGCTTGCGGAAATTGAAGCCAGAGTAAAATACATAAAGGAAATTTCTCAACTATGAATATAGAAGAAACAGTTTTAGAAATCGCAAAAAAGGCAAGAGCTGCCTCCTTAGAGCTTGCGGTAACACCGACTGAAAAGAAAAACGCCGTACTCTTAAAGCTTGCCGAACTCATCGAAAAAAACGAAGCGGCAATAATTGAAGAAAATAAAAAGGACATAGCAAATGCAAGCGGCCTAAGTTCCGCCTTTATAGATAGGCTTACGCTCACGCCCGCCAGAATACGCTCCATGGCCGAGGGTGTTCGCCAAGTTGCCGCACTGCCCGACCCCGTTGGCGAAGTGATTTCTCAAACCATACGCCCGAATGGACTCGATATACGAAAGGTAAGATGCCCCATAGGTGTAATAGGTATCATCTATGAGAGCCGCCCGAATGTGACTATCGACTGCGCAGTTTTGTGCTTAAAAAGCGGCAACGCCTCAATTCTAAGAGGCGGCAAAGAGGCGTTTAACTCAAATACATTTCTCGCAGGGCTTGTAACGCAAGCTCTCAAAGACGCAGATCTAAACCCCGACTGCTCGCAGTTTATCCCCACTGCCGATAGAGCCGCACTTGCCGTGCTTTTAAAGCTAGACTCGTATGTCCACTGCATAATTCCAAGGGGCGGCGAAAAACTAATTAGGTTTGTGGTTGAAAATTCATCAATACCTGTCATCAAGCATTACAAGGGGGTTTGCAATATTTATGCCGATGCAACTTGCGATGTGGAACAAGCAAAGAAAATCTTGATAAATGCCAAGTGCCAGCGCCCCGCGACCTGCAATGCAGTGGAAAATCTGCTCGTAGATAAAGGCGCGCCGGAACTTATGCTCGAGCTTGTAAAGGAACTTCAGGCGCACAAAGTGCAAGTGCGCTGCGACGAGCAAACCCAGCAGTTTCTGCTTCTGCACGGCGTTACGAGCGACCGCGCAAGCGAGCAGGACTTCTTTGAGGAATACGGAGATTTGATAATATCGGCAAAGTTTGTAAACGGACTTTCCGAAGCTATAAACTTTATAAACACCCACTCATCGGGTCACTCCGACGCCATTTTAACATCGGACGAAAAGGCGGCCGAAGAATTTTTAAATTCGGTCGATTCAGCCTGCGTGTACTGGAACGCCTCAACTAGGTTCTCAGACGGTTTTGAGTTCGGCTTGGGAGCCGAGATAGGAATTTCAACAGACAAGCTGCATGCGCGCGGTCCTATGGGATTAGCTGAACTTTGCACATACAAATACAAAATTTTTGGGAAGGGACAAACGAGAGCTTAAGATGTCTAAGACTGGCAAGTTTTTTAGCCTCGCATTGTGCGTAACATTTGCAACTGCCTTCATTGCTTTTGCCTTTGTTGCGCTCTTTGCCTTTTGCTACTCAGTTTATGCTCCAAATATCCTAAAAAACAAGATAAACCAAGCGAGCGGATTTTATGCAAGAGCAGACAAGGTGACATACAACGCCTTAACCGGCAATATGACTGCCTACAATGTAAATATTGATAATCCGCGTTCATACGCCGTATCTGACTTCCTAAGTGCAAGGGAGGTAAAACTGCGCCTAAACCCCATCAAGTTTATATTCGGCAAGATAGAAATCTGTAGCGCCGTTTTTGACATTGAAAATCTAAAATGCGTAATTCTATCTCCAACAAAAAACAATATAAGCGATTTTCTAACTTCCGACGTGGCAAGCTTTAGCACAGATAAATTCGGAATCCTTAAGATTGATGCGGCGAATTTATCCTTTTCTGACATCTCGGATATGGATAATCGATTCGAGCGCAACTTTAATCAGCCTCTGAAAATCGAAATTGAAGATGCTAGCGACAAGTCGGAATTAAAAAAACGCGTTGAAAATGCCTTTAAAGAAGCCGACGCGCTTTTCATATACACAAACATAACGCAATTTAGAGACTAGACGCAAAATGAAAGTTACAATATTGGCAAGCGGCAGAGGCACCAACGCAAGAAATATTCTCGAACTTCAAAAAAACGGAAATCTTCCAAATGTGGAAATAGCAGCCGTAATCAGCGATAAGCAAGATGCCCCGGTTCTTGAAGTTGCAAAGTCTTACAACGTAAAGAGCATATACCTCGACACTATGAAAAGCGGAGCATTCTTCAGCAAAGAAGGTGCAGATTTTTACATTCAAAACTTGCAGTTTGTGTGCACGGAACTCGTAGTTATGGCGGGCTTTATGAAGATTTTGCCGGATTCTATTTTAAACGCCTACAAAAATAGAATTATAAATCTCCATCCAAGTCTATTGCCCGCATTCAAAGGCAAAGATGCGATAGGGCAAGCTTGGAATAGCGGCGCAAAGGAATCGGGCTGCACCGTCCACTTTGCAAGCGCGCAGCTCGACGGAGGTGAAATAATTGCGCAAAAAAAAGTCTCTAGGTTGCCGTCAGATACGCTTGAAACTTTTGAGGCAAAAATACACCAAGCTGAATATGAGTTGCTGCCAAGAGTAATCGCCGATATAGCAAGCGGGAAAATTAAAATTGGAGTTTAAATAAAAAAAGGGCGCTACTGCAATTCGCGGTGCGCCCCTCTTTATTCCTACTTTTTATTTTTTTGGAGCATAGAGCCTGCTCTCTAAGAGTTTAAGCTCGCTCTCGTCAAAATTTGCAGCGGCCATCGTTTCCTCAACTATAGCTTTTCTGAAGGGCTTTTCCCTATCCTTTGAGACTATTTTTATGAAGACGCGCATCGCCTTTTTTCTAGCGGCCTTGTCGTTTGCCGGAGCTTTTTTCCACAAATCGGAAAGCCCGCCGTAGCCCAGATGCCGCTCGACTATCCCGGAAATCTGATTTTCATTTTTCTCAGATTCATCGAAAAATCTATTTAGCATCTCGGCTTTAAACTCCAAATTGCCGCGAGCTAGCAGAACGTCCAGAACTTTTGGATTTTTGGAGCTTGCGTAATCCGACTTTAAAATACCGTCAACGTCCTTTACCGGCATTGTCGTGAGCGCGTACTTTGCAGCGTTTGAAGTACGTTTGTCTTTTGCATCCATAAGCTCCACAAGTTGCGGAACTACCGATTTATCGCCAATAAATCCGCAGGCAAAAATTGCCTCTACCGAAACGGGGCTACCGGAATCGGAAATATCGCTCTTTACCAAATCCAAAAACGACTTGTCCTTTGTGAGCGCAAAGCTTCTTATAGCTGCCACTTTTGCGCCATCAGGCAAGCTTTTGTAAGAGTCTATCAGCTTTCCGGAATTTTTGCGAGTCCTGCCAAAATTTGCAATAGTGGCGGCATTTCGCGCATTTTCGGAATTTGATATTATAAGCTCGTCCATTTCCCCAACGCCCTTATCCTTCCCATTTAAATAGAATTCGGAAAGCAGAGCCGGTCGAAAAGCTTCATCTATTGCAATGGCTCTTGCAGCCTTAAAGTTTCCTGCGGACATAAACGATTCGCGCAACTCGCACAGGGCGTTATTAAGCAAAAATTTGTCGCTATCTTTCGACTTTGCAAACTTCTTTAGAGCACCCACAGAAGCCTCCGAAGGTATGTGCCCAAGTGCGATTATAACAGCATCTCGCAAATCCTTAGACTTGCAGTTTGAAAGAGCTGAAAGCGCAGCAATCGCCCCTTTGCACTCCCTCATTCCAAGTGCGTAAGCCGCCTGAACCTTGGCGCCTTCGCTCTTTGAAGATTTCAGTATATCAAGCAAAATATCGTCAACTTTAGGCGATTCAAGAGATATCAATACATCGAACACAGAAGTCGAACGAACATCGCTTTCAGTAAACTTTGCAAGTTCTGAAGCCGTCTTTTCATCGGCGGTCATCTTAAGTATCTTGCAGCAGAGCCTGAAGGCCTCGTCGGATAAATTCGGATCTTTTACAGCCGACATCACAAGATCGCGCGCCTCAACCTGCTTTTCCGGCTTATAGGCGTCGCGTATCAGCTCGTGATACCAAGCCATTGATTCGCCGCTTTTATACTGCAAAATATCAGACAGCTCTGCGGCAAATAGCGGAGCCACTCCGCTTATAAAGGCAAATGCGTATATTCCAAACTTCATTGTAAATCCTCCTACTAAACCAGCTGCCAATTTCCCCTATAAGCGCGCGAGAGCATTCTAGAGGCCTGCTCGTCGCCTATAATTTTCTCGTTCTTGTAGTCCCAATTTATGGTTCTGCCAGTCGTGTACGCAATTTCGGCTAAAAGGCAACCCGTATTGGTGCGATGCGCCGTCTCGATGTCTGTCACAGCCAAGCGCCTGTTTAGGACGCTATCGATAAAGGCCCCTATGTGGTTGGGATTCTCCAAGCCGTAGAGGCGCGTATCTTCTGTGGGCGAAATTTTGATATCGACTATGTTTGACGGGCTTGAAGCAAGCCTTCCCCTATCGACCCAAATCGTGCCTTCCTCGCCTATTATTTCAAGCCCCATTTTGTGGCGGTTCGACATTTCCACAACTTCGCCGCGCTCGTATGTAAAGCGCACGTTGAAGTTCATGGACAAATCGTAAAAGCCATCTTTTTGCCAGAGTTTTGGCTTGTTTCCGTTCTTATCCAAGGGAACTTCTATTGGCTCAATTTTTACGGGACCCGACAAGTCGTAGCCCATAGCCCAATGAGCTATATCCAAGTGGTGTGCGCCCCAGTCTGCAATTTTTCCGGCGCTGTAATCCGAGAAGAATCGCCAAGTAGTAAATGCCCTAAACGGGTGGTAATCCGCATACTGCGCAGGCCCAAGCCACATATCCCAGTCCAACTCTTCAGGAACGGGCTCAGGCTTTAAAGGCGGAACTTCAGCATTGCTTGGTAGCCCTATCTTTATAAGCTTTACCTTGCCTATTGCGCCGTTTCTCACAAGTTCGCACGCGTACCAAAATTCGCGCACGGAACGCTGCCAAGAGCCCGTCTGCCAAATTATGCCGTTTCTCCTGACCGCGTCGCACAGATAGCGCCCCTCCGTCACAGTCCTAGTCAGAGGCTTTTCGCCGTGGACGTCCTTGCCGGCGTTTGCGCAGGCTATGTCGATTATGGCGTGCCAATGGTCTGGAGTTGCCGTAGTTACAGCATCTATATCGGGGCGAGCTATAAGTTCGCGAAAGTCATTGTAAATCGGAACGTCCAGGCGATTTTGCTCCTTAAACACCTCGGCTCCGCAAGTATTATTGTGACCGTAGCCGTAGCGATTGGAGCGCTTGCAAACGTCGCATAGGGCAACTAGCTGCACGCGCTTGTCGCCCAAAAAGTTTCTGGTATTTCCCGAGCCCTGACCGCCCAAGCCAATGGAACCCATGGCAATCCTGTTACTGGGAGCGACAAAGCCGTCGCGCCCCAGTGCCGAAGCCGGTATTAGAGTCGGAAATGCCACGGCAGCCCCGATAGTCTTTATGAAATGCCTTCTCTTCATAGAGTTTACCCTTGTTGAGTAGTTTAAAAATTTTCTACTTTTGCTCTCGCTAAACTTTTGCTCAGAGTTCCTTTATCTTTATATTTCTAAATTCGGTAATCCCTGAATTGCCCTGATGAACCTGAAGAGCTATAAAGCCCTCTTTATACTTGGCCAGATTTTTATCCTTTGAGGTATCAAAGTTTGTGCAAGGAACCCCGTTTACCCAAGTTTTTATCACGCCGTCTTTGCACATTATTGTTACGCGATTCCAAATGGAGTGGTCCTGCACCGCCTGCCT
>OJMH01000496.1_pt1 | contig 51184 bp, 40 predicted proteins | sample 1597111 | NCBI WGS metagenome assembly OJMH01 (sample SAMEA2452115, study PRJEB22498) | human gut metagenome | reverse complement strand
GCAGCTGACCAATACTAATAGGTCGAGGGCTTGACCAGAAATGGTTCAGGTTAAATATCTGATAGTTTAATGTGTGGTTTTGAAGGAACAGGAAATTTAATTATTGAATTTATAAGCTATGACGATTGGGTCATGGCTTTTTTTTGACTAAACATAAACAACAGCATAATTTATTGAAATTTAACTGTAGCCGATGTATGATGTTTTTTGATGTAAATGGAACCTTGTGAGATTGAAATACCTATGAAATCATAATAATTTAAAGTATTGATTTTATGTATTGGTTTTAAACAAATATGTATGTGGGGTGCAGGTAAATGTATAAAATATTGTTGGTCGAGGACGACGCGGGGATTGCAAAGGAGATTGCAGATTATGCCGCAGGCTGGGGGCTTGAGGTGCATATCGCAAAGAATTTTGAGAATATAATGGCGGAGTTTGCCAAGGTGAAGCCGCATCTGGTTCTGCTTGACATATCGCTGCCGTATTTTGATGGGTATTACTGGTGCAGCCGTATAAGAAATGTGTCCAAGCTACCGATAATATTTCTATCGTCGGCATCAGACAATATGAATATACTCATGGCGATGAATATGGGTGCAGATGATTTTATCGCGAAGCCGTTTGACAGGAATGTGCTGATTGCAAAGCTGTCGGCGATGCTGAGGCGAAGCTATGATTTTGCGGCATCGGTGAGCATTATTGAGCACAATGGAGCGATGCTCAACATGTCGGACAACACGCTTACATATCAGGGGGAAAATATAGATTTGAGCAAGAACGAGTATAAGATACTTCTAACGCTTATGGAGAACAGGGGCAAGGTGGTCAGCCGGGAGAGCCTTATGGAGAGGCTGTGGGAGAGTGACAGCTTTGTCGATGAGAATACCCTCACAGTGAATGTGAACAGGCTGAGAAAGAAGCTTGATAATGCGGGACTTAAGGATTTCATCGGGACGAAGTTCGGCGTGGGATATATTGTGCAGGCAGACTAAGCTGTGTACGTAAGCGTTAGGAAATACAGTTATACATGGGGTTTCGCAGCTGTGTGTTCAGAAATAAGATAACATATGAAGCTGTACAGATTTGTGGAATGCGGGCGTTCTGAAAAAATATATAATTGAAAAACAGGGAATGACAGATGAACAGAAAAATTCATTTTATATTAAACTATATAAAGAGTAAGAAGAAGTCGTTTCTGATGGTTCTGGTGTGCAGTGCCATATTTGCATTTACCTTCTGGATGTATGGAATAACTGTTGCAGCAGTGTTATACCCGGCGCTTGTCTGTATGGTGATAATGGCTGCGGCATTTGCTGTCATGGCGTGTTCAGAATATGGAAAATGGAAAAATATGCAGGAAATCCTTCAAAGGGCAGTCGGAGATGACAGTGAGTTCGTAAAGATACTGGATACTGCCGAGATAAGAAAACAGGTGAATACTACTGATGAGATAGAAAATGAGCTTCTTGAAATAATTGAACGTCTTAAAAATGGCGGAATGAGATTGAATGACTCCATGAACATGAAATATTCGGACATGGTCGACTACTATACCATGTGGGTGCACCAGATTAAGACGCCGATTGCCTCAATGCATTTGATATTGCAGAAGGAGGACTCGGAGGATTCAAGGAGGCTGCGCGCGGAGCTGTTCAGGGTGGAGCAGTATGTTCAGATGGTGCTGTGCTTTTTGAGACTTGATTCGGATTTCACGGACTATGTGATTAAGGAATACAGGGTTGATGACATTATTCGCCCGGCAGTGCGAAGGCTTGCGCCACAGTTCATAATGAAGAAGCTTTCGCTTGAGTATGAGCAGACAGACGAGGTTGCGCTCACCGATGAGAAATGGCTCAGCTTCGTAGTGGAGCAGGTGCTGTCAAATGCGGTGAAATATACTTCTGCGGGGAGCATCAGCATCAAATGTGATGGGGACAGGCTTGTGATAAGTGACACCGGAATAGGCATCGCGGCTGAGGATTTGCCGAGGATATTCGATAAGGGATACACGGGCTTTAACGGACGGGCTGACAGAAAGGCGAGCGGAATAGGGCTCTATCTGTGCAGGCGGATATGCGACAATCTCGGGCACAGCATCAAGGTGGAGTCAGTTCCGGGGCATGGGACAACCATAATCATAGGGCTTGAAAGAGATAAGCTTGAGGTTGAATAGTGATAAGCCAATTCTTACACAAATGTAAGTTTTGCATAAGGAAATGTAAGCCGATTAGATGGAGCTGCATTTCCTTTTTTGTTATAGTAATGTTGTGGGGAGGAAAAAGATAAATGAGATATAATAGCTTTGAATTGAAAGAAATTTCATGGGGAGAAAGAAAATTGTCTGTTGTAAGGCATTATAAGATGAAGCTATATAATTGCCGGTGACAGTCAGAATGGAGGAAAATATGAGTTTATTAGAGGCAGCAAATATCAAAAAGACATATACCACAAGATTCGGTGGGAATAAGGTGGAGGCACTTAGGAATGTGTCCTTTGCTGTGGAGAAGGGCGAGTATGTGGCTGTTATGGGTGAGTCGGGGTCAGGTAAGACAACGCTGTTGAATATGCTGGCGGCACTCGATAAGCCGACAGGCGGGAGGATAAGACTCGAGGGTCAGGATTTGTCAGAGCTGAGCGAGAAGGAGATTTCACAGCTAAGGCGGGATAAGCTTGGCTTTGTGTTCCAGGATTTCAACCTGCTCGACACATTTACGCTGGAGGACAATATATACCTTCCGCTGGTGCTTGCGGGGGAGAAGCATGCGGAGATGAAGCGGAGACTGATACCGCTTGCGGTGCAGCTTGGAATTGAGCCGTTGTTAAAAAAATATCCGTATGAGGTGTCGGGCGGTCAGAAGCAGAGGGCGGCGGTGGCGAGGGCACTGATAATCAATCCAAGCCTGATACTTGCAGATGAGCCGACAGGGGCGCTTGATTCCAAGTCGACGGATGAGCTGTTAAGGCTCTTCGGGGAGATTAATGAGAAGGGGCAGACTATTCTCATGGTGACACATTCGGCTAAGGCGGCAAGCCACGCGGGGAGAGTATTGTTCATAAAGGACGGAGAGGTATTTCACCAGATTTACCGTGGGGATGACACCGGGGACGAATTTTACCGCAAGATAGCGGATACGCTCACGGTGCTTGCGACGGGGAAGAAAGATTGAGGTGACTGAGTTTTTTGTTTTAAAATGTGCTAAGACAATGAACTTTTGCAAAGAATGGAGATAAGTTTGAAAATAAAATTTTCAAACTACTTATTGATGGCAGTACTGCAAGCGGTGCTTGCAGTATGCAGGGGGATAAGTTTGAAAATAAAATTTTCAAACTACTTATTGGTGGCAGTACTGCAAGCGGTGCTTGCAGTATGCAGGGGAATAAGTTAGAAAATAAAATTTTCAAACTACTTATTGGTGGCAGTACTGTAAGCGGTGCTTGCAGTATGCAGGAGGATAAAAAATGGGAATAGGTTTTTACCCGCATCTTGCGTGGGACAGTATAAGAAAAAATAGGAGATTCTACCTTCCGTACATACTGACATGTATCGGAATGGTGATGATGTTCTATATAATTGCATTTTTAGCCGGAGATCCGCTGCTAAAAACAATCAGAGGTGGTTCGTTTATGGCGGAAATGCTTGGAATGGGAACTTATGTGATAATGATTTTTGCGGTGCTGTTTCTTTTTTACACGAACTCATTTCTGATGAAGAGAAGGAAAAAGGAATTCGGTCTGTATAATGTGCTCGGTATGGGAAAGGGCAATCTGGCGAGAATTTTATTCTGGGAGAGCGTTCAGATTGCGTTCATATCGCTCACTGCAGGACTTATGTTCGGTATAGTGTTTGCGAAGCTTGGCGAGCTTGCCATGATGTATGCAATCAAGGGGGAGAATAATTATAATATAACAGTGAACACGGAAGCGCTGTTTATGACATTGAAGGTTTTTGGCGTAATATATGTACTTCTTTTTGTCAACATGGTGAGACAGGTCAGAATGTCAAAGCCGGTTGATCTGCTAAGGAGCGAGAACAGGGGAGAGAAGTCTCCTAAAGCGAACTGGTTCATTGCACTGTGCGGTGTAGTTATCCTCGCAGGAGCGTACTACATTGCCGTGACGATAGAGGACCCGCTGAGCGCTCTAAGCATGTTTTTTGTGGCAGTTATAATGGTAATAATAGCCACATATTTACTGTTTATAGCAGGCTCGGTGACAATGTGCCGTCTGCTGCAGAAGAACAAGCGCTATTACTACAAGACCAATCATTTTGTGTCGGTGTCATCGATGCTATATCGAATGAAGAGAAACGGCGCAGGTCTTTCCTCAATATGTGTGCTGTGCACTATGGTGCTTGTCATGCTCTCGGCTACGGTATGTCTTTATGCCGGTGAGGAGAGTGTTGTGAGAAACAGGTATCCGAGGGATATCAATCTCACGACAGTTTTTAACAGTTATTCAGATATGGAAAATTATATGGGTGATATGAAGGAATCCGTAAAGAGCTGTGTGGGTGCTGCGGGTGAGGAGATTGTGGATTTAACCGATTATACGGCGGCTATATTTTCATGTGCCTATGCGAACGGAAAAATTAATTACACAGATTATGAGACCACAGATTACTACAGTGCCGGACTGTCACCGACCATATATCAGATGTTTGCAATCTCATTGGATGATTACAACCGCCTGATGGATGAGAATGTGGAGCTCGATGATGATGAGGCGCTTGTATGCTTCACGAAGGGAATGGGAAGCTCTAAGAATGTCTCACCCGGTAGCTGGTTCTAGGGGACGATGGACCGCACTACAAGGTAAAAAATATCATCGGAAGGTTCATAGCCAATGGAACGGAAGCATACAATGTGCTTCCGGGAATGTATATTATTGTGAACAACCCAAAGGATATAGTGCTTCCTATAATCAATACGCCGGGCAGCAGTGGAGTGATAATATCATGGTTCTATAATTTTGACATGACAGGCAGTGAGGCAGGAAAAATTGCCGCTGTGAATGAGCTTAACAGCATGTTCAACCGGGAATATAAGGAAAATGAGGCGTACCTTGCCGGGATTACCCATGTGAATGTTGAGGGCAGGGAGGCTGAGAGAGACAATTTCTACACAATGTTCGGTGCACTCCTGTTCCTTGCGATTTTCCTTGGAATAATATTTGTGCTTGCCACGGTGCTTATCATATATTATAAGCAGGTTACTGAAGGCTATGAGGACTGCGGGCGCTTCGAGATTATGAAAAAGCTTGGCATGAACCAAAAAGATATTAAGTCCAGTATCAATTCCCAGATGCTCACGGTATTTTTTCTGCCTATTATAATGGCATGTGTCCATCTTGCGTTCGCTTTCCCGATTGTGAGTAAGCTTCTGCTGTGTTTCGGATTTAGCGATAAGGGCTTTTTTGCACTGGTAAATGTTGTATGTGCGCTTGTGTTTGCGGTATTTTATGTTATTGTGTACAGAATTACATCAAAATCGTATTATAATATTGTAAATGAATAGTCAAAAGTTTCTTGAATTTTGGCATGCAAGTAGGTATAATAGACATGTATTTGTCAATATACTGTTACGAAAAAAGGACTGTGGATGAAGACATTGGAAAATAGTGCTTTGTCCGGAAAAAAGGTGTATGCCATGAAAATTTGGGAATTTTTTGAAAATATGAACGAATGTGTGTATGCTTCGGACATAGATACGGATGAACTGGTATATATGAATAAAAAGGCACTCAGGATGTACGGCATTCATTCGTTAGATGAGATAGCTGGAAAGAAATGTTATGAGGTGCTGCAGCATTGTTCAGCACCTTGTGCCGTCTGCAACAATAAACAGCTTTGTGAAGGAGAGTTTATTGAATGGAGGCATTACAATCTTCTGCTTGACAAGGATTTTGCGATAAAGGATACACTTGTAACCGATGGCGGCAGAAGATACAGGGTGGAGCTTGCGATTGATGCTGACACGGCGGGGCATGACCATGAGTGCGAGGATGCGAGCCGCTATGAGAACATAGAGGCTATATCAAACGAGGCACTAAGAAGTGCACTTCAGGCACCAACCCCTGATATGTCATTACAGATTGTGCTTGAGTATATAGGTAAGGCACTCAAGGGAGAGAGGACATATATATTCGAGCAGAATGAGCTTGGAGGGGATGACAATACCTACGAATGGACGGCGGTCGGTGTGGAGCCGCAGAAGGACATCCTGCAGAATGTTCAGGCAGATGTATGTGCTGAATGGTACAGAAATTTTGCTGAGAACAGGTATATAATGATTGCAGATCTGGAGGACATTAAGGAGAGTGACCCACTTCAGTATGAGAACCTCAAGAGGCAGGATATACATTCGCTGGTTGTTGTTCCTCTTTATGACAATAAACAGGCTATAGGCTTCTATGGTGTTGATAATCCGCCGGGGGAGACACTAAGGTATGCTTCTAATATTTTGCATATACTTGGCCACTTCATAATCTCATGCATAAGGAGAAGAAATCTTATGAAAGAGCTCGAGATTATGAGCTACAACGATCAGCTTACCGGGCTTGGAAACAGATATGCGCTCAATGAATATATGAGCAATGTGGATGTGAATAGAAGCATGGGTATTGTCTACTGCGATGTGACCGGGCTTAAGAAGGTTAATGATACCCAGGGACATGAGATGGGTGACAGGCTGCTTAAGACTGCCTGTGAAAGTCTCAGAAGAGTGTTTGATGGTTATGGGCTGTTCAGGATAGGCGGAGATGAATTCTTAGCGGCTGCCAATGGTGTGACCAGGGAGGAGCTTAGCGAGCATGTACGTCTTTTGAAGGAGGACATGAAGGTACACGGTGTCAATATGGCTGTGGGTGAGGTGTGGACTGACAAGGCACCAAGAAACCAGGACGCACTTTTGACGGAGGCAGAGAGGCTGATGTATCAGGATAAGGCTGATTATTATAAGAGAACAGGAATTGACAGAAGAAAGTACTAATATTATAGAAAGCAGAGAGTAATTATTTTAATGGAAAACAGCAAAACAGAAAACATGACAAACACCGCAGAGGGGATGAAGAATGCAGAGAGCACAGTCAATGCGGTAAGGTATGAGGACGCACCTATCGATGAGCGAATAATACGCGCAGTTCAGGAGATGGGCTTCGAGGTGATGACACCGATACAGCAGCAGGCGATTCCGGCACTTCTTGAGGGACGTGACGTGCTTGGTCAGGCACAGACGGGAACAGGAAAGACTGCAGCATTCGGAATACCGATGATACAGAGAATTGACCCTGAGGTTGAGGGTGTGCAGTGTATCATACTCTGTCCTACGAGAGAGCTTGCAATTCAGGCAGCAGAGGAGCTTCGCAAGTTCGCAAAGTTCATGCATGGAATCAAGATTCTTCCTATATATGGCGGACAGGATATATCCAAGCAGATACGCTCACTCAAGGGTAATGTCTCGATTATTGTCGGAACTCCGGGACGTGTCATGGATCACATGAGAAGACATACACTGCGTCTTGAGAACATCAAGGCTATCGTGCTTGATGAGGCGGATGAGATGCTTAACATGGGCTTCCGTGAGGATATTGAGACTATTCTTAAAGAGATTCCTGAGGATCACCAGACAGCATTGTTCTCAGCTACAATGCCTAAGCCTATCCTTGACATCACACACACCTACCAGAAGGATGCAGTGCATGTGAAGGTTGCAGCAAAGGAGGTTACAATACCGCTTGTAAAGCAGTATTACTATGAGGTTCAGCGCCAGAACAAGGCGGAAGTTACGGCAAGGCTTTTAGATTACTATAATCCGAAGCGTTCTCTTATCTTCTGTAATACCAAGAAGATGGTTGATGACCTGACAGAGGAGCTTAAGGGAAGAGGTTATTTTGCAGAGGGACTCCACGGCGATATGTCGCAGTTCCAGCGTGACAAGGTTATGAACGGCTTCAGAAACGGCACAGTCGAGATTCTTATTGCAACGGACGTTGCGGCAAGAGGAATTGATGTTGATGACGTAGAGGCGGTATTCAACTACGATGTTCCGCAGGATATCGAGTACTATGTCCACAGAATAGGACGTACCGGAAGAGCCGGAAGAACAGGTCGTTCCTTTACGCTTGTTGTCGGCAGGGAGATATACAAGATAAGGGAAATAGAGAATGTGTGCCACACTAAGATTAAGGCACGCACAATACCTTCGGCAGCGGACATCACTGCTGTGAAGGCACAGAAGATTTTGTCAAAGGTTATGGAGGTCAGAAACGAGAAGGACTTGACCAAGATGACCAAGATTATCGCCGACAAGATGAATGACGATGACGTTACAGCCATGGAGCTTGCAGCCGCATTCCTTAAGCTGCACATGGGCGAAGAGCTTGAAGATATCCCGGTTGAGGTGTATAAGCCAAGACGTGCACGTCATTTTGAGGAAGAGAATGGGCGTAAAGGCGGACGTGGACGCAGAGGCGATAAGGACGTGCGCAGAGGCGGATGCGATGACCGTCGCAGAGATGATAGCGACAGGGAAGAGCGCAGGCGTAAGGGCGGAAAACCGGAAAAAGACAGCTACATCGAAATGGGCGGGAAATCCAGAAGGGATGACCATCATGAGAAGGGTGAGAAATCCGGCAGGGACGAGCGCCGTGAAAAAGGCGAGAAGTCTTCAAAAGAAGAACGCCGCAGGAAGGAGCGTATCGGACGCGACGGCAACGCAAGAAATGAGAAGGGAAGAGTTGATTTCGGAGTTGAGCGCCGCTTAAGAGAGAAGCGCGAGAAGCAGAAGAATAAGAAGAAAGATTGATGCATCATTGCCATTGGTGAGATAGTTTTTGACTTTGTTTAGTGTCCTCAATGGTCTGAGAAAATATTATCCCCACCTGATTTATACCGGTATACGGTTGTCAGATTTTATGTCTGACTTCACGGAGCAAGTATAATCATCAGGTGGGGATTTTTTTGGCTTCAGGCGGTAAGCTTGAAAATAAAGTTTTCAAACTACTTATTGGTGGCAGTACCGCAAGCGATGCTTGTAGTATGCAGGAAGATAAAATTCATGAATAAGCATGCTCATTTCCGGTTACAAAGGTGGATATCTGAATACAGCTTTAGAGAATTACCTATAGATATGCACGTATCCAAAGTATATAACATACCACATATTGAAAATGTGTGTGAGAAAATCATATTTATATGAAACGATTTATATGAAACAATAACATACACTCTTGATTTTTTTCATGGGTTAGTCTATACTGACAATAGAAGTTAGGCATAGCTAACTTAAATATATTAACTTAAACATATTAACTTAAAAGCGTGTATGATGTCACATACAATGGAAGCTTACATATAATAATATAGCAGGCATAGCTGGTGCCGGAAAAGGAGGATGTTATGAAGGGTATAATTTTAGCAGCTGTAATAATCGCTGTGTGCAGGGCAGTCAAGATTTTGATGAAAAGAGAGTTAAAAAAATCGGTGGATACAGATGACAATAATTTTAAGGGGGCAGTAGGAGCATGACAGATGTACTTTCAGGACTTCTTATTCCATTTGCAGGCACCACTCTTGGTGCCGCATGTGTTCTTTTCGTTAAAAAAGAGATGAATGTCATACTACAGAGGGCTCTCACCGGCTTCGCCGCCGGGGTAATGGTGGCGGCGTCGGTGTGGAGCCTTTTACTTCCTGCGCTTAGTCAGGCATCGAGTATGGGAAGGTGGTCATTTGTTCCGGCAGTTATGGGGTTCTGGGCAGGGATTATGTTCCTGTTTTTGTTGGATAATATTGTTCCGCATCTGCATTCAGACACTGAGCAGGCAGAGGGACCGAGGGCAAATCTAAAAAAAACGACAATGCTTGTCCTCGCGGTCACGCTGCACAATATTCCTGAGGGAATGGCGGTGGGAGCCGTATATGCAGGCTATATAAGCGGGAATTCCGGAATAACGCTTATGTCGGCGATGGCGCTTGCGGTCGGGATAGCAATACAGAACTTTCCGGAGGGCGCGATAATATCCATGCCGTTAAGAAGCCGCGGTATAGGCAGGGGGAAATCATTTTTGTACGGAGTGTTGTCAGGTGCGGTGGAGCCTGTGGGTGCTGTCTTAACCATCATGGCAGCAGGCATTGTTGTTCCGGTTCTTCCGTACCTTTTAAGCTTCGCAGCAGGGGCGATGATTTACGTGGTTGTCGAGGAGCTTATACCCGAGATGGCACAGGGAAAGGGAAAGCAGAGTGATATAGGCACATTGATGTTTGCGGCAGGATTTACTGTGATGATGACGCTTGATGTGGTGTTTGGGTAAAATTAATTGTAAAGAAAAGGTAAAGATGTAAATAAAATAATGTATAATATTAAAAAATTCTTAGAAAAAGTATTGAAAAAATTATGTGTCAATGCTACATTATATCCGTGCGAATTCGGGATACCCGAGATAACTATGCACAAAGGAGAGCCTTATTATGAAAAAGGGTTTTGTAAAGGGTGCTGCTGTTATGATGGCAGCAATGACAATGCTTACCGGATGCAACAGCAAGCCAACTGACAGCACAGCTACAACAGGTACAAGTGCAGCGGATACTTCAGCAGCAGATACTTCAGCAGCAGATACTACTGCGGCAACAGATGCCACCACAACAGAGGGTGCATCAAATGAGGTTAAGCAGAGCTTTGACAAGCTCACACTTGAGTTCGTTCCTTCTAAGGACGCCGATGTTATCATCACAGGCACGAAGGAGCTTCCACAGCTTGTTAAGGAAGAGATGGCTAAGCTGGGATATGATATCGGGGAAGTAGATATCTCAGTCGGTACGAGCTACGACGCAACAGGCGAGGCTATGTCAGCGGGAACAATTGATGTAGGCTGGTTACCGGGCGGTACTTATGCACTCTACTCAGATGATGTAGATGTCATTCTTACAGCTACACGTAATGGTCTTTCAAACGACAGCGAGAATCCGGCAGACTGGAATGGTGATGCAAACGCAACACAGAAGAACGGTCCACAGGTTACATACTACCGTTCACTTATCTACGCAACACCTTCAGAGTACGGAAAGCAGTTAGCTGAGAAGGTTAACAACGGAGAGACACTTACATGGGATGATCTTAACAAGGCTACATGGGCAGTTCAGAAGACTTCCTCATCAGCAGGTTATATCTATCCTACAATGTGGCTTATGAAGAACTATGATGGCAAGAAGATAAGTGATCTTGCTAATGTTATTCCTCTTGATTCCGGCTACGGCACAGCATTCTCTTATGCAGCAGCAGAGAGCGTTGATATCATCGTATGCTATGCTGATGGACGTAACGATTATGAGGAGAGCTGGATGCTTGCTTCAGATCAGCAGGATTCAACAGGCAAGCAGGGTATGGGAAGAAGCGAGTCTATCTGGAATGAGCTTAACGTAATCGGTGTAACAGATGGTATTTACAACGATACAGTTGCTATTTCAAAGAGAAGCCCATATTATACAGATGAGCTTAAGGAAGCTCTTCAGCAGTGCTTTATAAATATCATCAATACCGAGAAGGGTAAAGAGATATTTGGCGTATACAGCCACGCAGGCTATGCAATCGCTACAGACGCAGATTATGATAGCGCTCGTGCTGCACTTAAGGCAGTTTCAGAATAATACGGTATAGCTCCGGATAAAAAAGGGGTACCTCACAAGCTGTGTGGGTGCCCCTTTAATTGAAAAACAGGCTTTGACTGTTAATAACCATTTGCGCATTTTCGCAAATATCAGCTTGAAAGGGCTGTTACTTTACAAAAAGGAATTAGACAATGATTGAATTTAAGAATGTATATAAGACTTATCCGAATGGCTTTACGGCCTTAAAAAATGTGAATTTGAATATTGAACAGGGAGAATTCGTTGCGATTATCGGACTTTCGGGTGCCGGTAAATCAACTATTCTCCGCTGTATTAATCGTATGCATGATATACAGCAGGGAACACTTACCGTGGACGATGTTGATGTGGAGAGCCTTAGCGGTAAGGCACTGCGCCGTTTCCGCCGCAAGGTGGGAATGATTTTCCAGAGCTTTAACCTTGTATCAAGAAGCACGGTTATCAAGAATGTGCTGACAGCAGATGTGCCGGATATGCCATTCTGGAGAGTATTATTCGGAATATTTACCAAGGAACAGAAGATGAGGGCTTTAGAGAGCCTTGATAAGGTAGGTATCCTTGACAAGGCATATACAAGATGTGACCAGCTCTCGGGAGGACAGCAGCAGAGAGTTGCACTTGCAAGAACCTTAAACCAGAATCCTTCAATTATTCTTGCCGATGAGCCTGTTGCGAGCCTTGATCCGGTTACAGCACGTCAGGTTATGAGTGATTTCGTGAGAATCAACAAGGAATATAAGATTACCATTCTTCTGAACATACACCATGTTGACCTGGCACTCAACTATTGTGACCGTGTGATTGGCGTAAGAGCGGGAGAGATTGTTTTTGACGGACCTGCTTCAAGCATTACTCAGGAACAGCTTGACGAGGTGTACAATGGCACAGCGGTTCCTACTACAGAGAAGTCCGATAACTAGGAGGTGCGTTTATGAGTGAAGAGTACAAGGCACCTAAGGCTAAGGTCAAGCTTTTTGACCGCATATTCAAGCCGCAGGTTATCACTATCGCCAATGGACATACAACGGTAAGACCCAGAAGCAGAATGCCGCTCATACTTATTGTGCTGTTCATTGTGCTTTTCTGGGCATTTAAGATGACCGGCTTCAGCTTCGTTACGGTCTTTTCGAGAATAAATGAGCTTTTTGTAATTCTTGGCAAGATTTTCCATCCAAAGTGGAGCTTCTTTGGCAAGGTTATATCACCGCTTATCGACACTATAAAAATGTCCGTCTTAGGTACTGTTATAGGCTGTGCGGCTGCACTTCCCTTTGCGGTGCTTGCTTCAAGCAATATTATTCACAATCGTGTTGTTGTGAGCGTCATCAGATTTATACTGGCTCTTGTAAGAACGGTGCCTACACTTATTATTGCGCTGGTATGTGCGCTTATTTTCTCACTTGGAACATTTGCCGGAACACTTGCCATCGCGATATTTACATTCGGAGTTGTGGCTAAGATGCTTTATGAGAGCATAGAGACTATAGATATGGGTCCGTTTGAGGCTATGGAAGCGCTTGGCGCGAATAAATTTCAGGCTTTCTGGTCGGCATGTATTCCGCAGATTCTCCCTGTATATTTAAGCCACAGCCTTTACTGCTTTGAGATGAATGTAAGGGCCTCAGCAATTCTTGGATATGTAGGTGCAGGAGGTCTTGGAATAACTATCAATGAGCGTATCGGATGGCGCGATTACAATGGACTTGGAATGGTACTCCTTGCGCTGTTTGTGGTTGTTGTTGCGATTGAGTTTTTCAGTGAGTATCTGAGAAAGAAGCTCAGCTAAGTATTAGGAAAGCATGGAGATAGACATGGGTAAAAATAGAAAAAGTACTGTAAATAAAAAAGAAAATGCGGAAAGTATTTTGGATAGGGCTGAGAAGAAGGTGACGGTTCTTGAAATGTATGAAAGACAGCCTCACAAGTGGCTTCTGTATCTTGGAATAGTACTTGTAATTGCGGTTATAATCGGATGGTCGGCTTCTGATATACATTTTTCCGGAATGACGGCAACAGGTACGGAGGTTGCCAAGGGTGTTATGCATGGTGTGTTTCACCCGGATACCAAGCTAATGTTCGGTACAGGAGATTCCGATGTGCCGTATCTTCTGTTCCAGACGATAGCGATTGCCGTTCTTGGTACATTGTTCGGTGCGATACTGGCGATACCGTTTGCTTTTCTTGCATCGACAACGATAATGCCGAAGCCGGTGGCATACATTTTCAGGGTGTTTATCCTGCTTATCAGAACCATACCGAGCCTTGTATGGGCACTTATGTGGATAAGAGTTACAGGACCGGGTGCATTCTGTGGAGTTGTCACCCAGTCGGTATGTTCTATAGGAATGATATCCAAGATGTATATAACGGCGATTGAGGATCTCGATACCAAGATTCTGGAGAGCCTTGATGCTATGGGATGTACACCGTTCCAGAAGATTCGTTATGGTGTGCTTCCACAGCTCACAGCGAGCTTCATATCGACAACAATATACAGATTTGACATCAATCTTAAGGATGCCACAACACTCGGTATTGTAGGTGCAGGTGGTATCGGAGCTTCGCTTATGCAGTGCCTTAACAGCCGTAGATGGGCTATGGTAGGAGCATTTATATGGGGACTTATGGTTCTTGTGCTCATCATTGAGTTTGCTTCCACCAAAATCAGAAGAAAGCTGGCAAGGGGATAGTAAAATATACAAATTTAATGGCAGATGACAGCAATGTTGTTTGCCATTTTTTTTGAAATATGGTAAAATTAGGACAATAAAAGGTTGGGGGACAAAAGTATGTTGAGAACGAGTTTTGCCGTTTTATATATAATTTTGACAGCATTACTTATTGGCTCCATTGTCAAGGCGGCAGGGAGCAGAAGTAAGATGGCCGGACCTGTAATTAAGGTGATATTTGCAGGGGCGATGACTGCACTGTTCTATGCACTTTATCTGTTAGCAGCGGGATATGGAAGGCAGCCGGCGTGCTTTTTGCTGGGAATGTATTATCTGAGTATTGGCTGGCTGACATACTGGCTTACGGATTATGTGATGGAGTATACCGAGGTCAGGCTGGTTACAAGACTGCCCAGAGTTATTCTGTTTGTTATGGTGCTGCTCGATTCCATAAGTATCCTGGTGAATAATTTTACCGGACATATGTTTTCAATGATACAGTTATATGATGGGAGCAATGGGCAGTACTACTGGACATCGCAGCCGCATGGCTGGATGAGCATACATCTTGCGCTGTGCTATGTGATGGTCGCACTGACGTTTATCGCACTCATATATAAGACGATTGTGTCACCGAGATTTTACAGAAAGAAGTATGCGGTGATAGTCATTCTGCTTGCGGTGGCTATTATGGTGAATGCAGGATTTCTGTTCGTCGGGCTTGAGATTGATTTTTCAGTGCTTTTTTATGCTGTAATGGGTCCCTTGGTAAGATATTTTACTTTTTATTACACCCCAAAAAATCTTGCGCTGAGGACGCAGTCATATGTTATTGAAGAGATCGGCAACGGCGTTATATGCTTTGATGTTGATGGAAGCTGTGTGTATGTTAACCTGGCCGCAAAGAAGCTTTTTACAAAGTGGAATGAGGGGGAAGATATTGACAGGATTGAGAAGCAGTATGTACGTTGGCGTGAGCAGAATCAAGGCAGGGACAGTGCGTACTGGGAGGACGAGCTGACAGTTGGCGGAGTTAAGCGTTTCTTTGGATTTGAGTATCTCAGCATGTACGATGAAGATGGGGCATCAATCGGCTGTTTTTTCAGAATAGAGGATAAGACGGAGGATATGAAGCGTCTTAGGGATGAAAAGTACCGTGCGACGCATGACCGGCTTACAGGGTTATATAACAGGGAGGGCTTTTTCGATGAGGCTGAGAGCTTTATCAGGGAGCATGCCGGTGAGAGCATGTATATGCTTGCATCTAATATCAAGGATTTCAAGCTGGTGAATGAGCTGTTCGGCGATGATAAGGGTGATGAGATACTTGAAAATGAAGCGAAGCTTCTAAAGGAAAATGGAGCAGGAAATTCTGTTCTGGGTAGGATTGCAGGGGACAGATTCGTACAGATTGTGCTTAAAAAGAATTTTGATGAGAAGCATCTGCTTGATAATATAAAAACATTGTGTTCATTGATGGAGGACAGAATATACAAGCTGCATGTGTATGCAGGTGTATATGAGATTAAGGATGTAAATGAGCCTGTTCAGACGATGTACGATAAAGCGAATATGGCAATTGAGAGAATAAAGGGAGACTATAATCAGGTCATTTCATATTATGATGAGGGCGATATGAAACGGCTGATGCATGAAAAGAGTATTGTTGCGGAATTCGATAAGGCATTGGAAAATGGGGAATTCTGTATGTATCTGCAGCCGCAGTTCGACAGCAGAGGTACACTTCTTGGAGCAGAGGCACTTGTAAGGTGGAATCATCCTAAGAGAGGTCTGCTGTATCCGGATTCATTTGTAGGGATACTGGAGAAGACGGGAATAATATATAAGCTTGACAATTTTATATGGGAGAAGGCGGCAGAGAAGATTAAGGAATGGAATGCTGCCGGATATGAGGATTACCACATTTCGATAAATATATCAGCCAAGGATTTCTATTATCTTGATTTATATAATGTGCTTACAGGCATCGTCGGAAAGTATGGTATAGCGCCTAAGCACCTTAATCTGGAGATTACGGAGACTGTCATAATGTCGGATGTAAAGATGCATATGGAAATTTTAGACAGGCTTCAGAAATTTGGTTTCCAGATAGAGATAGATGATTTCGGAAGCGGATATTCCTCACTTAATACACTTAAGGATATTAAGGCAGACCTGCTCAAGATAGATATGTTATTTCTTCGTGAGACAGATAATCAGGAGCGGAGCAGGAAAATCCTTAAATTCATAATAACTATGGCTAAGGCACTCAATATGGATGTCATCACAGAGGGCGTGGAGACAGAAAAGCAGCTGGACTTTCTGTCCGGGATTGGTTGTGAAATGTTTCAGGGCTTCTATTTTTCAAAGCCGATACCTGTTGATAAGTTTGAGGATAAATATTTTCAAAGCTAAATACATAATGTAAAGAAACGGAGGCGGTATTTATGAAGTGTACGAGGATTCCTATGGAGGCAGAGGTAACGAAATATGAGCTTGGAAAGGGGTTAGAGGATGGCTTTGAGCTTTTCTCGGATATAGTCACGAAGGGCTGGATTATCACTGACAAGCTTTTAAAGGTTGTGCGCGATAATGGTTCGATTGTGTGTCCTTATATAAGACACAGAAGAGGAGTGACCTTTATTCAGGAGGGGGACTATGTGATTATCGACTCAGACGGAACCAAGCAGGCTGTCGGAGGGGATAAGGTGTTCACAAGGTATAAACCTGTTGAGTAACATGTGATAAAAGACCGGCAGCGTCCATGGCGTATATGGGGGCTGCCGGTCTTTTTCTGTGTTGCGCGGGATTCGGGTGTCAAAACATGCGAATTTTATCTATGAGTGTATAACGTATTATATTTATGCATATCAGCTCCGTTGTCCGAAGCAAGATGTTCTAAGAACTCTGATAAAGGTATTCTATACGTTCGCCACCGAAGCAAAGCATACATCCTTGTATGCATTGCTTCTGAACCGGCATCCGTGCCGGTTCTGGCTAGGTGCTTAACAGAGTTCTAAGAACATCTAAGCTTCGGACAAAAGTCGTGATATGTATAAATATAATACGTTATACACAGCTAGGTATGTAGCATGTTTTGATACCCGAATCCCTGCCGAATAATTGTACGGCATATAGTAAAAAATTCTTTCTTGACAAAAACAGTTCTATTGGTATAATAAAAAAGCAATATGAAATTGGTTTTCAAATTCAAATGAAACATATAAGGCTGAGGTTGATGTGGATATGGGGGATTCGCGATTATCCACTCAGATTAATAATAGAAAGGATATTTTTATAATATGGACAGACTGCGTTCGCGAAAAAGGCTTGTACTTATAATATGTGCGCTTGCTGTGGGAATATGTGCTTTTGCCGCCGGATGTTCTAAGGGCAGCAGTGATAACAGCGGTGCTGCCGGTGATGAATCCGGAAAAAAATTGAAGATTGTGGCGACATTATTTCCGCAGTATGATTTTGCAAGGCAGATAGCCGGCGATTATGCTGATGTGACGCTTCTTCTTCCTCCGGGGATGGAGAGCCATTCGTATGATCTGCGCCCGGCGGACATGATTGAGATACGGGAGAGTGATATGTTCATATACACAGGAAAGTATATGGAGGTATGGGCTCAGACGATAATAGACAGCCTTGATGACAGCGTTATGGTTGTGGATGTGTCCGATGGTATTACGCTTGAAAAGGAGGAGGACTATTTCGTGGATGAGCACATTGCTCATGAGCACATTACTCATGAGGATACGGATGAGGATGACGAACACGGTGCTCATGAGGATATGGATGAGGATGACGAACACGGTGCTCATGAGGATACGGATGAGGATGATGAACATGATTCGCACGCGGGTCACAGCCATTCCGGACATACACATGAGTATGACCCGCATATATGGACTTCTCCGGTATATGCTATGCAGATGGTTGAGAATATAGTTGATGCACTTATGGAGAAAGATCCGCAGCATGCGGATGAGTATAGACAGAGAGCAGATGAGTATATAGATAAGTTAGCGGAAGTTGATGCAGCGTTCAGGCAGGTGAGCGAGGAGAGTGCTCGCAGGACGATATTTTTTGGCGGACGCTTTGCAATGACATATTTTGTAAGAGAGTACGATTTTGACTGTGTTTCGGCATATCATGACTGCTCAGCGGAGTCTGAGCCGTCAATAAGCAGTGTTATGAGGATGATTGATGAGATAAAGGAGAGCGGGGCTAAGGCAGTATACTATGAGGAGCTTGCAGACCCGAAGGTGGCGAGGACGATTGCTGAGGAGACAGGAGTTAAGCTTCTCCTGTTACATTCAGCACACAATGTCAGCAGACAGGAATATGAGAATGGTGTGACATACCTTGATATAATGTGGAATAATGTGGAGAAGCTTAAGGAGGGACTTAACTGATGGCACAGCTTAGATGTGAAAATATAAGTGTTGGTTATGAGGACGGAATAGTGGTTTCGGATGTGAGCTTTGAGCTTAACAGAGGTGACTATGTATGTATAGTGGGTGAGAATGGAGCGGGAAAGAGCAGTCTCCTTAAGGGAATACTTGGACTTGCGAAGATACAGGGAGGAAAGCTTGAATATGGTGATGGGATGAGCAGAGCCGATGTAGGATATCTCCCGCAGCAGAAGGATTACCAGAAGAATTTCCCGGCTACGGTGAAGGAGGTAGTTATGTCCGGCTTCCTGAATAAGATGGGTTTAAGACCTTATTATAACAGGGCGGAGAAAGCCAAGGCTATGGAGATACTGAGTGATTTCGGTATGGCAGACTATGTGAGGGCTTCCTTCGGAAGTCTCTCGGGAGGACAGAAGCAGAGGGTGCTTCTTGCCAGGGCGATGTGCGCGACGGACAAGCTTCTGCTTCTCGATGAGCCGACCACAGGGCTTGATCCGGTTGCTACGGAGGAGCTCTATGAGCTGTTAAAGAGACTTAACAGGGAGAAAAAGACCACTATACTGATGGTATCGCATGACCTCAACAAGGCCGTGTCCGATGCGGGACTTATTCTCCATGTGAATAAGCGTTCAGGCTGCGGATATTTCGGACCGGCTGATAAGTATTTAGACAGCGAGGCGGCAAGGCATTTCCTTGGGCTTGATTATAAAAACAGCGAAGAGACAGACAGCACCGCTAAAGTGCCTATTGATAGGAATGAAAACAAAGATAAGGACATGGATAAAAATACGGGTAAGAGTCTTTTGGATAAGGTGAAGAAGGGAGAACGCTATGTTTGATACAGTGAAGCTGTTATTTTCATACGATTTTATAGTGAGAGCCATGATTGCAGGCGGACTTGTTGCACTGTGCTGTGCGCTTCTCGGAGTCAGCCTTGTGCTCAAGAGATTTTCAATGATAGGTGATGGCTTGTCACATGTAGGATTCGGGGCTTTGTCCGTTGCTGCGGTTATGAATGTAGCACCTCTTGCAATCGCAGTTCCTGTTGTGATTGTAGCAGCTTTCTTCATATTGAAGCTTGGCAAGGACAGCAAGGTTCAGTCTGATTCGGCAATAGCGTTGGTGTCATCAGTTGCCATAGCAACAGGTGTCACTGTTACATCATTAAGCGGAGGGCTTAACACGGATGTATACAGCTATATGTTCGGAAGCATACTGGCCATGAGCAGGACTGACGTATATATAAGTGTCATATTGTCGGTGATTGTCCTGATACTGTTTTTTATTTTCTATCACAAGATATTTGCAATCACTTTTGACAGTGATTTTGCAAAAGCAACAGGAGTGAGGGCTGAGTTTTACAATATGCTCATAGCAGTACTCACAGCACTGACAATAGTAATAGGAATGAGAATAATGGGCACAATGCTTATATCCAGCCTTATTATATTCCCGACACTCTCGGCAGGTGCAGTTGTGAAGGGCTTCAGAAAGGTTGTTATCATATCCGGTATAGTCTCCGTACTGTGTTTCTTTGTGGGATTATACAGCTCATACAGCTTCAATCTGCCCGTAGGTGCGAGCATAGTTCTTGCAAATTTCGTTGTTTTTTGTATACTTATGGTAGCAGGAAAGCTTATAAGAAAATAAGTTTTGCCATGAGGAGGTCTGATTACGGAACGAATCTATGTTGCAATTGATTTAAAATCCTTTTATGCGTCAGTAGAGTGCAGAGAGCGTGGACTTGACCCGCTGACAACGAATCTTGTTGTGGCTGATGCAGGCAGGACTGAAAAGACAATATGCCTTGCTGTCTCTCCATCCCTGAAGGCTTATGGGATACCGGGGAGAGCAAGGCTTTTTGAGGTTGTACAGAGGGTACGCGAGGTCAACAGGGACAGGGCGCGCAGGCTGGGAAGCGGCGGACATTTTACAGGTGAATCCGTATTTGCACCGGAGCTTGAAGAAAATCCTTGTCTTAAGGTGGGATATATTGCGGCACCTCCGAGGATGGCGTACTATATGGAATACAGCACAAGGATATATCAGATATATCTTAGATACATTGCGCCGGAGGACATACATGTGTATTCCATCGATGAGGTGATGATTGACATTACCGAATACGTGAGAATGTATAAGCTGACGGCAAGAGAACTTACAACGAAGCTGATACATGAGATTAAATCGGAGACAGGCATAACCGCTGCTGCGGGAATAGGGACTAATCTGTATCTGTGCAAGGTCGCAATGGACATAGTTGCCAAGCATGCGCATCCCGATGAGGAGGGAGTGCGGATTGCACAGCTTGATGAGCGCAGCTACCGCCGTCTGCTGTGGGGGCACACACCGTTGACGGATTTCTGGCGCATCGGGCGCGGCTATACGAAAAAGCTCAATGAATACGGAATGTACACGATGGGTGATGTAGCAAGGTGCTCCATCGGGAAGAAGGATGAGTACTATAATGAGGATTTGCTCTATAAGCTGTTCGGAGTGAATGCGGAGCTTCTAATAGACCACGCGTGGGGCTATGAGCCGTGCACGATGGCGGATATCAAGTCCTACAGGTCTGAGACAAACAGTGTGAGTGAGGGGCAGGTGCTCTCATGTCCGTACACTGCGGACAAGGCAAGGCTCATTGTCAAGGAAATGACGGATGGGCTGGTGCTTGGACTTGTTGATAAGCACCTTGTCACGAACCAGCTTGTGCTCACCATCGGCTATGACGTTGAGAACCTCACCAATCCGGAGATTGCCAAAAAGTATAAGGGTGAGATTGTGTTAGACGGCTACGGAAGAAGGATACCAAAGCATGCACACGGAACACAGAATCTTGCACACAGGACTTCCTCAACGAAGCTGATTATAGACGCAATGATGGAGCTTTTTGACAGGATAATCAACAGAAATCTTCTTGTGAGGAGAATAAATGTGGTTGCCTGCAAGGTGGTGGATGAGAGTCTTGCGGATGATGAGCCGGAATTTACACAGCTTGATTTGTTTACCGACTACGAGAAGCTTGAGCGTGAGAAGGAGCAGGAGAAGAAGCAGCTTGCCAAGGAACGTCAGATGCAGCAGGCGGTACTCGACATCAAGAAGAAATTCGGCAAAAATGCCATATTAAAGGGCATGAACCTTGAGGATGGCGCGACGGCGATATCGCGTAATGGTCAGATCGGAGGTCACAGGGCATGAATGAGGGCAGCTTTCAGGGGGAAATAAGTGAGGAATTCTATAAGAATGTGGCAGGCAGCAGCAGATATGACGATATAATAGATATGCCACATCATGTGTCAAGGGACAGACCTCACATGCCGATAGCGGACAGAGCCGCCCAGTTCGCTCCGTTCGCGGCGCTCACAGGGCATGATGCTGAGGTTAAGAAAACACAGGAGAGGGTGAAGCTTGCAATCGATAATGAGATAGAGCATGAGAGAAGCAACGAATAGATAACAGTGTGTCAAAACATGCCAATCTAATTTGTGAGTGTATAACGTATTATATTTATGCATATCAGCTCCATTGTACGAAGCAGGATATTCTAAGAACTCTGATAAAGGTGTTCTATACGTTCGCGTAATTTAGTTATTTTGTGAAATGTAGTATGCAAGGAGAAGGTCAACCATCCTGCCATAGCTCTTTACGCCGTCAGTCTGAGCATTCGCCACGAGATAGGCGTTGTTTACAGCGTCTGCCACCTCTGCAACAGGGGTTCTGTATTTATCCCAATATCGGCTGTCATACAGATAATCGCGCATGAGCTGTATGTCCATGCTCTTGTACAGCTCAGTGTAGACTGCCGCTCCGCAATTAGAGTAGACTGAGTTAAGAACGTATGAGAGTGCATTTAAAATTCCGCTGTACTTAAGGTTCACATTGTCTGAGTGTATGCAGGCAAGGTATGCAATGAAGCCCGCTTCATCCTCGCGCATGAAGCCACGAAGGTGTGATAGCTCATGGCATATAGTGTCTGCCTTCACATAGTCCGGAACGTCATTATTGTAGTTAGCTTCAATGGTGAAGGAGTACACTCCGGTTATAAATTCGTAGGACATTACCTTTGAGAACAGAACAGGCTTAGCCTTAGGATAGTACCCATTGAGCACAGGGTATATGGTTCCGAGATTGTTCATAGCCTTGACTGCTTCAGCAACGGTGTCGGTGTTATCAAGTGAAAATATGCTTCCGTAGTGTGTTCCATCCTCATCATCCGGAACCTCAATGGTATCTATATATGGGACAAGCGCATTTGCCTCGGCTATGAGGGACTGACACAGACTGGTCAGAACATCCGTCGGCTGCCTGGCTACAGTAAGACCTGAATAGTAGGAAAACGGTCTTCTGTGGTAGTTGACTCCGCAGTTGAGAGTGAACAGTGTGAGGACGGTGAGCAACAGTGCAAATACGCCTGCGAACAGAGTCAGTATTCTTTTTGCCCTCTTCTTTATTATAAGGTAAACGATTCTGAAAATAATCCAGAACAGTAATGCTATTCCCAATATTATAAGAAGCTCATACAGTGAAAACGGAAGGAAGCCAACAAGCCTTCCGACTGTGGCTACCAGAAATTTATATATGTGTGTTGAGTACCATTCGGCAAATGCTGTACTTTTCCGCGCAGCTATATTAAGAGAGCCTGTTATGACAAGCAGAAGGAGCATGTATATGCAGTAAAATATTTTTTTTCGTGTAAAAAAGCTTTTAAGGCTGAATTTTTTATGCTCAGTCATAAATAGGAAACCTCCGGAAATTAATTATTGTAGATGTTGAAGAGCATCTAAGCTTCTTCTAAAAGTCGCGATATGCATAAATATAATATACACACTAAGTTTATAGAGCGTGTTTTGTCCCACGACAGCATTCTCATAAATTTAATTATAAGTTTGGAGTGAAAAAAGTAAAGGATAATTACGATAAAATTAATAAGGCAGAAAGTGTGATAATGGTTATATTGTATTATAGACAGATAGGATTTGTTTTGATAAAATTAAATTAGCTTCAGGAAGAAGGGGAGCTGTTCGGATAGTCTGATTTACCGGGTGCCGGTTTGAAAGGAGGCGGTGGTATATGAATGACAATATTTTAAGAAGCCGTAGAATACTGATTAAGAGAACAGAGGACGGAATGCTGCTTGCAGATACCAGAATAATAAGATTCATCAAGGACAGGAATATATGCTATATCAGTGCCGACAGCATAGCACAAAAGGGGAACTATAATGTAACGGTTTTGATTTTCGGACCGGATAAGCTGTATGAGTATGAGGGAAATCTTACAGGCGCAGTTATAGATAATGAGATGGTTGTACTTCTTGGAAGGCACAGGGAAAAGGAAAATCGCAGGAAACGAAGATATAAGCTTCTTACAAAGGGAATTATCACGGAGCTGTGTTTCGGGGACAGAGAGGTGCGGCTCAACAAGCCGATGAAGCTTATGACCGTGAATATGAGCTCAGATGGAATACTTGTCAAAATGGACAGCGGAAGCTTCGAGAAGGGAGACTGCTTCCGCATGGTGATAAATGTGGATAACAGGGCGCTTATTTTCTATTGCAGTGTCGTTAGAAAACAGAATGATAATATGCTGACTGAGGAATATGGCTGCAGAATAGTGGGGACTCAATTTGAAAATGAAAATGAAAAATTTACACAAGCTGCCAATTGAATATCTGTGGGAGGGACTTGTGCTTAAGGATAACATTTATGACAGTACAGGTTACACACTGTTGATTCCAAAGGGAGAGGTGTTGACTGGTGAAAAGCTGAGAAAGCTGTATAATTTCAATAAGGGAGACAGAAATATAACGGTTCATGAGGAAGGCTTTTATGATATTATTGCCAGTGAACATATGCTGCCTGAGAAAAGACAGGAGCTTCTGGAAAAGCTTTCCGGCTACAGCAGTCTTACGGATAATGTCAATGGCATGCTGCATAATATAGATATAGGGATTGAATCTGATGAGATTGACAAGCTTGTAGACAATATATCGGATAAGCTTATCAAGATAGACCCTGTCACAATCTTCTCATGCATCAATTTTCCAAGACCGATGGATGAGGGGCTGCAGAGACATTCACTGAATGTTGCGCTTATGAATGCTTTGATGGGTAAGTGGCTTGGACTGCCGGAGGATGATGTAAGGACGCTGGTGCTTGCCGGGCTGCTGCATGATGTAGGAAAGACGAAGATACCTGAGAAAATAATCAATTCACCGAGGAGGCTGACAACGGCTGAATATAATATTGTCAAGCTTCATCCGGTATTTTCTTATGAGATGCTTGGCAGTCAGTTCGGGGAGACAGTGCGTGACATTGCAAGACACCACCATGAGAAGCTTACAGGGGACGGATATCCGGATGGGCTTAAGGGGGATGAGATATCGCTTTTAACCAGAATAACCACTCTTTCGGATATATATGACGCGATGGTTGCTAAGAGAACCTATAAGGAGGCTAACCTTGCATTTGATGTGTTCGATATGCTGTACAGGGATGAGTTTAAGGGGCTTGACAGGAAGCTTGTGATGATTTTTCTTAAGAACCTGAGAAAACGTTATGTATCGAAGAAGGTACTTATGTCCGATGGGAAGATTGGTTTCATAAGATTCATCCCCGGAAATGATGCGAGTCATCCGATTGTTGAACAGGGGGAAAGGCTGAGCCAGACAGATGATAACTGGTACTGTAAGGAAATTATAACCATGTAGAAAAAGAAATTTTCTACAATTTCCTTTAACATTGTTACCATGCACATAAGAATATTAACCCGGATTTAACTATGGCTTTATATTTTTAATGCACAAATTTACATTTTTCAAATGTTATAAAGCAAGCCATATAATTGAATACACAATTAAGACAATATATTTTGAAAGCCCTATGAGGGTTTTGCTGAGAGTTATTATTTATCATTTTTTTCTTTGCAAAATCTTCAAGGGGCTTTTATTTTGTTTGATATTATAATTTAATTATGATAATATTCTACAAAATATCAGATAATATATACTGAGATAATATATTATCAAATAACCAGATAATTCTAAGAAAAAAATATTTACATGAAAATAAAAAAAGTGTATATTAAGTACAAGCTTTACAAAGAAAATAAAAGGAGGTTTTGTATGAGCAATGTATGTGAAGTGAAACCGTCAATATACAGCCCGGATTTTGAGCACGATAACTGTGGTATAGGTGCGATTGTCAATATCAAGGGTGTTAAGACACATCAGGTTGTTGAGAATGCCCTGAAGATTGTTGAGAATCTTGAACACCGTGCAGGTAAGGATGCGGAAGGCAAGACCGGTGATGGTGTAGGTATTCTGCTCCAGATATCCCATAAATTCTTTTCCAAGGTTGCCAAATCACTCGGAATCAATATAGGTGGGGAGAGAGAATATGGTGTCGGTATGTTCTTTTTCCCGCAGGATGAGTTCAAGCGCAATCAGGCTAAGAAGATGTTCGAGATTATTACCCAGAAGGAAGGTCTTGAACTATTAGGCTGGAGAGAGGTTCCGACTAATCCTGATGTACTAGGCTCTAAGGCAATTGCGTGCATGCCTAGTATCTGGCAGTGTTTTATAAAGAAACCGGCAAGAATAGCAAAGGGACTGGATTTTGACAGAAGGCTCTACGTAGTGAGAAGAGTGTTTGAGCAGAGTAACGATAATACATACGTCGCTTCATTATCGAGCAGAACAATTGTCTACAAGGGGATGTTCCTTGTTGGACAGCTTAGAACCTTCTTTGATGATTTGAACAGTCCTGATTATGAGACTGCGATAGCTACGGTACATTCGCGTTTCAGTACCAATACAAATCCAAGCTGGCAGAGAGCTCATCCGAACAGGATAATCGTACATAACGGTGAGATAAATACCATCCGTGGCAATGCCGATAAGATGCATGCACGTGAGGAGTCCATGGAGACTAAGTATTTTGAGGGAGAGATGAGCAAGGTAACTCCTATTGTAAATCAGGAAGGCTCAGATTCGGCGATGCTTGACAATACGCTTGAGTTCCTTATGATGAGTGGTCTTGAACTTCCGCTTGCGGTAATGATACTTATTCCTGAGCCTTGGATTAACAATCAGAGCATGAGCCAGAAAAAGAGAGATTTCTATGAATATCATGCGACAATGATGGAGCCTTGGGATGGACCGGCTTCCATTCTTTTCTCAGACGGAGATATCATGGGAGCGGTGCTTGACAGGAACGGTCTTCGCCCATCACGTTACTATATAACTAATGATGACCAGCTTATTCTCTCATCTGAGGTTGGTGTGCTTGATATTCCTACATCAAATATCAAGGTGAAAGAGAGATTAAGACCTGGCAAAATGCTTCTGGTGGATACGGTAAAGGGAGAGGTTATAGATGACGATGAGCTCAAGGAGAAATACGCTTCAAAAAGACCGTATGGCGAGTGGCTTGACAGTAACCTCGTAATGCTCAGGGATTTAAAGATTCCGAACCAGAGAGTTGAGGAGTATTCCAAGGAGGAGCGGGCTAAGTTACAGAAGGCATTCGGCTACACCTACGAGGATTTCAGGACATCGATTCTGCCTATGGCACTTGGCGGAACTGAGCCTATAGCAGCAATGGGAGCCGATACTCCGCTTGCGGCACTTTCAACTAAGACGGTTCCTCTGTTTAATTATTTTAAACAGCTCTTTGCACAGGTTACGAATCCTCCTATCGATGCACTCAGAGAGAAGATAGTTACATCGACTACAATGTATCTGGGAGCCGATGGAAATATCCTTGAGGAGACGGCGAGAAATTGTCAGGTATTAAGAGTCAACAATCCGATACTTACCAATACGGATTTGTTAAAGATTAAGAATATGAATCAGGAGGGCTTCAAGGTTGCGGTTCTTCCTATTATATATTACAAGAATACATCGATGGAGAAGGCAATCGACCGTCTCTTCGTTGAAGCTGACAGACATTACCGTGAGGGAGTGAATATATTCGTTCTTTCGGACAGAGGAGTTGACGAGAATCATGTAGCAATACCATCACTGCTTGCTGTATCGGCAATGCAGGACTATCTTGTTAGAACCAAGAAGAGAACCAAGGTTTCGGTTATCCTTGAGTCCGGTGAGCCTAGAGAGGTACATCATTTCGCAACACTATTAGGCTTCGGTGCGAGTGCAGTCAACCCGTATCTTGCGCTTGACAGCATAAGGGAGCTTATAGACCTTGGAATGCTTAACAAGGATTACTATGCGGCAGTCGATGATTATAATAAGGCGGTTCTCAGCGGTATAGTAAAGATTGCATCTAAGATGGGTATATCTACAATACAGTCATATCAGGGCTCCAAAATCTTTGAGGCAATCGGTATTGACAAGAGCGTTATGGACAAATATTTTACCAATACGGTGAGCCGTGTGGGTGGAATCACACTTAAGGATATCGAGAATGATATCAATGCAAATCATGACAGAGCTTATGACCCGCTTGGACTTCAGACGGATACCACCTTTGACAGTGCAGGCAGCCATAAGTTCAGAAGCGGCAAGGAGGAGCACCTCTACAACCCTCAGACAATCCATCTTCTCCAGCTTGCCACAAGAAACGGAGATTATGCTGCCTTCAAGGAATACTCCAAGCTTATCAATGAGGAGCTTGAGCCAATCAATCTGAGAGGTCTTATGGATTTCAAGTATCCTGAGAAGGGAATCTCTATAGATGAGGTAGAGAGCGTAGATTCTATCGTGAGACGTTTCAAGACAGGAGCTATGTCTTACGGCTCTATATCCCAGGAGGCACATGAGGCAATGGCAATCGCCATGAACACACTTCACGGAAAGTCCAACTCAGGTGAGGGCGGCGAGGATATTGAAAGACTTACAATCGGACCGGATGGCCTCAACCGCTGTTCGGCAATCAAGCAGGTAGCCTCGGGACGTTTCGGTGTCACATCGAGATACCTTGTGAGTGCCGATGAGATTCAGATTAAGATGGCACAGGGTGCTAAGCCTGGTGAGGGCGGACATCTGCCGGGCGGAAAGGTATATCCTTGGATAGCCAAGACAAGACATTCAACGTCGGGTGTTGGTCTTATATCACCGCCACCACATCACGATATCTATTCGATTGAGGATCTGGCACAGCTTATCTACGACCTTAAGAACGCCAACAAGAAGGCACGTATATCCGTAAAGCTTGTATCGGAGGCAGGAGTCGGAACCGTAGCGGCAGGTGTTGCTAAGGCGGGAGCACAGGTTATCTTGGTATCGGGCTATGACGGAGGCACAGGTGCGGCACCTAGAAGCTCCATCCACAATGCAGGACTTCCGTGGGAGCTTGGACTTGCAGAGGCACACCAGACACTCATAATGAACGGTCTTAGAAACAAGGTTGTTGTCGAGACGGACGGCAAGCTTATGACAGGACGCGATGTTGCGGTAGCATGTCTTTTAGGTGCTGAGGAATTTGGATTTGCAACGGCACCGCTTGTAACTCTTGGCTGTGTGATGATGAGAGTATGTAATCTGGACACATGCCCTGTAGGTATTGCTACACAGAATCCGGAGCTTCGAAAGAGATTCACAGGTAAGCCTGAGTATGTGATGAACTTTATGAGATTCGTTGCACAGGAGCTTCGGGAATACATGGCTAAGCTTGGCTTTAAGACTATCGACGAGATGGTAGGAAGAACCGATATGTTATATCAGGCTAAGGACGGCAGCGGCGTCAAGAAAGGAAGGATTGACCTTTCGGTAATTCTTGATAATCCTTATGCAGGCAAGGAGAAGATTGACTATCTTCACAAGAATGTATATAACTTCGAGCTTGAAAAAACTCTTGATGAGAAGGTTCTGTTAAAGAAGCTTGGGCAGGCTCTTGAGAAGAAGCAGAAGAGAAGCATAGAAATAGATGTAAAGAACACCGACCGTTCATTCGGTACTATGTTCGGCTCTGAGATTACAAGACTCTACGATGACACACTTCCTGAGGATACCTTCACTATAATGTGCCATGGCGCGGGCGGACAGAGCTTCGGAGCATTTATCCCTAAGGGACTTACGATGTGCCTTGAGGGAGACAGCAATGACTACTTCGGCAAGGGACTTTCAGGAGGAAAGCTTGTGGTATATCCACCTACCGGCTCCGGATTTAAGCAGGATGAGAATATCATCATCGGTAATGTGGCTCTCTATGGTGCAACGAGCGGTGAGGCGTATATAAACGGTGTCGCCGGTGAGCGCTTCTGCGTCCGTAATTCCGGTGCAAAGGCGGTTGTCGAGGGTGTGGGTGACCATGGCTGTGAGTACATGACCGGTGGACGGGTAGTTATCCTTGGAAAAACAGGGAAGAACTTCGCCGCAGGTATGAGCGGTGGTATTGCTTATGTGCTTGACGAGGACAGCAGCCTTTACAAGAAGCTTAACAAGGAGCTTGTATCGACTGAGGAAGTGACGGACAAGTATGATGTATTAGAGTTAAAGGAAATGATACAGCAGCATGTAGCATACACCAACTCTATAAAGGGTAAGCAGATTCTTGACAATTTCGGAGATTATCTTCCTAAGTTCAAGAAGATTGTACCTCATGACTATAAGAGAATGATGCAGAGAATCGTTCAGATGGAAGAGAAGGGTCTTTCAAGTGAGCAGGCACAGATTGAAGCATTCTATGCTAATAAAGCAGCGAAGTAAGGAGGGAAATTCATGGGAAAGCCGACAGGATTTTTAGATTATGAGAGAGTTGACAGCGAGGCTGTCAAGCCAAAGAACAGAATAAAGAATTTCAATGAGTTTCATACTCCGCTCACCATTGAGGAGCAGAGGCAGCAGGCGGCACGATGCATGGATTGCGGGGTTCCGTTCTGCCAGTCGGGTAAGCTGTTAAAGGGGATGGTGTCAGGCTGTCCTCTCAACAATCTGATACCTGAGTGGAATGATCTTCTCTACAGTGGCAATCTTCACAGGGCATATAACAGGCTTGCTAAAACAAGCAATTTCCCTGAGTTTACTTCGAGGGTATGTCCGGCACTGTGTGAGGCGGCATGTACCTGCGGACTTAACGGTTCGCCGGTGAGTACAAAGGAGAATGAAAAGACAATCATTGAGAACGCATTTGAACAGGGCTATGTGGCACCTAATCCGCCTAAGGTAAGAACCGGCAAGAGGGTTGCCGTTATCGGCTCAGGTCCATCCGGACTTGCCACAGCAGACCTCTTAAACAAGAGAGGACATAAGGTAACTGTATTTGAGCGTGCCGACAGGGTTGGAGGACTTCTTCGTTATGGTATTCCCAACATGAAGCTTGAGAAGCATATCATTGACAGAAGAATCAATATCATGGAGGCGGATGGGATAGAGTTCGTCACCAATGCCAATGTCGGTGATAATGTGAAGGCGGCTAAGGTGTTAAAGGACTATGACGCAGTTGTTCTCTGCTGTGGTGCAGCCAATCCAAGAGACATAAATGCACCGGGAAGGGATGCACAGGGAATACACTTTGCGGTGGATTACCTTACATCCGTGACGAAGAGCCTGCTTGATTCTGATTTAGCGGATAAGAAGTATATCGACGCTAAGGGCAGGAAGGTTGTTGTTATCGGAGGCGGAGATACAGGAAATGACTGTGTCGGAACATCAATACGTCTTGGCTGTGCCTCTGTTGTACAGCTTGAGATGATGCCTAAGCTTCCGGATACACGCGCTGAGAACAATCCATGGCCACAGTGGCCTAGAGTCTGCAAGACGGATTATGGTCAGGAGGAGGCAATCGCGGTATTCGGAAAGGATCCTAGATTATATCAGACCACCGTCAAGGAGTTCATAAAGGACAAGAACGGAAAGCTCTGTAAGGTAAAGTGCGTGAAGCTTGAGTCGAAGAAGGATGAAAAGACAGGGCGCATGATGATGGCGGAGGTAGCAGGAAGTGAGTTCGAGCTTGAGGCAGACCTTGTGCTTATCGCCGCAGGCTTCTTAGGCACCCAGAAGTATGTTGCCGACGCATTCGGTGTGACGCTCAATGCACGAACCAATGTCGATACGGCACCTGGAAAGCATGCGACCAATGTCGACAAGGTATTCACCGCCGGAGATATGCACAGAGGCCAGTCTCTTGTTGTGTGGGCAATCCGTGAGGGTCGCGACGCCGCAAAAGAGGTTGACGAGTACCTGATGGGATATACGAATCTGCAGTAAGCATGCAGTGATTGTGTTATTGAGGGATTTCATGTATTAAAAAGAATAATAAAAGAGCTGCAGCCTGTGGAAGATTAGTTCTTCGGTGGGTTACAGCTTTTTTTTATGATAAAGCAGCAACATAATAGTCAAATGTTTTATAGAATGTAAAGCCATTGCCTGTGTAGGCGCGGATTGCGGCTGTATTGCTGCCCGATACCTGTAATAGAAGCTTCTTTTGCGGAAAGTCGGCGGCTGCGGTGTCTATGAGCAGCCCGGCAAAGCCTTGTCCGCGGTATTTTTTGTTGGTGTAGACATTGGCAATGTTCACGTAGTCACTGCACTCTGACACGGTACATTTAGAAGCACTCCTGCCGTCACAGAATAGGCGGTAGGTGTGGTGCCCAGGCGTCCTGTGGGAGGTGCGGGTGATGGAGATGGAAGACCGGGAGTATATCAGTGCTGATTTTAAATCGGATGTATTTACATTCTGGATGTTGATGTCAGGTGTCTGCTGTGTGGACGAATGTTGTATTGAAATATAATTATCATTGTAGGACTTCCTTGTCATAAAATGTTCGCTGTGTGAGTAGATAAAGCCACAGCTCCCGGCAAAATATTCGTTGCTGCCGACTAACAGGACACGAACCTTGTTAAAGGAATCTATAATTTCGTCATTGTGACCTGTGGATGTACCGGTACCGCCGGCTATGTCAATGCGGTCTGTGACTGTATCAGTACTGCCGGCTGGAGCATAGTCGGTTCTGTTTTTCGTATAAACAGCTTCAATGACTGATAACATCTGCATTACAAGCATGCGCCCCAGACCATGGCGTCGGTATTCAGGGGCGATGAGTACGGACAACTCATGTGTGAGTGTGCCGTCATTATCATAATATGTGAATGCAGTGCAGCAGCCGATAAGACCGTGTGCGCTGTTTATAAGGTAGAGCGCCGGCACGTTATCATCCTCAAATAATTCAATTCCGCTGTTATGGAGCAGCGCGGGCTGAAGGCATGAGCTTATGATGTCCGGCTCGCGGTCAAAATCAATATATGGTTCATAAGCTTCGGATGCTGCTTCGGAGCAGTTATCTATAAAGGCTTTTATATCTGAAAGTGTGAGTTTGCATTTTTTTTGCATGTTAATCTCCGTTTATACACATTATGTGTGTTCTGTTTTGAGCAGACCGGTATGTAAGGAAGATACTTCTCTTGTCATTGCTGCAGTTTTGTTGTATATTATTTCTATTCGGGGCAGTTTCATGTACCCGTATAGGACAGGAATATTATAAGTCCAACCCAGGGAGGATGCAATGGCTAATAAAGTATTAAAAAGAAGTGAGACAGACAAGAAATACACATGGAGACTTGAGGATATTTATCCGGATGCTGCCGCTTGGAGAGAGGAGTATGCTGAGGCACTTAATGTTGCTGAGGAGATAGAGGGCTATAAGGGTAAAATCGGTGAGAGCAGTGCCAATATGCTTGCAGTGTTCAAGCTTGATGACAAGCTCACGAATTTACTTGACCGTATCTACTGTTATGCACATCAGCTCTATGATCAGGATACAGCCAATCCGGAGTCACAGGCACTTTCAGGCGAAGCTGAGAATATTATGGTAAAGACAGGTGAGATGCTGTCTTTTATAAGTCCTGAGATGCTCACCATAGATGATGCGGTTGTCGACAGATATATGAGTGAGTGTGAGGAGCTTAAGCTCTACGCAAAGAAGTGGGAGTATATTTCAAGAAGAAAGCCGCATGTGTTATCGCCTGATATGGAGGCTGTATTAGCTTCAGCCGAGGATGTTCTTGGAGGACCAAAGAAGGTTTTCGGCATGTTTAACAACGCTGATGTCAGGTTCGGAACAATAAAGGATGAGAATGGCGAGGATGTAACATTAACACATGGAAGATACGGAATTTTCATAAGAAGCAATGACAGGAGAGTCCGCAAGGATGCTTTCACCCGGATGCACGGCGCATACAAGAATTTTGAAAATACTATAGCTGCCAATTATGAAGCTCTGGTGAAGGGTGATATGTTCTCAGCAAAGGTGAGAAAATACAACTCAAGCATTGAGTCATATCTGTTTGACGGAAATATTCCAATTTCAGTATATGACAATCTTATTGACACAATCCATGAGGGACTCCCTCTTATGCACCGCTATGTTAAGCTCCGCAAGAAAGCACTCGGCGTGGATGAGCTTCACATGTATGATGTGTACACTCCTATGGTGAAGGATTTTGATATGCATATCTCATTTGAGGAGGCAAAGGAAATCGTAAAGAAGGGCGTTGCACCTCTTGGAAGGGATTACATAGAGCTTCTTGATAAGGGCTTCAACGGCGGTTGGATTGATGTATATGAGAATGAGGGAAAGAGAAGCGGAGCTTACTCATGGGGACCTAACGGTGTACACCCTTATGTGCTTTTAAATCATCAGGACAACTTAGATTCAATGTTCACCCTTGCACATGAGATGGGACATGCGCTTCACAGCTACAAGTCAAATTCTACACAGCCTCTTGTATACGCTGCATACAGAATTTTTGTCGCTGAGGTTGCTTCGACATGTAATGAGGCACTTCTCAATTTCTACCTTATAGATAATGCGAAGGATAAGAATGAGAAGGCATACCTCATCAATCATTTCCTTGACAGCTTCAAGGGAACCGTATACCGCCAGACGATGTTCGCTGAGTTTGAAAAGAAGGCACATGAGATGGCAGAGCAGGGCAGGAGTCTCACAGCAAAGTCTCTTAATGAGATGTACTATGAGCTCAACAAGGAGTACTTCGGACCGGATATGGTGGTCGATAAGGATATTGAGGTTGAGTGGGCAAGAATACCTCACTTCTATACACCATTCTATGTATACCAGTATGCTACGGGCTTCTCGGCAGCAGTTGCGATAGCATCAATGATCCGCAAGGAGGGACAGCCGGCAGTTGACCGCTACATGAAGTTCTTGTCAAGCGGCGGTTCAGATTATCCAATCGAGCTTTTAAAGATTGCGGGCGTGGATATGTCTAAGCCAGACGCCATCAAGACAGGTCTTGATGTATTTGCCGGACTTCTTGATGAGATGGAGAAGCTGTTAGCATAGCCTGATGGGACAGGGGTCAGACCCCATGTCCCAGTTCTGGGACACGGGGTCTGACCCCTGTCCCAAACAATTATGCTAATAGTTAAAACAATTCGGTAATTTCAAAAAATATAAAAAATTTTAATTTTAGGTATTGACTTTCACAGGGACTTATAGTATTATACTTAATGTCCTTGTGAGAGCAACATCTTACAAAGCACAATGCGCGAGTGGCTCAGCGGTGGAGCACCTCCTTGCCAAGGAGGGGGTCGCGGGTTCGATTCCCGTCTCGCGCTCTGAAAAAAGAGACTGATTGGTGGACACCAATCGGTCTCTTTTTTTTCGAGCCCTGTCGGGGCTCGAAGTTCGATTCTGCCAGCCTTCTCTCAAGAATTAATATTCAGTCATATATTCATTTTAATCCTCATTTCCGGGTGTCACTGCTTTTGCAGTGGCTTAAATAGTAATGAAAAACGAGCTTTTACGATTTCACACTAATTATATGTTAAATTTTCCTATTTTATCATTATTTGCAAAAAGAGTGCTGAGTATTAAATTTATGGAACGCTTTTGGAACGTCAGCACCCCACACATGGAACATGCTGTGCATATAATGCCTTATTAGATGCTCACCGATGGGAGCACATATTAAGGAGGAATAAGAGATGTATTTTGATGCTATTGCAAAAACTGTTGCAGAACGTACCGGATGTGATGTATCCGTGGTTAAGCCGGAGAGCAGATTCGTTGACCTTGGAATTGATTCGCTTGACACGGTGGAGCTTTTGATGAGCCTTGAGGATGAGCTTGGCATTGAGATAGAGCTTGATGAGAAGGTTGAGACAGTCGATGACCTTGACAAATTCATCCAGAGCAAGCAGGGTTAAGCGCCATGATTAGGACACAGATTACTGAGATGCTGGGTATAAAATACCCGGTATTTCAGGGTGGCATGGCATGGATTGCTGATGGAAAGCTTGCGGCGGCGGTATCTGAGGGCGGAGGTCTTGGAATAATTGCAGCCGGTAATGCGCCGGCAGATTATGTGAGAGAGCAGGTGCGGATAGCAAGGCAGCTCACAGATAAGCCTATTGGAGTAAATATTATGCTGTTAAGCCCATGTGCAGATGAGGTGGCACAGGTTGTAGTAGAGGAAAAGGTAGATGTGATTACCACGGGAGCAGGTAATCCGTCGAAATATATAAAGGAATGGCTGGACGCAGGAATTAAAGTGATTCCGGTTGTTGCCTCGGTTGCCATGGCGAAGCTCATGACAAGGCTCGGAGCTTCTGCACTTATAGCCGAGGGCGGCGAGAGCGGTGGACATGTGGGTGAGCTCACAACTATGGTGCTGGTACCGCAGGTGTGTGATGCTACAACACTTCCGGTCATAGCAGCAGGAGGAATTGCGGATGGGCGTGGTGTTGCGGCAGCATTCATGCTGGGAGCACAGGGAGTCCAGATGGGAACGCGGTTTTTGAGTGCTGTAGAATGTAATATTCATCCGGTTTATAAGGAAAAGATTCTGAAGGCCACAGACCTTTGCACTATGGTCACAGGTAAGAGGCTTGGCCATCCGGTGAGAAGTCTCAGGACACAGTTTGCAAGAGACTATTTAAAGGCAGAGTATAGCCGGATGCCTGACGATGAGCTTGAAGCATTGGCTGTAGGAGCATTAAGGCTTGCAGTCAAGGATGGTGATGATAAGAAGGGATGCTTCTTATCGGGGCAGGTTGCAGCTATGGTTAATAAAGAACAGCCTGCAGCGCAGATTGTCAGGGAAGTGATTGATGGAGCTGAGCCGATATTAAGGAGTGCAGCTAAATATATTGAGTAGCGGTTTACGCAGTAAATCAGCGGATTCCGAATGTTTTAGAATTGCGGGAGCTGTTTTACGGCGGAGCAATTCGAGGATATCAGATGATGGGCAAAATACCTTTTGACCCTCATATCTTTGAAATAATAAGGAAAAGGAACTGAGAGATGCTTAAAGGGAAAACTGCGGTTATAACAGGAGCTTCAAGAGGAATTGGGGCGGCGGTTGCGGTAAAGCTTGCAGCTCGTGGAGCGGATATTGCCGTTATATATGCGGGCAATGTAGAAGCTGCCAATCAGGTTTGCAAAGAATGTATTGAACAATACGGCGTAAAAGCCGTCGCCTATAAGTGCAATGTTGCTGATTTTTCACAGGTGAGAGAGACTGTTGCACAGATAAAGAAGGATTTTGGTACCGTACATATTCTTATTAATAATGCGGGCATAACAAAAGATGGACTTCTTGCGATGATGAGTGAGGAAGCATTTGACAGTGTTATCGACACTAATCTTAAGGGTGCGTTTAATATGATAAGACATTGTACAGGTATGTTTATAAAGAACCGGCAAGGCTGTATTGTCAACGTGTCAAGCGTTTCAGGGCTTATGGGAAATGCGGGACAGTGCAATTACTCGGCATCGAAGGCGGGAATTATCGGTCTGACCAAGTCCGTTGCAAAGGAGCTGGCACCGCGCGGAATACGCTGTAACGCAGTTGCACCCGGATTCATTGAGACGGATATGACAGGAAGCCAGAAGGATAATCCGCTCCTTGGAATGATACCACTTGGAAGGATGGGGGCAGCCCCGGAGGTGGCTGAGGCGGTGGCGTATCTTGTCGAAGCTGAGTATGTGACCGGTGAAGTGCTGCGTGTAGATGGCGGAATAGCCATGTAGCTATATTGTGACATCAGGAATATGAAGATATTTTACAGTTTACAGTGCACGAAGGTGTACATGTAAAGGATAACCAGGAGGAAAAGGATATGTCTGAATGGAGACGAGTGGTTGTAACCGGCTTAGGGGCGGTAACCCCTGTCGGGAATAATGTCAGTGAGACATGGAACAGCCTTAAGAACGGAAAAAATGGGATTGCACCTATAACCTTTTTTGATACAGAAGGCTTTAAAGCAAAGCTTGCGGCAGAGGTGAAGGGTTTTGAACCGAAGGAGTATCTTGAGGTAAACGAGATATTAAGAACGGACAGATATGCACAGCTTGCAGTTGCGGCGGCGGCACAGGCGGTAGAGGACAGCGGTATAGAAGGAAAGGTTGAACCTGAAAAATTCGGTGTTATGTTCGGTACAGGAATCGGAGGTATAGGAACCTTTGAGGTAGAGCATACGAAGCTTTTAGAGAAAGGTCCAAGAAGGGTTTCCTCTCTTTTTATACCGATGATGATAGGAAATATGGCAGCAGGGATGATTGCTATTAAGCATGACTGCAGGGGAAGTGCAATGCCGGCGGTCACGGCTTGTGCCTCAGGCTCTAACGCAATCGGCGAGGCTGTCAGGATGATACGCCATGGCTATGCGGAAGCTGTCATAGCAGGAGGCGCAGAAGCATCAATAACTAAGTCGGCGGTGGCAGGTTTTGTAAATATGCAGGCACTTTCAACATCGGAGAACCCTGATGAAGCTTCACTTCCATTTGATAAGAGAAGAGGAGGATTTGTGATTGGAGAGGGTGCTGTGTCACTTGTGCTTGAGGAATACGAGCATGCAAAAGCCAGAGGGGCAAGGATATACGGTGAGGTGTGTGGATACGGTTCAACGTGTGATGCCTACCATATCACTGCACCACATCCGCAGGCCCGCGGAGGCGCGCAGGCTATGAAGGATGCCATGCGTGAGGCAGGATATTCAGATGAAGATAAGGTCTATATAAACGCACATGGCACAGGAACCCATATGAATGATCTTATTGAGACAATGGCAATAAAGAATGCACTTGGAGAGGAAAATGCGCGAAAGGCATACATAAGCTCTACCAAATCAATGACAGGCCATATGTTAGGGGCTGCGGGTGCAATAGAGGCGCTTGCATGTATCATGGCACTTGATGAAGGAATTATTCCTCCAACAATAAATCTTCGTGAAGCTGATGAAGAATGCGATTTGAATTATGTTCCTGATAAGGCGGTCAAGGCTGATATAACGCTTGCACTCTCCAATTCACTGGGGTTTGGAGGACATAATGCATGTCTTGCATTCAGAAAGGTAGTAGGTGGAAGGTAAAACTTTATGCAGGGTGATAATTATGAATGAGGCTGATATAAGAAAATATGCGGCACTTATGAAGGAGCTTGAGCTTACGGGACTTGAGCTTACCGAAGGAGATAAGATTGTACGATTAGAGAGAAATATTTCTGCGAATGTAATTTATAGCGATGACAATACCAAAAAATCTTTGGATAATAATGCACATAACAGTGGAAAGAGCAATGAAGGCGGTACGATGCCGTATATGAGCATAAAATCTCCGATGGTGGGAGTATTCTATGCTGCACCGGCGGAAAATGCAGAACCATATGTGAAAGTCGGGTCGCATGTAAAGAAGGGACAGACACTTTGCATTGTTGAGGCGATGAAGCTTATGAATGAGATTACTGCTGAAGCGGATGGAGTTATTTCACAGGTATGTGTATCTGACGGCCAGATGATTGAGTATGGGACAGAGCTGTTTAAAATAGAGTGCTGATGCAGTGTTTGCAGAAAGAGGCTGTTTAATATAAAGATGATAAAAATTTTGGGTATATCGGTATATTGGAGGCAGAGCGGGAATGGATAGAAAAGAGATTATGGACATACTTCCTCACAGAAACAGTATGCTCTTATTAGATGAGGTACAGGAAAGCGGCGGTGTTGCGGTAGGACATTACAGAGTCCGCGGAGATGAATTTTTTCTTGATGGACATTTTCCGGGAAATCCGGTTGTGCCGGGCGTGATTTTGTGCGAAATTCTTGCCCAGTCTGCGTGTGTACTCATGAAAACGGTTATGACAGACGGAAAGCTTCCGGTATACACAGGACTTAACAATGTGAAATTCCGTTCACCTGTCCGCCCGGGGGATGTAATAGAGACAAGGTGCAGCATAGTAAGGTCAAAGCATCCGTTTTATTTTGCACAGGGCACTGTCAGGGTAGGAGAAAGAAACTGTGTATCGGCGGATTTTTCGTTTGCGATAACAGAAGTGGAGTAGATTATGTTTTCAAAGATTCTAGTTGCCAATCGAGGTGAGATAGCGGTCAGAATAATACGAGCCTGCAAGGAAATGGGCGTATCGACTGTGGCGGTGTATTCGGAGGCGGATAAAAATGCTCTTCATGTCGCACTGGCTGACCAGAGTGTATGCATAGGTGGAGCACAGGCAGCACAGAGCTATCTCAATGAAAAACAGATAATCAGTGCTGCAATTCTTACCGGAGCGCAGGCAATACATCCCGGATATGGATTTCTGTCCGAAAATGCACATTTTGCGAGATTGTGCAGAAAAAATGGGTTGGTTTTTATAGGACCTGAACCTGAGAGCATGGAGAGATTGAGTGATAAGGCGGTTTTAAAGGAGCTTGTCGGAAAAACAGGGCTTACAGTGATTCCTGGGAGCAGAGCAGTACAGTCACTCGAGGAGGCTAAGAATGTCGCAGGAAAAATCGGTTATCCTGTTATGCTTAAGGCATGTGCAGGCGGCGGTGGAAGAGGAATACGTCTTATAGAGTCGGCGGATGAGCTGGATGAGGCATATGTTCAGGCGGTCAGTGAGGCTTTAAATGCATTCGGTGATGGAAGCATGTATCTTGAAAAATACATTTTTCCTGCAAGACATGTGGAATTTCAGGTTCTTGCGGATGAATTCGGAAATGCTGTGTGTCTGGGTGAAAGAGATTGTTCGTTGCAGAGAAGAAATCAGAAGCTTGTGGAGGAGACACCCTCGCCTGCCGTATCGGAAAAGCAGAGAGAAAATATGATCAGGGTTATTACTGATGCCGTAAAGCAGATAGGATATGTAGGTGCCGGTACACTGGAGTTCCTTTTAGATGGAGCGGGAAACTTCTGGTTTATGGAAATGAATGTGAGACTTCAGGTGGAGCATTGCGTAACAGAGATATTGACGGGAATTGATATTGTTAAGTGGCAGATAAGGATAGCCGCAGGGATTGAGCTTAATTTCACCCAGGCGGATATACGGATAATGGGTTCTGCGATAGAATGCCGCATAAATGCACAGAATTGCGGAAAGCTTGAATTCTTACATATTCCGGGAGGACCCTCCGTGAGGTTTGATACCTTTCTTGTTGAAGGAATGAGAGTTGTTCCGTTTTATGATTCACTGTTGGGCAAGCTTATCGTATATGCTAAGACAAGGGAGGAGACACTCAGAAAAATGAGGGCTTCTCTATGCGAGCTGGTCATCGACGGTATTAAAACCAATGTTGAGGAGCAGCTATGTATAGTCGAGGATGACAGATTTTCCTCCGGCAATTACGACCTGACTTTTATGGGAAACAGATAATTTTGTCAGAAAGCTAATGCTTGTACGCTGTGTACCGGCGCAAATGTGTGGTCGTTAGTATATAAAATATTGTGATAGGGGATTGATATGGCACTTATGAACTTTTTGAAACCTAAAAATAAATTGGAAGAGGGTGGAAGATGCTCAGTTCCCGTAATGCAGGATGAAGGTGAGACGGAGCAGAAATGTCCGAACTGTCACAGGGAAATTCCTTTGAGCAGACTGATGGCTGACAATATGGTATGCGGCTGCGGATATCATTTCCGTATGCGTGCAGGACAGAGAATAAAGCTTATAGCAGATGAAGGAAGCTTTGTTGAGATGTATAAGGATGTGAGAGCGGACAATCCGTTAGGCTTTCCGGGATATAATGAAAAGCTGGATGCCGTAAGGGCGGCAAGCTCACAGACGGAAGCGGTGATATGTGGAACGGTAAGAATTGGAGGGTGCCACTGCTGTATTTTTGTGATGGATGCTTATTTTATGATGGGAAGCATGGGAAGTGCAGTGGGAGAAAAGCTCACAAGATTATTTGAGTATGCTGCGTGGAAACATTTGGCAGTAGTAGGATTTACGGTATCGGGCGGTGCAAGAATGCAGGAGGGGCTTCTGTCACTTATGCAGATGGCAAGAGTGAGTGCAGCCGTTAAGCGCCATAGTGATGCGGGACTTTTATATATAACCGTGCTCACCGACCCGACAACGGGAGGTGTAACGGCAAGCTTTGCGATGGATGGAGATATTATATTGGCAGAGCCGGGTGCAATAGTGGGCTTTGCCGGAGCTAGAGTTATAGAGCAGACTACCAAAAAAGCCCTGCCGGATGGTTTCCAGAAAGCGGAATTTGTGTTAGAGCATGGCTTTGTTGACGCAATAGCTGCCAGAAATAAGCAGAAAAAGCTTCTTACTGAGCTGCTTAAGATGCATGAGGGAGTGTAAATGTATGAATGAGATACCTTATGAGAGAGTGAAGATTGCAAGGGACAACGGCAGACCGACAGGGACAGATTATATAAAGAATATATTCAAAAATTTCATAGAATTTCATGGGGATCGCTGTTATGCGGATGACAAAGCGATAGTCGGTGGAATTGCCAGACTTAATGGCATGCCTGTGACGGTGATAGCAATTGAAAAGGGGCATACAGCGAAGGAAAGAAGCTACAGGAACTTTGGCGCTCCGCATCCCGAGGGCTACAGAAAAGCTCTCCGCCTTATGAAGCAGGCGGAAAAATTCGGTAGACCCATAGTATGCTTTATAGATACCTCAGGTGCATACTGTGGAGTTGAGGCTGAGGAGCGCGGTCAGGGTCAGGCAATAGCGAGAAATATTTTGGAAATGACAACACTGTGTGTGCCCGTCATCTCAATACTTATAGGGGAGGGCGGAAGCGGAGGAGCACTTGCACTTGCAGTGGCAGACAGGGTATGGATGCTTGAAAATGCGGTGTATTCGGTTATTTCACCGGAGGGCTGTGCCAGTATTCTGTGGAAGGATGCCAAGAAGGCAGGAGAGGCAGCGGCAAGCCTTAAGCTTATGGCTGAGGATGCAAAGAGCCTTGGAGTAATTGAGAGAATATTGTCTGAAAAGGAAATCGGGAAAAAAGAATTTTACGACCGAATCGGAAGGCTGATAAAGGAAGAGCTTGATGAACTGTCAAGAGATACGGAATTAGTAGGAAAACGATATGACAGGTTCCGCAGTATCGGGATGGACGTTATCAGATAACAAAGTTTGAAAATTTTATTTTCAAACTACTTATTGGGGCAGTACTGCAAGCAATGCTTGCAGTATGCAGGAGTATAAAATATAAAAAGCAGCATGTGGCGAGAGGAAAGATATGAGCAGTATATATCAGAGGTTTTGCACTGAGATTAAGGATGAAAATGGTGGTTTAAAAAAATTGACGTTAAATTATCCGGATAATTTTAATTTTGGATATGATGTGGTGGATGAATATGCGGCTGTTTCACCTGATAAGCGTGCTATGGTATGGTGCAATGTGGAAAATGAGGAGCACATATTTACTTTTCTTGACGTGAAAAGATACAGCAACAAAATGGCAAATGTGTTCAGAGAATATGGAATAGGAAGAGGGGACAGGGTCATGCTTGTCCTGAAGCGCCATTATGAATATTGGTTTGCGGCAGTTGCGCTTCATAAGCTTGGCGCGGTTATGATTCCTGCGACACATATGCTTACGGTCGATGATTTTGTTTACAGAATCAATGCATCCGGGGTGAAGGCGATAGTATGCACTGCCCAGGACGATGTACCTTCAACCATAAAGCAGGCACTCAGAAAATCAGAAAAGACCCCTATGCTGTGGTGCGTTCAGAAGGATGTCGAAGGCTTTTTTAACCTGACATCGCAGATGGAGACAGCAGGCGATGCTTTCGACAGAGTTGAAACGAGTGCAGCTGACCCTATGATGCTGTATTTCACATCGGGTACGACAGGTTATCCTAAGGGTGTGATACATGATTTTACATATCCATTGGCACATATAGTCACGGCAAAATATTGGCAGCAGGCGCAGGATGACGGACTTCATTTTACGGTTGCGGAAACCGGCTGGGCTAAGGCATCATGGGGGAAAATATATGGACAGTGGCTTATCGGAAGTGCGGTTATGATATATGATTTTGATAATTTCGACCCGAAGCAGCTTGTCACGGTGATTAACCGATATGGCGTGACCTCATTTTGTGCGCCGCCGACAGTGTACAGATACCTTGTACGCAAAGGAATTGAGAGCATGCCGACGCTTAAGCATGCCTCCACTGCGGGAGAAATGCTCGCACCTGAGGTGTTCAGGAAATTCACACAGGAGACGGGAATACCGCTCTGTGAAGGCTATGGACAGACGGAGACAACACTTCTTATGGCTAATTTTAAGGGAAGACAGCCTAAGGAGGGGGCAATGGGGACGGTTTCGCCATTCTACAACATAGAGCTGCGTGACAAAGATGGAAAACAGGTTCCTGACGGACAGATAGGGGAGGTTGTAATTATACCGCCTGCAGGCGGAAAACAGGCAGGAGTATTTACAGGCTATCTTGATAATGAAGAGCAGTATAAGTATGTGTGGAGAGGTGGAGTATACCATACAGGTGATGCGGCATATAGGGACAGAGACGGACTTTACTGGTTTCATGGCAGATTTGATGACATAATAAAGACGGGAGGCTTCCGGGTGGGACCTTATGAAATTGAGAATGTTCTGATGGAGCATCCGGCTGTTGTAGAGTGCAGTGTCATAGGTGTTCCGGACAAGCTGCGCGGCCAGGCTATAAAAGCTGTTATAGTGCCGGGACATGGCTACGAACCAACACGGGAGCTTGAGCTTGCGATAAAAGAATTTTGCAACAGGAGACTTGCCGAATATAAGTGGGTGCGTCTTGTAGAGTTTGTGTCGGCAATGCCTAAAACAATAAGCGGGAAAATAAAAAAGACGGAGCTTAGAAAAGGGTAGCCATCATGACGGTGAGAGTATATAATGGTAGATATGCATAAGATAATATTGTTCTTTTATGCTGATATTTATATTTTATGTGCAGGATACCGGATGAGGGGCAGAATACCTTTCGACCCTCATATCATATTTCAGTTGGAGTATTTGTGTGGGAGCGTTTGAAATTTTAGATAATATTAGTGGATATCACGAGTATGATATATCCGACGCCCAAAAACTTAGATTTGTAAGTGACAGCTTATGCCGAATGACAGGATATTCAAAAAATGAGCTGACGGATAGCGAATACGGATATACAGGACTTTTATGCGAGGATGACAGGGAGAAATACCTGTCTTTTTTGCGTAGGATGATGAGAGGCGATGAGGGAGATTATTCGGAGAAGTATCATATCAAAAAGAAGGATGGAAATATTATTTTTGTGAAGGATTCCGTGAATGTAAGGCGTGGGAAGGACGGAAAGCTTATAGGGTATTCCGTGGTTGTTGACATCACAGATACCTATGACGACATGCAGCGTACAGTATTGAATTCGGATTTTACATGTGCAGATAAGAGCATTGTGTCTAATAATAATCTAAGCTTCTTAAATGATACTGTTCCTTGCGGCTTTATAAAATATACCTGTGAGAAGCAGCCCAGAATTACATATATTAATAAAAATATGCTGGATTTGTTACATTTTTCCGGGAAAAAGGACGGCGAAGCAGACTATTATGAAATGTATAAGAATAATCTGTTCCTGCTGATTCCGATAGAGGAGAGACACAGGTTTTCGGTATATCTTAATAAGGTATACAGGGCTGGTGCTCCGGTGGCGGGCGAGATGACCTTGCTCAGATTCGACGGCAGCAGGGCGCATGTGTTCGGATGGGTTACGAAGGTGATAAACGAAGATGGCACCGAGGAGTTCCAGAGCGCGTGTATGGATGTCACCCATAGACAGCTTGCAAGAAAGGACAGGGAGAACAGAAGATATATTAAAGCGTTGTCTGAGGTGTATGATAAGATCTTTGAATATAATTTTGCGGCAGATACCGTAAAATGCCTGTACAGCAATAATTCGCCGATGTTTACATGGCTTGAAAATATCCCCATGCAGCTTGCAGATGCAACCGGAAAGTGGATAAAAGATACAGTTGCTGCTGAGGATGTGGAGAGAGTGCAGAAATTTTTTGCTGAATTTGCCGATAACAGAAGAGAGATACAGGATACAGAGCAGCCATTAATTATCAATTATCATGCGAGATCATCAGATGGACATATAAGGGCATACAGCGGTATTTTTCTTAAAATAGATGAAAATATCAGTTTTTATTGTTGCCGCAGGCTTGTTGATCTGACAGAAACAGAGCGGCTGAGAAACGAAAATGAGAGCCTGAAGGCGAATATGACACAGCTTATGCGGCAGTTCACGGATGGTGTTGCAGCATTTAAGGTGACTGCGGATGGCTATGTTTTACCGCTGTATTCGAGCGAGAATGTGTGCGGATTTTTTGGATATTCGGCTGATGAGTGGAACGAACTTATGAAGAAGGGTACACCGATTGAGAATTTTGTCGAACGCAGCGCAACAGAATATGAAGCCTTCGAGAAGCTCCTTAGGGATGGCGAGGAAGAATTCACCTATAAGGATGTAAGCTCTAAGAAGGTGAAGAGGGTGCGGGCTGTATGCACACAGAAGACCTCGGATAATGTATCCTCCAGATATATTATGCTGTATATAGTGCCTGAAAATCAAGCATATCCGTCAGGCAGTTCTGAAATGGAGGCTGAAAATGTAACAGAGAAATTGTCCTGCGGCGGTCATAAGGTCACGATAAGAACATTCGGATATTTTGACGTGTTTGTTGATGGCAGACCGATAGCCTTCAGAAATAAGAAATCCAAGGAGCTTTTTGCCCTGCTCGTCGACAGGCGCGGCGGATTTGTGACCTCGGAGGAGGCGATAAGCTTTCTCTGGGAGGATGAGCCTGCAAGTCCGGTTATATATTCACGGTACCGCAAGGTCGCACTCCGGCTCAAAAATCTTCTTGAGGAATATGAGATTGCGGATGTCGTTGAGGCAGTGGACGGAAAAAGACGTATTATATGTGAGCAGGTCAACTGCGATCTGTACGATTATCTTACAGGAAACGAAAAGTATTCACAGCTCTTTAAAGGAAGCTACCTTACCAATTACAGTTGGGGTGAGACAACGCTTGGGGAGCTGTATAACTGACGAGGTAGTGCAATGAATGTATATACAATAGGTTCACTGATTAAACAGGAACGTAAGAAAAGAAAAATATCGCAAAAGAAACTGGTCGCAGGACTCTGTTCAGCACAGACACTGTCGATGCTTGAAGATGACATGTGTGAGACAGATGCCTTCTTGATGGATATGCTGCTGCAGAGACTTGGAAAATCGCCCGACAAGCTGGAATGTATCGTGTCAGGTGAGGAGTACCACAGAATAAAGATGCGAAGTCTTATAGAACAGCTTATTGTACAGAGGAAAAGAAAATACGCGGACTATCTTCTCGAACGTTATCATGACAGTTTTAAAAGTACAGATACAGCACAACAGATGTATTACCACAGAACAAGAGCATATCTTCTGATGAGGACAGTGCCGGAAGATACGTCACAGCAGCAGAGAAATTCGGATATACAGGAGGCATTGCGTGAAATCAGGCTTGCAGTCGATATGACACTTCCGGGGGTGGAGGGTACACCCTTGTCGGAGTATCTTATATCTACCTGCGAGATGGAAAATCTGTTGGCTTACGGAAAGATTTTGAATATGACAGGAAGCAGAGAAAAAGCCCAAAGTATTATTTTGCAGAGCTTTGATTATATAAAAGCTCATTTTGCCGATGCTGAGGAGCTGTGTAAGCTGCTTCCAAAATGTGTGTGGCTTTTCGACAATGTATTTTCGGAGCAGGCAGATAATCTCAGGGTTATTGTGCTCTGTGAGGAGGCGGTGCAGGTTCTGAGGGAGGCATCTGTCACATATTTCATGCTTCCTGTTATTGAGGTGCTTGTAAGAAGATATGGAAGTATTGGGGCAGAAAAGAAGGCAGAGTACTGGAGAAGATATCAGGATATACTTACAGGTTTGTATGAGGAGTATGCACCCGATATGTGCAGGGACAGTCTGTTTTTTGATGCATTTCAGAGGGAGTACTATCTGGATTATGAGATTATACGCTCAGAGAGGATATCACAGAATATAACGCAGGAGAAGCTGATTTATGGCGTGTACAGCTCACCTGAGACACTGTCGCGTGTGGAGACAGGAAAAAGCTCGCCGGGTAAAAAGAATTTCGACGGACTGATGGACAAGCTCAAAATAAATAAGACGAGATATAATGGGTATGTCACACTGGAGTCTTTTGATGTATTGGAGCTGAATCATGAGATAGATGTTGCGATGACAAGACATGATTATGAAAGAGCATCCCAAATACTCAGTAAACTTAAAATGATTATTGACATTGATAGCAATAAAAGTCGCGTTAGCTGGATTGAGAATACAATTGCTAAGGCTGTTGGAACAAAAAGTTTTAGTGATGTTTATGATGATGCGATTGTACTTTTACAGTCTACATACGGAAAAATGAATTACAGGGTTCCTTTTAGAAATGAGGTAGAGCTGTTCAATTTAATTGCAATAAGTGCTAATAAAATGGGAAAATATATTGAGGCTGTTAATATATGGAAATATGTTTTGGAGACTTATGCACATAGTCATGTTAGCATTGTGCATCATTATAGAATGTATGCATTTATGCTTTCTAATTATGTCAAGACATATGCTGATATTGAATGGGAAGAAAATTTGCTGCAGAAAAGGGAAAATGCAATAAAAATAGTAGAAAAAAGTATAAAATTTGAGATAAGATGCGGTAAAGGTAGTGCTATAGGTATAGATTTTGTAACAAAAGCATGTACACTTCTTGAAATAGACAAGGAAAGATATGAGGCAGACATAAAAAAATATTTAAGAATGGGATATGATGTGGCGCTCCTTTTCCTCAATAATAAAAATCCTGCACAGATTAAAAATTTTTACAAAGAAATTTATAATGAAGAAATATAATAAAATTGAAGAAATTGATTACTCCAACAATATAACTTGAATCCTTGAAGTTGATTTCTTCACAGACTCCTTAAATCCTATAATTTCAAGCTTTTGCAACACTTTGCTGTTCAATATCATTATTCACATACCAGGTGAAAAAAATATGGTAAAAGATACGTAACAAAACCTATGGATTGGAGTCTTTTACCATGAATAACAACCACCGAATCACACTGAACACTAATAAGAACATTATTGTCGAGTTTACAAATGAACGCATTATCCCAGCCAGCGGTCTGGCTGTTGTGGGTGCTCTCCTTGGGAAAAGCGGTTTCATCAAAAAACTCAACCGCATGGATGTGACATCCAACCGGTTTCAGCATCAGATTAAAAAACGGTGATATTGTACTCACTTACCTTGGAATGCTTTGCATGGGCAGAACTTACTTTGAAGCTGTCCATGAAATGGACGATGACAGGGACTTTTACAAAGCCACTCTTGGCATCACCCGGAGCATTCCTTCTGAAGAGACGCTGCGTCAGCGTATGGATGACATCGGTGATTCTCTTCGCCGGACTATTCTTTAGCAGAATGTTGAGATGCTCCTTACAGATAAAATACAACCGACTGCTCTTGCAAATGGTCTTGTTCCGGTAGATATCGAAAACTGTTTATATAGGCAGTGACTGGAAAACCGTTACCAGTAAGCAGTTCAATAAAGAGTTTACACTCCGTATCGGCTACGAGATTACGGAACGAACCATTGATAAATATGATCGGTTCAATCTTATTCCCGATGTTGAAGTTGAAATCTGGTGGACAAACCTTGGTGACCCGGGTGAGGAAATCATCCGTCTGTTTCATGCCCATGGAGAATGTGAGCAGTTTCACAGCGAGGTAAAAACAGACATGGATCTGGAACAGTTTCCATCCGGAAAGTTTGCGACAAATGCCCTGATACTCGAATTGGGTATGATCGCATATAACATTCTCCGTATGATCGGTCATGGCACAATTGGAGGACGGGCACCCCGTCAGAAATATGCTGTCACAAATGCATAAGTAACAAAGCAATTTCATAGCAGGCTTATTTCGTGTACCCTTTTTTACTTGGGTGACTGCTTTTGTTCCCAGCGCTGGCACTGAAAAGGTCATATAAGTATACTCCAATCATGAAACCAACTTACCTTTGGCAGGTTGGACTTATTAAAGAGTGAACTTCACGGATTCAGGTATAAATATATGTATAACAAAGAGTGAAGATTTTTTATCAAAGACTGCCAAGTAATTATTGGTGGTATGATGAAAAGATTTTGTATTAATTAAAATCAGTTAAATCTGAACAAGGATTTTGGCAAACAACATTGTTGTTGGTTGAGTATGTAGGACAATTAAAAGAAGTAATATTAGATAAAATTAGTGATATTAAAACAAAAAGTATTGTTATTTTCTTTTTCATAAAAATCTCCATTCCGCCGCCTTCGGCTGGCGGCACAAATAGTAATGAAAGTGTTTCAACTCTCTACGTTGTGCTGTAAAATATTTTACAAGAAGCTATACTACAAAGCACGGGAGGAGAAGTTGTAATAACTTTCTTCGTTTTAGACAGCATAAAAATCAGTGTAAGTTCTGCCTTTTCAAGCACAAATGAGTGGCATCATGAATCCGTACACTAAGAATTGTTTAAGCGCCTTAGTTTAATTGTGTGGCAGTTCAGTCAATGGCTTCTTATCTTTTACGAAAGGAGTCCGACTATGAAAGTTACTTACCAAACCTGTTGCGGTGTCGATGTTCACAAATCGTTTCTCGTTGCCACAATCGTCAAAACCAGCGGTGGTATTGAGCCCTCTTACCAAAAGAAACGCTTTTCTACCTTTAACAATTCAATTCTTGAATTCAAGCAGTGGCTTCTTGACAATGACTGCCATGATGTTTGTATGGAATCCACAGGTAAATACTGGGTTCCTGTCTTTAATCTTCTGGAAGATGAAATCAATGTTGTTATTGCCAATCCCAAATGGGTAAAGGCTGTGAAAGGCAACAAAGATGATACCAAAGATTCTAAATGGATTGGGGATTTATTCCGTCTCGGACTTGTCAAAGGCAGCTATATTCCTTGTAAGATAGTCCGTATTCTCAGGGAGTACACTCGCTATCGTTACAAGCTTGTTTCCTGCCGTTCAAGTGAAAAGAATAGATATCAGAATGCTCTTACTGTCTGTAATGTTGCATTAGATTCTGTTGTTTCCGATATCTTTGGGAAGTCATCCACATCCATTATCGATTATCTGCTTGAACAATCGGGTACATCCATTAACCACGAAGAAATCGCATCTAAGC
>OJMH01000491.1_pt1 | contig 51291 bp, 40 predicted proteins | sample 1597111 | NCBI WGS metagenome assembly OJMH01 (sample SAMEA2452115, study PRJEB22498) | human gut metagenome | reverse complement strand
CGTGCAGACGGCCGCGGACACTGTCGCGGTGGTCAGCACGACCGCCCCGACGGATGCCGATGACGGCAATATCGTATACTACCGCCGCCGAAACGATCGCATGGAGATAGCCCTCAGCTTCGATGACGGCCCCCACCCGACGTACACGCAGGAGATCCTGTCCATCCTGGCGGAGTACGGTGTGCCGGCGACCTTTTTCATGGTCGGCGAGAATGTGCTGTACTATCCGGAGGCGGCGGAAGCCGTGCTGGCGGCAGGGCACGAGATCGGCAACCACAGCTACGATCACCGGCGGCTGACAAAACTGAACGAAGCAGGCGTGCGCAGTCAGGTGTCGCGCTGTGAGGAGGCGCTGGCGTCGCTGGGGGAGTATCGCCCGCACCTTTTGCGCCCGCCGGAGGGAGCCATGAACGCGACGGTGCGCCGCGTGGCGCGTGCGGAGGGGTACCGCCTGATCCTCTGGGACATCGACACCCGCGACTGGGCACACACGCCGCCCGATACCATCACCCGCAACGTGCTGGAGTCGGTGCAGGCAGGCGATATCATCCTCATGCACGATTATATCGGCCACGACAGCCCGACACCCGCCGCTCTGCGCCGGCTCATTCCCGCACTTCTGGAGCGGGGGTACCGTTTCGTGACGGTCAGCCGCCTGATCGACGGCTGACGGGGGCTGTCAGACCTTGTCGGACGGATGTGAATTTTTTGTAAAAGGTGCGGAGTACGATGCCATTCCTCCTGAGTATGTGATATAATAGGGATGTTTGACGCTCGTAAGAGGTCGGGACGATTGCGATACGGCGTCACGGCGGAAACCGTGTGCCCCTGCTTTATGCATACAAAGGAGCGGCTTGTGACAGAAATACTTGAGTCGGTTGGCGCATTTTTTCGCGCCAATATATGGACCCCCGTGTCCTCCATGACCTGGAAGGACGGATTGGATATCCTCCTTCTGGCGGTTCTGTTTTATTTTTTATATTCCTTCGTCAGCGTCCGGCGCGCGGGTAAGCTGCTCTTCGGGTTGGCGACCGTGGTGGTGCTGTACGTGGTGACCGGTTGGCTGGATCTGCGCGCCGCGCACTGGCTGCTGTCCGCGGTGGCGTCCTTCGGCGTTATCGTGCTGGTCGTGATCTTTCAGCCCGAGATACGGGACGCGCTGGATAAGCTCGGCTCTACCGTGTTTGACCTGCGTTCCGGCGGGCGCAGCGGTCATGCCGCCCTGACCAACACCATCAACGAGGTCGTGGAGGCGGCGTGCCAGATTGCGCAGCAGGAAAAGGACGGCGCCCTCATCATTTTGGAAGGCTCTACCCGATTGGGGGAGTTTGAAAAGAGCGGTATCGCGCTGGATGCCCGCGTTTCCTCCAGCCTGCTGACCAATATCTTTGTGGATCGTTCCCCGCTGCACGACGGCGCCGTTATCATCCGCGGCGACCGGATTGTGGCGGCGGGCTGTAAACTGCCGCTTTCCACAACGGATAAGACCGGGCTGCGCCTCGGCACCCGGCACCGGGCGGCGCTGGGTATTACGGAGCTGAGCGACTGCGTGGTGGTCGTGGTGTCCGAGGAACGGCATGTCATCTCGGTGGCGAACAACGGATGCCTCAAGCGGGACTATAACAAGTCCATGACGGATTTTGCCACGGGTGAAAAGGAGATACAGAACCGCTTGCGGGCAGACCTGTTCCTGCTGATGACCGGCTCGGCTGACCCCACCGCCGATACGGGCAGTAAGGACAGTGACAGGCACCGGAAGAAATACCGCGTCCGGAGCACGCCTGATGCGGGCGATGTTCCCGAGGTTCCTGCGGACGCTGACGAGCCGGACGTACAGGACGGATCGGAGAACGGCGGGGAAGACGTGACGTCGAGAAAGGCTTGAACGATATGGCAAAATATGAGATCAGGCAGGACGACCGCAACCGGCGCCGCGTCCGGATCAGCCGTAAAAGGCTGGAGCTGCACTGGCCCGCAATGGCTGTCTGCCTGCTGTTGGCGGTGCTTCTGTGGCTGTATGTCGTCAACGGAGGACTGCGGCAGGGACACCGTGAGCCGCCCGTTACGGAGTCCGGGGCGGCGGAGAACACTGTGCCTGCTCCGGATACGGCATGCGTGCAGACAGCATGCGTGCTGTAGGGAACGGTATGGAAACAATCACATACAGGGAAGCCGTGCTTGAGGGGATTTCGGTTCCGGTCGGTACGCCGGAGCCGGATATCCTTGCCCGCGCGGCGGAGAAAATGAAGCGGAGCGGCACCGATGTCCGTTCGCTTCATTTTCGGCTTTATAAAAAGTCGGTGGACGCGCGCCACCGGGAGGATATCCGCCTGGTCTGCTCCGTGCTGTGCCGTGCGGCAGACGACGCACCCGGCTTTTTGCCGGAACAGCTGGCGCGGTTGGGTGCCAAACCCTATGCGCCCGGACGGCTGGAATTGGGGCGGGGCGAGTTGCCCCTTGCTGCACGTCCCCTGGTAGTGGGGATGGGACCGGCGGGGCTGTTCTGCGCCCTTCTGCTTGCCCGGCAGGGGTACGCTCCGCTGCTCATCGACCGGGGTGATGCCATCCCGGAGCGCACGGCTGCGGTGGCGCGCTTCACGCAGGACGGTGAGCTGGACACCGAGTCCAATATTCAGTTCGGCGCGGGCGGTGCGGGAACCTTTTCGGACGGCAAGCTGCTGACCCGGATCAATGATGCCCGGTGCGCTTTCGTACTGGAGACCTTCCGTGCGCTGGGAGCGCCGGAGGATATCACGCTCAAGGCAAAGCCGCACGTCGGCACCGATGTACTGCGCGGGGTTGTTACCCGGATGCTGGACGAAATACGCGCCGCAGGCGGCGAAATGCTTTTCCGCTGCCGCATGGATGGCTTTACACGCCAGCCGGACGGGAGCTGGACGGTACACACGACGCGCGGGGATATCTCCGCCGGGGTCGTGGTGCTGGCGCCGGGGCACAGCGCGCGCGATACCTACGGGATGCTGATCGCGCGCGGTTCCGAGGTCGTCGCCAAGCCCATATCGGTGGGCGTGCGTATCGAGCACCGGCGCGAGGACATCGATCGGCTGTTCTACGGAAAAATGGCAGGACATCCCGACCTCGGTGCGGCGGAGTATTCCTTCTCGGACACTGCGGGAGAGCGCGGCGTGTATACGTTCTGTATGTGCCCGGGTGGGCAGGTGGTCGCGGCGGCGTCGGAGCGCGGCACGGTCGTGGTCAACGGCATGAGCTGTCGGGCACGTGACGGCGTCAACTCCAACGCGGCGATCGCCGTTTCGGTACAGACGTCGGATTATGAACCGGTGGACGGAAGCCTTGCGCTGGGCGCCATCGCATTCCAGCGCCGCATAGAGTCCGCCGCCTTCCGCGCGGGTGGCGATCATTACGACGTTCCGGTCGAAACGGTCGGAGATTTTCTTGCCGGAGACAGGCCGGTACATATGCCCGGACGGGTACAGCCCGGATACCGGGGCGGCGAGCACTTCCGGCTTGCGCGCATGGGGGATGTTCTGCCCGATTTCGCCTGCCGGAATCTTGCGCGCGGACTGCGCGCCTTTGACCGTAAGCGCCCCGGCTACGCCATGCCGGAAGCAATCCTGTCCGCCGCCGAGACGCGGACATCCGCGCCCGTGCGCATCCTGCGCGGGGAGGATTTCTGTGCGATCGGACAGCCGGGGCTGTATCCCTGCGGGGAGGGCGCCGGATATGCCGGAGGCATCACCAGTGCCGCCGTGGACGGCATCCGCGTGGCGGAAGCCATCTGTGCGCGGTACGCCCCGGTGCACTGAGGGGATTACCTCCCGGCGCGCCGCGCAGAATCCTATCACAGCCTTTCAGAGGTGCCCCTAAACCGACACGCGAAGACCGGGACGCTGTTCTTCCCAGCCCGATGCGATGAATCAAGGAAAGGAAACAGCCATGCCCGAAACAAGTTCCGCAAACGCCGCTCTGCCCCGCCGGGCAAGGATATGGTCTCTCCGTTGGCAGGAGGGAGACTCCGAACGGGAGTCCGCCGCCCGCAGTCTGGAGCTGGCGCTGGGCATCCGTCCGCTGACCGCCCGTCTGCTCTGCAACCGCGGCTACGATGATCCCGCCGCTGCTGCCACCTTCCTCAGCCACGGCGGTATGCAGCCTCATGATCCCTTCCTGCTGACCGATATGCAGCCCGCCGTTTCGCGCGTGCTGGCAGCCGTCCGGGACGGGGAGACGGTTGCGGTGTACGGCGACTATGACGTGGACGGTGTGACCTCCGTCACCTGCCTGTACCTCTACCTGCGCGGACTGGGCGCTCCGGTCGTCCGGTACATCCCCAACCGTCTGCGCGAGGGATACGGAATGTCCCGGACCGGTGTGGACGCGCTGGCGGCAAAGGGCGTGACGCTGGTCGTGACGGTGGACACCGGCGTGACTGCCGTCCGGGAGGTCGCGTATGCCGCCGGACTCGGTATGGATACCGTCGTGACGGATCACCATGAGTGTCTGGACGCCCTGCCGGACTGCGTGGCAGTGGTTAATCCGCACCGCCCTGACTGCCCGTATCCCTTCCGGGAGTTGGCGGGGGTGGGTGTTGCTTTCAAGCTGATCTGTGCCTGTGAGCAGGCACGCACCGGCGGGAGTGCCGCCGAGGTGTTTGAAGCCATGAGCCGGCGATTCATGGATCTGGTCGCCATCGGAACTGTCGCGGACGTCATGCCGCTGTGCGACGAGAACCGCCTGATTGTGTCGCGTGGGCTGGAGATACTCAATCGCGGCGAGGAGCGTCCCGGCATTGCCGCCCTTTTGGATGCCGTAGCCGGGAAAGGGGTTCGTCCCGCCGCGAGCGGCGCCGAGCGTCCCCGGCGGCGCGTCAGTGCGGTGGCTGTCGGCTTCGGCATTGCGCCGCGGCTGAATGCCGCCGGACGCATCACCGATGCCATGGAGGCGGTGGAGCTTTTGCTTGCCGATACGCCGGAGCAGGCGCAGGCGCGGGCGGAATCCCTGTGCCGGATCAACGTCCGGCGGCAGGAAGAGGAGAACCGCATCGCCACAGAGGCGTATCGCCGTATCGACGCGGCGCTGTCTGTCGGGGATGTCCCGTGGAACCGGCAGGTGCTGGTGCTGGAGGATGACGGCTGGGCGCAGGGGGTTATCGGCATCGTAGCCTCGCGCATCACGGAGAAGTACGGACTTCCGTCCATCCTGATTTCGTTTGAAGGCGTTCCGGATGAGGACGGGCAGGAGATCGGCAAGGGCTCCGGGCGGAGCGTCCGGGGACTGAATCTGGTGGATGCGCTGTCGTACTGCCAGGATCTGCTTGTCCGTTTCGGCGGGCACGAGCTGGCGGCGGGACTGTGCATCCGGCGGCAGGACATCCCCGCTTTTCGGGAACGACTGAATGAGTATGCTGCCGCCCACCTCACCGATGACATGACAGCCCAGCGGCAGGAGGCGGAGTGCCGTGTCACGGCGGACGAACTGACCATGGAGCAGGCGCGGGAACTGGAACTGCTGGAGCCGTGCGGTACGGCGAACCCGGTTCCGTTGCTGATGCTGGAGAACGCCACGGTACAGCAGATCACCGCACTGTCGGGCGGAAAGCATACCCGCCTTTCGCTGTATGCGGACGGGAGGCTGTTCCAGGCACTCTGGTTCGGTATGCCGACGTCCGCACTTCCGGTTCAGACCGGCGACCGGGTGGACGTGCTGTTCCAGCTGGGGATCAATGAGTATCACGGCGTGGAGTCGCTGCAACTGATTCTGCGGGATGTGCGGCACTCTGCCGCCGAGGAGTGTGAAAAGGCGGCGGCGGACGAGCGGCTGGCAAGCCTGCTGGCAGGCGGCGGGCTTTCTCCGGAGGAGGGACTGCTTCCCGATCGGGATGACGTGGCACGGGTGTACGTTTGCCTGCGTGAGCGTGTCCGGAACGGCTCCCGCACCGTGCGTACAGGGGAACTGCGCGCGCGTCTGGCTGCCGCCGGAGCGCCTATGTGCTACGTAAAGCTGATGCTGATTCTTCGCATCCTCAACGAGATGGCGGTCTGCCGCATCGAGGATGTGGGTGACGGCATCCTGACCTATGAAATCACACCGGACGCACCCCACACCTCGGTGGAGGCGTCTCCGCTGTTGCGCAGCCTGCGCGAGCGTTGCGGGAAGGGAACCGCGCCCGCATGAAGGATGGTATCCCCGCGCGGCGGAGGATCGAAAGGATAGGACGATGGAACAAACGGTACATGAGAGTATAGACCGCCTGCTTGATATTCTGCGGGCGACCGGCAAGAAGTACGACATTGACAAAATTCAGCGGGCGTACGACTACGCCGCCGGACTGCACGCAGGGCAGCGGCGCGCCAGCGGGGAGGCATACATCACGCACCCCGTAGCAGTGGCGGAAATTGTGGCGGGGCTGGAGCTGGATACAGATTCCATCTGCGCCGCCCTGCTTCACGACACGGTGGAGGACTGCGGCGAGAAGACCAACACGAAGGAAATCGCCAAGCGCTTCGGACCGGAGGTTGCCGCGCTGGTGGACGGCGTTACCAAGATGGTGGTGCTTCAGGTGGCGGACAAGGAGGAGGCGCACATTGAGAACCTGCGCAAGATGCTGCTTGCCATGTCGCGGGACGTGCGCGTCATCCTCATCAAGCTCTGTGACCGCCTGCACAATATGCGCACGCTGGACGCAAAGCCGGAGGAAAAACAGCGTCTGACCGCGCTGGAAACCATGCAGGTCTATGCTCCGCTTGCACACCGGCTCGGTATGCAAAAGATCAAGCAGGAGCTGGAAAATCTCAGCCTGAAATACCTTGACCCCATCGGCTACGCGCAGGTGCAGCAGCACATTGAGGAAAAGTACGGGCAGAACCTGGACTTCATCGAGAGCATCCGCAGCATGGTAAACGACAAGCTGATGGAAAACCATATCCACTTCACGCTGGAGGGACGCATCAAGACGGTGTACAGCATATACCGCAAGATGTTCAACCAGAACAAGAGCTTTGACGAGATTTATGACTTTTACGCCATGCGTGTCATCGTGGATACCGAGATGGAGTGCTATACCGTGCTGGGTATCATCCATGAGATGTTCAAGTCCGTTCCGGGGCGCTTCAAGGATTACATTTCCATCCCCAAACCCAATATGTACCGCTCCCTGCACACGACTGTCATCGGGCGCGACGGCATTCCCTTTGAGGTACAGATCCGGACGTGGGAAATGCACCACGTTGCGGAGTACGGTATCGCCGCGCACTGGAAGTACAAGGCAGGCGTTACGTCCAAGGAGGAGATGGACAAGAAGCTGGAGTGGATCGCCCGGCTGATCGAAACCGAGGACGGGACGCGCGACCCGGAGGAGTTCATGAAGGCGCTCAAGATCGACATCTCGCACGACGAGGTGTTTGTCTTTACGCCCAAGGGGGACGTCATCTCACTGCCGCAGGGCGCCACTGTCATTGACTTCGCGTATGCCATCCACTCCGAGGTGGGCAACCGCATGATAGGTGCCAAGATCAACGGCATGATCGTGCCCATCGACCGCGTGCTGAACAACGGAGAGATTGTGGAGATACTCACGGCGTCTGCATCCTCCGGACACGGACCCAGCCGGGACTGGCTGTCGGTGGTCAAGACAGGCGAGGCGAAGAACAAGATTCGCCTGTGGTTCAAGCGGGAGCGGCGCGCAGAGAACATCCAGATGGGCAAGAACACCGTGGATGCCGAACTGAAGAAGGCGGCGCCGCGGCTGGGCGAGTCCCGCCGGCTGGAGCTGGTGACGGCGGCGGCGCAGAAGAACGGCTTCACTACCGCGGACGACCTGTATAACGCCATCGGCTACGGGGAACTGTCGGCAGGCAAGATACTGCCGAAAATACTGGAGGAGTTGGCGGCATCCAACGAGGCGGAGGATACGCAGCCTGCCCCCGATCCGACGCCGGAGGAGGTCGTCACGACCACTCCGCTCCGGCATCTGCGCTCCAACAGCGGCATTGTGGTGGACGGCGCAGACGGCTGTGTGGTCAAGTTTGCAAAATGCTGCAATCCCCTGCCGGGGGATGAGGTGGTCGGCTTTGTGACCAAGGGCTACGGTATTTCGGTTCACAAGATTGATTGTCCAAACGCGGTTCAGGGCATGGGCAATCCCGATCAGGCAGACCGCTGGAAGCGCGCGTACTGGGAGGCGCCGGAGACTGCCTCTGACAGTCGCAGTGTGTATGGGGCGCTGATCCAGATACACTCGCTGGACGTGGTGGGTGTGCTGGCGGACGTGTCGGCGGCGCTGGCGGACATGAAGGTGTCCATCCTGTCGGTCAACACGCAGAAGGCGAGCGGCGGACGTGCCATCATGAACCTGAAGGTCAGCTGCAAGAACGTGGATCATTATAATTCCATCGTCAGCCGCCTGCGTTCGCTGGAGAACGTAGTGGACGTTGTGCGCGGCTTTACCGGCTCTGCCAAGGGCGGGGACAAAGCAGGCGAATAATCGCGGGGGATCCCTGACAGAGCGCCACGTGTGGCAGCCGGCGGAACGCCGGAGCAGTCAGGGAATCCCGCTATCGGATATCGGAGAAAGGATCTGCCCCGCCGGGGCAGGGTACAGTACATGAAAGCGGTGCTTCAGCGGGTCAGTGCGGCACAGGTTGATATCAGCGGCGAAACGGTCGGCAAAATCGGGAGAGGCTTCCTGGTTTTGCTCGGCGTCGCGCAGGGGGATACCGAGGAGGATCTCGACCGCCTGCTTGCCAAGATACTCAGACTGCGCGTTTTTGAGGACGGGAACGGTAAAATGAACCGGTCGGTGCAGGATGTCGGCGGCGGGTTGCTGGTTGTGTCCCAGTTCACTCTGCTTGCCAACTACCGGCACGGCAACCGTCCGGATTTTCTCGGCGCGGCGGCTCCGGCTGAGGCGGAACGGTTGTATCGGCTGTTTCTGGAACGGGCGGCGGAGACGGTTCCGGTACAGCACGGGCAGTTCGGCGCGGATATGCAGGTCAGCCTGTGCAATGACGGACCTGTCACCATCGTGATGGATTCCGAGGTGCTGAAGCCCGGCGCGGGCACATCAAAATAATTGTGAGGGAAATAGGATTCCGGTATGAGACTTTACATTGAAGGACCCGTGAACAAGTATTATGTGCAGACGCTGTGCATGATCTTTTTCCCCGGCGCGAAGTTTTCGGACGAGGAGGAGCCGAGTGCGGAAACGCCCGCACTGTGGGTCTCCCTGCAACGGGACGCCGTCCGGGCAGAGGAGAGCGGCGAGCCGCGGGAGGGCGGCGAGCCGCGGGAGGGCGTGACCGTCCGGGCAAAGCTGTGCTTCCGGGGGGAGCAGGCGGAGGCGGAGCGCAGTTACCCGTATCGTGAGGGGTACACGCGGGAGCGCATGGAGAAGATTGCAGTCGGGGACGCCGTGACCAATGTCTGTGAGACATTGCGCGGGTATCGTCCCGCGTGGGGGATGCTGACCGGCGTCCGCCCGTCCAAGGTGGCGACCGAGCTGCTCCAGCGCGGCATGAGTAAGACGCGCGTCAAAAAGGAACTGGCGCGGGACTACTTTGTCATTCCCAAAAAGGCAAGCCTTGCCACCGAGGTGGCGGTCAACGAGGCGCGCCTCATCGGAACACCCGGCAAGCGCGACTGCTCGGTCTACATATCCATCCCCTTCTGCCCGACGCGGTGCGCCTACTGCTCCTTTGTGTCCTACACATCCAAGCGCCTGCTGTCGCTCATTCCGGACTACCTTTTGCGGCTGTGCCGCGACCTGCGGCGAACCTTTGACCTGATCGGTCGGCTGGGACTGAACCTGCGCACGGTTTATATCGGCGGGGGCACGCCCACCATTCTGAATCCCGATCAGCTCCGGCTGTTGCTGGGTACGGTGGCGGAGATGACGGACGTCAGCCGATTGGAGGAATTCACGCTGGAGGCGGGACGCCCGGATACCATTGACGCGGACAAGCTGGCGGTGGCACGATCCTTTGGCGTGGGGCGCGTCAGCGTCAACCCGCAGATCCTGTGCGACGAGGTTCTGCACAGCATCGGGCGTGCCCATGACACCGAGATGTTCTTCCGCGCCTATGAGATTGCGCGGGCATCCGGTATTCCGGTCGTCAACACCGACCTGATTGCCGGGTTGCCGGGCGACCGGTTCCCCACCTTCTCGGCGTCCTTTGACCAGATCATCCGCCTGCGCCCGGAGAATATCACGGTGCATACCTTCTGCGTCAAGCGCTCCTCCGACCTGCGGCGCGGCGGCGGGGATATCTACTCCATGCGCGGCGGCGATACCGGGAAATGCGTGGATTATTCGCAGATACAGTGCATCCACGAGGGATATGTGCCATACTATATGTATCGGCAGAAAAACACGGTCGGCAATTTCGAGAACGTCGGGTTTGCTCTGCCCGGCTACGAGGGACTGTACAATATCTACATGATGGAGGAGGTTCATTCCATTTTTGCCGTCGGTGCGGGCGCTGTTACCAAGCTGGTGGATTACGCGCCGGCGGACGGCTCAGCCCGGTATATCAACCGCCTGTTCAACCCCAAGTATCCCTACGAGTATCTGGACAGCGACGGGGATACCGTTATGGCAGAGCAGGCAGACCGCATAGAGGCATTCTACCGGGAGCGCGGACTGCTGGAATGAGCGAGCCCGCACGGCTTGCAGTATTGCCGGCAAAGGAGGAAACCGATTGTTCAACCGATACACATCCAAGCAGACTTATAGGACGGTTCCGCCGTCGCTGGGAACGCCTGAGGAGGCGCGGCGGACGGTGGAGACGGCGGAGGCGGATTTTGAAGCGCGGCTGGTCGCGCTGTCCGCCGCTGTCAGCCGGGAGTGCGCCGAGGACGGCATCCGCATTCTGCGTCTGACGGGACCGACCTGCTCCGGAAAAACCACGGCGGCAGGCAAGCTGACCGAGGCGCTGGAGGCGGCGGGGCTGTCCGTATATCCCATTTCACTGGACGATTTTTATCTGGACCGTCAGGAACTGGAGGAGCGAGCCCGGGCGCGCGGCGGGACGCCGGATTACGATTCCGCCGATACGCTGGATCTTGGTGCCATGGAAGCCTGCGTCCGGGAGCTGCGGAGGACGGGGGAAACCGACATTCCGGTGTTCAACTTCACCACGGGCAACCGCGCGGGGACGCGGCATTTGGCTGTCCCCGCCGGGGAAAAGCCGGTGTTCCTGTTTGAGGGGATACAGGCACTGTACCCGCCCGTGACGGCGCTGTTTGCCGACATCCCGTCCCGCAGCGTGTATATTTCGGCTTTGCACGGGCTGGAGGTAGCCGGCGAGATTTTTCCGCCGGTGGAGTTGCGCCTTCTGCGCCGGCTGGTGCGGGACGAGGCGGTACGGGACGCGACACCCGCCTTCACCCTGGCACTGTGGGAGAGTGTCCGTGCCAACGAGGAGACATCAATCCTCCCCTTTGCCAACGGATGCGACTACCTGATAGATTCCGCCATGCCGTTTGAACTGCATATGCTCAAGCCGTATCTGGAGCGCCTGTTCCGGGACTATCCCGTGACCGGCCGTCATGCCGTGCGGGCGGAGCATATCCTCGCGTCACTCCGCGCGGTGGAGGGCATCCCGTCCGCATACCTGCCCGCCGGTGCGCTGTACCGGGAGTTTATCCCGATGTGTCTGGAAACCGACGGATAACATCCTGTAATCCTGCCGCCCTGCATACCCCCGCCCCCCGGAGCATACCATGAGGTAACGTTCTGCTGTCCGGAGGTGTGCCGTGAAGTCTGCTGTCAACCGCACCCGCGAGGGTGGAAAATTCCTCTCGGGGGTCAGTTTGCTGACGCTGTCTGCCGTGGCGGTCAAGGTGATCGGACTTGCCTACCGGATCCCCATGCTCCGGGTGCTCGGCACGGCGGGGATGGGGTATTTCAATACTGCCTATGAGGTGTACGCGCTCCTGTGCGTGCTGTCCACCGCCGGTTTGCCGGTAGCCATGTCGGTACTGCTCGCAGGCGGGGACGGCGCGCCTGCCTACCGGGCGCTGTCAAGGCGGATATACCGTGTTTCACTGGCGGTGTTCTGTACCATCGGCGTGCTGGGCACGGCGGCACTGTTGCTGCCTGCCCGTCTGTGGGCGGAGATGCTGGGCAATCCGGACGCGGCGGCGAGCATCCGGGCTGTGTCGCCCGCGGTGCTGGCGGTCTGCCTGGCAGGTGCGGCGCGTGGCTATTTCCAGGGGCTGTCGGACATGAAGCCGACAGCCGTTTCGCAGGTCATCGAGGCACTGGGTAAGCTGATTCTCGGACTTGCCTTTGCGTATTTTGCCGCCCGGCGGGGCGCACCGCTCCCCGTGACGGCTGCCTGCGCGGTTCTGGGACTGACAGCCGGGACAGTTGCATCGGCGGCGTGGTTGCTGTTCCGCCGGGCACGGCAGGACAGACGCGCAGGTGACGCCCTGCCTGTCGATATGCCGCCGGTTCCTCTGCCGGGACGCCGGCATATCCTGCGACGGCTGGCGGCGGTGGCACTGCCCGTGACGCTGAGTGCCGGAGTCATCAGCCTGACCAAATGCGTGGATCTTGCGTTGATCCTGCGCCGCCTGCAGGATGCGGGGGTGTCCGGCGACCGTGCCAACGCACTGTATGGCTGCTATTCCACGTTGGCGGTTCCGGTGTTCAACATACTGCCTTCGTTGTCCGCCTCGGTGGCGATGTCGCTGGTGCCGGTACTGTCCGGTGCAGTCCGCCGTCTCCGGACGGGGACTGCTGCCGGGGAATGCGCAGAGGCGGCGCGACAGGCGCGGCGCGCTTGCGCCGGGGCGTTGGGTTTGACGTTGGCATTTGCCGTTCCCGCCGGACTCGGATTGTTTGGGCTTGGCGGCGATGTGTTGACATTGCTGTTCCGCGGACAGCCGGAGGCGGTCGCGGAGGCAACGCCGTGGCTGCGCCTGCTGGGGCTGGCGGTGCCGTCCGCGTGTCTGATTACAGTCACGGGTGCCATGCTGCAGGCGGCGGGACACGCCGCCGCACCGGTGGTTTCCATGCTGATCGGCACATCGGTCAAGGCGGTGCTGGCGTACAGACTGCTGGCTCTGCCGGATTGGGGGATGCTTGCCGCACCGGTTAGTTCTCTGTGCTGTGACACGCTGATCCTGCTCTGCAACTGTATTCTGCTTGCCCGCTTCGCACCGGATATCCTGCCGCACGGGCGGGCATTGGCGGGACTGTTTATTCTGCCTATTGCGCTGGCTTTGCCCGCAGTGGCTCTGGCACCGCGCCTGTGCGCCTGCGTGGGATTCGGCGGGGACAGCGTGCCGGATATTCTATGCCGCATAGGGGGCACCGCTCTGCTGTACGGTACGGGCGCGGCGGCGGTCTGTCTGCCCGCCGGACGATACATCAAAAAAGGAAGGAAAACCGAACATGATATCTGATATGCAAAACGCAAGCCGTGAGGAGAAAATCGACTACCTGCTGTCCCGGGAGAAGGGGAGCTACACGTTTGACGATCTGGTGCTGATCATGGAGCTGCTGCGCTCTCCGGGCGGTTGCCCGTGGGACATCGAGCAGAACCATCACAGCATCCGCAACGATCTGATCGAGGAAACGTATGAGGTCGTGGAGGCGATCGACCGGGATGACCCGGTGCATCTGCGGGAGGAGCTGGGTGACGTACTGTTGCAGGTAGTGTTCCATGCGCGCATAGAGGACGAGGTGGGGCGCTTCACGGTATACGATGTTGCAAACGACATCTGCGAGAAGCTGATATACCGCCACCCGCACGTGTTCGGGCAGGTGCACGTGGACGGCAGTGAGCAGGTGCTGTCAAACTGGGAAAAACTCAAGGGCGTGGAAAAGCAGGCGGAGCGTGTCACGCTGACGGATCAGCTGCGCGCGATCCCCGCCATGGAGCCGGCACTCATGCGGGCGCAGAAGGTCGGCAAAAAGGCGGCTTGCTTTGATTTTGCCGATGCGGATGAAGTGTATGCCAAGCTGGCGGAGGAGATTGCCGAGGTGCGGGCGGCGTCTGCATCCGGCGACGGTGCGGCGGTAGAGGAGGAACTGGGCGATCTGTTGCTGACTGTGACCAGCCTTGCACGCAAGCTCGGCGTCAAGTCGGAGGAAGCCCTCATGCACGCAACGGACAAGTTCATTGACCGCTTTGAGCGGGTCGAAAATGCGGTTCGGGCGCGCGGACAGAACATGGCGGATCTGTCCATGACCGAGCTTAACGCCGTGTGGGACGGCATCAAGCACGCACCGGAGGAAGCACAGGCGTGAGCAGTGCCGCTTTGATGTCTCCGCCCTATACCGTCCGCGTGGGTGATGCCGTTACACTGCACATTCTGCAGACCGAGCGATTCAAAACCGCCCGCCTGAGCATTTCCGCCATCCTGCCAGCGGATCAAGTGCTTTCGCCGCGCATGACGTTGCTGTTCGGCGTCCTGCGGCGCGGGAGCCGCCGGTTTCCCAGTCAACTGCACATCAACCGGCGATTGGATGAGCTGTATGGCGCGACGCTGACCATCCGTAATTTCCACGCGGGCGACCGGCAGGTGCTCGGTTTCACCGCCGAGATGCTGGATGACTCCTGCCTGCCTGCCGCCGACCGGGGACTGGATATTCTGGGCGGCGTTGCCGACCTGCTTGCCGGTCTTATCCTGGAGCCGCTGACCGATGAGGACGGCGTTCTGCGCCGACGGTTTGTGGAGCAGGAGAAGCAGGCACTGTGCGATGCTATCCTGGCGGATCGCAATCAGGCGCGCAGTTACGCCGAGGGGCGGATGCGGCACATCCTGTACGGGCAGGAGCCGAGCGGCGTGTCGCTGTTCGGGCGCCCGGAGCACATCCGGGACGTGACGGCAGAGCAGCTGACGACGCTGTGGCAGTCGTTTCTCGCCTGCGCGCGGCTGGAGGTGTTCTATGTGGGCAAGGCTTCTCCGGAGACGCTGGAGGCACACTGGCGGGCGGCGTTTGCCGCTCTCAAGCCAGCCTGCCGCACATTGCCGCCCACCTTGCCTCATGCTGCGCCGCTTGTGCCGCGCCGCGTGGACGAAGCGCGCAGTCTCTCACAGGGGCGGCTGTGCATGGGGTGGTCATCGGGTATCACCCAGTCCGAAAACAGGCAACTGCTGCCAGCTGCCATCCTGTTCAATGAGATGCTGGGCGTCATGCAGGACAGTCTGCTGTTCCGCCATGTGCGGGAGGAGTTGGGACTTTGCTACTACTGCGATTCGGCGTTTTTCGGTTCCAAGGGCGTGCTGACCGTGTCCTGTGGCGTCGCGCCTGCCAACCGGACGGCGGCAGAGAACGCCATCCGCACGCAGGCGGAGGGCGTCGCGGCGGGAAGCTTTACGGCACATGATCTGCGGCTGGCAAAGGCGTCCTACGGGAATGCCTTCCGCCAGATACCGGACAGCCCCTGCGCGTTGGAGAATCTGTGGTTCGGGCGGGTGCTGAACGGCACCGAGTCTGCGGGCGCCGGATTTGCCGACGCATCCGACACGCCGGAATCCCGTCTGGCACAGGTGCTGGCGGTGGACAGGCGGCAGCTGATGCGTGCGGCGGCACGGTTTGTGCCCGACACGGTGTACTTTTTGGGGAGCGAACCCGGCGCGGCGCACGGCGCGGAGGACGATGGGCTGTCCGACTGCGACTGCCCGGACGAGGACGAGGAGGACTGAGTATTGGAATCTGCATCATTCCGGTTGCATGAATGCCCGGAGCTGGGTGAGCGCTACTACGAGACGCGCCACCCGTCCGGACTGCGCATCTTGGTCTGCCCGAAGGATATGTCTACTGCGTATGCCGCGCTGGGCGTACCCTGCGGTTCCTTCGACCGTGCCCGCGGCGAACCTGCAGGCGTTGCGCACTTCCTGGAGCATAAAATGTTTGAGACGGCACGGGGCGGGGACGCCGAGACGGCGTTTGCCGCGCTGGGCGCGGAGGTCAATGCCTACACGACCTATGACCGGACGGTCTACCTGTTCTCCTGTACGGAGGGCAGAGCCGGCAGCTTTGACCGGGCACTGGGTGCTCTGCTGCGCATGGTCTCGGGTTTGCACATCACGCCTGACTCGGTCAGAAGGGAGCGGCGCATCATCCGTGAGGAGATCCGCATGGGAGCGGATGATCCGTGGGAGGTGTGCGCCAATCTGCTGCTCCGGTCGCTGTACCGTTCCCACCCGATCCGGGGCGATATCTGCGGGACTGAGGCATCGGTCGGGCGCATCACGGCAGAGATACTGCATACTGCCTTTTCCGCCCGCTACGATCGGGGCGGCATGACGCTGGCTGTCTGCGGGCAGGTCACGCCGGAGCAGGTGCTGGCGGCAGTGGATGCCTGCCCCGGTCTGGCGCGGAAGCCGGGCGGGCAGGGTGGTACATTGCCTGCTCCCCGTCCGGTACGTGAGCCTGCCGCCGTATGCCGGGAACGCGCCGTGCGGGATATGCGGCAGGTTGCGGACGGGACACATCCCGGTGCCGGAGCGTCAGTCTCCAAGCCGGTGTTTTCCCTGGGCATCAAGGACGCGGATATTCCGCCCGACCCGCACGGAATGCTCCGGCGTGACCTGTGTATGTGCATCCTGTCCGAGATGCTGTTCTCCTGCTCGGAGGACTTCTATAACGGACTGTACGAGTCGGGGCTGGTCACGCCGGGTGTGTCCTACGGCACCTCCATCGGGCGTGGGTATGCCTTTTACGATTTCACGGGTGAATCCGATGACCCCGATGCGGTCTACCGTGCCTTTCTTGCCTGCGTGGACAGGCTGACGCGCGAGGGGCTGTCCCGCGCCGCCTTTGAACGCAGTCGCCGCATCCAGTATGCCGATTACGTGACCGGCTTTGACTCCACCGAGAGCATCGGCGGTTCGCTCCTGTCCTACGCGATGGACGGGCTGTCGCTGTTTGACTTTTTGCCGACGGCTGCCTCGATTACGTTTGAGGTGGTGGAGGCACTGTTCCGCCGCACCTTCCGCCCGGGGCAGTACGCGTTGGCGGTGGTATATCCGCCTGAAACATAGGGGAATACCGCATATCGCATAGTATCAGGGAAGCACTGAAGAAACGAGGAGTAAACTATATGGCAGTCATTCTTGACGGAAAAGCAACCTCCGCGCAGGTGCGTGGGGAAATCGCAACGGCGGCACGCGCCCTGACCGAACGCACCGGCGTTGTGCCCGGTCTGGCAGTGGTCATCGTGGGCGACGACCCGGCTTCGCAGGTCTATGTCCGGAACAAGCGCCGTGCCTGCGAGCAGGTCGGCTTTTATTCGGAGGGCTTCGAACTGCCCGCCGACACGACGCAGGAGACACTGGAGGCGCTGGTGGACAGACTGAATGAGGATGACCATATCCACGGTATCCTCGTGCAGCTGCCCCTGCCGCGCCATCTGGACGCCGGGCGCATCCTGCTCCGCATCCGTCCGGACAAGGACGTGGATGCCTTCCATCCCTACAATGTCGGCAGGCTTCTGACGGGGAATTACAGTTTTCTGCCCTGCACGCCTGCCGGGATCATGGAACTGCTTGCACGCTACGGCGTTTCCTGCGACGGGAAGGAGTGCGTTGTGGTGGGGCGCTCCAACATTGTCGGCAAGCCCATGGCAATGCTGATGCTGCAGGCGAACGGCACCGTGACGGTCTGCCACAGCCACACGCGGAATCTCGCCGAGGTCACGCGCCGGGCGGATATCCTGGTCGCGGCGATCGGGCGCGCGGATTTCTTTACCGCCGATATGGTCAAGCCGGGTGCCGTGGTGGTGGATGTCGGCATGAACCGCCGCGCGGACGGAAAGCTGACCGGGGACGTGGATTTTGCATCGGTCGAGCCGGTCGCGTCTGCTATTACGCCGGTGCCGGGCGGTGTCGGACCTATGACCATCACCATGCTGCTGCGCAATACCCTGACCGCGGCGGAGTGCTTCGCGCGGGGCGGGAACTGAGCAGGGAAGGGGAGCGCTGTCCTTCGGGCAGGTGCTCCCTTTTTCGGTGCATCGGACGGACGCCTGCAAGCATCGCACCCCATTTCTTAAAATTTTTTTTAATTCTGCGCCGTCCTCTTGCATTCAGATGCGGGATGTGATACAATATGAAAGCGAATTCAGGAAACGAAGGGAGATAAAAATGCCGACACCGTTGCTGGAATTGAGAAATATCGGGAAGATATACGTGTCCGAGGGGAATGTGGCAGTAGGCATACGCGGGGTGAACCTGTCCTTTGACCGGGGCGAGTTTGTTGCGGTCACAGGCAAATCCGGCTCGGGTAAATCCACGCTGCTCAACGTGCTCAGCGGGATGGACACCTACGAGGAGGGCGAACTGCTGATCTGCGGGGAGCCGACCTCGCACTATCTGCAGAGCGATTGGGAGGAGTATCGGAAGCAGTATATTTCCTTCATTTTTCAGGAATATAACATCATCGAAAGCTTCACGGTTCTGCAGAATGTTGAGCTGGCGCTGATGAACATCTCCGACCGCCGGGCGCGCCGGGCGCGCGCACTGGAGCTTCTGCGCCGCGTGGGACTGGAAAAATTCATTCACCACAAGGGGAGCAAGCTGTCCGGCGGGCAGAAGCAGCGCACCGTCATCGCCCGCGCGCTTGCCAAGGACAGCCCCATTATTCTGGCGGATGAGCCGACCGGCAATCTGGACAGCCAGACCTCAGAGGAGATTATCTCGCTCCTGCGCGAGGTCTCCCGCGACAAGCTGGTGGTGGTTGTCACGCACAATTTTGAGCAGGTCGAGCACTGTGCCACGCGGCATATCCGTATTTTTGACGGCGCCGTGGAGTCGGATCAGGTCATTTCCAAGCCCGTACCTGTCCCGACCGAGGCACCGCCTCCGGAGGTGACCGAGCCGCAGAAGCCGTTTGCACGGCGGCGTGAGCAGCTGCGCAACGGACTGACGCTGGGGCGTGTCCGCTTCGGTGCCATGCCCAAGCTGTCGCTGTTCCTGTGTATGCTCATGATCGTGACTGCGTTGGTTCTGACGGTGGTCACGTCGCTGTCCTCCTCCGCCGAGAGACTGTTTGACAAGAATTATATGTTCACCCATATGCAGGGGCGGACCGTCATTGCGCGGGCGGACGGCGGCATCATGACGGCGGATGAACTGGCAAAGCTGGCAGCAACAGTCGGGGCGGAGCGCACGGTCCGCTACGATTACCTGATGGATCAGACCGTCACACTGTTTTTGGGGAAGAATTGGCAGGAGGACGGTCTGCACTACCTGAACTTCCGCTTTGCTTATGCGAACGGTGTCACGCCGGACGGCGGTCGCCTGCCGGAGACTGCGAACGAGGTTCTTCTGGAACTGCCGATTTTCATGAAGAGCAGTTATGGGGCGGGTGAGGAGTTTGAGCCTTTCGTCCTGTCGTCGGATACGAGCTATAACAGCGGCGTGCTGAGCAATACCAACTACACCGTTACCGGTGTGCGCTACTTCTACGACAACACGAGGAATTCCCGGATGCTGTTTACGGAGGAGGGATACCGGACGGCGACTGCGGCAGTATTCTTCCAGAAGCAGCAGTATAACTTCTCCGTTTCGGTCGGGCTGAAGTCCAGCCAGCCGGGCAACGAATTTTCACGGGAATACCGGCTGGAGGGCGGCGGCATTATAGTGGATTTCGGCATGGAGCCGGGCACCTACACGTTGGCGTCATTGGTGAATGGCGATACCGTCTACGATGCCGCGAATGTCAGTGCAGATGTGTCCCTGACGGGCACATTTGTCAGCTACCGGAAGAATCAGTACGGGTACCGTACAGGGTATGCGGATGACTTCCGTGGTTCGGGGTATGGGCAGCGGAGCGACGTTAATATGGATTTCTCCGGCTATCGGCTTGTCACCTCGGTGAGCAAGGAGACGGCGGTGCTTCTCCGGCAGACATATAACGAGATGGCGCTGGTCATTGCGCCGGATATTCTGACTTCCTTCGTGGAGAACGAGTATTTTACCAAAGCGTATACCCAGGCGAGCCTGTTCTTTGACAGCGACCGCGAAGCGCACGCAAAGGTAGACGAGCTGCGCGAGGCAGGATACGTTGCCGTACCGTCCGATGAGACGGTGGATGAGGATGTTCTGGAACGACTGGAAAAGGTTATTACGAGCGGATTCCTGCTGGTTGGCTGGGTGCTGGCTGTTGTGTTCATTGCACTGTTTTTGGGGCTCTGCACCTCGCACGCCATGAATGCATCGCGGGGCGATATCGCCATCATGCGTTCCATGGGCATTCCGACGCCGGTTGTGCGAATCAGCATCTACGTGCAGACGCTGACTGCTCTGATTCCCGCCATACTCGTGACGGCGGTCGCCTGCACCGTGGTATATTCGCTTCCGCAGACCAATGAGCTGTTCAGCTTCCTGCACGCGCGGGAATATATCCTGCTGGCGCTGCTCCTGGTGGCAGTCGCACTGCGGCTGTCCCGCCGGTACGTGCGCAAGATGTTCAGCCAGTCGGTCAAGAAAACGCTGAAGGGAGGAAACAAGGCATGAGCGAGAAAGCTATCCTGAGAATAGACAACGCCCAGAAATACTATAACCGTGGGCGCGAAAACGAGATCCACGTCATGAATGGCATCAGCCTGTCCCTGCCGGAAAGCGGCATGATCGCCATTTTCGGCAAGAGCGGCTGCGGTAAGACTACCCTGCTCAATACCATCGGCGGACTGGACAGCCTCGCATCGGGCAGTATCGAGATATTCGGAGAAAACCTTGCGAATGATCCCGATATTATCCGCAACCGGTATACGGGTTATATCTTCCAGAATTACAATCTGAACGTCGGGGAAACGGTGTTTGAAAACGTCGCGGACGCGTTGCGCCTGTGCGGCGTAGAGGACGAGCAGGTTATCCGGACGCGCGTCCTGGCGGCGCTTGCCGACGTGGACATGGACAAATTCCGTGAGCGCACGCCCGACACGCTTTCGGGCGGTCAGCAGCAGCGAGTCGCCATTGCGCGCGCTATTGTCAAATCGCCCGCCATTATCCTGGCGGATGAGCCGACCGGAAACCTGGACGAGAACAATACCGTGCTGGTCATGGACATCCTGAAGGAAATCTCCCGCACGCGGCTGGTACTGCTGGTCACGCACGAGGCGAACCTGGTGGATTATTACTGCGATCGCGTTATTGAGATGGCGGACGGGCGCATCGTCGGCGACCGTGTCAACACCGGTGCGACCGGATATGTCCAGCGCAACAAGAACGACATTTTTCTCGGTGATCTGGCTACGCGCACGGATAATTTGCCCGGCGTCAGCCTGACAACCTACGGCGACCTGCCCGCCGATCGCCCGGTACACATCCGGCTGGTCAGCGAGGGGGGGAGGCTGTTCCTTGCCTGCGATACCCCCGGTGTCCGTTTCCTGGATGAGACTTCCGAGATCCATCTGCGGGAGGGTAGTTTCCAGACTACGGCGGACACGGCGCACGCCAACCGGGGCGGAAAGCCGCTGGATATGTCGGCACTGGGACCGATTGAGGGCGGGCACTTCGGGCGGCTGTACCATTTCCGCAACGCGCTTTCCTTGGCGTGGCGGGAGAACTACTCGCAACGCCGCAAGAGGGGCAAGCGGTTCCTCCGCGTGTGTCTGATCATGCTTGCGATCGTCATGGTGTTTACAACAGCTTCCTCCGCCGTCGATCTGAAGGGCTATATCACGTCCCGGAAGGAGTACGATCCCGATCTGTTCTTTGTCCCGGTCGAGGCGGACAAAGCCGGCAATTTCGGGCATGACTACAATGCGTTGGTGGGCGATACCATCGGACAGAACGGCATCAACGGCGCACAGCTGATCACGCATCCGAACAACGTCCGGGGCAAGGTGCAGTTCCGCACCGCCGGGTTCATGACCGCGCAGAGTGAGCCGACTCTGAGTGCGCAGGGATACACCCTGCCGCTGTCCATGCTGCGGGACGCGGAGCTGATCTGCGGCAGAAAAGAGGTCGCGGGCGTTTCGGAGATTCTTATCACGACCGCCATGGCAGATGATCTGCTGGCGAGCAGTGAAGCCAGCTATATCAAGAACTACGAAGACCTTTTGGGGCTGACGATGATGGCTGCCGGCTCGGCGGGAGATATGGACACCATGTTTGGGTCGACGGATATGGAAATGAGTACCTCGTCGGCACTGTTAAGCATTGCAGGCATTGTCCGTTCGTCGGAGAAAGCGTACCTGCTTCCCGATCTTGTGGCGGCACAGCGCGTTCTGCGCGACAATATGGATCTGCCTGTGACACCGCTTTCGTTGCAGACCAGGTACAAGGGCGAGCTGAAGAACGGCGAGGTCGCAGTGCTGGGGGACGGCGTTTTCAAAGTGGGCGAAACGCTGACCGTGCTCGGGCGCAGCTTCACCGTGCGGGAGATCATAACGACATGGGCGGATCCGAACCTGTACCCGCAGTATGTCCTTTCAGTCAAGGGCGAAACCCTGCTGTCGCTGAGGGACTATATCGGGACGCAGTCCGACAGCGGACTGTCTGAAGGTCAGCTTCTCTGGCAGTACCTGTTCGAGTATTTCCCGCGCTACCTGCCGGAATTTCTCCGGGAGGGCGCCGAGACGACAGACTCCGCCCTGTGGCTGTACGCGGAAAAGGAAAGTATGGCATCGCTGTACTCCTACCTGTATGGGTGTGATTTCAATGCATTCGGCTTGCCGAAGCTGATCGGCGAGATGGCACCGGATGCTATGACTGCGTGGGAAGCTTACTGCTTCCGGCAGGAAAACGGGCGCTGGCCAACGATGAAAGAGTTGGAATCGGTGGAGTACGACAGCTGGAAGAGTGAGCACGCTTGGATGGAGGAACGGTATATCGATGAAATAAAACGGCAGTATGACGATACGCAGAGCAACGGATCCCTGGTGGTGAGCGATGCGGACTACATCGCCCTGTCGTATTCCGTAGGCACGACTGACGGGCGGTTGGGCGTGATTCCGTTCGGAACGGAAGGGATCTACGGTCAGCCATACCGCTCGGCTTACCTGATGGTACATGCCGCAGACCGTGCCGCCGCCGAAGAATACCTGCGGGCTCAGTTCGGGGACGCGCTGGTCACGCGCGACACGCTGCTCCGTCAGAATGCCGGCGACCTGTCCGAGAGCTTTGTTACCGCCGGTATTTCGCTGACGGTCATACTTGCCTTTATGTGCCTGTGCGTGTTTTTCATCATGCGTTCGTCCTTCATGAGCCGGGTGCGCGAGGTCGGCATTCTGCGTGCCATCGGCGTTTCCCGGAAGAATCTGCTGTACCGATTCCTGATAGAGACGGTTATGCTGACGCTGTTGACTGTGTTTATCGGCTTCCTTGTGGCGTCGTTGCTGATGATGTACCTCTCCGGTGCGGCATTCTTCAATCAGCTGCTGTACTTCCCGCTGTGGCTGGCGGGTGGACTGCTGGCTGTCATCCTGACGGCGTGCATCCTGTTCGGACTGCTGCCTGCTATGCTGCTCCTGCGCCGCACACCCAGCGAGATTCTATCCAAATATGATATATAGCGGGGGTAAGGTGCCCCCCGAGGCAACGTCGAAATCCGCGCTTCCCTCACATTTTTTGCCGAATCCTGTATTTGACGCTTGACGGCGGCGCGAATTTGTGGTATGATAAGAGTGCAGTCTTGTTTGTGCCCGAGATGACTCTTATCGATGCAGCATACTGCAACAGTCGGTTTTGGCTTCCCCGTCCGCGCAGGACGCGTTCCGGAACGGTTCCGTCCGGCGTGCGGGGTGTCCATTGGCTCTGTGACATACCTGTACCCGGTCGGTGGCGCAACGTGCGCGTCCGGCAGGAGGAGAGAGCGGAGCCGACTGGGAGGTCATCGCAGTTCTGCGGTGGCCTCCGATTTTGTTCAGAACGGCTCTGTCGGAGCGGATGACCGGCGGACGTGTCGAAACAGGGCGGAAAAAAGTGCCCGATGTGACCTTGACTTTCGCCCTGTGGCATGCTATAATACACGTATTCATCAATGAATCTGACGCAGAAGCGGAGGGGAACGCCGGAATGAGCATCATGCAACGTGCGGCACGCAGGCGGGCACGTATCCGTCGCGCTGCCTTGTCGGGCGCGGTACTGGCTGTTGCCGTCTGCCTTTTTGCGGGTTGCCGCGGGATCCCGGACGGATTTGTTGGCGGCGAGACATTGACACCTGAAAAGTTGCGGGAGATTTCCGCTGCTGTATTTACGGATCCCGCGGAGCCGGATACCCAACCGCCCGTTGCAGATCCCGTCCTGGCGGCATATGCGGGCAGAGTCTACTGGCTGGAGGGTGGAACGGTCGCGCACACCGACCGGAACTGCTATCATATCAACCGCTCGGAGGACGTCCGCAGCGGCAGTCCGGCAGATGCCGTGGCGGCTGGCAAGACGACGCTTTGCGCCGCCTGCCGGAGACACCTGACGGGTGCCGGAAGTGAAACGGCTGTCGGTCACACAGAATAGGTAGACGATAGACGAGAGTTGAAAGTTGAGAACTGAGAACTGAGAACTGAGAACTGAGAGTTAAGAGTTAAGAGTTAAGAGTTAAGAGAGGAGAAACAGTTTCCATGAACCTTCCCCTTCCTGATGACGCTTCCGTGCGGCGCCCCCGCGTACACCGCTCCCCGGCACGTCTGACCGTATGCGTTCTGTTGCTTTTGGGCATTCTTGCCGAAATGGTCATGATATTTCTGTTCTCGAACGAGGACAAGACGCAGTCGGGCGACCGGAGCGACAAGGTGACGGAGGCTATCGCTCCGGTTGTCGTTCCCGGCTACGAAAAGCTCCCTGCCGAGGAGCAGACGAAGATCGTGGAGCGTCTGGGAATGCCGGTGCGCAAGTTGGCGCACATGACGGAGTATGCCGTGCTTGCCATCCTGCTCGGCGCCCTGCTGGTAGCATGGGATGACAGAAACTGGCGGCGCCCTGCCATCCGCTGGGCTGTGCCGGCTGTGTTCTGCCTGCTGTATGCCACCTCTGACGAAATTCATCAGATATTCTCGAACCGGGGCGCGTCCGTGCTGGACGTCATGATTGACGTTGTCGGTGCACTGTTGGGACTGTGCCTGCTTTGGGGCATCAGCGCACTGGTGCGGCGCCTACGCCACAGCACGTATTCTTAAAGCAAAGGAGTTTTTCCATGCAGATCACGTACAGGCGGCTTCCCTGCGGTGCGGTTGTGCCTCATACAGGCTGGGAGGAACGACACCCCGGCGTTCATTTCCGCGCAGCCGTGGTCGCTGATTTGCATGATGAACCTTACGGAAAGCTCATGGAAGCTCTGCGCCGCATCGCGCCGGATCTTATCCTGATTCCCGGAGATCTGACTGAAAATCTGACGGTGCTGACAGACGAGTCCGGAAAGTCTGACCGCCGGGGGCTTGGCTTCCTGGCTGAAGCGGCAGCCCTTGCGCCGACCTTTTACGCATGGGGCAATCACGAAATCGGCGCAGGACACATCAACCTGGGAAAACCGATGCGGGAGTCGGTCGCGCAACGGTCGATCCTCCCCTGTTGGCAGGACATCATCCGTGCAAGTGGCGCTGTCCTGCTGGATCAGAGCTATACGGTCTATCGCGGTCTGGTTTTGGGCGGTATGCGCTCCGGCTTGCTTAATCCCGGGCGAATGCCGGATCTCGACTGGCTGGACGGTTTCTGCCGTACGCCAGGCTACCGGATTCTGCTCTGCCACCAGCCGGAGTATTTTGACCGTTACCTGCGGGATTATCCCATTGACCTGTTTGTTGCGGGACACGCACACGGCGGGCAATGGCGCCTGTTCGGACGGGGCGTGTTCGCGCCGGATCAGGGGCTGTTCCCCAAGTATACGAGTGGCGTCCATGAGGGGCGTCTGGTCATCTCGCGCGGGCTGTCCAATACCGTGACACCGATTCCGCGCCTGTTCAATTCGCGGGAGTTGGTGGTCGTTGAGGTGTAGTACGGTGCGGGTACGCGGAAGCAATCGCTTTTCCGCGACTCCGGGGTGCACCTTGCGGCGGTGTTTCCGGTACGTTTGCGGACAGTCGAAGCAGATCCGCAATCCGCCGGGAAATTACTCAGCAAAAAATCTTGACAAAGCCGACAAACTGTGATACAATGTCACCGTTGTTATTGGGGTGTAGCCAAGCGGTAAGGCACGGGACTTTGACTCCCGCACGCGTCGGTCCGAATCCGGCCACCCCAGCCAGAAAAAAGCACTTGATTACGCAAGTGCTTTTTTCAACTAAATCCGCCGATGTCGGAAGAAATCCACCTTCGGTGGATGAAATCGCTTCGCGATGAAATCTGCCTTACGGCAGGAGATGGAGGTGGATTTACCCGAACGAAGTGAGGATATCATCTGAGGCGGCACGCCGAAGATTTCTTCCGAGCTTGCCGGATTTCATCGTGCAACGCACGATTTCATTTCCTTTCGGGTCTATAGCCGGATTCGAACCGGCGAAATGCATTTTGTGATATAGATTCCCCACAGAGCCAAAACCGTGGACAGATTCGAACCGCCACACAGTTTCCGAAGCCTTTCAAAAATTCTTCCAGTTCAAAATTTATTTACGAAGCCGTAGATGCAACGGCATTTTGGACAGATTTGAACTTGCGAAAGGGTCGAAATATTTGTAAAATTGTGGTAAAATATAATTTAAGAAAAGAGGCACATCATGAACGGAGAATTTAAGCAATCATTTAGAAAATATATATTTTGTCTGTTTTTTATTTTTTCCGGATCTTTCATAGCCTTTCGTTTTTCTTTGTGGGGTATTGAAGAAATTCAATCAAGCCATATATCATCCTGCATTTTCTGTTTCACTTTTGCTGTTTTGGGACTATTGTTTGGCTTCCTTTCAATATTTATTTTTAGATTCAACCGAAAAGCGTTTTTGAAAATAGAAGATGGAAAAATTGATGCGGAGTTTGGGTGGGAGCAAGAATTACACATCGAACTTAACGATATTACAAATGCAGAAAATCAAGGAAAGCATTTGAAGTTGTTTCTTGATAGCAATGTCATTTGGATTTATGATTTAATCAACGCCAAAGATTTATGTCAATATATCTTATCGCGCATCTCAAAATCTTCTAATCCCGTCAATATTGAAGAAGTTAAACACAGACATCAAAAAAGCAAGAAAAGTTATATATGCTATTTAGTAGCGACCATCATTACAGGCGCATTTCTGTTTGTCAATATTGGATGGTGCGTTTTTTTAACTGAAGGAAAAGATTTGGCTTATTTCTCAAAATCAGATGATGTTATTTTTCTGGCGTTTGCTTTTGCAGAAATATTTACGGTAATACTTACCTTTTTATTAGCGAGCAAGTGTGGCAAAAAGCTTGAAATCTTCAACATATCCAAACTGCATATATTATCAGTTTCCGCATTGAAACACAAAAGTGATGCCCTTGATAAATATCCCAATGTAATCACAAAAAAAATATTTCGATCACTATACTTATCGAATTGTTGTTTTCGCTCCAAAAGAAAATATATTCGCTTATATGCTTGAACGGTTTGATATGAAAACACATTCATGGGTGTTTTGCTATGAATCGGCTAAAGGATTTGGAATATTATCTGATTTGTATGAGGAATTGGATAGTTCTTTTGAAGATGTGATTTTAGAGGACTAATTACATAGACTTCGTTACAAGCATGGCGTTAAAAGTCCGGTAGAACGCGAAACCTTTTAACTCCCATCATCACCAAGGGGTTAGTGTGCCCTCTGTAAAATCGACGCGCATCTAAATCGTCTTAACACGACGGTCGCATCTAAATCGGACACACATCACATGATGACAAGTCAATTTAGATCCGGACGAGAAAAAACGAGAAAACGGGAGATTTCGAGAGATTTCTCCCGTTTTTTTGACCCTGAATTTTTTCGGAGTTTCATAGATCCCTTTTACCCCTTTCGGTGCTGTGTCCGGACTCGGACATATAAAACCGATAGACGGATTTAAAAAAATATGATATAATTTTATAAACGGAATGCACCCAAATTCAAAAATGCCACACTATATGGATGAAAGGAGGCGAGAAAATGCAGGAAACGAACGAAATGCGTGATAGGCTTGTGAGTGAATTTGCAGAAAACTATATGGAAAAGTTATTTTACTTTTGCCTGAAAAAGACAGGGCGTAGCGTTGAAGCGGAAGATTTAACACAAGATATTGCACTTCAGATCATTACCGCCTTGAATAAAGGCACACTACCGACGAGCTTTTCCGCATGGATATGGCAGATTGCACGCAACCGTTATTCCGTATGGGCAAAGGAAAAGCATGATCGAAACGAATCGGTAACCGGTTCCGATATCAGCGATTATGAACTTGAGGATGAAAGCAGAAATATCCTTGATGAAATGATATATGCAGAGCAAACGGCTCTGCTTCGGCGCGAGCTGGCGTTCATCAAAAGCGATTATCGAAATATTGTTGTTGCCTACTACATTGAAAACAAAAGCACTCGTGAAATTGCATTGTCGCTCTCGCTTCCCGCAAACACGGTAAAGTCACGGCTTCTCCGTGCAAGACAAATATTGAAAGAAGGTATGGATATGGCAAGAGAATTTGGAAAACTCAGTTACAGCCCTGAAAACATTGCATTTGTTATGAATGGGATGAATGGAAAAAACGGCGAACCGTTGAATTATATTTCGCGTTCGCTCTGCAAAAACATTCTGCTTGCGGCTTATAGAACCCCATCTTCAGCAGAAGAATTGGCAATGGAGGTCGGTGTCGCGCTTCCGTATATGGAAGAAGAACTTTCGGCGCTTGTGGAAGCTACTTTAATGAAGAAAAACGGTAACAAGTACGAAACCAATTTCTTCATTGTAAGTGCAGAAGCACAGGAAAAGATTTACGCACATTTGAGTGGAATTACCCCTGAGCTTACAAAAGCCGTAATAGAGGCCATGGAGTATAATATTGAGTGGTCAAACGAAAATGCCCCCGATTGGCATGAGGGCTATCAAAGCTATGAGGATATGAAATGGGCACTTCTGATGATCGAAGCGGATAACGTGTATTCTGATACCCTTAAGCCTTTTAATAAGAACGCGAAGGATGTTCCTAATATTGGTCCGTGGGGACATACGCTTCGTCCAAATGGCGGTGAATGGGATATACTGGGCATGGAAATATACCGCGGCGATGCGCCAGGTTTTGTGGGTCTTAGCGGCTGTGTGTCAAATCCGAGTGAAAAAGATTTGCCCGAAATCATGTTCCGCCAATTTCGCTACAAATGCTGCGGACTTGAAAAGCGTATACCACCCGTTCTGACTTATGCAGACGGGCAGGCGATGGTTGCAGTTGCCGAGGGAAAGAGTGAAGATGTAGACAATGCTATTCTAAATAGATTGGAATCCTACGGATATATCAAAAAAGCAGATGACGGCTATGTTCCGACAATTATGGTCATGCGGAAGGAAAAGTCACGCAGGATGCCTAATGAGATAAAGGAGCATTTTGAGTCGTTGCGGCATAAAGCGACCGATATAGCAACACGGCATTATTTGTTTTGCCGCGAGCAGATCTATAAAGAAATTCCCGAATTTTTGAATGAAGACGAATTTCAGATTGGTCATGCGTGCGCGAATATCTTTGCAATACGCGGTGCTGTGCTTGAAGAAGCCATCAAACAAGGCTACTTGTCATTTGATAAGGACAATGACAAACAGATGCTGGGGGCATATTTAGTTATATAATTTTTTACCGCCGAGAGTGACCGTTTGGCTACTCTCGGCGGCTTTACATAAGTCCGTTTACACGCATGGTTTTGCAAGCCCGCTCTTGCCACGGGGGGAAGTCTGCCCTTCGGGTGCATCTGAATTGGCTGACATGACCTTACACATCTAAATCGGCGAATAGACACATGATGACAAGTCAATTTAGATCCGAACGAGGAAAAACGAGAAAACGGGAGATTTCGAGAGATTTCTCCTGCCCCAATCCGTCAAAGCGGATTGGGGCTATTTTCTGACTCTGAAGTTTTTCGAAATTTTGTAGATGCATTTCGGGGTTTTTTGACCCGTAGCCGGATTCGAACCGGCGAAATGCATTTTTTGATATAGATTCCCCACAGAAGCAAAACCGTGCACAGATTCGAACCGCCACACACTTTCCGAAGCATTTCAAAAAACTTCTCGTTCAAAAAATATTTACAAAGCTGTAGATGCGACAACGCTTTGGACAGATTCGGACTACCCCACTTGAAATGTTTACAAAATTGTGGTATAATAAAGACACGAGAGGCGGTGTCTCCTCAATCAACACAGCAAAGGAGATTGCATAATGAAAAAACTAATTTGCTTAGTCCTGTCATGTTTGCTTCTGTTTTCCTTGACTTCATGTGCAATTATTGATCGTTTTAAGGGCGATATGAGCAAGCTTTCATATGATGACAATCATAATTTGTTATATGGCGATAACAGATATTATCGTACCGATGATTATTTTGAAGTTCGTACAACGGCGGACGATACGGTGGTTGAACTCGGTTGGTATTCCCAATTTCCGTTCTTTCCCGATATGTATTACTATACTTTTGACGAAGAAAATCCAATATTTATTTTCTGCGATAACGAAGAGTCATCATTGTATAATAAAGGTCTTTATGTCAGGTCTGATTATGACATACAAAGTAAAATATTTACAATAAAAGATACAGATATAGAGATTTCTCTTTCATCCGTAATGAGAAAAAGCGACGTAACTGTTTCTTCTATGAATTATGAAAAATACACATCTTTCCAAATGTGTTTAAAAGATGACCCTCGCATCCAAATTGATATATCCGGCCCTTATAAATTCAATGATAACTGGTACTTTATATATAGCGGTGAAACCTATATTTTGAGCAATGAACTTGTTGAATTGTTAGAAGAACATGGTATAATCAATAAATAATTACATAGTTTCGTTTGCAAGCATGGCGTTGCGCCCCGGCAGATAGCGGTCATGTGCAACTCCCATCATCGCCAAGGGGATAGTCTACCCTCTGCAAAATCTGCGTGCATCTAAATTGGCCACACACGGTTTTGCATCTAAATCGGACACACATCACAAGCCTCCCGCGCGAGAGTGTGGGAGGTTTATTTTCCTTTGTCTGATAACTGTTGGTTGACAAAATAAATCAACAATCGCTTTACAAAGCGCTTGTTACTTGATATAATAAGATTGGTTCCAAAATACATATGATTGAGGAGGCGTTGCACATGTCAAATCTGAAAATAGGCAATAAGATTAAAGCGAAAAGAAGGGAGCGTAATCTTACACAAGAAGAGCTTGCGAGTATGCTTGGAGTGACCAAAGCCGCAGTCAGCAAATGGGAAAATGAAGAAAGTTACCCCGACATCATGCTTTTGCCGCAAATTGCGCAGTTGTTTCACATGACCATGGACGATCTTTTTGACTTTTCTCCCAATGACAAACCATTGGTTGTCGTGAATGAATATCATTTCGGATTATCTCTTGAAACGGTGGACAAACGAATTATGGATTACGGCATCGCGAAGGAATGCAGCATTGATAAGGTCGGCGACACATGGGAAGTACGCTTTCATTTTGTCTCTACGCGGGAAGATATTCCGCATATCTTGCAAAAATACATAAAACCGGGTGTGCTGATAGACGGTTATAGCGTAAGAATTGCGGATGGCAAAATTATTCCCGATAGTAAACCGAATAAATGTTATATATGCACTGAAAAAATTTGGGAGTACAATATTACGGATAGGAAGTATCTTAAAGCGATGTTGGATGAGCAAGCTTCGATGGGACTCATAGAAGAGGATGATTTGTGATTACACGGGGCGGCATCCAAATTGACCTTAGACACATGATGACAAGTCAATTTAGATCCGAACGACGGAAAGAGCCGTTTGGCAAGCCAAACGGCGAGAAAACGGGAGATTTCGAGAGATTTCTCCCGTTTTTTCGCCCCTGAATTTTTTCGGAGTTTCATAGATCCCTTTTGCCCTTTTCGATGCTGTGTCCGGACTCGGACTCACGAAAAGGGCTTTTTTGCGTCTTCCCGAAAGCAAACGACTCTGTGGCTGGATTCGGACTTGCGAAAGCGCAAAATCTGTTTGTTATCAGTTTGTTGAGAGCCTTCCTCGCTCGGCGGTGTTCTTCTCAAAGTTAAATGCGCGCTATAGATTGAAAAATGGGAAGATTTATGATATAATAAGATATCGACAAATCGGAATTTGTAGGAGATATATCTTTTCTAACAGATAATAAAAAATATGAAAACATTGATTATTATATGGTGCATAACACTCATTATGGACAATCTACTACCGCTGGTGCTTGCACAATTCTATCCAAATTATAGTCATAAAGAAATGGCACTTTCTGTCCTCGGTTCACGGCAAAGCCCGGTGAAATGTATATATAATATGTGGTGCATACTGTCGGGTTTTGTTTTCTGTATTGCTCGGTATGCGTTATATCAAGAAAACAGCGGTGGCTTGGCAATCGCAATATGGATATTACTTGCGATATACGGAATCGGTTGCGAAACCATATCGGGATTTTGTCCGCTTAATGAAAACAGACACGAAGAAGATGCTATAACAAAAATTCACGGGGGAACTTCTGCTATCGGATTTATGACATTGCTCGTTGTACCGTTGCTGTTGACAATAATGCAGTTCCAAGCGACAAATATAATTATGGGAACGATCTCGCTTTTGAGCTTTGTTGCAGCTTTCGTGTTCTTCTGTTTCTTCATTATGGGAGAGAAAGAAAAGTTTGCAAATACGGCTTTGCGATACGGCGGTCTTTGGCAAAGACTTGTATTGGTGAGTTGTTATGTTCCCTTATTCGTTTGGTGCGTTAATAAATGACAAATTCCTGTTTGTCCAACCGAACCCCATACATAGCCAAACGCTATTCAGCCGAGCGTTTGGCTTATTTTTATGGAAAGGGAGGATGAACGCTACCATCTCTCAATGCGAGTAACGGCTTTATGATTTTCCGAGCGTCCAGCTCCGGCTCTCGGTCTGAAGCCGGACCATATGAGAGAAGATGCCGCCGGCTTGGAGCAGCTCTGCGGGAGAGCCCTGCTCGGCTACCGCGCCGTCACTCAGTACGACGATCCTATCCGCGCCCGAAACGGTACGCATCCGGTGGGCGATGATGAGGACGGTTTTGTTTTTGATGAGGCGGGAGAGCGCCTCCTGAATGGCGGTTTCGTTTTCCACATCCAGGCTGGCGGTGGCTTCGTCCAACAGAATGATGGGCGCGTCCTTCAAAAACGCACGGGCGATGGAAATGCGCTGACGTTCGCCGCCGGAAAGCTCACAGCCGTTCTCACCGATGTTGGCGTTCCAGCCGTCGGGGAGCTTTTCTGCAAACTTATCCACATTGGCGAGCTTTGCCGCCGCGATCACCTCTTCGTCCGTTGCGTCCTTGCGGCCGATGCGGATATTCTCAAAAATCGTATTGTCAAACAGCGTGACATCCTGGAACACGATAGAATAGAGGCTCATCAGCTTTTCCGGATCGATTCCGGAGATATCCATGCCGCCTACGGTGATCCTGCCCCGGTCAATGTCCCAGAACCGCGCCGCCAGGCGGGAAACGGTAGTTTTACCTCCGCCGGAGGGTCCGACCAGCGCTGTGACCTCTCCCTGCTTTGCCATAAAGGACACATCCCGAAGCACCGTTTCGCCGCTCTGATAAGAAAAACCCACATGGTCGAAAACAATGTCACAGTTCCGGTTGGTAAGCTGTTCGCTGCCGGTCTGCACGGGGCAGTCCAGAATCTCATTCATGCGCTCGATGTTGCTGTTGGTGCCGATGATGGCGGCAAGGTTCTGCAGGGTACCCTCCAGCGGGTCATACAGGCGGGACACCACCAAAAGGAACATAAAGAAGGTCAGGACATCCAGCTCACCCTTCACCAGCAGAGCCGCGCCCGCAAGGGCGGTGGTGGCAATACCCAGCCGCAGGACAAGTCCCGCGGAAACCACAAAGACAGCCGTTCCCAGCTCGCTCCGGACAAGGCGGCTCTCTACGGCACGGATTTTCTTTTCCAGCCCCGAAAGGTATCTCTCCTCGGCGTTATTGGCGCGCAGATCGGGCATCGCTTCCATACACTCCTGAATGCCGTCCTCGCAGGCGACCTTTGCCGCCGTTGCTTTGCGGGAGAGCTTTTTCTGCACGTCGGAGGCGAGCAATACGATGGCAAACGCCACGGGCAGCGGCCAGACGGCGGCAAGCGCCATGCGCCAGTTGAAAAACAGCATCGATACGGCGATGACCGTGGTGGAGAGGATTGCGCCGTACAGCGGCGCGACAAAATGGGATTGGCTCTGCTCCAGCACGGCGCAGTCGTTCATGATGGAAGTGGTCAGGTCGGCAAGGTCTTTCTTTCCGAAAAAGGACAGCGGAATCTTTCTCAGCTTCTCGGCAAGCCCCACCCGGCGCACACCCGACTCGACATAGGTGACAAGAAAGGTGTTGTCGTATTCCAGCCGTGTGCAGACAACAATGAACAGTGCCGCCACGACACAGCCGATCACATAAAACGGAATTCTCCCTGTCGTCAGCGTGCCGTTCATCATATCGCCCACCAGCCGGTACAAAAGCCCCACCGGCAGCATGAAGGAGATATTTTGCATGGCACAGCACAAAATCCCTTTGATGTTGTCAATGGCTCCCTTGCGGGAAAGCGCATAGCGTCTCTGTAAATATTTGATCATCGCTCATGCCTCCTTTTCCACTTTCCACCGGATCGACTGCTGATAGTCCTGCCACATCGTCCCGAACAGACTGTCTTTTTGCCCGGACAGCTCCGCAAAGCTGCCGCTTTCCGAAAGATGTCCCTCATTCAGCACAAAAATGCGGTCGGCATTCACAATCGTGGACAGCCGATGTGCGATCATGATAACGGTGCGCCCATTTACCAGCGCATTGAAGGCAGCCTGCACCTTCGTTTCGTTGTCGGGGTCGGCAAAGGCGGTCGCTTCATCAAGAATCAGCACCGGCGCGTTTTTGAGCATGGCGCGCGCAATGGCAAGTCGCTGTGCTTCGCCGCCGGAGAGGTAGACGCCCTGCGAGCCGATGACCGTATGCACACCGTCCGGAAACTTTTCGATGATGTCCGTACACTGCGCCGCATGGAGTGCCGCCAGCACCTCCTCATCCGCGGCATCCGGCTTACCCATACGCACATTGTCCAGAATGGTGCCTTTGATCAGATGGCTGTTCTGAAACACGAAGGAAACCGTGTTCATCAGCTCGTTTTTATCAATGTCCTTCACATTGACCCCGCCGACGGAAATACTGCCGCTCTGCGGATCAAAGAAGCGGGCAATGAGCGCCGCCAGCGTGGATTTTCCGCCGCCGGAGGGTCCGACAAACGCCACCGTCTGTCCCGCGCCGATGGAAAGGGAAATATTCTCCACGGCATTTTTTGTGCCGTCATAGCTGAAGGTTACCTGATCCAGCGTCACGGAGCTGTCCTTCGGATGCTTCGGCGCGCCCGGTTGAGAAAGCGAGGGGCTTTGCAGAACACGGTCAATGCGGGTGATGGCGTCCTGCACGATCATGCCGTTTTCGCTCATGAACATCAGCTTGGTGAGCGTCAGCGAGATGACCGGCGTGACGATGATGTAAAAGAGCAGGTTCAGCAGCACGCCGCCGTCCGCACCGCCGCGGGAAAACAGAAAGCCGCCTGCGATCAGAAACACAAACACGCTGTTGACCGCCAGCGTATAGAAGGTCATCGGCCAGCGCATCTGCTTTGTGTATGCGATGACCCACCGCTCGTAGTTGTCGATGGCGCCCTTGAACTTTTTGAAGGAGAAAACCGTCTGACCGAAGGTCTTGACGACGGGAATCCCCCGCACGTACTCCACCGCCTCCCCCGACATATCCGCAAGCGCGTTCTGATACTGTGTCATCTTCTCCTGCATCCCCTTGCCGGTCATGCTTGTCATCACGGCAAAGGCAAGCGCCACCGGCACAAGGCTCAGAAGCCCCAGCCGCCAGTCGAATGCCAGAAGAAGCGTCAGAAGTCCCGCGATGGTCGCCACAGCCCTTGCCTTGTCGGGGAGCTGGTGGGCAAGATAGGTTTCTGTTGCACCGGTTGTTTCCGAAATCGTGCGGCGCAGTTTGCCGCTGCCGAACTGCCCGATTTCCCCAAGCGGAAGCGTGGCAATGTGCTTCGTCATGGCAAGGCGCAGATTGGTGGCGATGCGGAACGCCGCAAGATGCGAGCACATCAGCCCCGCGATGTAGGTAAGCACGGCGGCAAAGGCAAACGCCACCGCCATCCAGCCGTAGTGCGTTACATGGACGGCATTTTCATAGTTCGGCGCGACCTCGATGACCTCCCGCAGGATGCGCCAGATGTACCAAAACGGCACCAGCGCCAACAGTGCGCCGGCGGCGGCAAGCACCCACGAAAGATAGCTTAGGATTCGGTATGTCCCCGCGTAATCCAGCAGGCGGGACAGATTGGATTGCTTTTTCAAAACGGTTCCTCCTTGATTGTGGTCTTAGTTAGCCGAAGCTAACCAATCGGCCTTTGAAAAGCCGCCCAAGCGGCGATTCAAAGCGCATGATTTACTTTTTCAGAAATGAGAACAGCCCTTTCCTTTCATACGGAGCAGCACGGATTTCTCCCGCCGTGTAGCCGGTGGCGTCAATGGCTGCGCGCAGGGCAGCTTCGTCAAGCGGCTCACGCGAGAGTATAACGGTTTCTCCTTTAATATGGGAGGAAGACACCTTTTCCACTGAAAATGCGCGGCGAATCGTGTCGTTGATGTGCGCCTCGCACATGGAGCATGCCATGCCGGAAATTTTGACTGTTGTCTGAATCATTTTCGTACCTTCTTTCAAAATTAAATTCTACCCCAGCGCCACATCCAGCGTCATCATGATGCTGAAGCCGACAGCAAAGAAGATCGTTCCTACATTGGAGTGCCGCCCCTGCGACATTTCCGGTATCAGTTCTTCTACCACAACATAGAGCATCGCGCCTGCCGCAAAGCTCAGAAAATACGGCAACGCCGGAATAACAAGCCGCGCCGCAAGAAGCGTCAGCACCGCGCCGATAGGCTCGACAACGCCGGAAAGAACGCCGCCGAGAAACGCTTTGCTTTTCTTTTGCCCCTCAGCCTTGAGAGGCATGGAGATGATCGCGCCCTCGGGGAAATTCTGAATGGCAATGCCGAGAGACAGGGCAAGCGCGCTTGCAGCCGTGATCTGTGAGTTTCCCGCAAGAAAGCCTGCATACATCACGCCGACTGCCATTCCCTCCGGAATGTTATGTAAGGTCACCGCCAGCACCATCATCGTGGTACGCCCGAGCTTGCTTTTCGGACCCTCCGCCTTGTCGCTTCCGATATGAAGGTGAGGAATCAGACGGTCAAGCAGGAGCAAGAACAGCACGCCGACCAAAAAGCCGATAAAGGCAGGAAGGAACGACAGCTTTCCCATGCCCTCCGACTGTTCGATGGCGGGGATCAGCAGACTCCAGATCGACGCTGCCACCATCACTCCGGCGGCAAAGCCTGCGAGAGCGCGCTGTACCAAATCGCCGAGCGATCTTTTCATAAAGAACACGCACGCCGAGCCGAGCGCTGTCCCGATAAAAGGAATCAATATTCCGAATAATACTTCCATTTGCTTCACCGTCTTTGCGTTGTATTTTTTCGATAGCCCTCATTTCCGCGCCGTAATGCAGAGCCAGCTTTTCTTTTTGTGTATCTGCACATCGTGAAAGCCTGCCTGCTCCAGATACGCTTTCAGCTCTGTGTCTTTGTAGATGGTCATGCCGCCGATGATTTCCGTCCACTTCTCGTCTCTGTCCGTGTCGCCGTTGCTCTCGTTGCAGATGAGAAGGGTTCCGCCGGGCTTTAGCACCCGTCCGACCTCGCAAAAGCACCGCGGCAGATCAGGCCAGAAGTAGACGGTTTCAAAAGCCGTGACCAGATCGAACTGCTCCGATTCAAACGGCAACTCCGCCACGCTCGCGCACAGCACATCACAATGTCCCCTCGCAACGGCTGCTTTGTTGACCTTTTTTGACTTCTCAACGCTGACGGGCGAATAGTCGATCCCCCGCACAGTGCCTTTCGGACACAACTTCAACAGCCTTTTGATATTCGCCCCGCCGCCACAGCCGCAGTCCAGCACTTTGGCGTCCGGAGTAAGCTCCAAAAAGCGAAGTCCCCACCGTGCCACGGGGCTGTGACCGAGATTCATCAGGGCAACCATGATTTTTCCGCCAAGCCCCACGGGGTTGCGGGTGTTCTCAAAAAATGACATATCACACCTCCAATTTCACACATTCGGTATAAGTTAACGGGAATGATGCTTTCAGAACCACGCTTTTCCGTACCGTCCAGCCGTTCTGCCGCAGGAAAGTCAGATATTCCTCGCTCGTCCACCTGCTGTGGAGAGGAAAGCCCGCGAGCTTCATGAAAAACGCTCTCACCTTGCCGGAAAACGAATTTCCCGCATGGGTGAAGGTCGGCGCAATCAGCACACCGTCGTCCTTCAGCACGCGCCTGATTTCCCGCAGAGCTTTCTCCGGCTACGGCACAATGTGCAGGGCGTTTGACACGATCACCGCATCGAAGGATCTGTCCGCATAGGGGAGACAGAACATATCCTGCACCGAAAAGTGCAGCTTCGCAGAGCGGTTATCCCGTTTTGCCTCGGCGATCATCTCTGCAGAGGCGTCCGTCGCCTCGATATGTGCCGCCGCATTCACGATATGTTTTGCAATCAATCCGGTGCCTGTTGCAAGCTCCAGCACCGTTTTGACTTTTACAACCGGTCGGATCAGCGCATACATCGTTTCGTATGCCGCGCAGTCTTTCCGCATGAAGCGGTTGTAAATACGGGCATTTCTGTCCCAGAAATTTTTCTTTTCTTTCATGGTTACATTCCTTTGATATTCCCACATAGCCGAAAGTCAGTTATCCTCGGCTAACTCGCGCGGTTTTGAAAAACCGCATCTCTGCGGCTTTTCGCCTTATTCAAACAATTCTCTGCAGGCGCCGTACACCAGCGTTTCCAGCACCTGAGGATATAATTCTCCGATCTGCTCCCTGTGCGAGACGGTCAGAATCAGTCCGCGTACAGTCGCGGCAGCAAGAGAAGCGCCGCGCTTGGGCACAAGGTTGTATTTTTCCAGGAGCTGACGGCGCAGCGCCTTGTTTCCTTCAGCAGCGCTTTGCGAATCTGCTCGGTTTCAAAATCTGTAAAAGCCAAGGTTGCACCTCCTGAAATATGACCGTTTCGGTTCTTCCGGTCATATTATATCATGCTTTTTTTCGCTTTGCAAGAGGTAAGTGAAAAAAATACGTTTTTTCTGCACCCGAAAAAGGCAAAGCGTCGATGCCGGAATCCCATCTTTCCCCGGTTCCCCTGTTCCGCTGTCGGCGCTTCTATATCTCCATGATATAAAAATATTGGTGAACTGCACTATGCAACGCAAGAAGCGAGGACATTCGGTGAGCAAAATCGAAATTTTTAGCTTGTTGCTAACTTGGGGTTGACATTTCAAATTTTTTGAGTATAATAGTATGCGGTTCTTCTCGAAGAACTGAATTTTTTGCCCGTCAGTTAGCCTATGCTAACTCGATAGCTGGACGAAGGAGTTACATGAGTTCATCGGAATTAAGGTATTTGATTACCGCAAACGAGCTTGCAGAACAAACAGAAAATGTAAAGCAAACGGATGTGGCGAATAAACTTCGGGTTTCAAAAGTCAGTACATACAACGCGATGGAACGGTTGCGGGGTAAAGGTTTTATAGAGAAGAACGAAAGAAAAATCGTTCTGACAGATCGCGGGAAAGAAGTTCTGAACGAGTACATGACGATTATACACTTTATGTCGGCGCATTTGTCGCTGCATTGCGGGACGACTGAAAATCAGGCGTATGAAGATGCCCTTAACGCGGCCTGTGCGTTTTCGGACGCAACCCGTAACGGAGTGGCAAATTATATCAAATCGGGTATGGCGGGCGCACATCACGCACCGGTAGATTTTAGCAAGGAGCAAGCAAATGATAGATAAAGAACTATTCAAACTCATCGGCGGAAACAAGAAGTATATCTTTATCGCCGTATTGTTGCAGGCAATCGGGTTGGTTGCAAACGTTGCGATTACCGGAAGCGTTTGCTACGCCGTGTATCTGCTGACCGAGAATGCCGAAGCCATGAAATTTGTTTATCCGCTGATCGGCGCGGCGGCGGGCATTATCGTGAGATATATCTGCTCGCGCGCGACGGGCGATGTCAAGGACAAGCTCGGCAGAAGCGTCAAAAAGGATCTGCGTGAGAGAGTGTATAACAAAATCGTAAAACTCGGCGTAAAAACCACCGACGGAATGAGCATGGCGGGACTCACGCAGGTTTCGGTGGAAGGCGTAGAACAACTCGACCTCTACTATTCGTCCTATCTGCCGCAGTTCTTCTTTGCGATGATTGCGCCCGTCATTCTGTTCCTGATATGCGTATGGATCGATTGGAGAACGGCTCTCGTACTGATTGCCTGTGTGCCGCTTATCCCCGTGTCGATAGTTGCCGTGAGCAAGTATGCAAAGAAAATCTTCGCAAAATATTGGGGCAAATACACCTCAATGGGCGACAAGTTCCTTGACAGCGTTCAGGGACTGAAAGAACTCAAAATCTTTCAGGCAGACGCGGCTCAACACGTTAAGATCAACGAAAGCGCGGAAGAATTCAGAGTCATCACAATGAAGGTTCTTGTCATGCAACTCGCAAGCACCACGATAATGGACTTGGTTGCATACGGCGGCGCGGGAGTCGGCATTGCGCTTGCAATCAGTGGCGCGGCGTTTTGGGGATTGAACCCGATTGCGGCATTGTTCCTGTGTCTTGTGGCGGTTGAATTTTTTCTGCCGCTTCGTGCGTTCGGCTCGGCGTTCCACGTTGCGATGAACGGCGCAAGCGCGGGTAAAAAGATTATTTCGCTGTTAAACGCACCCGACCCCGAATGGGGAACGGAAACCGTAGACGGCAAAGAAATCAAACTCGAAAACGTTACGTTCTCTGACGACGGCAAACGCGACGTTCTGAAAAACGTGCATATGACATTCCCCGAAAAGGGAATGACGGCTATCGCCGGAGAGAGCGGTTGCGGAAAATCTACGGTCGTCAATATGCTGATCGGCGCGTTCCGTCCGCAGAAAGGCGACGTGACCGTTGGCGGCAAACAGCTTGAAAAACTTTCCTGCGAAAATTGGTATTCGCATCTTTCGGCGGTCAGTTATAATACTTATATCTTCAACGAAAGCGTAAGAGATAACTTTAAGATGGCGAAAGAAAGCGTTTCGGACGAAGAAATCTTCGCCGCGCTCGAAAAGGTGAACCTGAAAGCGTTTATCGAAGAAAACGGTGGTTTGGATAAAGTTATCACCGAGGACGCAAACAACATTTCGGGCGGACAAAAGCAACGCCTTGCGCTTGCGATTGCACTCGTGTCGGATAAAGATATTTACGTTTTCGATGAAGCAACGAGCAATATCGACATCGACAGCGAAGCCATTATTATGAAAAATATCAAGGCGATTTCGGAAGAAAAGAGCGTTATCGTGATCTCACACCGGCTTGCCAATGTCGTTCCGGCGGATAACATTTATTATATGGAAGAGGGATAGATCAAGGAAAGCGGTTCGCACGAAAAACTGATGAGCGCAAAACAAGGCTACGCGCGCCTTTACACCGCGCAGAAAACGCTGGAACAGGCTTATGCGGAGGTGGTAGCATGAGTACGCAGAAAAAGTCTTTGAGAAGAAGCGGCGCAAAAATCATGGCAAGCCTGATTGCCCTTCTCGGCAGTTTGTCTTACATCATGATTTTAGCTGTCATCAACGGAAGCGTGGGCTTTGTCTGCGCGATGGGTGTCACGGTATTCGGCGCGGTAGGCGTGGCAAAAGCACTCGGAGAAACGATTGCGCTTTCTTACGGGTGGATTATCGGTCTTACGATAAGTTGCGGTGTTCTTCGCGGTCTGCTTCGCTATTTCGAGCAGTACAGCAATCACTATATCGCGTTCCGGCTTCTTGCGGTTCTCCGTGATAAAATTTTCGGCGCTCTTCGCGTGCTGTGTCCCGCGAAACTCGAAAGCAAACAAAAAGGCAGTATCATCGCAATGATCACCTCGGACATCGAAACGCTTGAGGTTTTCTACGCTCACACCATTTCGCCCATCTGCATTGCCGTGCTTGTATCTGCAGCGGTGTTCCTGTTCGTAGGGTTCGTTTCGAGTTGGTATCTCGCGCTCGTGGCTCTTGTCGGTTTCCTGACAATCGGCATTGTCGTTCCGCTGATCTCTTCCGGCAGACTGAAAGAAAGCGGTGTAAAATACCGCGCGGAATTCGCTTCGTTCTCGGCTTACTTCCTTGACAGCATCAAAGGTATCAAGGATATAGTTTTGAATAACGCAGGCGAAGAGAGAGAAAAGGCAGTCAACAAGCGTTCGGACGGACTGCTTGCGGAAACCAAGAAGATGAAACACAACATTACCCGCGCGGGTTCGGCAATAGAGCTTACCGTGTCGGTGTTCGTGCTGATCACGCTTGCGGTCGGAATTTTGCTTGTCAGAAACGATATGCTTCCCTTAGGCAGAATGATTATCGGCATGGTAACGGTATTTTCGTCGTTCGGCCCGGTCATCGCGGTAGGTTCGCTGCCAGGCAACCTTACGCAGACCTTTGCGAGCGGCGACAGAGTACTGAATCTTCTTGCGGAAAAGCCTGCGGTCGAAGCGGTTACAAACGGCAAAGATTTCGATTACGAAACGCTCGATGTAAAAGACCTGTCGTTCAGCTACGACGGGCAGACAGAAGTTCTGAAAGACATAAAAATGCACGTCGAAAAGGGTGAAATTATCGGTATCGTAGGCGAAAGCGGTTGCGGCAAGTCAACTTTCTTAAAACTTCTTTTGAGATTTTGGGAGAGAAGCGGCGGCGAAATCAACTACGACAATACAGATATTGATAAAATCAACACCGATTCGCTTTTGAAAAACGTAACGATGGTTTCGCAAAGTACCTATTTGTTTGAAGAAACGATAGAGGATAACCTGCGTATCGCAAAGCCCGACGCCACGCAGGAAGAAATCGAAAACGCCTGCAAAATGGCTTCGGTACACGACTTTACGATGGGAAAGTTCAGATACTCGAAAACGTAAATATCGCGCTGAATTACGGTGAAGTCAACCTGATCTCGGGACATTCGGGCGAAGGGAAAAGCACGCTTTTGTATATCATAAGCGGCATTATCCCGAATATCACGGACGGAAACCTGTCGGGTGAGGTGCTGATAAACGGCGAGAATATCAAGGGCAAGCGCCTTGGCGAGGTCTGCCGCAAAGTCGGCGTCGTTTTGCAAAACGCCGACGAACAGATTATTCAGAAAACGGTAGAGGACGAAATCGCGTTCGGTTGCGAGAATCTGGCGTTTTCACCGGAGAAAATCAGCAAACAGATCGACACGGTCTGCCGTCTCATGAAGCTCGAAAAGTCGTGGCAAAGCCGCAAACTTTCGGGCGGGCAGAAGCAAAGACTGATAACGGCTTCCACGCTTGCGATGGGACAGAAGATCGTCATTCTGGATGAGCCGCTTGCCAATCTCGACACGGCGGGCGCGGAAATACTGATGTCCACGCTCAAATCGCTTGCAAAAGCGGGTTATTGTATCATTGTCATCGAACACAGGCTCGATGTTGTTCTGCCGTTCGTGGATAAGGTTTTTCACGTTGGAAATAAGAGCGTAAGCGAGATAACGGACAGAGAAAATTACCTGAAAGAGCAGTCAACCGAAATAGAAGATATCTGTACGGCATTCAGCGGAACGCTACCCGTGTTCTCGCTTTCCGATGTTGCGTTTTCGGTGAAAGAACGGGGTATCCTGAACGGCGTTACTTTCGATGTGCTAAAAGGCTCGCGCACGGTGCTGCTCGGTGAAAACGGTTGCGGTAAAACAACCCTTTTAAGACTGATTTCCCGTCTTGAAAAGCCGACCCGCGGCGTGATTTTGCAGAACATAGACGATAAATTCGGTCAAAAGAGCAAGCAGGGTAAAAAATGGTATAAAAAGGTTGGCGTAGTTTATCAGAACCCCGACTATCAACTGTTTATGCCAACGGTGGAAAAGGAGATTAAATTCGGTGCAAAGTCGGACGAATACGCCGACGAAATAGCCGAAAAATTCGGGATAAAGCATCTGTACGCCCGTCACCCGCAGTCACTTTCCGAAGGGCAAAAGCGGAGAGTTTCAATCGCGGCGGTCGTGGCAACGAACCCCGAAGTCTTGATTCTGGACGAACCGACGGTCGGGCAGGACTACCGGGGACTTTGCAAAATGGTGGAAGTGCTGAACCGCATTCACACGGATACAAAGAACACGATGATCACGGTTACGCACGATTGCCGCTGTGCCGCCGCTCTGTGCGACCGCGCCGTGTGGATCGAGAACGGAACAGTCCGTCATACAGGCGGAAAAGAACAGATTTCGGCGTTTTTCCGTCTGGATGCGCAGTGTAAGGGGTAGTTCGCCCGGATGATTGCGGTTCCAAGCGGTGTTTCGGGATTTGAAGCGCACATGGTTAGCCTCGGCTAACTTCTGGTAATCGATAGCAGGAAGAAGGAGAAAAAACATTGCTGTTACGACTGAAAAACATCGGAAAAATATATGACAGCAACGATATTCTGACGATCGGTATCCGCGGAATCAACCTTGATTTCGACTATAACGAATTCGTAACGATCGAGGGCGAGAGCGGAAGCGGTATGCATGATTGAATGTTCGGGAGATTTGGAGGCGAGTTATTCAGCAGTTCCTTAGGCATTCCATCATCATAGTAGGTATAGCTTTCAGCACTACCGTCTCTAACCTCGACAACGGGGATATTATCGAAATAAGCCGTACCAAGTGCCGACTGATAATCATAAACACAGCTTACCTTCAATGCGTTACTCTTGCAAAAAGTTTACAAAAGCAAGGCGGACAGGGCAGGGAAAAGCCTTGATTTCCGGCGGCGTGTGTGGTATAATAATGCCAAATGTCCGCGGAGCCTGTGCGCCCGCGCGGGAGAATGCGAGAGACCGAATGGGTAAGCTGAAGGAATATAAGGGTAAGATACGTAAGCACCTGCGGGAGTGGGTGTGGCTGTCCCACTACATAAGAAAATACTGGGTGGGTGTGACGGCGTTTGTGGTCATCGGGCTGGTCGCCGTTATCATGGGACTTTTGACTGCGGTCGCATCCAAGAACCTGATCGACGCGGTGACTGCCGAAGTGAAGGACAGGGATCGGTTGTTTGCCGCGCTGGGGGTTATGGCTGGTCTGGCGGTCGGACAGCTCGCTTTCCGCGCCATCGCCTCGTGGATCACGGCGCAGGTTCGCGTCCGCGTCATGAACGAGGTGCGGCAGGAGGTCTTTGAGCGGATCATGCTGTCCCGCTGGGAGGCGCTGCGCGAATTCCATTCCGGCGAAATCCTCAACCGTCTGGAGGGCGATGTCGGCGGCGTTGTGTCCGGTATCATCAATTTTCTGCCCGGACTGCTCACGCAACTGGTGCAGTTTATCGGCGCGTTCGCCATTATCCTGTACTATGACTGGGTTATGGCGCTGTTTGCGCTGGCGTCTGCGCCTATCCTTGTCCTGTCTGCCAAGCCGCTGATGAAGATCATGCGCCGGTACAATGAGCAGACCCGTAAAATCAACGGCGAGATCCTGTCCTTTAACGAGGAGGCATTCCAGAATATCCAGCTCGTGAAGGCGTTCGACCTTGCCAAGCAGCGTTGCCGCCTGCTGAAGGAGTTGCTGGAGAAGTACAAGACTATCCAGCTTTCCTACGCCAAGATGTCTGTCGTGGTCAGCCTTGCTATGGGCGTTCTGGGACTTATCGCCGGGTACGGTTGCTATGGCTGGGCAATTTATCGGCTGTGGACGAATGTCATCTCCTATGGTCAGATGACCATGTTCCTGCAGCTGTCATCCAATCTGTCCTCCTCCTTCTCGGCGCTGACTTCCATGGTTCCTGCCGCCGTTTCCGTTGCCACAGCGGCGGGGCGTATCATGGAAGTTACCGAGAAGCCTGCGGAGACCGACGCGGATGCGCGTCCCGCCAAGAAAATGCTGGCGAAAACCAAGGAAACCGGTCTTGTGGTGGAGGCGCGGGATATGTCCTTCACTTACGAAGACGGCAAGGCTCCCGTGATGTCCCATGTCAGCTTTAAGGCACAGCCGGGCGAGATACTTGCCTTTGTCGGTCCCTCCGGCGGCGGCAAGACCACGATGCTCCGCCTGATGCTGGGGCTGCTCCGCCCGCAGGACGGCACCCTGACAGTCCGGCTGGAGGACGGTTCCTCCGAGCTGCCGGTCAGCGACAGCACGCGGCGTCTGTGCGCATACGTGCCGCAGGGAAACAGTGTGTTCTCCGGCACCATCCGGGACAATCTTCTTGCGGTTGCGCCGGAAGCGACCGACGGGCAGCTCCGCGCCGCGTTGGAAACGGCGGACGCGTGGGAATTCGTCTCAAAGCAGACGGAAGGGCTGGATACCGTGCTGGGTGAGCGCGGCGTGAACCTCTCCGAGGGACAGCTGCAACGGCTCGCCATCGCCCGCGCCCTCCTCCGTGAGGCGCCGATCCTGATTATGGATGAGGCGACATCGGCACTGGACGTGGCTACCGAATCCCGCGTTCTGCACGCGGTCATGAAAGCCGACCCGCGGCGCATCTGCCTGCTGACTACGCACCGCGCCAGTATGCTTGCGTATGCCGACCACATCATTCAGGTGGACGGGGACGGAAGCTTCACGGAGATTGATCCCGCGCCGTACCGGCAGCAGACAACGGTCTGACAAAAAAACTTTGCGCGATAAAATATATTAAAAACATAATTACATAATTACGGGAGGAAACTGCAATGACTTACAAACTGAAGGACGGATTCGTGCTGAGAAAGGTCGGCCCCATGTACATGGCGGTGCCGTTTGGCACCCGCGCTTCCGAGCTGAAGGGAATGGTATCGCTGTCCGAGACCGGTTACCTGCTCTGGAAAGCACTGGAATCCGGAACGGATACGCTGGAGGGACTGGTCGCGGCACTGCGTGCTGAGTATGATGTCAGCGAGGAGCAGGCGACGGCGGATACGCAGGCGTTCCTCGACAGCCTGCGCGAGCAGGGAGTTCTGGAAGCATGAGACCCGAAGAGCATAAGCTGGAGGATTTCATCGGACCGTTCAATATTCAGTTCCTTGCCATGCGGAAATGGTGCAAGGAGACGCGCAGTCCGTTTTCGCTGACGCTGGAGATGACCCCGCTGTGCAATTTCAACTGCCCCATGTGCTACGTGCATCTGAGCCGCGCGGAAATGGAGAAGCGTGGCAAGCCTTTGAGCGCAGCGCAATGGCTGGAGATCACGCGGCAGTTCGCCGAAATGGGACTGGTCGCCGTCAATCTGAGCGGCGGCGAGCCTTTGACTCGCCCGGATTTCTGGGAGATATACGAGGGCATTTCCCGGCAGGGTATTTATCCGTCCCTGTTCACCAACGGCGCTTTGCTGGATGAGCGGGCGGTCGAGCACCTGCTCCGCTTCCCGCCCCGGGGTGTCAAGCTGTCGCTGTACGGCGCCGATAATGAGACCTATGCCGCCATGTGCGGCGACCCGCACGGCTTTGACAAGGTGAACCACGCCATCGACCTTCTGCGGGCGGCGGAAATTCCTTTGTGTGTGACGTCAACGCTGGTCAAACAGAACCGGTCCGATCTCGACAGACTGAAGGCATACGCGCAGGAAAAGAAGCTCCGGCTGGAGATTACGACGGGCGTCAATGCTTCGGCACGCGTCACGGAGAATGACCCGCGGGAATCCCGGCTGGAGGATCGGATCGAGGACTGGGATCTGGAAAAGCTGTCCGGCTACAAGCACAAGCCGATCGAAACGCCCTTTTCAAATTGTTCCCCGTACGGCTGCAGCGGCGTCATCACGTGGCATGGGCACCTGCAGGTGTGCGCCTTCTTTGAGGGCGAATACGTGCAGCTGACCGAGCCGTATGACATCCCCGCCGCGTGGCAGGAGTTGCTTCGGCGGGCGGATGCCCTGACTCTGCCGCCGGAGTGTGCCGACTGTCCGGATGCGGAATTCTGCCTGACCTGTCCCGGTGAGCTTGCCTCGGAGACCGGACATCCGGGGCGCATCGCCAAGGCGGTCTGTGAGCGCGCCGCGCGCATCCATGCCGCTTACCTGCGTAGAAAAGCGGAGGAAACGGCGGAATCGGCTGCTCCGGAGGGGGCAGAGGGGAAGTAAGACAAAAAAATTCGTTTTATTTTTCCCAAAGCTATTGACAAATATGAAGAAAAGGTATATAATTACCACGCAGAGCCAAGAAACACTAAGAAAGGAGTTTCTGTTATGAAGGTCTATGTTGCACCCAAAGCGGCTGTTCTGTCGATGAACGTGAAGGAGAATATTGCTTCTTCTTCTCAGGTTACCTTCAATGGCACGTACTATTGGAATGCGGGCACCGGCAAGGTTCAGGCTTCTGACTTCGTTTACACCGGTTCCAACTATGTGATGGACATGGTGAACTGGCTGATTGATTCCCTCACCACCCATAACGACCAGTACGTGAAGGATCAGCGGGCGTTGCTCGAGGGCTGCCTCGTTGCGAAGCCGGACGCGAAGTAAGCGCAGTCTGATCTGACGTAATCAGAATCGGCAAAGTAACGCAATGATGGCAGAGATGTTCAGAATTGCGGGACAGAACATTCGGATTGCAGGCGGCAGTTTCTGCCGCCTGCTTTCCGGTTTTGAGGTTCCCGCAGAAAACCAGGCAGATACCGATGTGTGCCGGGTGAGCCTGACAGAGGGGTACACGCAGTTTGATATCAGCAGTGTGACACCAGATCACCCGGTGGAGCACGTGTTCAGCATACATTCCTGTCCGGGACACTTCATGGTGTCGGACGGGGATTATACCAATTCCACCGCGCTGGTGGTCAAGCCGCGCGAAGAGGGCGTCATGGAGTTGTTTCTGGCGGCGCTGTACTCGCATATGGCGGGACGCGCGCGCACCGTGTTCGTCCATGCCTCCCTGGTGGAGATGCCGGGGCAGGGTGGCGTGATGTTCGTCGGCAGATCCGGCATTGGCAAGACCACGCAGGCGCGCCTGTGGGAGCAGTTCCGCGGCGCGGAGATCATCAATGGCGACAAGGTGTTCCTGACGTTGGACGAGGACGGGCGCGGCGTTACGGCGCATGGCAGTCCGTGGTGCGGCTCTTCACCTTACAAGCTGAATCGCGCCACGCCCCTGCGGGGCATCGTGGTGCTGGATCAGGCGCCGGAGAACAGTATCCGGCGGCTTTCCGAACACGAGATCATGACGCAGTACGTGTCGCATATTTTCCTTCCCATGTGGGATGCCCGCCTGACCGACTGCGTGATGGAGGCGATCGGCGGTATGATGCCGCTGGTGCCGGTCTTGCGCCTCAGCTGTCGCCCGGATCAGGAGGCGGTGGACATGACCTGGAGTGCCGTGTTCGGGGAGACGGCTCAATGAAGGATGCGCAGACCGGCGGGGAGAGCCACTCCCTGCAGATTGACCGGGAGGTGCTGACGGCGTGCATTGCCGCTCTGCGTCCCGGCGAGGAACTGCCGCTTCTGGTGACGGGAAACAGCATGGTGCCGTTCCTGCTGAACCGGCGTTCCACCGTCTTTCTTGTCCGTGAGCCGGACTATGTCCCCCGCGTGGGGGATATAATCCTGTGCAGGCGTATAGACGGCGCATATATCCTGCACCGGATTCACAAGATCCGGAAGGATGGCGTGCTTATCCTGAATGGCGACGCGCAGAGATGGACGGAGTTGATTCTCCCGCAGCAGGTATGCTGTCGGGTCGCGCACTTTGTCCGCACCAAGCGCGATATCCGCACCGATTCGCGGTCCTATCGCTTCTGCCGGTGGCTATGGCGCGGGCTTCGCCCGTTGCACGCCGTTGCGGCGTCCGGCTATTACTACTGGCACCGCATTCCCTATAAATTGGGCTTCAGGAAAGACCCGCAATAAAAAAGCAAGGCGCACGGATTCCGCGCGCCTTTTTGCCGCTTCCGGGCCGGAATGGGCTTCCCGAAAGAAGCCTCAACCACCAAGAACTTTTTCTGAGAGGATGCCGTGTGAGCCGATGTGCCCGGTTATCCGGATTATTCGGTATGCTCCACAGAGGTGACCCGGTAATCCTCCGCTTCCACGGCGGCGGAAAGGGCTCCGTCCGGGAGCGGCGCGTCCGTGAAGGTCACGCGCGCCGTGCCTGCCGTGTGGCTGACCTCTGCGCCAGCCACGCCGGGCAGACGGCACAGCGCCTCCCGGACGGTTGCCTCGCAGTGCGCGCACATCATGCCCTCGATGTGCAGGAGCGTGGCGGGGGCGGAGGTTGCGGGTGCCGGAGCGGGTACGGATTGAGGGACAGCTGCCGGTTCGGGCTTTTCCTTGCCCCGGATGCGGCACAGATTGAGCCGCAGGGCGTTGGTCACGACGCAGAAGCTGGACAGGCTCATGGCGGCGGCGCCGAACATGGGGTCAAGCGTCACACCGAACGGGATAAGCACGCCCGCCGCGATAGGGATGCAGATGACGTTGTAGAAAAACGCCCAGAACAGGTTTTCATGGATATTGCGCAGGGTGGCACGCCCCAGCCGCACGGCGGCAGGCACGTCCGAGAGGCGGCTGTTGACCAGCACAACATCGGCGGCATCTATGGCGACGTCGGTCCCGGCACCGATTGCCATGCCGAGATCGGCGCGGGTCAGGGCGGGCGCATCGTTGATGCCGTCACCGACCATGGCGACCTTGCCCCGGCGCGCCAAATCCCGCACGACCTGCTCCTTGCCGTCCGGCAGAACGCCGGCGATGACGCGGTCAATCCCGGCGCGCTTTGCGACGGCATTTGCTGTCGTTTGATTGTCGCCGGTGAGGAGCGTGACTTCGATGCCGAGTTTTTTCAGTGCAGCAATGGCTGCAGCTGAATCCGGTTTGATGGGGTCAGCCAGCCCGAGGAGACCGAGCAGCATCCCAGGAGCATCTTCCTGCGGCGCCTGTCCGATGAAAAGCGGTGTTTCGCCCGATTTGGCTGACTGTTGTGCTGCTGCGGAGATCGCCGGCGGCGGCGTCAGGCCGAAAGCCTCGACCATCCGGACGTTGCCGGCAAAGTAAAGTTTCTTGCCGATCTTGGCGGCAATGCCTTGGCCGGCAGTTTGCTCGAAGTCGCTGATGGGCTGCGTCGGAAGGTTCTTTTCTTTCGCGGCGGCTACAACGGCAGAGGCGAGCGGATGTTCGGAAGCACTTTCGAGCGAAGCGGCAATCATGAGG
>OJMH01000473.1_pt1 | contig 52736 bp, 38 predicted proteins | sample 1597111 | NCBI WGS metagenome assembly OJMH01 (sample SAMEA2452115, study PRJEB22498) | human gut metagenome | reverse complement strand
TACTAATTCACAAGGAAATATTGAGTATTTAATTTCTGAAGAAAATGATGAATTTGTTTTTGAAAATATTACCAATAAAACTATAAATAGACTTAAATTCAATAACATAAAATTAATTCAATGCTATAAAACATGTATAATCATTCAAACAAATCTAAATCAAATAATTTGGTTTCCGAAAAACAATGAATTAATGGCTCTTTTTAACATAAAACCTCGCAAATAGAACTTTAATACCTCTAAAGCTAATAAAGCAAAGAGGTATTTTTTGTAACTGAATTTATTCATAAATCATCTATTAAAAATGATAAAATACCAATAAATATTATTAAATGATTTACATTTAAAATATGATATAATGCAATTGATACAAAAATAATATTTATGCATCACTACTTATGTTATTACAATGATTACTACCTACATTTTCAATCAATAAAAATTTTCTTAAATTAAAATGTTGCACTTTCAATATAATTGCATCATAATCAAGTATCTATCGAAATAACGATGAATTTTGGCTTTAAACTTGTTGACTGTAAAATAGACGGCCAGTAGAAATTATATGAGTTTTACTATTTGATGGAAACGATTGTATAAAATGGATATAAGTATTTAAATATCATGTTTTAGGAGATATTATGAAATATAAAAAAGAATTAAAAAATCTAATTACTATATGTAAATATAGATATTCTTCCTGTAACGGAGAAGAAGAAATAGAGCTAGAAGTAAATAGTATTATTATAGAAATAGGTATCGAATTTGACAAAATCAATTTAGTTATTAATAACAATGGAAATCGTTTAAATTACTTGAAAACTGATTTCCTTGATTCTTCAACAAAAAATCAACTTCATTCTATTATCAATGCTTGTTTTGATAAAAAGATAAAATTATCACAAATTGATATAATATTATATGAGTTTTTAAAACAAAATAATTAAGAATATCAATGCTCTAGGCACTAAAGACACAACTGCTAAAGTGAGTAAAATCGCCAAGACAATTGTATTTTTTATAAAAATAACATGGGTAATCGTATCAAGATAACAAAGAAATTGAATCTTTAAAATATGATGCAAATTATAAAATTAGACAAAAATTTCAATTTTGAATTAATTAATATTTTTATTAACTATAAATTTTATTTAATATTTTTTTCGAAATTAAAAGATAAAGTTTATGATATTTTTGTAGAATTTAATTCAAATAAAGAATTTGTACGATTTGCAGAGGCTCCAACATACAAAAAATTATTAGATAATTATTTTAAATCGTACATATATGATGAAAATTAAATGTAAAAATATTTGCTTTATAAAAGTTAACAATAAACACAATATTATATGTCCCAAAATATCGGGACATTTTTTTATTTAATTTATAATGAAATTAGGAAGAAAAGATTAGCTAATTTTAACTTTCAAAAATAGTAGATAATTAATTTTATTTAGGAAAAAAATTTATATAAAAATCTACGTTGTTTTAATTTTTTTATGCAAAAAGTTACGTTGTTTTCAAAAAAGCGAATTTTTTGCCTGCCCTAATTCCAATTACTAATGGAAGGGCAAAAAAATAAAGCAGTAAAAAGGAGTAAAATTTATGCAAAAAATTATGTTAAGTACTGAAGAAAAAGAAATAGTTATTAAATTCTTAACCATTTATGATTCGATTGAAAATTCTCAATTAAATGATTTATTTTATTATCTATGTGTTAACAAAGAAGAAATCACAGAATATAAATTAACATTACTTTTAAATATATCAAGAAACACATTGTATGAAAGAAAAAAGAAGTTATTAAAAATAATTAACTTATTATTAAATAGATAAATTTATTTTTAAGTCCTTCCACTTATCTTGGGATAATGATTATTTCGTTTTCACCATAAATAATCATATCACCATTACCATAAACATTATAAAAGCCTTCATCATCAACATTATTATAGATTTGTTCAATTCTTTCAGCTTCTTCTTTTATTGCTTCATATTTTTGGTTCAATTCTTGATTTTCAAAATATATTTTACAAATCTTACCAACCATAATCCCTAGCATTGATATTGATAAGCAAAATACGCCTAAACATAAAATGCTAATTAATCTATTTGTTTTTTTGCTTAATCTTTTTTTCATATTTTTTCCTTACTTTTAATTTAGCATGAATTTTCTTAATTTTCAATTTTATAGGATTAATTAATTTTTTACTTAAAAATGAAAAAATATTTTCAAAAAATGATTCAAAATAATAAGCATAAAATCGATAAAACAAATATGATCCTAAAATTAAAGAAAAAATATAAAAGATATTAAATATTCCTGAACCATATTCACTAATAAAAATATAATATAAATACGCGATGAAGCAAAATAATATTGTTTCAAAAATTAATTTAAAAACAATTAATTTCTTATTAAAAAATAAACGATTAAAAAAAGTATAAATTAGCATTGAAACAAAGCCAAAAACAATAGAACCAATTATCGTTTGGAACTGTTCAAATAAAGTCATTATTTAAATAATTTTTTAAAAAATCCTTCTTTATTTTGTTCTGTTGATGAATTTAAATAAGAAACACTATCGATACTTCCATTAATAGATAAAGTGCCTTTTTCCATATCCATATTTCCAAGAGTTAAATCTTTACCTGTAATATGTAAATATCCTTTTGAAGTAGAAATTAAAAATTCATTTTTATCAAAACTATCTAATTTTAAAATACCATCAATAAAAACTTCTTTTCTTTCATTTATACTTACACAATGTTTTTTAATATTGTCTTCCATAAAGAAACCTCCTAAATATATTTATGAAAAAGTTTTATTAATCATTCACATTCATAAATTAAAATTATTATTTTTTTACAATTTATTTCATTTTTCTCTAGTAAATAAGAGCAAAAAAATAAAAATTAAAGAAAAACTAGTCATTTATAGAAGAGAATTTTATTTTGCTTTATAATAAGAACATAATAAAAAATGAATTATTTCTTATAATAATTCTGGAGGGTTTTATGATTGGTAACGCATTACTATTTTCTTTAACAGCTAACAAGCAGTTAACACAAGATATCGCTGATATCTTACACATCAAAGTTTCGGATGTAAATGTCTTTCACTTTGCTGATGGTGAAATATTATGTGAGCCAATAGATTCAGTTCGTGAAAAAAATTGTTATATTGTTCAATCAACATGTTATCCAGTAACTGAACACTTATTTGAACTTTTAATCTTTGTTGATGCCTTAAAAAGAAGCTCAGCACATAAAATAACTGTAATTATGCCATATTTTGGTTACGCTAGACAAGATAGAAAATCAAAACCTAGACAACCAATTACATCTAGACTTGTAGCAGATTTATTAAAAACCGCTGGTGTTGATAGAGTTGTTTGTGTTGATTTACACGCTTCTCAAATTCAAGGTTTCTTCTCTTGCTTAGTTGATGATTTAACTGCAATTCCTTTACTTGCTTCTCATTTTGCAAATGTAGATACATCTGATTGGATTACTGTTTCTCCTGATCATGGTGGAGTTAATAGAGCAAGAAGAGTTGCTGAAAGACTTAATACTTCTTTAGCAATTATCGATAAGAGAAGATCTAAACCAAATGAAGCGGAAGTTATGAACATTGTTGGTGATGTTAAAGGCAAACACTGCTTAATGATTGATGATATGATTGATACTGCTGGATCATGTAGTGAAGGTGCTAAAGCATTACTTGCTCAAGGTGCTAAAGATGTTAGAATTGCATGTACACATGGTATCTTCTCTAAACCTGCTAGTGATAGATTACTAAAAACAGATTTATTCAAAGAAATTGTTACAACAGATTCTATTCCTCTAAAAGATGAAATGAAAGATCCACGTGTCACAGTTTTATCACTTGCTCCAATGCTTGCAAAAATTATCGAACATCTTGAATTAGGTAAACCATTAAGTTTTGTTTACGATATGTTCGTTGAAAAAATCTAAATAATATTTAAGCGTAACCACATATAAAGTTACGCTTTTTTAATATCATAAAATTCATTCAAATCTATTAATTGAACGTTTTCTTGTTGCTCACACATAAATCCAGAGCGAGATATAAAAACATACTTATAACAATTTAAGCCTGTTAAATTTACTTGTTTAATTTCATTTTGAATTATCGTATTAGTTATTGGATTCTTTCTAAATTTTGCTTCATAAAAAACATAACCTTTTTCATCTTCTGTAACTACATCAAATTCACCATTTGTATGTTCAATAGGATTATCATAATAATATTTCCCTATCTTTTCAAAAACAGGATCAATTTCACCATTTTTATTTTTAATAATTAAATATTGTTTGCAAATTCTTTCAAAAATATGAGGAACATATTGTTGTTCAAAATCTTTTTCAATATACTTAGCATAAAAAATATTAGGATCCATTATTTTCATTTGAGATGAATATTTAAATATATATCTATAATAAAATAAAGATAAATTATCAGAAATATAATATCCACATTTCTTTTTATTGTTTAAATCATTTATAGGACTTGTTTTAGAAACAACATCCATTCTAATAAGTTTATCTAAAACATCAACTAAAGTTGGTCCACTTGAAACATGAGATTGAGATAAAATATCACTATATTTACTAAATCCTTTTGATAGTGCCTCAAATACTTCATTTGCATTTACAATCTTTGATATTTCTGAATTTAAATACATGGATACTTCATTTTCAAGTCTTGCACCATTTGATGCAATCAACTCTATAATATTCTCTTTTACACTTTTTGAATCATCTATTAGTCTATTATAATATGGAATTCCTCCAAATACAGAATAAATCTTAATCTTATCTTCAGTAGAAAAAGCAGGATAAAATAAAGATGAATCATAATAATCCATTTGTTTTAATTCTATAGTTAAATCTACTCTTCCATATAAAGGATTAGAATGAAACAATAATTCTTTCATTATATCAACATATGAACCTAATATAACAAGTGACAATTTAGATGTAGTATTATATTTGTCTATTAATGCTTGTAAAATACTATCCATCCCATTGATTGTCTTTTTTAAATATGGATATTCATCTAAAACTAAAATGATTTTTTCTTTAATTGATAATTCAAAAATATATTTTAATATTGATTCAATGTTATCAAATTTTAATTTTGGTAAATTTAATTCTTCTGATAAAATATCACTCAATCCATCAACATTACTTTTTTCTGATACTTCTTTACATTCATAATATATTTTAATGCTACTATTTTTTTTTAATGCAGTTTTTATTAATTCACTTTTACCAACTCTACGTCTTCCAAAAATCAATGATGTTGTAAATTCATCTAAAGAAAAAACTTTATTTAATTTTTTTAATTCATCTGTTCTTCCAATAAAATTCATTTTTATTCGCTCCATTCCGACTCGGTTTTCACCGAGTTAATTATAACACATATATTTTATTTTGTAAACCCTCAATCTTTCCATGAAAAAAGACTGATTTCTCAGTCTAAATATAAAAAAGATTTTCATATTTAATAATAATTAATACTTCAAAATATAATTATAACTATATGTTCCAAACATAGACTTTTCACTAATCGTGGAAGTAATTTGTGAAGCATCATCATTTAAAATTAAAGACAATAATGTATAAGAAGAACTATTACTTGTCATATTTGATAATACAATTTCCCCATCAATTACATTATAATCAAAACTAATTGTGTACGATGAAGTTACATATGTTCCTGTTAATTCAGTAAATGATAATGTATGTTTAGTTGTATTTCCAAAAGCATCTACTTTTTCATATGTATAAGTATGATTATTTAATTTTTCTTTAATTTGAGCATCACTTAATGATTCATAAATAGTTAAAGAATAAGAATCATTAAAAGTTTCACCATTATATGTAGTCGAAGCAGTAATAGTTATTTCACCACTTGAAATACCTAATAAAGTATAAGTTCCATTTTCTTGTTTAGTTAATGAAGCAAATTCTTGTCCTTTACTAATAGCAATAGAACATTCTTGTGAAGCAAGATGAGGAATAGTAGTTGCCGAAATATTTTCAACACTTTCACCAACTTTAACTTTACTAATTTCTTTGATATTTGAGCTTAATTCAATACCTGTTATACCACTAAAAGTAACTGTAATAGTTACACTTTTTTCCACTCCACCACTAGAAGTGAATAATAAAGTTGATTCTCCTTGCATTAAACAAACAAGTTCATTATTCTCATTTAAATTAATAACATTTTCATTTGACGAACTAACAAAACTTAATTTATCTAAATCTTTATAAGCAGTTGAAGGAGCAAAATTATCTCCATATTCAAAACTTAATACAGTATCAACTTCAAAAGAAGTAGCAATAACAGATGTTAATTTATTTTTAATAACAACATCATAAGAAGTTAAAAATAATTCATTTACACTAAATGTACTAGAAGCATTTTCTCTATCATCATAATCTAAAATTGCAATAGCATTTTCTTCACTATAAATAGTTCCGTTTTCTTTAATTACGTGATTAGAAAAATCATAACCATTACTATCATATGTTTTTTTATTAAATGAGACACCTATCAATTCACCAACATTAGAAAATTCCAATTCAAAATTATATTCATAATAATAATTAGAAAAGAAAGAAGTACTTTCAAAAGATGAGTTAATTACATAATTATCATTTGTTTTAACAATAGAAGCATGATTATAAGCAGAAGTGTCACCTAAATAACTTGAATCAGTTAAATAGTATTTACACAAAGCAGAAATTCCATAAAAAGAATTCATCGAAGTAAGATTAATTTGATATAAATTAGAAGCATTACTTAAATCATTATCTTTGCTTCTAACATCAACATAATTATTAGATGCATCTTTTTTTACATAATAATATTTGCCATTATACATCCCTGAGAAAATATAATTTTCATTATTTGAAGCATCTTTTTCATGTGCTTCTAAAGAATTATTATTAAAAACATCGTAAATTGTATCAATTTTTTTTGAAATTACACCATTAGATTGTTTTTCATAAACAAATTCACCATGATTTAAACTACTCTTTTCTTTTTCTAAAGAATTAGTAAGTAAATTTGTTAAAGATGAATAATAATTATCCATCTCTGCATATACTTTGACTCTAATTGAAGATGTTAACCCACTTGTTGAAGTACAAGTAACAGTAATAATATCTGATTTACTTAAAGCAGTTAAAACACCATTTTCATCAATAGAAACATTTGTTGAAGTAGAATTAAATATTCCTTCTTTGGTCGTGTAAGTAACATCTTCACTTCTTGAAGAATCATTAAATGTTGGTATTAATTGTAAAGTTGAAAATACTTTTATTTCATAAATTCCTTCGTTATTTATTTCGCCATTTGCTAATAAAGTTAAAGTTAATTCTTCACTTGTAGAAATACTACTTGATGATTCTTCTGAAGAAATTTCACTTGAAGAGATACTACTTGATTCTGAAGAACTACTTGTTGACTCCATTGTACTAGAATTTAATGAACTTGGCTGAGAAGAACTAGCACTCGATGAACCATTCGAGGATTCCAATGAATTTGAACTAGTTCCTTCGCCACAAGACATTAAACCTATTAAAGATAATATCAATAATATTTTTTTATTTTTCATATAACCTCCTATAATGTATCAATGTTTTCAATCACTGTTGTATTAACATCAAAAACACTTAAATTTACTTTTCCATAATCGCCTAAATTAATAGTGAAAATAACCTCTAATTTCTCCTCATCTTTAATTTCAAATTCAACACTTTTAACATAAAACATTAAATCATATTGAGTAAAATTTGCTATTTCGTAAAGATAATTTTTGTTTGTATTATCAGTAATTGTATACTTATTATCACTAATTTTCTTTCCACTTAATGAAGAAGAATCAATTCTATTAAAACCTTTAAATAAGTCACTTGCCCATAAAAAAGTTCCTTCATCTTTAACTTTATTACCTAAAATTAATACTTCATTTTGCTTATTAAAAGAAAAAACTCCTTCATCTTTTTCAATATAACCAGAGTTATCATTTCCTTTTTCTTGATAATACGCTTTTGAAGTAAATTTCTTATTCATTGTAAATGAATTATTTGTAAAAGTAGATTCAATTAACACAGAATAATTTCTTGCTTTAACTAATGAAGAAATCGCACCTCTTGCTTTCGAATCAAGATCATCATATGTTTTATGTCCTCCTCCAGAAGCAACATAATCTTCAATTTCTTTAATAGAAGTTGTATCAATATTTTTTACTATTCCAAAAATTTGGCCTAAGCCATCAATATTTAATGTATAATTCATCATTTCATTAGAAAGAGTAATCTCTAATGAATTATTTTCATTCATTGCCAAGTTTTCATCAACATGAGAAATAATTCCAAATGTATATACCACACTTGTATCAGTAATAATGTACTTATTATCTTTTTTTGTATAGTTAATTCTAGCTAAATTCAAAGAAGCAAAACTATTAAAATTTGGCAAGCCATTCCAAATAGAATCAAAATATCCACCTGATCCATTAGAAATTAATTCACCTGGATTAATTTCATTATCAATAATAGTATATTTAAATACACCATTTTCAGAAGAAGCATATCCTTTAGATAAAGAATCATCATCTATATTTTGGCTATAATAATTTCTAACAGTAAAACGATCAAGATAATTTTTCTTACCAGAAAGTTCAATCGTATAATTTTTAGATGTATTTAATTTTTTTAACATATCAATTAATGCTTCATCTAAAACTTCTGGTCCTCCATTATTTTCTAAGACTTTTTCTATTTCAGGAATAGTTGTTGATCCCACATCAGTAATATATCCATAGATATAACCTTGATAATTTGCAGTTAAACCAGATGTATGAACAATTGTTCTAAAAGAATCATTTGATAATAATTCAATATAAACATCAATATATGATTGAACAACTGTATCACCATAGCCACACAATCCAGAAATTAATAACTTATTATTATAATCAGTTATTTGATAAACATTATCATTTCCTGTATCAGGTAAACTATTAATTTCAATATCAAGAAAAGATAAAATAGTGTATAGCCACATATTATGGACATAATTACCTTTACTATCAGTAATATATTGTCCCATTGTTACAGATGAATCATCGTTGATAACATAAGAAAAAACTCCATTATCATTTTCAGCATACCCAATCGCATCTCCACCATGTTCTTTTTGACTTGGTGAATAATAATAAGCTTTTTTTGTATACCTTAAAGTTGTTTCAACATTCAGCACTTCATCTTTGACTATATAAGTATAATTACCCATTTGTTTATATTTATTCATCATTTCTTTTAAAGAAATAGTAATTGCCTCTTGAGAACTTGTTGAATTATCTTCACTAGTAGTATCAACTTGATTTCCACAAGCCACTAATACCAATGAAACACTAAATAATAAAAATTTCTTTTTCATTTTTACACTCCTAATTAACAAATATAGTAAATAAAATCTATATTTTTTTAAATAAAAATTTATTACTTTTGTATTTTTTTATATATTTTTTTTATTTAAAATCAAAAAAAATAAATCAATTTATATGTTTTTTTTAAGTTGATATTAAAAAATATACATTTAATAACATTTCAGTAAAAAATTATTTGATTACACAATTTTTTTAAATAAATTGCAAAAACTCAAAATGCTCGATAAAATAAAAAAAAGGAGATAAAAAAATGGCTGCAACAAAAGAATTAATAGGAAAAAAAGTAAAAGGAGCTAGAGGAGAAGGAACAATTGTTGATATCGATGTCAAAGGAAACATTGTCGTTGATTATAATGGAAAAAAATTCAAGCATCCTGATGTTGCTCTTGCAAAAGGTCATATTCAATTAGTAGATGAAACTGCTCCAGCAGAAGAAGCAAAAGCTGAATAATAAAAAATTGTGTAATTGACATTTAACATAATGTCATCAAACAAAAAAACCTCATCAAAGAGTTGATAACTCATGAATGAGGTTTTTTTAAGAGTTTTAAAAATTTTTAGGTTTTTAAAATCACCTATAAAATTACTAATATGTCATTTTTTTAATCTAAATATAAAACTATTTTATTTTCTAAAAGAGATTTTTTTAAATCAATAACCCTTTGATTTGATGAGCCCCTAAATTTAAGCATTAAATTTTTTTTACTAGCAATAAAAGGTCCATCCACTAGAACATCAATATAAGAAAGCATTTCGTCAGTCACTTCACATCTTGCTCTACTTTCTTTTAATAAATGCTCATCTAAAATATATCCAGTAAAACACCATATATTTTTATTAGGATATGTAGTTTTAATTCTTTTTAAAAGTTTAACAAGTACTCTTTGATTTTCTACTTCAAATGGTTCTCCACCTAATAAAGAAAAACCATCAATATAATCTGGTGCCAATAAAGAAATGATTTTATCTTCAACTTCTTGAGTAAATTCTTTACCATAAAGAAAATCCCAAGTCATTTGATTAAAACAATCCTTACAATGATTTCGACAACCTGAAACAAATAAGGAAACTCTTACACCAATACCATTAGCAACATCACAATTTTTTATTTCACCATAATGCATAATTACAAATGTAAAACACGATCCTTAATTTCTTGAGTTCTTCCTTGATTCCAGAATTGAGAACCAATATATCCACAAGTTCTTCTTGCAACATTCATTTTAGATTGATCTCTATTTCCACATTGAGGACATTCCCAAAATAATTTACCATCTTCATCTTCTTTAATAAGAATTTCACCATTATAACCACATACTTGGCAATAATCTGATTTTGTATTTAATTCAGCATACATAATATGGTCATAAATAAATCTAATAACATTTAAAACGGCTTGAAGATTATTTTCCATATTAGGAACTTCTACATAAGAAATAGCTCCACCTGGCGATAATTTTTGGAATTGTGATTCAAAATCAAGTTTTGAGAAAGCATCAATATGCTCAGATACTACGATATGATATGAATTAGTAATATAATTTTTATCAGTAATACCTTTAATAACTCCAAAACGTTTTTGTAAGCATTTAGCAAATTTATAAGTAGTGGATTCAAGAGGTGTACCATATAAAGAAAAATCAATATGTTCTTTTTCTTTCCATTTTGCACATTTATCATTCATATATTGCATAACTTTTAAAGCAAATGGAGTAGCTTCTTTATCAGTATGAGATTTACCAGTCATATAATAAACACATTCATATAACCCAGCATAACCAAGAGAAATAGTTGAATAACCATTAAATAATAATTTATCAATAGTTTCACCTTTTTGAAGTCTTGCTAAAGCCCCATATTGCCATAAAATTGGTGCTACATCAGATTTAGTACCTAATAAACGTTTATGTCTTTCCATTAACGCTCTATAACATAATTCAAGCCTTTCATCGAAGATCTTCCAGAAAGTTTTTATGTCTTTTCCTGAAGATAAGGCAACATCAACAAGATTAATAGTGACAACCCCTTGATTAAAACGGCCATAATATTGAGGTTTACCTTCATCATTAACATAAGGAGTTAAAAATGATCTACACCCCATACATGGATAACAATGTCCTTGACCATTTTTATCAATCTTTAATTGAAGCATAATCTTTTCAGAAATATAATCTGGAACCATTCTTTTAGCAGTACATTTAGCAGCAAGTTCAGTTAAATAATAATAAGGAGTACCTGGAGCAATATTATCTTCTTCAAGAGCGTAAATAAGTTTAGGGAAAGCTGGAGTAATCCAAACACCTTTTTCATTTTTAACACCTTGATATCTTTGAATTAATATTTCTTCAGTAATTAAAGCAATATCTTTCTTTTCTTGTTCAGATCTTGCTTCATTTAAATACATAAAGATAGTAACAAAAGGTGCTTGACCATTCGTGGTTAATAATGTAACTATTTGATATTGAATAGTTTGAACACCTTTTTTAATTTCATCTTTTAATCTTTTATCAATAATTTTTTGTTTTTGTTCATTAGTTAAATTTAAATCTTTTAATTCTTCGTTAACATCTTTAGTAATTTTTTGACGTGAAACCTCTACAAAAGGAGCCAAATGAGTAATAGAAATTGATTGTCCACCATATTGATTAGATGCAACTTGAGCAATAATTTGAGTAGCAATATTACAAGCGGTTGAAAAAGACTTAGGCTTTTCAATTAAAGTACCTGAAATTACTGTTCCATTTTGAAGCATATCTTCAAGATTAACTAAATCACAATTATGCATATGTTGAGCAAAATAATCTGCATCATGAAAATGGATTATCCCTTGTTCATGAGCTTCAACAATATCTTTTGGTAGTAAAATACGTTTAGTAATATCTTTACTAACTTCTCCTGCCATGTAATCTCTTTGCACAGAATTAACTGTTGGGTTCTTATTAGAATTTTCTTCTTTAACATCTTGGTTATTACATTCAAGTAAAGTTAAAATTTGTTGATCAGTAGTATTAGCTTTTCTTGCTAAAGCACGTCTATAACGATAAGTAATATATTTTCTAGCTACTTCAAAAGCATGTTTTTCCATAATCTCATTTTCAACAAGATCTTGAACTTCTTCCACGGTTAAAATACGACCTTTAGCCTTACATTTAGTTTCAACAGCTTTTGCACATTCTTTTACATCATCTAAAGAAAGTTGCTTACAATCTTCAACTTCAGAATTAGCTTTTTCAATTGCATCAATTATTTTTTTGATATCGAATCTAACTTCTGTTCCACTTCTTTTAATAATTTTCATAAATCCCCCAGAGCATTCTAACCATAAAAAAAAACAGGATAACCTATAATATTTTTTCTATAACGAACTTATATTTTCCTCTACATCACTAAGAGTGAAAATATCATAACACAATTACTAAACTAAAACACTAAAAAATCTATTGTAAAATTTTTTCATAACTTTAATTATATATAAATATATAATTAAAAACTTTTTTAGTAAATAATTAGTAGATTAATTTTTAAAATTTTTTTATAACTTAATAATATCAAATATTCCTTATTTTTGGCATTTATTGAATAAAAAAATATTCAATTTATATTTTACTAAATTGAATATTTTTATATTTTATTTCATTTTTTTAAATTTTATTTTTTCTTGACTAAAATTTTTTCTTGTCCGCCCATATAAGGTCTTAAAACTTGAGGAATATTAACACTTCCATCTTCATTTAAATGATTTTCAAGTAAAGCAATTAACATTCTTGGAGGCGCCACGACAGTATTATTTAAAGTATGAGCAAAATAATTACCTTTTTCACCTTTAATTCTAATTTTTAATCTTCTTGCTTGTGCATCACCTAAATTAGAGCATGAACCAACTTCAAAATATTTTTGTTGTCTTGGTGACCATGCTTCAACATCAAGAGATTTAACTTTTAAATCCGCTAAATCACCTGAACAACATTCAAGAGTTCTAACAGGAATTTCCATTGAACGGAATAATTCAACAGTAAATGACCATAATTTATCAAACCATTTCATAGAATCTTCTGGTTCACAAATAACTATCATTTCTTGTTTTTCAAATTGATGAATACGATAAATTCCTCTTTCTTCAATACCATGTGCCCCTTTTTCTTTTCTAAAGCATGGTGAATAAGAAGTTAAAGTATAAGGTAATTTATCTTTTTCATTAATTGTATCAATAAAACGACCAATCATAGAATGTTCACTTGTACCAATTAAATAAAGATCTTCACCTTCAATTTTATACATCATTTGATCCATTTCTGCAAAAGACATAACGCCTGTAACAACATTAGATCTAATCATAAATGGAGGAATTACATAAGTAAAACCTTTATTAATCATAAAATCACGAGCGTAAGTTAAAACTGCAGAATGAAGTCTAGCAATATCTCCAGTTAAATAATAAAAGCCGTTACCCGCTACTTTTCTTGCTGAATCAAGATCAATACCATCTAAAGCTTCAAGAATATCAAGATGATAAGGAACTTCAAAATTCTTTAATTTTGGTTCCCCAAATCTTTCTATTTCTACATTTTGACTATCATCTTTACCAATAGGTACTGATTTATCAATCATATTAGGGATAATCATCATTCTCTTAGTTAATTCTTCAGTTAAAGTTTCTTCTTCTTTTTCAATATCCACTAATTGATTATTAATTTCTACAACTCTTTGTTTAGCTTTATTAGCTTCATCAATTTTCTTTTCTCTCATTAATGAGCCAATTTTAGTTGAAATAGTATTTCTTTCAGCTCTTAAATCTCCACCTTTATTTTTCAATAATCTAACTTTTTCATCTAAAGCGATTACTTCATCAACTAAAGGTAGTTTTTGATCTTGGAATTTTTTTCTAATATTTTCTTTAACAAGATCAGGGTTTTCTCTAACAAATTTAATGTCTAACATCTTTACCTCCTAAAAAAAATCCCTTGATAAGAAAATATCTTACCAAGGGACGATTGTTTCCGTGTTGCCACCCTAATTGTGTTTTTTATAAACACCACTTAAATAACTTTAACGACAGTTAACGAAGTTATTAAACTTTCCTTCTGGGATGGACTAAACTTATTAATTATTACTTTGCACCAACCAGTAACTCTCTAAAAATATAATTAAGTTATATTTCCCTTCATTAGGCAAATATATTGTATATCAAGAAAAACAAAATTTCATTAATTTTTTGTTTCTTCAATATTTTCTGCTATTTGAGTTTCCTCTACTTTTTCTTCTTCAGCTTTTAAACTAGTCACAGAAGAAACACTTTCATCATCTTTTAAGCGAATAATTTTTACACCTTGAGTGTTTCTACCTGAAATTGCTACTTGTTTTAAAGATGTTCTAATAACTACACCAAGTTTAGTAATAACAATTATATCTTCATCACCATTAACCGCTCTAGTAGCGACAAGTTTTCCAGTTTTATCAGTCATATTCATTGTAATAACACCTTTAGTGCCTCTAGAAGTTTGACGATATTCTTCTAATAATGACATCTTACCATAACCTTTTTCAGATAAAGCTAAGATATATTTTCCTTCAAGAGATGTTGTTAAAGAAATAACATGTGTATTTTCATCAATATCCATTCCTTTAACACCAGTTGCCGTTCTACCCATTACACGAACATCAGTTTCAGGGAATTTAACCATTTTACCATTATCTGCTGATAAAGAAATTAAAGCATTACCATCAGTTAATTTAACATTAATTAATTCATCATCTTCTCGCATTGTAATTGCTTTTTTACCATTTTGACGAATTAATTCAAATTCTTTAACAGAAGTTCTTTTGACTACACCATCTTTAGTAGCAAAGAATAAATAATTATCATCTTTATATTCATCAACAGTAATAATAGAAAGAATCTTCTCATTATCTTCAAGTTGTAATAAGTTTTGAACTGGTAAACCTTTACTTGTTCTAGAATATTCAGGAATTTGATATCCTCTTAAACGATATACTTTACCAAGATTTGAGAAGAATAAAATATCAGTATGTGTTTGAGCGTAAACGATAATTGAAATAACATCTTCTTTGTTCATTTTAGTGCCAGTAATACCTACTCCACCTCTATTTTGAACTTTAAATGTATCAGTTGTTAAACGTTTAATATATCCACTTTCAGTTAAAGAAATAACAATTTCTTGTTGAGGGATTAAATCTTCATCATCAATATCCGCGGCAACATTAGAAATTTCTGTTCTTCTTTCATCACCATATTTTTCTTTAATTTCAAGAAGTTCATCAATAACTTTATTCAAAACATGTTCATGAGAAGATAAGATATATTCATAATTCTTAATATCTTCTTCAAGAGCTTGAATATTAGCAATAATTGTATCTTTTTCAAGACCAACTAACCTAGATAATCTCATATCTAAAATTGATTTAGTTTGAATTTCACTTAAAGCAAAACGTTCAATCAATCTTGTTTTAGCCATATCTTGAGTTTTAGAAGTTCTAATAATTTGTACAACTTCATCAATATTATCTTCAGCAAGTAATAAACCTTGATAAATATGTAATTGATCTTTAGCTTTCTTTAAATCAAATCTAGTTCTTCTTTCAATAACTTCACATTGGAAATTAAGATAATTAGTTAGCATATCTTTAATTGGTAAAATCTTTGGTTCACCATTAACTAGACATAACATAATAATACCAAAAGAAGTTTGTAATTGAGTATTTTTATATAATTGATTCAAGATAACTTCTGGAACAACATCTTTTCTTAATTCAATAACAACTCTAATACCTTCTTTATTAGATTCATCTCTAATTGCAGTAATTCCATCAATAATCTTATCTCTTACTAAATGACCAATTCCTTCAACCATTAAAGATTTATTAACTCCATAAGGAATTTCGGTAATAACAATTCTTTTACGATCATTACCATGTTCTTCAATTTCCGCTCTAGAACGAATAGTTAAAGAACCTTGACCAGTTTCATAAGCTTTTTTAATACCTGCTCTTCCTAAAATAATTCCACCTGTAGGAAAATCTGGGCCATATAAGTAATTAGCCATAATTTCATCAGTAGTTAATTCAGGATTTCTTGCAATTGCCACAATTGCATTAATAACCTCTGTTAAATTATGAGGTGGGATGTTTGTAGCCATACCAACAGCAATACCATTAGATCCATTAACAAGCAAATTAGGGAATCTAGAAGGTAAAACAACTGGTTCTTCTTCTTCACCATCATAGTTAGGAATAAAATCAACTGTATTCTTTTTAATATCTCTAACCATCTCTAAAGAGATTTTAGTCATTCTTGCTTCAGTATAACGCATAGCTGCCGCTTCATCACCATCAATAGATCCGAAGTTACCATGACCATCGACAAGAGTGTATCTAATCGAAAAAGGTTGAGCAAGTCTAACAAGTGCACTATAAATTGATGAGTCACCGTGAGGGTGATATTTACCCATAACATCACCAACAATACGAGCACATTTTCTATAAGCTTGATTTGGAAGCATTCCAAGTTCATTCATACCGAAAATAATACGACGATGAACTGGTTTTAAACCATCTCTAACATCAGGAATTGCACGAGATACAATAACTGACATTGCATAATCTAGAAAAGATTGTTTAACTTCAGAAACTAATTCTCTTTCTGATAAGCCTGGAACAATACCTTCTTCAATTTGTTCAATTTCTTCATCAGTAGCAGGTGTTACTTCTTCATTTTCTTCTTCATTTAATTTCTTTTCTTCATCTAACATTGCGCTACCTCCTTAAATATCTAAATTATTAACAAATTTAGCATTTTCTTTAATGAATTGTTTTCTACAAATAACATCTTCACCCATTAATTCATCAAAGACTTTATCTGCCGCCATTGCATCATCAATGGTTACTTTAATCATTTTTCTTTTTTCTGGATCCATTGTAGTTTCCCAAAGTTGTTGAGCATCCATTTCACCAAGGCCTTTATAACGTTGTAATTTTAATAGTTTAGAAGCTGCTGGACCAAGTTTTGCTCTTAATTGATTTAATTGTTCATCATTATAGCAATAATAATCTTTATTTCCTCTAGAAGCTTTATATAGAGGAGGTTGAGCAATATAAATATAACCTTGTTCAACAAGTGGTTTCATAAAGCGGTAGAAGAATGTTAATAATAAAATTCTAATATGAGATCCATCAACATCAGCATCGGTCATAATAACAATTTTATGATATCTAATTTTAGAAACATCAAAATCATTACCATATCCACCACCAATAGCAATAATCATATTACCAATTTCAGCATTAGCAAAAATTCTTTTAGTTTGTGCTTTTTCAACATTAAGAATTTTACCTCTTAAAGGAAGAATAGCTTGCGTTTTTCTATCTCTACCATTTTTAGCAGATCCACCAGCAGAATTACCTTCGACGATATATAATTCACATTCTTCTGCATTTTTAGAAGAGCAATCAGCAAGTTTTCCAGGTAAAGAAGTTAATTCCATACCACTTTTTCTAGTAGTTTCTCTTGCTTTTCTAGCCGCAATTCTAGCATTGGCTGCTAAAGTAACTTTTGCCATAATAACTTTAGCTTGTTTTGGATTTTCAATTAAATATCTTTCAAGTTGTTCACCAAAAATTGATGAAGTAATTTGTCTAACTTCTGAATTACCTAATTTTCCTTTTGTTTGTCCTTCATATTGAGGATCAGGATGTTTAATAGAAATAATGGCAGTTAAACCTTCTCTAACATCATCTTGAGTTAAAGATTCATCATTATCTTTTAAGAATTTATTATTTCTAGCGTATTTATTTATTACTCTAGTTAAAGCAAGTCTAAAACCTTCTTCATGTGTACCACCATCAGCAGTATTAATATTGTTACAGAAAGAATAAATCATACTTTGATATGATTCATTGTATTGCATAGCAATTTCAACATTAATGCCATCTTGCTTACCTTCACAATAAATAACATCAAATTCATTTTCTTGAGATTCTTTATTTCTATTTAAATATGTAACGTATTCTTTTAATCCACCTTCATAGCAGAATTCTTCAACAATTGTTTCTTCACCTCTATCATCTTTAACAATGATTCTAACGCCTTTATTTAAAAAAGCCATTTGACGAATTCTATCACGAATAATTTCATAACTAAAAACAGTGGTTTCTTTAAAAATTGTTCCATCTGGTTTAAATGTAACAATAGTTCCTGTATCGTCACATGTTCCAATTTGCTTTAAAGGTTCAACAGTATGTCCACCATTAGCAAACTTAATATAGTAAATTCCACCATCTTTATGAACAGTAACTTCAAGCCATTCAGAAAGAGCATTAACAACTGATGCACCAACACCATGAAGGCCGCCAGAGACTTTATATCCTCCACCTTCACCAAATTTACCACCAGCATGAAGAATAGTATAAACAGTTTCTACTGCTGATTTACCTGATTTAGCTACTATACCAACAGGAATACCTCTACCATTATCCTTAACTGTAATTGTATCGCCTTTATTGATAGTGACATGAATTGTATCACAATAGCCTGCTAAAGCTTCATCAATAGCGTTATCTACAATTTCCCAAACACAATGATGTAAACCAGTACTAGAAGTAGTACCAATATACATACCTGGTCTTTTTCTAACTGCCTCTAATCCTTCTAAAACTTGAATATCGCTTGCACTATAATCAGCTTTAGCTTTTTCATCATCTGGAATTAGATTTCTTGTTTCTTTTTCTAATTCTTCATTTTCCATTAGTAGATCCTCCCGACTTCATTTTTTTCTACACAATATAATGTTACTTTTTGATTTAAATTAAATTTTGTTCCAGTAATAAATACTTGCTCAATATTTTTTAAAACATTAATTAATTTTTCTTGATGAAGTTCATCTAGTTCAGATAAAACATCATCTAAAATTACAATTGGTTCTTCATTTAATTTATCTTTAATTAAATCAAATAATGCAAGTTTAATACTTATCACACCTAAGCGATTTTGTCCTTGTGAACCATAATTAGATAAATTAGTGTTATTATGATAACAAACCATATCATCCAAATGAATTCCATGAACACTGACTCTATTTTGATACTTTAAGTCATTTAATAATTTGTTTTTAACTTCAAGATAATAATTATTTTCATTTTTTATATCACTTTGATAATTAATCACAAATTCATTATCTGAGAAATATTTATTTACATTAGCTAAATACTTGTTAAGCAAACAAATATATTCTTTTCTTTTATCCATTATGTAAATCCCTTTTTTTGAAATTTGTTTTAATAAAACATCTAAAGTCGTTTCATCAAAGTCACTTACCTTAATCAATTCTTTAATTTCAGTTAAATAATGATTATATTCACTTAATGATTTTAAATAAGACTTATCAAGTAAAGAAAATGCATAATCAATAAATTTTCTTCTTTTTACAGGACTATCTTTAAAAAGTTCTACATCTTTAGGTAAAAAACTAATAATTTTTACCACTCCAATTAATTCTGATATTCTTTTAACTTCATTTTCATCAATAGAAATATACTTACCTTTTTCAGAAATTACAATTTTAATTTCACGGTCAATTTGATTATTTATTAAAGCATTTACAATTAATGATGAACTATTTAAATTAATCATTTCTTTTTCATCACTAGTTCTAATTGATTTACATAAAGAAAGCAATCCAATTGCTTCTACTAGCGAAGTTTTTCCACTTCCATTACTTCCTTCAATATAATTAATTCCTTTTTCAAATGATACTTCTATATTTTGATAATTTCTAAAATTAATAAGTTTTATGTTTTTAATTAACATTCTTTTTCTATCAAATAAATCTCATTATTAACCTTTACTTGATCTCCTGGATAAAGTTTACGTCCTCGACGATTCTCTTGTTCACCATTAACATAAACTACATTCTCTTTTAAAAAAATCTTTGCTTCACCACCGGTAAAAATAATACCTGATTTTTTCAAAACATTTTGAAGTTCAATGTATTCAGTATGAATAAGAATTTTTTTCATTTTAACTTCCTTTCTCAAAATATAAACTTACCATAAAATTATAACACACTTATTTATTAAAATAAATAAGGGAATGAAAAATAATCAAGTTAATTTATTAAATAAAAAAGGAGATTTAACTCCTTTTACATTAATCAATGTATTCTTTTAAAGTAGGAATAACTTCTTCCATTTTAATTTCTTTAAAAGTATGTTTTGTTTTATCTGGTTTAATCAAAAATTCACCAACCATGTAGCATTTAATTCCACATGCATAAGAGCATTCTCCATCTTCTAAAGTATTATTACCAAACAAAATTACTTCTTCTGGTTTTAAATTAAATTTATCTAATAAAGTCTTAAAATACATAGGATTTGGTTTACAATAAGAAGAATTTTCATAACTAGTAATAAAATCAAAATCATTCTTTTTTAAACCAACAAAACTCATTCTAGTTAATGTACCAATTAAAGGAAAAATTGGATTAGTTGATAAAATAACATATTTAAAATATTCATTACAAAAATCTACAATTTGTTTAGCTAAAGGATTATCTAAGCAACACTTTTTTGTTTCTTTAAATTCATTTACATAAAATTCATCAAATAATGGTTTATCTTCGATATTTCCATATTTTTGTTTAAAAACATTCCAAAACACTTCTTCATTTGTAAAGCGTCCATCATTTTTATACATTGCCATTGTGCCTTCATAAATCGTGGATATTAATTTTTCTTTTTCATAATTAGGAAATTTATTACACAATAATGAAAAATATTTTTTAGTAAATAATTCTTCATTCATAGGAAGTAAAGTTCCATCTAAATCAAAAAATATGGCTTTAATCATTTGCTTCTCCTTTAAAATAATCATCTATACTTTTCCAAACTTCATTATCATAATCTTTAAATAAACTAAAATTATCTTTATTGAAACCATGCCCTGCTCCTGAAATAATTTTTAAAGAACAATTTTTATATACGTTTAAAGCTTTCTTAGAATAAGAAATATCTACCGTGGTATCCTTATCACCATGAATAATTAATACTCTATTTTTAAAATTGCCAATATGAGAATAAACATCATAATCTTTTATTGTATTTATATAATCTTCTCCTAAAGGTGAAAAAGATGAATTATAATTTTTTACTTCATCAGGAATATTAAAAGCTGGATATAAAAGAAATTGTCCCTCAACATTAATATCATTAGCAGTTAATGCAGTTACCAATCCTCCTTGGCTAGTTCCAAAAAGATATATTTTATCAAAATCAATAAAATTATTAATAACCGTTTTCAAATTATCAACTTCAGTAAATATTGTCATATCTTTCATGTTACCTTTACTTTTTGAAGAATAACTCCCTCCACAAAAATCAAAAGCATAAGCATAATATCCTCTTTTTGCAAATCCATAAGCATATGAAGATAAACTATCATTAGTTAAAAATGCACTATGAGATAAAATCACGATTTCATTACTTTTTTGTTCAGGAATATATAATTTTCCATAAACATTTTCACTAGCCCACCTTTCTTCAACCTCAATAGGATCTTTTTCACTTACTATGCTTGATGAAGAACTATTACAACTAACTAATAATAAAGATAACAAAGCAATTTCTTTTTTCATAAGTAAATTATAATTAATATTTTATTTTGTATCTATATTAAATTTATAAAACTTGTTTATAAATACCCTCCATTAATGAATATAAATATGCATTAACTCTTTTATGAAATATTTTTTCTACATAATTTTTATAAATTAATACTTGCTTATCATAATCTTCATCATCAATATGTTTTGTTTTATAATCAATAACATCGATATAATCATCATAAATAACCATTAAGTCGATAATACCATTTGTTTTATTATCTTCATCATAAAATGCATATTCTTTATAAATAGAGCCATTTTGAATATTTGTCATTAAATTAGAAGCAAGAAATCTTTTAATAACTTTAACATATAAACCATTATTTTTTAAAATGTCAAAATGTGGATTTTTAAAATCCATCACCTCCATCATAAAGTGAATATCATTACCAAAATCCATTGCTTGTTTAGATGAACTAATTAATAAATTTTTACTAGATTTAAAAGTATCAATTTTCTTACTTTCAATATGAATTTCTTTTAATTCTAATTTTTTTCTAATTGTGTATGTTTCTTCTAAAGACAAAATTGGCTTATCTTTAGATATATCATATGTATATTTTTCAAATCTAGAATTATCCATACATGGTTTTAAAAAATCAAAGAAAGAAACCATTTTTGATGGATCAATAATTTGTCCTTTTTCCATAAAAGCATTACTTGTATTAACAAATACTTTTTGTTCATCAAAACTTAAAGAAGAAAATCCACAATTGATAGATAAATTAATCGCGTCTGTCATTTGTTTTAATTTTGTATATGTTATTTCACGGTTATAATATTTATCTAACATACTACTTAAAAAATCTTGATAAGAGATTTCATCTAATGAGTATTTATTATCAAAAGTTAACTTTCTAATTTGATAAATGAATTCACTATTTATTTCTTTATTAAATTTAATTTTTTCTTTACAATGCGCTAACAAAAGAATTTCTTTAAAAGTTAAATAATCAATATTTTCTTTTAAATAACTTTCTTCTACATTTAAAATAACACTTTTCATTGATATTTCTTGAGATTCTTTAGAAAAATATTCTTCTAAAGAATCTATTTGCATCACAAAAATCATTTTTTCTCGCGCTCTAGTAAGAGCAACATAAAATAATCTTATCTTTTCAGAAATATCTTCTTTTATTTCATAATCTTGATTTAAATCTTTTAAAATCGAAGTTGTTGGAAAATATAAACCATATTTAGATGATATTCCTATATTGGCTTTTACATCCGCTCTATTGAATTTAGAGGATAATCCAGCAAAATAACAAATATTAAATTCTAATCCTTTAGATTTATGAATATTCATCATTTTAACGCTTTTAACGGCCGATCCTTCACTAGATAAAGTAATTTTCAAGTCATAATCATCAACTTGTTCCAAATAAGAAATAAAATCATCTAAAGAATAATCTAATTTAGCCATTGATTTAAAAAGTTCTAAAAACATATCTAAATATTTTTCATTCTTTTCAACATTACCAATTAAAATTAATTTATGATAACAATCTAAAGAAAATAATAATTTTTCTAATAAAGCAAATAAAGGTAAATCACTATAAGTAAATACCATATTTCTAATTTTATTTATCGCTTCATCATTATAAAAATTTTTACTAGAACATATAGATAATAATTTTTCATCACTATATTCAAATAAAAAAGATCTTGTAACCGATAAAAAAGCTTTAATGAATTCCTTACTCGAATAATCATTATTTTGAATTGCTTTTATTAATCTTAATAAATTAGTTAAAATTAAAACTATTTCATTTGTGGAAATATTTTCATCATTTTCAATAAATAAAGGTATTTTATATTCATTAAAAACACGAGCAAATAATTCAAAATTTGTTCCACGATCCATTAAAACACAAAAATCATCGACTCTACAATCTCTTAAAGTTGGTTTTTTATCCACAAAAGTCATAACTTGATAATGGTTATTTATTTTGCTAATAATATCTCTAGCTATTAAATGAGCTTCTTTTTCTATCCCCATAAAATCTTTTTGATAAATAATAAAACTAGAGTTTAACTTTGCATCAATTTTTCCTGCATTAATATAAGCTTTATTACCATATTCAATCATATGGTCTTTTATATAAGAAGCTCCTCCATATTGTTCAGTCATTAATTGCTTAAACATAAAATTAATATCATCAAGAACTTCTCTTCTAGAACGAAAATTTTTATTTAAATCAATAGCTATACCACCATTATGCTCTTTATAACGATTATATTTATCAATAAAAATATCACTTCTTGCGTTTCTAAAGCGATAAATAGATTGTTTTACATCACCGACCATATAAACATTATTATCTTCAATTTGATTAATAAAAGCTTCTTGTAAAGCTGAAGTATCTTGATATTCATCAATCATAATCATCTTTAATTTATTTTTTATAGATAATCTAACTTCATCATTATTTTTAACTAAAAACAAAGCTTTTTTAGCAATATCTTGAAACTCAAAAACTTGATATTTATCTTTATAAGTTTTAATTTCTTGATCAAGCCTTTTAACAATATCCACTAGTACATTAGAAAATTCTTTACTTGTAGATAATGTTAGTTTTAATTCATACTTACTTTTTGGTAAAGAAGAAATATATTCATAAACTTCTTTAAACTCTTTTTTATAATCATCAATAGCCTTTTTTTCTTCATCTGAAAGGCCTCTAGGTTTAGTAATATTATAAGTTTTATAATCAGGAAGAGACGCAATAATTTGTTCATAGGTAGTACAATTTATAAATTCTTCGAAACCTTCTAAGACTTTACTTTGATAAGAATCATTATCTTTTTTTGAAATCTTTACATCTGGTAAAGCATATAAAAAAGGTATTAAATCATTTTTTAAACTATTTAATTTTTTCTCTAAATCTAAATAAACATTTTCATAAAATTGTTCATTATAAAAATTAGTAATAAAATTAGATAAATACTTATCAGTATCTAATTCAAGTAATGCATTATTATAAAAATCTAAAACTAATTTTTGAATATTATCATCATCTTTAAAACATAATGTTGAAACCATTTTTTTAAAAGTCTTATTACTAGTGTAATATTCTTCAAAAATTTCCTTGATAATATTTCTTTTTTTAACCGAAATTACATTAGAATCAATTAAACTAATGTCTTTAGAAACATTTAAAATAAAATGATATTTTTTAACAATAGATAAAGCATATGCATCAAAAGTACAGATATCAGCATTATCAACTTCATTAGCCTCATCAAGATGTTCACTAGTTAAAACATCTCTAATTCTTTTTTTCATTTCTCCCGCGGCTAAATTAGTAAATGTTAAAATTAAAAAATTAGATAATTTATAATGCTCATTTTTAACAAAATGTAAAACACGTGCAGTTAAAACTTGTGTTTTACCAGAACCCGCACCAGCTGAAACAATAATATTTGAGCCTTTAGAAATAATTGCTTTTTGTTGATCTAAGGTATAATCTTCAAATCTCATTGCTCCTCCTTTTTTAAATCTATTTGTCTAACATCATCATATTTTTTAAAACAAATATCATTACATTCACAATATTTACATGGTAAAATTTCATTATTAAATCTAATTGGTGCTATATCAAAATCACCTTTTCTAATATTTAAAATAGTTTTTTTTATTTGTTCAAGTGCTACCTCTTTTAATTTAAGGTATTCACTACTTGAAACATCACCAACTCCATCACCATCTTTATTAACCCTAATCTTTTGAATATATTTACTTTTTTTATTTTCAATTAATTCATAATCTAAAGAAAGTACTTCATTACTTTTATCAATAGTAATGCCATTTAACTTATAAGGATTTTCTTCTTTCAGCAATTTATCACTACTCAAACACACATTTTGAATATACATTCCAACATTTTCATAATTAGGATATTTACTATCTAAAAGTAAAGAATATATTGGAAGTTGTAAATCCACTCCATATTCATTTCTATCCATATGGAACTTATAATCACTTGTTTTATAATCAATCACAATTAAAGCAGTTCTATCTTTATTTAAAATAATTTTATCAATTCTACCATTTAAAATGGTTTGTTCATCAATTTTTAGCCAAATTTCCTGTTCAGCAAGAGGAAAATTAAAAGAAGAATTATGTAAAAATTCATTATTTTTTTTAATAACATCTAAAACTTGAGGTAATAAAAACGAAACAAAAAATCTTTCTTTATTTGTTAAAAACATTGTTTTAATATCTTCTTCATAACTAGATAAATCAATAGTTTTCCTTAATGAATCCTCTAGAATTTTATGATACAAACTACCTAAATTACTTTCAAAACTATTTTCAAAAATATTAGCTTTTAAAACTCTTTTAACAAAATATTGGAAAGGGCATTTATTATATTCATTAATTTGTGTATAAGATAAAGTTATTTTTTCATTATTATAATAATTTGGAATTTTCTTAAATAAATGATCATATTCCATATAGCGAATTTCTTCTTCATCAAAAGTCTCTAAATAGCCATTATCAATTCCAAATAATCTTTTTTGATCATATAAAATCGCTATTTCATTTTCTAACGCATTTTTTGAATAACGAATTAATGAAACAGGTCCATCTACAACATTTAAAGATAGCTTATTAATAATTAAAGAAGGATAATAAACATTTTTACCTTTTTTTTCTTTGTAAGAAATATATAAATTTTTAGTGTTTAAAATAAAATTAATTAATTTTTCTTCCGCAATTTGTGTTTTAATTTTAGAAGTATTTTTATTTAAAAAAGTTTTTTCTTCATCATTAAAAAAATCAATATCTTTATAAATTTTTGGATAACCATCTAAAGAAAAGCCTAACATAATTGCATAATCATTATCGGTAATTTCACTATTATAATCACAAATTTTTAAAGCATTAGTGTATTTAACATGATTAATTTTTTTATTTTTTGCAAGAAAAGATAAATACTCAATAAATTGTTCTTTTTCTAAATCTAAATAACCAATTTTAGAAATAATATCAACTAGTTTATCGATTGCTTTATAATTATCAGTCAAATTTAATTCTTGTAATTTTTCAAAAGCTTCAATATATGAATAATCATTTAATAACAAAAGATAATTTTTAAAAATTGGAGTATCAAAAAGATAATTATCCTCTTCACCTTCTAAAAATAATCCATAATCATTAATACATTTTTTTATTAACAAAGAATAATCACTATTATAAGAATATAAATAAATATTGTTTAATTCTACACCTTTTTCAACTAAAGACATAATATAAATAAAAGCATTTTTTACTTCAGTATTAATATCTTTATATTTATATACAGTAGGCAAATAATTATTTTGTTTTTCTTCTATAAAAGTAGGATTATTTAATAAACTAATTAATTCAGTATCTAATTTTGAATAACCAAAAATATAGATTTTTTTATTAATCAATAAATCTTTAAATAAATAATTTTTGATTTTTTAACTCTTCATAATAATCATATAATTTATTTAATTTATCATTATATTTTTTTATAAAATTTAAATTAGACAAGATTTCTTTACTTACTTCATAACTATATTGATATTTATCATGTAAATAAATAATCGCTTCTTCTCCATAAGAAAAACCTAAAGAAGAAAGGACTTCCTCTTTAGATAAAAATTTAACATTTAAATAAGGTGGTCTATTTTTTATTAAATAATCTTTTTTATTGTTTGGGCAAACAATAATTGAGTTATTTTCAATTAAACCAAAATCAAACATTTATCTTCTCCATAATATAAATTATTTTATCATAATTTTATATTAATGGCGATCTTTAGAAGAAAATGTTTCGCAAAACCTAGCGGCAAAACTTGGCTTATAATTTTTTAGATTATGTCTTTTATAAAATTAACTCTATAGCAAACTGATTAAATTCAAGATTATGATATTACTTTCTAATATTTAAAGAAAACAATTTGAATAAAAAAGAGAGCATCTCTTTTATAATAACATCATAACCTATATATATTAGTTCGTTATAAATTAAATTTTCCATTAAATGAAGCTGTTCGATTAGCACAATTATGCCACCAAATTGGGCAATTGTTAAAATCTTAGGTCAAGCAACCTCACAAATTTAATTAGAATTGAGCAAATCATGTGGAATTCTAACAATTTCGATTAATAGTTTTTAAATTCCAGCAAGTGGCAATACATAAACATCATCATCAAGTGGATAGATTGTATCCGTATTACAAATAATTACTTTAGCACCAATTTTATATTCAGTTTTATCTAACTGTTTAAAGCCCTTAACTACACTATTATTAAAAGAAATTCCAGATTTACATTCTACACGATGTAACTTGCCATCACTAATTATAACAAGATCAATCTCATTCATATTCGAATCCCTATAATAATAAAAATTAGGTTCTGTTCCATTATTAACAAAGCTTTTTCTTATTTCATTAATAATATATGTTTCAACAAATCTACCAGAAAAACTACTTGCTTGAAGAACTTCAGCAGAATTCAATTTAGCTAAATAACAAGCTAATCCAGTATCATTAAAATAAATTTTTGGTCTTTTTACAATTCTTTTAGCAATTGATATTTCATTATATGGTTCTAATAAATAAACAATATCTCCAGCAATTAATACACTTAGCCAGGCCACAACTGTTTTTTTATCAACACCAATTATTTTTGCAACATTATCATACACAAGCTCTTCGCCTGTAAGTGAAGCTAATAATTCCATAAATCTTCGGAATAAAAATTGGTCTTTAATGTTAATAATTTGGCATACATCTCTTTCAATATATGTAGACACATAATCAGAATAAAATTTTTGAATAGTTAATTTGTAATTACTATATAATTCAGGATAAAACCCTTTAACAATTTGATTAAATAATTCCAAAGGTTTTAATGGATTTTTCATTGCCCTTTCTTGAATATTTTTAACATTAAAATCAAAAATTGGCTCATCTCTTTCAATTATTTCATTTCTAGACAAAGGTAAAACATGAATGATGGAAACTCTTCCAGCAAGCGATTCTGTTACACCATTCATTAGCTTATACATCTGTGAACCAGTTAATATATACATACCATAATTATCATTTCTTTTAATTTTTTCTTTATTAACAATTTCTTCAATCCCTTCAAAAAGAATTGGAGCTCGTTGAACCTCATCAATAATCAATGGCCATGGATGAATTGCTAAAAACATTTCTGGGTCTTTAGTTGCTAATTCTCTATCTCTTGAGTTATCTAACGAAACATAATTAAACCCTCTATCTTTAAACATCAAAGCTAAAGTAGATTTTCCCACCTGACGTGCACCTGAAATTAAGGTCACCGGTTTAGATTCAACACTATTAACAATTTCTTTATAAATATTTCTTTTAATTATCATTAAATATCCTATCCTTTATTTAAGTATAACAAAGTATTTTAGAGAATTCAATTCCCTTTTTGCATAAAATATAAAGTAAAAATATCAACTTTTTTACGCTCTATAACATTACTTTATGCATAAGATGTTTTAAGATATCTTAGCTTATGTGATTGCTATACTTCTGATCAAAACATTACTTTAAATAAGCCTAATATCATTTTCTTTATTATAAAGAAGATTTTTTAGTAAACTTTTTTGTCATAACACAAATTTCCATGCTCGATTTATCGAGTTCAAGATTTGTGGTTCACATCAAATTTAGCTTTTTTGATTATTATAATAAATTTTATATTAATGGCGGTCTTTAGAAGAAAATGTTTCGCAAAATCTCGCAGCAAAACTAGGTTGATAATTTTCTAAAACTAAGTGAGGTGTTTCTCCAAAACAAAGGCATCTAAAATGCGCAACACCTTGTCTTCTTTCTTCTGAAACAAAACGAGTAATTCCTGTAGGTGGACAACACATTGTATTAGCAATAATAACATAAGGAATATTCATTAAATGCGACATTAAAACACTCATCATCCCAAAATGACAAACTAAAATAATTTCATCTTCATTTTCTTTTTCTACACGATAATAATTATTTTCTCTAATGTAGCCATGTTGACTTAATAATTCATCTAAAGAAGAACAAACTTCTTGATAATATTTTTTTATATTACCTGATTTAAAAATTTCAGTATCTAAATATTTATCATTATCATATAAATCTTTTTGACTAGTATAAAAAGAAGGAAGAAAATCCCAAGTAATCACTTTTTCATTTTGATTAGGTAACATAATTAAATGATCAAATTCTTTTAACCATGGACATATAGTAATATTACTAGAAATAGCTTCCGCGGTTAATTTAGCTCTATTTAAAGGTGATGCATAAACTGTTGCATTATTATTTAATACAAAATGTTTTTTCAATGCTTCAACTTCTTTAAAACCAGTAGGAGTTAAAGTGTTATGTTCATAATCAGGATCTGCATGTCTAATAATTGTTATTTTCACTTTAAATATTCCTTTATAAGATGGTCATAATTATTATCTTTTGATAAATCATGTGGTCGTGAATTTAAATACTTAATAAGTTCATCCATTTGTTCATAACTCATATGAAATCTTCCTATTAATAATCTTAAAGGGGTTGAATCAATTGACCAATATTTATTTTCAAAATCAGTTAAATCTAAATCAATTTTATTTTCAATTATAAAATCTTTAAAGTCTTGATTATATAAAAGTGCTCCTCCAGCAGTATTAAATGAATAATCTTTATTTAATGATTTTCTTATTAATTTTTTCATTTCTAGATGCTCAGCTAATTCTTCTCCATCTAAATATATTTCAAATTCATCTATAACCTCAAATGCATTTTTACAAATATATATTTGATAGTTTCCTTTTTCTAATTTAAATGTATCATCTTCTTCATCATAGGAAGTTAAATCTTCTTTATTTAAAATTATTTTTACTTCTTTTTCTTGATGAGATTTTACAAAAACTTTTTCAAATCCTTTTAATTCTTTCTTTACTCGATATATTGATGACTCTTTCTTTCCTACATATACTTGTACAACTTCATTTCCATCATATTCACCTGTGTTTTTTACTTTTAAATTAATTTCAATATTTTCTTTTACTTCATAACTTATTAATTCTACTTTAAATTCTGTATATGATAATCCATATCCAAATGGCAAAATAAACCCTTCTTTATGTTCATCATAATATCGATATCCTACATAGATATCATCATCACAATATGTATAATATGTATTTCTTTTTGTAAATTCTTCCATATATGGATTTTGTTTTAAATCATTTATCCAAGTTTCACATAATCTTCCACTTGGATTATATTCTCCATATAAATTTTTATATAACGCTTCTGATTGTCCTTCTCCAGATAAATAAGAAATCATTAATGCAGAAGAATGATTATATATATCTTCACAGGCAATTACACTTCCAGTGATTAATACTACCATAAATGAAGAGATTACTTCTTTTACTATTTGATAAACCTTTTCTTGATTTTCTTTTAATCTTAAAGTTTTTCTATCACTACCTTCAGTATCTTCTTTACTATTTCTTCCTAAAAATAATATTACTTTATCATATTTATATTTACTTAATTCTTCTTTACTTATTAAAACATTTTCTTCATCAAAACATTCTACATATTCATATTCAATTTGATTGTTTTTTAATACATCAATAAAAGAAATATTTTTATATGCATTTACCCAACCACTTCCTTGACCAACAAAATATGGTTTAGATGCATAACTTCCTAATACTAATATCTTTTCAGTTTTCTTGAATGGTAAATATGAATCATTTTTAATAAGTACAATAGTTCCATTAGCTAATTCAACAGCTTTTTGATGTGCTTTTGATAAATCTAAAACATCTATTTTTTGTTTATTTTTAAATTTCTTGATTGCTTCATATAATTCATTATCTCTTAAAATTAAATCTTCATCAAAAAAGACTTTATTATACTCTCTATCTAAAAACTCATTTGATCTAATTGAAATTGGCATTTCAACATTTAAGCCAGTAGCAATGGTTAATCCTTTATCGCTTACCGCTTCCCAATCAGAAGTAATAAAACCTTTAAAGTTATATTCTTGTCTTAGTTTTTTTTGCATAAAATATTTAGATTCATTAGCGTATTCACCATTAATACGATTATAAGAAGTCATAATTGAAGTCGGTGAAGAATATTTTAAAGCAAATTTAAAATTTCTTAAATAAATTTCATTTAAGGCTCTTAATGAGACTTCTGAAGAATTGATAAGTCTTGCATGTTCTTGAGAATTAACTGCAAAATGCTTAATACAAGTTCCCACGCCATTTTCTTCTAAACCATTAATATAACTTGCCGCTAAAATTCCTGCATGATAAGGATCTTCTGAAAAATATTCAAAGTTTCTTCCACATAAAATATTATGTTTAATATTAACTCCTGGCGCTAATAAAATATTTGTTCCATTTGCTAAACATTCTTGAGCTAAAATAAAACCATTTTCATAACAGGCTTTTTTATCAAATGAACAAGCTAATGCACTAATTGAAGGTAAACATACTGTCTTAATAATTTCACTTTGTTCGTTTACATTATTAGAAACTGGTTTTCTTAAACCATTAGGACCATCATTAACAACAATTACATTTTCTTGATCTTTATAAGAAGCAATCTCCCAACCAGATAATCCCATTAAATATTTATAACGATTAAATCTTTCTTTTTTATTCATACATCCTCCAAAACAAAAAGATAGGAATATTCTTTAACTAAATTATATAAGAGCTTTCCTATCTTTTGTTATGTTAAAAATAACAATTAAACTTAATCTACTAAACTAGAATAAGAAATATTTGTATAAGTTCCAGATAATCTTCTATTTTGGAATAATAATCTTACTTCTCCATTAGATGTTGTTGAATTAATTGAAACTTGTTGAGTTTCACTAGGATTTTTCACTGAAGTTGCAACTAAAGTATATTGATCTAATCCATTAACTACTTTTCTTGTTAATTTAAAGTTAATTCCTTCTGAATCATCAAGAGTTAATTTTGTTCCATTACTTCTATCCCATCCAGCAGCCTTAGCAAATAAAGAAGCTTGTCCATCTTTTGGATAATTAATTCCTAAATCGAAATAATCACTATTATCAACACCTTGTCTAACTCTTACATAAGCATCAGATACATCAGTATTAGTAGCATTATTCTTTTTATATGTCCAATTCAAGGTAAAGTCTCCACCAAAGATTGCATATGGAGAAGCCACTGCATCATTTGTTGATCCATTATCAGATAAAACAGTAAATCCATTTGCACTATCCATTCTAATATTACTATTTACTGCACCATTATAACTTCTTGAATCATAAGGATTAACAATGTTTCCATCATTTAATAATTCGTTAACCTTATCACTTGCTTCAGTGCCACTATAGTATTGAATTTTGTTCATAGTAACCATTCTGCCTTCAGTTCCTGCGCCTCTCATATATGGTCCTGGAACAGAAACTAAATCTTTAAATTTAGGTGAAGAATAAGTTCCTACTAAAGTATCATTAACAAATGCATAGAACATATCATCAATTCTAGCTACAGCATATTTGAATTCATAACTTGTTACATTGCCTTCCGCATTTTTAGTAAACATATTATTGAAGAAGTTATTTTGTCTTAATTCTCTTTGATTTTCATTATCGATAGCCCAACCATCTCCACCATTAAAGACTTGAGCATATGGACTTTCTTTATCTCCATATTGAACTCTTCCAATTGCACTTTGAATCCATAATTGACCATCACCATTTGCTTCTAAACCCCATCTTTTATCATTTTTTACATAATGAGCCATACCTAAATAGAAACCTTGAGTATCATTATTAAAGCTACCTAAAATGTTATTATAGCTATTTAAGAAATTCATTTCTGCATAATATACTTTACTTGGTTCCATTACAAATGCATTGACAAAATGACCTGTATTCTTCATACCAATAACTTGATCTTTTTCATTATATGTCCAAGTTGATTCTCTAGTGCCACCATCAGAACCTGGATACATTACTTGTCGATAAACATCAAAAGTTTTAGTATCAAAATATGTTTCTTCTTCATTAGCAGGATTCTTGACTGTAATTTTTAAAGTATGAGCACTTCCAGTATAAGTCTTAGGAATAAAATTATAAGATCCATCAGCTTGTTTTGTTAAAACTGCTTTTTCATCTGTTTCATCAGTTAAAGTATAATCAAGATCTTCACCTGTTTTAGATTTAACAGTAATACCTTTAAGATATCTATTGTCATCTAAAGCATGTCTTTGACCAGATTCAGTTCCCCAATTAATAACTGCTTCAAATTTTTCATTTACAGTTACTTTTACTGAATCTTTAATAGTTTCACTAGCACTAACAGTAATAGTAGCTTCACCAGCTCCAGCAATAATAATGTTTGTATTAGAAATAATAGCAACATCAGTATTATCAGAAGTGATAGTTAACTTTTCATTTTCTAAAGCTTCTTCAACAGTATAATCATTTGGAGTTAAACCAATTTGAATTTTTCTTGGAGCGTCTCCAACCATCCATTTTTTCATTAAATCATCTTTATTTGTAATTGTTACTGTTTCAATTACTTTTTCTTTAATAGATGTTGTTGTATCTGTTGTCGTATCAGAAGTAGTCGTCGATGTTGTACTTTCTGATGTAGTTGTGTTGCTTGTTGTATGAGAAGTATCATTAGGCGTTGAAGAACTTGATGTTTCTCCACATCCAGTAATCCCCACTAACAACATACCAAGCATTAAAACATTTAATGATTTCTTTTTCATAATATTCTCCCTCCTAAATTTTTAATATTATAAAAGATAATGTTACCGCTTACATTTTAGAATAAAGATTCAATAAAATAACTCATTAAAAATAATGTATCTGACAACTTATTGTTTAAATGTAAGTTTTAACATGTATTAATTACCTAAAAATGGAATTAATAAAATGTGAGTGTTTTTTATAACAACCAAAATGGTTTATTATTTTTTTCTTTGGTGTAATCTAACAGGAACTTTATACAAAGTATATTCTTTATTATCAAAATACGCTTTAACACAATTAATTGCTTCTAAAGCTAATTCTTCAAAACTATATTTAATAGACGTTATATCAATCATTCCACAATTTTGTTCACATAAATCATCATAGCCAATAATATGTAGTTGAGGAAAAACCAATCTAATGTTAGGTACTAATTTATTTAATTCTCTAAGTAAGACATAAACAATATCATCATTGAAACAATAAAAGCCATAATAACCTTCTTTTATCATTTGTAAAATCTCTTGAATATTTTCACCTTTTCTAATTCCCTCAAAACAAACTTCTTTAAAAGAAGCATCTGGAAGTAATTTAAATATTCGACTTTTAAAATATTCACTTCTAACATCATTAGTAAATGAATTTCCTTTACTTGTTAAAGAAACATAAACAAATTTATTTAAATGATGATAATTAACTAAATAATTTGCAACGATTTCACTTCCAAATTCATCATCAGTTCTAATAGAAAAAACATAATCATATTTACTAACTAAGCCAATTAAAACTAAAGGAATATTATTAACTTTAGCTAATTCTACTGCTTCTTCTTCAAACTCAAACAAAGAAATTAAAGCATCAACTCTTTGAGAAATACAATTTTTAATTACTGTCGCATCAACTCGTGAATTTGAATTAACTATTGTTATTTCATAATTAGGATCTTCTCTAATCTTTTTAAATAAATTAGAACACATCGTGGCGAAAAAAAGATTTTTAAATTCACTTGTTGCAACCGCTATTAAACGTTTTCCATTATAAGATAATTTTGACATAGTTGATGGCAAATATCCCATCTCAATAGCCTTAAGTCTAACACTTTCTTTTGTTTTTTTAGAAATATCTTTACAATCACGAAGTGCTCTAGATACTGTGTTCATAGAGATATTTAATTCTGCAGCAATTTCTTTTAAACCAACATCTTTTATTGCCATAATGACTCCTTATTTATTCATAAGTAATGGAAAGAAAATTCCACCTTGAACTGTTCTATTTTTCATAAAATAAGATAAACCAGTCTTTGTTTCATACCAATCTGGAAATGGTGTTCTATTTACTCCATTTTTCATATAATTAACAATTCCATCTATAATTTTATTTTTTAATTCATCACTAACAAAACTTGCCACCCATAATTGCCAATCTGTTTTAGAATAATCTTTTCTTTCATCAAGAGGTATTCCGAATTCATTTACTTTTGTTAAATATAAATTAATTTCATGATTAATAATTTCTTGAGAGAATAAATTAAACTTTAAAAATTTATCCATTGCAAAATTATATTTTAAAGAAAATCTATTATCATTTTCTTGATATGTTAAAGGTAAAAAACCTCTTTTAGAAGAATAAGATTCTATATATTTAGTAAATGATTTAACAATTTTATTATATTTAAGTTCATTTTCTTGATTATTTAAGATTTTTGATAATTTTGCAAAGGCTTTTAAAGCAATACAAGCCTTAATCGATAAATTAATATTTTTATCTAAATGACCCGCAAAATCATCAGTACATAATTGATTATCTGGAATTAATCCTTTTTTAGATAAATAGTTTGCCCATTTATTAAATATTTCATAATTTTTCTTTATAAAATCAAGATCTTTAGTTTCTTTATAATAACTATAAGCCATTATTAACATATCGCCAGATTCTTCAACAGGCATTTGTTTATCTTTATAATAAATATCATCTTTAAAAGGATAATTAGCAAATACTGGATATGTTTCAACACCAAAGTCTTTTTCACTATTGTATTTTATACTTTCTTCTTTATTACCATAAACTTGTCCCACTACTAATGGATATCTACCAACATCATGGGGAGCAAAATCATATTTCCAAATTGGTTTAGAAGCAAAATCAAGAATTGGAACCATCATCCCTTTAACTAAAATTGGTGAAAACATTAAATATAAAGGAAGCGATGGATAAGAAACATCAACAGTCCCAATACATCCATTAGATCCACATTCTTTTGATAAAAATAATAAATCACCATTTCTTTTTTTAACTAATTTATGTCCACCAATTGATTGACGATATGAAGCACAGCAAAGTAAATAATAATGAGGAGAAACTTTATCCGCCAATTTTTTTATTTTATCATCCATTCTTTTCATTTTATTTTCAATAGAAGGAATATTATAATACACATATTTAATCGCATCAAAAATATTTTTTCCATCTTCAAAATAATAAGTTTTTAAAAAATCATCAAAATATTGAATAGCCACTACATCATCATGACCTATTAAAATATTACCTTGATAAGATTTATTAGAAGCTGAAATATATTTATCTTCGCCATCAAACTTCGGCATAAAATCATCGTTTAATAAATATGTTTTTAAATGTTTTTTTCCAAAAAAGTGAGCATTTTCACCAGCTAAATAAAAATATCCCCAATCTGATAAAAATTCATCATTACTTTGTGATAAATATAATTGCCTTCTTAAGCCAAATTTTGCAACATTATATTTTCTAAACTTAAATTCATTACCAATAATTTGATGTTTATCATTATTACCTTCGTTATAACACCATTTTTCATTCATTAATAAATAAATCTCAAAATCATGTTTATTTGAACAAACAAAATCATAATGCATATAACAAATAGGGCATGATAACAACTTCAAATCATTCAATGTTAATGGTGAAACAAATTCAACTTTTAAAATAAAATCATCTTTTTTAAAAGTATAAATAGTTTTAAATGTTTCTAATTCAACATTAATTTGTTCTAACTTTTCAAATTCACTCTTTCCTAAAAATGAATATATTTTATTATCAATTTTAACTAATCCTAATAACTCTTTTTTTGCACCAGTCCAAAATATTGTATCTGATTCAGTCAATATATCACCATTAGAATATATTGAAAAATAAGGATCTTTAATAAAAAGAGGGTATGCATTCAATAATCTTCCAAAGGCTTTCAAATCAATCACCTAATCTTTCCATATCTTTTCCTACTTAATTGTTTCACCTGTAACTGGATCAAAAATATAAATATCTTCTTTAGAAAATTTAATAACTAATTTATCCCCATTTACTAGTTGTTCTTTAGCATCAACTCTTGCAATAATATCTTTATTAAATAATTCAAAATGGACATTATAATCCGCACCTAATAGTTCACACACTGTCGCGGTTGTAACAATCATATTTTTAACATCCATTCCTTCTTCATATTTTCTAACTTTAATTCTTTCAGGACGTATACCAAATATTAAGGTATGCTTAGAATTTAAAGCTGATTTTAATTCAGATATTTTTTCATTTGCAGTTTTTATTTCATGTTCATAAATATTAACTTCTTCTTCTTTAGAAAATTTATTAATAAGTTTTTGAAATCCATTTTCTTTTTTCTTTACTTTGTTAACTACATTTTCACTTGCTAAAGCTGATTTAACTTTTAAAATATATTCATCTGCTCTTTGATCAAAATTTGTCATTAAGCCTTCAAATTCTTGAAGTTTATTTTGATAAAATTTGTCATGTAATTGTTTAAAATCATTACCAAAACTTAATTTAACATTGCAAATAGAAACTGTTCCATCTTCATTAAATGTTCCATCAAAGAAATTCATTGAAGGCGAACCAATAAATTTAGCAACAAAAATATTTTTTGGATTATTATAAATATTTTTTGGTGTATCAATTTGTTGAATAAAACCTTTTGACATAACAACCACTCGACTAGCCATAGTCATTGCCTCAGTTTGATCGTGAGTAACATAAATTGTCGTTGCTCCAATTTTATTATGAAGTTTAACAATTTCACTTCGCATTGTTAATCTTAATTTAGCATCCAAATTAGATAAAGGCTCATCCATTAAAAACAAAGGAACATTTTTAACTATCGCTCTACCTAAAGCCACCCTTTGCATTTGTCCACCTGATAATTCTTTTGGTAAACGATCTAAATATTGACCTAAATCAAGAATTTTTGCAGCTGAGAAAACTTTTTCTTTAATTTCTTCTTTTGTTAATTTACGATAAATAGTTTGTTTTTTTCCATCCACTTCTTCTTCAAAAGGAAATTTATTAATTTTTAATGGAAAAGCAATATTATCAAATACACTCATTTGAGGATATAAAGCATAGCTTTGAAATACCATCGCTATTTTTCTTTCATTACTTGATTTAAAATTTGCTAATTCATTATCTATATACAATTCACCATTTGTAATATCTTCAAGTCCAGCAACCATTCTTAAAGTTGTCGATTTACCACATCCAGAAGGTCCGACTATTACAATAAATTCATTTTTTTCAATCTCTAAATTAAAATCATGAACAGCTTTACCACCATTTGGATAAACCTTTTCAATATTTCTTAAAGATACAAATCCTCTTTCCATATTAATTTTTTACTCCCGTTGTTGCTAAACCATCAATCATCTTATTTTGAGTGAAAATAAATAAAATAATAACTGGTATTAATGAAAATGTTGCTGTTGACATTGAAACTGCTTTTTGTGCCCAAGGATCACCTACAACATTAGTAAATCCTGTTAATGCTAAAGTAATAGTTTGTAAACCTTCACCTTTACCTGTTAATAATAATTGAGGCCAATTAAGTGCGTTCCAACATCCAGTAAAAGTAAATAAAACAATTAAAAGAATTGTACTTCTAGCAAGAGGTAAAACAATTGAAATAAAAATTCTAAAATCTTTTGCCCCATCACTTCTTGCCGATTCAATAATATCTTTTGGAATACCATTAAAGCAGTTTTTAATTAAATAGATATTAAAAACACTTGCACCTCCTGGTAAAATTAACCAAGCATATAAATAAATTGGATTACTTGTTAAATTTAACGCTTTTCCAATACTCGCATATATAGAAAATTGTGCTGTCATTCCTATCACTCCAGGAACAGCCATACTTGCAATTAAAATTGAAACAATTGCTTTAGCACCTTTAAAACGAATAAAACAAAATGCATATGTCGCAGTTAAGCATAAAAACAAAGTATTAATCGCTGATAAAACGCATATTATAATAGAATTTATCATCCATTTAGGTAAATTATCTAAATGACCATCTCTAATAATAAAATTTGCATAATTATCTAAAGTCCAATTCCCATGAGTAGGAAAGAAATGAGTTGGATTATTCAAAACATCACTACCAGTTTTAAAAGACATTCCAACCATGTAAATAAAAGGAATAACCCAAAGGACACTAACAATAAATAAAATAATTCCGGCAACAGTTTTTGATATTTTTTTATCTTTATTAAATCTTTTGGCTTGAATACTTTTTGAACTCATTTTCGTATCTATCTCCTTTCGATTTTTTATCACGCATAACAATACGTTGAATAGTCGTAAATAGAATAGTAATCAAACCAAAAACAACAGCTACCGCGGTAATTTGTCCTGCTAAATCTGCTTTAGCAAAATCACCAACCCATTGTTGAATCATCACCATTGGTGTTTCAAGTGCGTTTCTATTTGCATATGAATTAATTGTAATTACTTGACCATATAAACCTAAATAACCAGTTAAAGTTGTAAAGGTACAAAGGCCTAATTGTCCAGCAATATTTGGTAAAGTAACATATCTAAATGATGACCATTTTTTACCACCATCAATTTCACACGCTTCATATAAAGATTTTGGAACTGATTTGATTGCCGCTAGTAAAATTACAAAGTTTGTACCAGTTTGCCACCAAATCGAAACAATCATAATAATTGTCCATCTCCATGCTTGATTAGACATAAATTGAATATTAGTATGAAATAATGCATTAATTAAGCCTGTTGATTCATCAGAAAAAATTGCTCCAAATATAACACCAGCAATTGAAATAGAAACAACTGATGGTAAATAAATTAATGCTCGATATATTTTATATCCTTTTGGCTCTAAACTAACTAAATACGCTAAAGCCAAAGGAATAAATAACATAATTGGAACTGCAATAAAATCAAATTTTAAAGTTGTCCATAAAGCCGGCCAAAATGTTCTAGAAACAATTGAACCATTAAAAATTTTAATATAATTATTAAATCCTACAAATTTTGCTTCTGCAATGTTATAAGAATTATAATTAAAAAACGAAAATATTAACCCCATGCAAAGTGGGACTACTATAAAAAACAAAAAAGAAATAAAGAAAGGTGAAGTAAATAAAAATACTAGTCCACGACGTTTAAATTTTTTTTTACGAATCCCTCTTTTTATTTCTGGACTCATTTCTTGCATACTAACCTCTTAAATCAATCATGTCGTTATAATCTTGTTGTTTAGAAGCAATTAAACTAGAAATTGTATTTTTATTTGTAACATTTGTAGCAATATCAAACAAAGCATTGATAATATCACTATAATATGGATTATTACCAATAGTAACAAACTTATCTATATCTAAATAGAAATTAGTAATATATTCTTTAATGAAGGCATCTTCTTGATATTCATTTGCATTAGAAATTATTTTACTTGCAGAAATATGACCAGCATTAGCCCAATCCACTCCTGCTTGAACATCTTCTGTATACCATTTACAAAAATAAGCACAAGCCGCTTTAACATTAATATCTTTAACAGTCGAAGCCATTAAGAAAGCGTGTGAATCACCAAAAATCTTTTCTGAATTTGCATTAGAATCATCTAAAGCAAACATTTTAGCTACTGAGAATCCTCCAATTTCTTCTTTTGCTCTATCAATGGTGTATCCAGAATTTAATTCTGCATAATTTTTAAAGATTGTCTCTGCTAACCATGGTTCAGCAAGTAAGAATAATGATTTTCCTCGACAAAATCTAGTTAATGCAGTTGATAAACCTTCATTATATTTAAAATATTCTTTATCAATTAATTCATTAATAGAACTAATTGCATCATTGAAGGCTTTTGTATTATTTTCATTTGTCCATTCTGCTTTATATGTTGAAGTATTATATAATTCTCCACCATTTTGAATATAAGCAGTTAAGAAAGTATATTTATTAAAATAATCTCTATCAGTAGTAGATCCACTTATTCCATAAAAAGTAGCATCATTCATTCTTGTTTTAGCAGTTTCTAATAAATTAATTAAATCACTTCTAGTATTAGGTAAAATGCCTCCATTAATTTGAGTAAGAAGTTCTTTGTTATAAAATAAGACTTGACTTTGTGCATCAATAGGTATTTGGAATTGATATCCTTCATAGCCTAAATTAGAATAAGAAGCTACATTATTTGCAAAGTTAGAAATATCAAAATCAATTTTTCCTTTTTCAAATGCTTCATCAAATGGTTGAATTAATTTTGAATCAGCAAAATTACGATGAGCCTTTTGATGAGACATAATTAAATCTGGTGGAGTATCATTTTGAGATATTTTTTGACCTATGGTTTGCTCAAAAGAATTTTGATTATAAGCGTTAACATTAACATGGATTTTACCCATATGTTCTGAGTTAAATCTTTCTACAATATTTTTAAATCTAGGTAAATCATCACCAGTAACAACAGTAGCTAATTCAATATCCACATCATTAAAAACAACTTTATTATCACTATCAAAAGATAATTCTCCTGTTGTTGTCCACCATGGTGAAATATTACTTCCACCATTAGATGTATTATCACTAGTTGTATTTCCACATGAAGCTAAAAGTGTCATAAAACACATAATAGATAATAATTTAATTTTTTTCATTATGCTCTCCTTTATTTAATTGTTATCTTTATTCCAAATCCACCTACATCTAAGGTAGAAACATTAATAAGAGAAGTACTATTTACTTCTTTAGTTTGATGATTTAATGAATAACCATTACTTCCATCACTATATATATCAGCATTATAAGTTTTATTCTTCTCTAAGAAGGATAAATCAAGTTCAAAATTTTTACTTAAAGTAGAAACTCCTCCAATCCACCAAGTATCACCTTTTCTTCTGGCAATTACACATGAATATAAAGGGTCTCCATTTAAATATTTAATTTCATCCCAAGTTACAGGTAATGGGTTTAAAAAATTTGTAACAACATCTTGATTAGAAGCATAATTTGCTGGAGTATCAGCCATTGTTATCATTCCAGTTTCATATAAAACATGCATTGCAAGTTGACTTCCCATAGTAGTATTTTTTCCACATGGAACTAATGTAGGAGTATAATCAGAAGGTCCAACAACACTTCTAATATATGGAATAGTCACAACATCTGACATACTCACAGATTCTCTCCATTCATTCCCTCTTATAGCTTCTCTATTAATAACATGAGGATACTTTCTTCTTTCTCCAGTAGGCTTATTGGCACCATGAATATTTAATACCATCTGATATTTAGCACTTATTTGATATATTTGATCGTATATATTAATAACATCTTGATGTTCTCCACGAGCATCTGGTAAAGGGTCAACATACATTCCATCAAAGAAATCAATTTTTAATCCTTCAATTCCCCATAGTTTCCATCTTCTTAAACAAGCATCAATTTTAGCAGGAGTTGATAATTCATTAAGTGAATGTGCCCAAACCATTATATGAACATTTTTACTATTTGCATATTCAACAATACTTTTAAACTCTTCTATTTGGTTTGTATTATCCGGTTCCCATCCTGCATCAAATAAAAACCAATTCCAACCATTTTGAGAAGCATAATCAATATATTTTTTACTAATTTCATAATTCTTTTGAGTGTGAATACCTGTATCTGGATTTATGCCATGATATTCTTTTAACCAAGTCCAAGCACATTTACCAGGTTTAACCCAATCATAGTTATAAATATTTTTTTCTTCTTGAGATAATTCATTATAATTATCAGGCTTATAATATTCTATTTCATCATAAACATCTTCAACGATTGTGCTATTAACAATATCATTTAAATTACCTACTGCTGCTGTTCTCCAAGGTGTATAAAATGGATATGTTACCTCTACATTATTATGAGCGTGATGAGCAGGAATAGTTTTTAATACACCATTTTCATCGCTAGATAAGAATGAACCAATATAATTACTACCAATTAATTCTGATTCAGCAATTAAAGAATAAACATCATCACTTGTTTTATAAAGTAAAGGCATCGATAAATTAATTCCTTTTAAACGATCAGATTTTTTTGATTTATAACTTTCCTCATAAGAAAATCTATCATCATTAGGATTTTCTATATATTCCATATAATAGACTCTTGTATCTTCAGGTAAAGCAAATGAAGTATTTTCTTCATGAATAATCATATTCCCAGTTGAATCATCTAAAGCAAAAATATAATATCTAAAAGCATAACCAGTATCATAAACTCTAAAAGTCATTTGTAAAGCAAAATCATAATCATAAAAAGTAATTTTTGTTTCATTAGCTTCCACTTCAACTTGTGATTTCTTTCCTGTTTTGTTTTCATAAGAAGTAATAATTTTTGTTTCTTCAAGATCATAGAATTTTAAATCAGAAGTAAAATTTGCTATATCAACATCTAAAGTTAAATTAGATTTATTAACAACAATATTTTCACCTTTATTAACTTGATAATAAACATTTCCTTCTTCAAGAAAAACATTTAATTTTAAATCGCTTTTAGGAGAAGAAATTAACCATTCTCCATTTTTATCGCCTCTAGAAACACTTTCATTTTGACTAGATGTAGGAGTATTACAACTAGTAAGTAAAGGTAAAGAAGTTAAAAGAATAGTAGATAAAATGTAAATTTTCTTCATACTATAAATATCCTTTAACGTTATCAACTACTGAATTAACAATAGCAATATAATCTTCATCAGTATATTCAACTGTTTGAATAGCAGGCATTACAATACCTTCATTTACTTTATTTAAAATTTGATATTCATATTTATGTCCAACATAAGTATAAAGATTTTCTGGACTAGCTAAATTTTTTAAATAATATTTAATTAATGGATTAGTAGAATTATTCCATTCATTTGAAGAAGTAATTTCTTTGCTAGCAGGATAAAGTGGTGCATCACTTACATTTGCAAGCATCAATGCATTTTTACTTACATAATCAGCAAACACTCCTGCAGCGGAAATTTTATATAAATCATTAGGTCCATATGTAGGAATACCTAAACCATAGTTTTGTACAAATACTTTATTTTTATCTTTACTATCTTTTAAATTAAATAATGATGACATTGGAACCACTCCAATAGGTGATTTTTCACCAAAAGCATTTTCACCTTTACCTAATACTTTTTCCATATATCCATTATTACCAGGTGTGGAATATAATCCCATAAACGCATTGCCTTTTGCAATTTGTCCTAACATAGAACATCCATCTTTTCTATTACCATCAATTTTACCAGGAGCTTTTTCACCAACAAACATCTTTTTAATAGCTTTTATTAAAGATAAAGCATCCTCTTTTTTATTTTCCCAAGGTGTGAATAAATTACCTTTTTCATCAATATCGTAAAAACCTAAACCATTTTGAGCATACATACTATGAACAATAATTTCTTTCATATCCCATTCTTCTGACATAGAAATTGCTTCTACCCATTGATTATTGGATAATTTTTCACTAGTATTCATTAAACTAACTAAATCATAAAGTTCATTATATGATGAAGGCATGTTTTCATAACCATATTTTGCTAGTAATGCTTTATTATAATAAACAGTAGGAACTAAACTAGCTACTGGCATAATATGAAGTTTTCCATTACGATAACTATCTAATATTTGATCTTGATAATAATTATTTTTATCAAAAGAAATACCAGCAAGAGCTAAAGCATCATTAATATCATAATAATTATCACTAGCATTTAAGGTTGTAACTTGATTCCATCTTAAAGAAACTTCTCTATCTGATAAAGTCTTATCTTCTCCTTCTAAACCAGTTTGATCAAAAATATTGACATTGATTTTACCTTTATATTCATCGTTAAATTTTTTAACAATTGTTTTCATATGATTTTGAGTATAACTATTTCCTTCAATAGTTAAATTAAAACTAACATTATCATAAATAATATTTCCATTACTATCTCTATTTAATTCAGGAGCAGTATATCCAGCATATAAAGTAATATCACTAGTAATTACAGTTGAATTAACTCTAAAAATGCTAGTACAAGCTTTATCAGTAAACCAACCATTAAATGTATATCCAAGTCTAGCGGTTGAAGGAATTTTATTTTCAGGAATAATTTTATTTTCTTCACAAGGTAAAACATAATTACTTGGAGCCCCTTCATAATTAAAATCAAATGTGACATTATGATATACAGTTGGTTTAATTTCTTCCCACTTAGCAAAAACAGTAATATCAGCATTAATTGGAGTTAAAAAATCAAATGTATCCCCATCTTTACATTCGCTAGTATTATACCAACCTAACAAATTATAATTTGTTCTTCTTGCCTTCCAACTTGATACTTTATTACCTGCTTTAATCTTTTCAACACGATTAGTTCCACCTGAATAATTAACATTAAATGTAAAATCATATTCATCCTTAATAGCATTAGAACTTTCTCCACATGAAGCAAAATTTAAAATTCCACATGCAGTTAAAACTGCAAAAAATAAACGTTCTTTTTTCATATAATCCTCCTATTTCATTAAATAATTATAAGTTTCTTTAATATATTTTAATTTCATCGCTCTTACTTCAAGAGGACAATTTCTTTCCCCAGGAATTTCATAATTGAATAACCCTTGGTAATTTATTTTCTTTAAGCAATCGATAACTTCTTTAAAATTTACATTACCTCTTCCAAATGGCATTAAATGTTGATCATATTGTCCTTCGTTATCCGCGATATGTAAAGCCTTTAATTTATCATTTGCTTTTAAAATGAAATCTTTTTGAGAAGTATTAACATCACTTAAATTTAAATGACCAGTATCTAAACAAATTCCAAAATTAGGTGAAGATAAACTATTAACAATATATAATAACTCATCCGCTGAAGAAAAAAGTGGAAATAAGTTTTCTAGACAAATAACTATATCTCTACCTTTTAAAAAAGGAACTAACTTCTTTAAAACTTCAATATTTTTATCATCAATCTCTTTTCGATGAGAAGGATCATCATCAAATGAATCACAATGCAAAACCATGTTTTTAATACCAATTGCTTCAAATAAATTAATCCATCTTTTTAATGTTTCAATTGTTTCATCACCAGAACATAATCTAATACCTAACCACAAATGACCTTGTATGAAATGAACATGATGTTTTTCAGCATATTCTTTAAATCTTTTTCCAGTCAATACTTCATCATCATTTTCATTTAGTAAAGTTAAACCATGTTCATCTGATAATTCTGAATATTCATATCCGTTTTTTTCTAGTTCCAGTACCATTTCATAAGGATTAAGATCAATATAATAACTTGACCACATAGATAATTTGGCTTCCATTAGTTTCCTCCCATGCTAAAAACATTCGCTATGTTACCGCTTTCATTATAAATTAAAAAAATAACATTATTCCATCATTAAAAATAATGGATTTTTACTAAAATAACATAGATTTTTATATATTTTATTTATTTTTACTATTGACAAAATAATTATATACTTTGTATATAAAATAAAAAATAATAATAATTTTTTTTATATTATTTTACATAAAAAAAATTATAACTTAATTTTTTATACATTTTTTACATTATTTTTAAAGTCAAATTACAATTTAAACAGTATTTTTTCCTTTATTACAAATTAAAATTTTATTTTTAATCATTAAAATTAATTTTTTACATTAAAAAAGCATAACCAAAAGATTACACTTTAAACAAAAATTAGATAAGTTTTTCCTATTTGTCTTGCCCCTTTAAGCATTAAGCAATTATTTTTATGATTATTTTTCCAATCAACAAGTTTTTGATAAGCCTTTCTTTTAAGCATAAAATTTCTCCATAATTAATTGTTTTATTTATAAATAGTTGTCAACAAAAGGGAATAAAATCGAATACTAATTATTCATAAAAAGGAATAAAATCGGATATTGATTTGTTACAAAAAGGAATAAAATCCGATATTCGTTTCTTTGAAAAAGGAATAAAATCGGCATATTATAATTATTTAGCATAATGAGAGTGGGAGAGTTATCATAAGTATCTGTTTTAGATAATTTGATGAATTAAAAAGTTTTTGAAATTAAAAGCTTTGCACAAAAAAACCATAATCGGGAGAGATTATGGTCTTTTATTTTACAAGATAAATTTTAAATTATTTACGTGGGTTCTTAATTGCAGCTTGAGCAGCAGCTAATCTTGCAACTGGAACTCTAAATGGTGAACATGAAACATAATCAAGTCCTGCCTTATGGTAGAATTCAATTGAGTTAGGTTCTCCACCAGTTTCACCACATACACCAATATGTAAGTGTGCATTAGTGCTACGGCCACCTTTAACAGCCATTTGTACTAATTTACCAACACCATGTTGATCGAGTGTTTTGAATGGATCTTCTTCAAAGATCTTGTGTTCGTAATAATCTGGTAAGAATTTAGCAGCATCATCACGAGAGAATCCAAATGTCATTTGAGTTAAATCGTTAGTACCAAATGAGAAGAATTCAGCTTCTTCAGCGATTTCATCAGCTAATAAAGCAGCTCTTGGAATTTCAATCATTGTACCAACGTGGTATGTCATCTTTTGACCAGATTCAGCAATTAATTTATCAGCTGTTTCTGCAATGATTTTCTTAACGAATTTAAGTTCTTTAACTTCTAATACTAATGGTACCATGATTTCTGGTTCAATCTTGACACCAGTTCTCTTTTGAACGTTAAGAGCAGCTTTAATAATTGCGTTTGTTTGCATTTCACAGATTTCTGGATAAGAAACTGCAAGTCTACATCCACGATGACCCATCATTGGGTTAAATTCGTGTAAGTATTCAATTCTTGCTTTAACTTGTTCAACAGTTCTGTTTGTTGCTTTTGCAAGTTCAGCAATCTTATCTTCTTCTGTAGGTAAGAATTCATGTAGAGGTGGATCTAATAATCTAACGTTAACATTCATTTCACCCATTGTTTCATATAATGATTCAAAGTCAGATTGTTGCATTGGTTCGAGTTCAGCTAATGCTGCTCTTCTTTCTTCAACTGTATCTGCTAAAATCATTTTTCTCATTGAGAAAATTCTATCTTTATCAAAGAACATATGTTCTGTACGGCAAAGACCAATACCTTCTGCACCAAATTCTTTAGCTTGTTTTGCATCTCTAGGAGTATCAGCATTTGTTCTAACTTTTAATACACGAGCTTCATCAACCCATTGCATTAATCTTCCGAAATATCCAGCGGATAAATCAGGCATAACTTTCTTAATATCTCCAAGATATACTTTACCAGTAGAACCATCAAGAGAAATAACATCTTTATCAGTATAAACTTTACCATTGATTGTAACTGTTCTTGCTTCTTCATCAATTAAAGCTTCTTTACAGCCACATACACAGCATTTACCCATACCACGAGCAACAACAGCAGCATGTGAAGTCATACCACCTCTCATAGTTAAGATACCTTCTGCAGCAACCATACCAACGATATCTTCAGGTGAAGTTTCCGCACGAGCTAAGATAACTTTTTCACCTTCAGCATGTCTACGTTCAGCTTCTTCAGCAGTGAAAGCAATTTTACCTGTTCCAGCACCTGGACCAGCAGCTAAACCTTCAGCAACAACTGTAGCTTTTGCTAAATCATCTTTATCGAATGCAGGTAATAATAATTTATCGAATGAAACTGGATCAATTCTTAATACAGCTTCTTCTTTAGTAATTAAACCTTCATCAACTAAATCACAAGCAATCTTCAATGCAGCAGCTGGAGTTCTCTTACCATTACGTGTTTGTAAGAAATATAATTTACCATCTTCAACAGTAAATTCCATATCTTGCATATCTCTATAATGATTTTCCATTAATTTAATTGTTTCAACGAATTGTTTATAAACGTCTGGCATACGAGCATTGAGTTCATCAATGTGTAATGGAGTACGAATACCTGCAACAACGTCTTCACCTTGAGCATTTGGTAAATATTCAGCAGAAATCTTATTTTCACCAGTAGCAGGGTCACGAGAGAAAGCAACACCAGTACCAGAAGTTTCACCTTTGTTACCAAAAGCCATTGATTGAACGTTAACAGCAGTTCCCCATGAATAAGGAATTGAATTCATCATTCTGTAAACATTAGCACGTGGGTTATCCCATGATCTAAAGACAGCTGTAACAGCTTCAATTAATTGAACATATGGATCTGATGGGAAATCTTCACCAAATGTTTGTTTATAATATTCTTTATATTTTCCAACTAAAGTTTTTAATTCTTCAGCAGTAACTTCTGTATCAAGTTTATAACCTCTTGATTCTTTTAAATCTTCTAACATTTTATCCATTGCTGTTCTTGGATGACCTTTAGCAATGTTTGTAAACATTAAAATGAAACGACGATATGAATCATAAGCAAATCTTTCATTGTTTGTTTCTTTAGCTAAAACTTCAACAGTTTTATCATTTAAACCTAAGTTTAAAATTGTATCCATCATACCTGGCATACTAACTCTAGCACCAGAACGGACAGATACTAATAATGGATTATGATCTCCACCAAAAGTTTTTCCTGTAACTTTTTCTACACCTTTTATCGCTTTATCAATTTCTTTAACTAAGAATTCAGGTAATTTCTTTCCTTGTTCATAATAAAGTGTACAAGCTTCGGTTGTAATAGTGAAACCTTGAGGAATAGGTACACCAATGTGAGTCATTTCAGCTAACCCAGCACCTTTTCCACCTAAAAGTTCCTTTCCTAATCCGTAAGCTTCAGTAAAAGGATAAACATACTTTTTATTTGACATTTTTGACCTCCTATGTCTTACGTAAACTATTTTAACAAATCTATTAATAAATTAATAGAAAAATTTAATGTAATATATGAAAATATAATATTTTTAAAACAATGATTCTTGAAATAATCACATTAAAAATTCAAATTTTCTTAATGATTTTACCTTTCTACTTTCTAATTCTTCTACAAGATCAACAGAATAAATCATTTAATTTTTACTACTTACTAAAATAAATTATTACCGATAAGATAATAATTATCAATATCACTAAAGTGTTGTAATTTTGATATCTTTATATGTATTGTTGAATCTTGATTTTAGAACCATCTTTTTTTTGAAACCAATAATTAATAATATCATAATTATTAGGAAAACCAGTTTGATATAAAAATTTCGTTGGCGTTCCATCATCATCGATAGGCCATTCACTCGTTTGAAGCCATCTAGGAGGATATTTTTCATATTTATATATATTTGAAAAATAATCACGATAATATTTTTTAGAGTGACGTTTTCCATTATCTAAACTTTCTAGTAAATAATAATTTGATTCATTATATGGAACAAAACTTGGTATATAATCATTCCATTTTTCATATAAATAATATTCTTTTCGGTTATTTACATAATCTATTTTTTTCTTGTCTAAATAATAGCAAATTGACCATTGCAATAAATATTTTGTATGAAAATTAGGGTTTTCTTTTTTCTTTGGATCAAGTGAAAAATAATATTCATCTACACAACCAATATTTTTTCTATGTGCTGTTTTTGTTAAATACTTCATTAAATATTTACAGGATATATAATCTTTCCAAAAAGATTCAAAATCTATAATTCCTTCTATATATTGCTTATATTTTTTAATTGCTTCTTTTTCTTTTTTTAATAAAATCATATAAAATTAAAACCTCGAAATAATTTCTTTCCACCAATTGATTAATTCTCTATATTGATAAAAACCTCCTTGTCCTCTACCATAACCTAATTCATGATGAATAATCTTATGTTCTTCAGCTGTAACAGGATAATAATATCGTATGTTTGCTCCATGTCGTCCATACGGATGATGTAATACCATTGAAGAATCAACGTTCTTATTGTTTTTAAAAAAATGTCTCCTCTCTGTAGTCCATGAATGGCCTAATCCTCTTAATTGATCATCATAAGCAATTGCTCCACCAATACCTCCAAATATGCCACCAGAAAGAGTTGCAAAAAAAACATCGTCTCCCATTGCTAAAAAATCATTAAATGCATCTTGAAATGATGATCCTCTTATTTTAGCAGTTCCAATATTTAAAGCATTATATGCAAGAGCACCAGCATATATTGTTGCCGCTCCAACAAATGCAAAACTCGAAATAGTTATAGCTGATGAACCATATGCAATACCACACATTGCAGAATAAATTGCTACTCCTCCAGGAGCAAAGCCGCCAGCAGTAATTATTGTTGCCACAAAACATGCTGCAACTATTACTCCACCAAGTACCCACCAACCCCATTCTGGCATTTTTCCACTTGGATCACATTTGTTAACAGGATCATTACCACAATAGGAATATAAATTAATTCCACTGACAACTTCGTTAGATAGATAATCCACACTATCAGGCGAAATAAATCTTCCAATTTCTGGATTATAATATCTACTTTCTAAATAATATAGATTAGTTTCATCATCATAATAATAACATTTAAACCTAAAAGGGTTTTC
>OJMH01000460.1_pt1 | contig 53415 bp, 47 predicted proteins | sample 1597111 | NCBI WGS metagenome assembly OJMH01 (sample SAMEA2452115, study PRJEB22498) | human gut metagenome | reverse complement strand
ATGCCGGATAATCGTTGCCGTTATCGTCTTTAAATCTCAATTTTTGACTGAATATTGCTGAAAGCAATCCTCTTTTATACTTCTTGAGGAGTTCAACAAGTTCTTTTTGTTTTTCAATTTTCTTGTCAATTAATGTTAAAAATGAGGCGATTTTTTCTTGTTCATCTTTATTGGGTATTTTAATATTATATTCTTCAAATTTTTCTCTTGAAATATAAGGAATAGTTGTACCACCAGCGATAATTCTCAATTTTTTAGTCTGTGTATGCATTAAATTTAATAAAAAATGATTGGATATTTTATCGGAACAAACTAATCCAATAAATGTTTGATTAGTGATAATTGGACGTGTATTAATAGCATAAGTTCCAAGACTTGCACTACAAGAACATATTACACTACCAGTCGGTATGATTTTTAAATTCATCACATCAATAGTTTCTTGCGATACATATTGATTGCTTTTTGTACCATGAAAATAATTCCCTTCTATATCTTCTATTCGACACCAAGGTATATTACCGTTAAATTCTTTGGGTTTATCTCGCATTGGGACAATAAAATCGCTGCAAATATTTTTTAATTTTACCCCTTTCCACTCATCATTATAGCCTTTAAATCGGAGTTTGGGGACATTGCCTGGGTTGATGCATGCATTTTTATTACATTTACCCCTGTCTTCAAGATGATAACTTGAGGATACATTTTGTGAAAAATTTTTTGTTTCAGAATTAGTCACAAACTCCTCCTTGATTTAGAACACTTATAACAATTTGCTTCATTGTTTCCATTTCTTTTGGATTACTTTCGGCAATTAGTATAGTTAATGCAAATAAAGTTCCGTTATCTATGATAGGCAAATTATTTTTATACAAAATTCCATTTTTTTCTAAAAAGTACAAGAAGCAACTTGCCGCAATACGTTTATTCCCATCAGAGAAAGAGTGATTTTTAGTTATCAAATATAATAGCATTGCAGCTTTTTCTTCTAATGTCGGATAACAATCATTTCCGCCAAAAGTTTGATAAATTTGATTTACAGAACTTTCAAAACTATCATCTTTCGGATTTGCAAAAACATCAGACGCAAATTCCGATTTCATTTCGTTTATTACTGATAAAAATTCTTTAACAGGAATTATAACAGCTTCTTTTTGCGTAGAGCCTTTTACATCTAATGTTTTATGATCAAAGTTGTCAAGCAAATCGAGCCCTTTTGCAAAATTATCCAAGATTTTTGCGACCTGCTGTGCATCATCAATTGATTCTATTTGATTTGTTAAACTTCTTGTTAGTAAACTTACTGTAGTTTGCAGAGTCTGTATTTTTTCCTGTTTATCACTTAATAATTTTTCATTAATTGCATAACCTTTTATTAAGTACTCTTTTAACACATTAGTAGCCCAAATTCTAAACTGAGTTGCACGTGATGAATTTACTCTATACCCAACAGAAATTATTGCATCAAGGTTATAAAATTGTGTCGTTGACTTTTGTGTTTTTCCCTTGATAGCACCGTGTTTTGTGGTTGTTTCCAAAATGGAAATAACCACTTCTTCTTTTAACTCACCTTCATTAAAAATATTTTTTAAATGTTTACTTATTGCAGGAGTTTTTACCCCAAACAATTCAGCCATATCTTTTTGAGTAAGCCAAATCGTATTATTTTCAAGTTTAGTATCAAGTGATATTTTACCATCATCGCTTGTATATATTATTATTTCACCTTTTGATTTATCTTTATCCATAATTCTATCGTATTAAGTTGTTGCATATTTTGCAATATCTTAAGTTTATTCCTTTCTAATTTTCTCCAAACGGGAAATCTAATCCCAATTCATCAAAAAACGGCTTCAACTCCTTATCAATATCTTTTATCTCCGCCTGAACTTTACGAATATCACTTGCAACTTCTTGTAAATCTACTTCCGGTTCAGGTTCAAAAGTATCAACATATCTTGGAATATTTAAATTATAGTCATTTTCTTCAATTTCTTCCATTGTCGCTATATGACAGAATTTTTCGATATCTTTTCTTTCCGTATAGGCATTAACTATTCTGTCAATATCTTCTTGAGAAATAGAGTTTTGCGCTTTACCTTGTGTGTAATATTTAGATGCATCTATAAAGCAAATATTATTACTGTTGCCGTTACGTTCTCTTTTTAACACTAAACAACAGACAGGGATCGACGTTCCTTGGAAACAATTTGCAGGTAAACCAATAACAGCATCTAAATAGTTTAAATCTTTAACTATATACTTTCTTATAGTTTCTTCAGCATTACCTCTGAATAATACTCCATGTGGTAATAAAACTGCAATTCTGCCATCAGAATCCATGTGATAAATCATGTGCTGAACAAACGCAAAATCCGCAGTAGATTTCGGTGCAAGTTTACCATAAGCTGAAAATCTTTCATCATCTAAAAATTTTGAATTTGCACTCCAATTGGTAGAATATGGTGGATTTGCTACTTGTACAGTATATTTTCTATCCTCATATCTTTCATCTTCAAGGGTATCACAATTTGTTATTTCAAAATTGTTATACGGAATTCCATGAAGTAACATATTCATTCTTGCAAGGTTATATGTTGTACTTGTTAATTCCTGACCATAATATTGACCCACTTTTATATATTTACCTACTTGCAACAATAAACCGCCTGAACCGCAGGCGCAGTCAGAAACTGTTCTTGCTTCACTTAAACCGACAGTTGCAAGTTTGGCGACAAGTTTTGACATATTAACAGGAGTATAAAATTCTCCACCTTTCTTGCCGGCAGTTTGTGCAAACATACCGATTAAATATTCATATGCATCACCCAATACATCAAGTTCCATATTTTCTAAATGGAAATCTATTGTGTTAATTGTATTTAGGATTTTTGCAATTAATTTTGAACGATGAGAAACTTCTTTTCCAAGTTTGGAAGATCTTAAATCCATATCTTCCCATAATCCTTCAAAATCTTCTTGGGAATCGTGTCCTTGTGTACTTTCAGATATTGAGTTTATTATCTTTTCCATATACTCAACATCAAATTCACCTGTTTCAATTAATTTTATTACGTGAGAAAAAAGATATTTTGGTTCTATAACATAACCCAAATAATCGATAGATTCTTCTTTTAATCCTTCTCTATATTCTTTATCTTCCCATGCTTCTGCATAAGATATGCCATCATCCTTTAAAAGCTCTTTCATATAATTTTCGGTACGTTCAGATAAATAACGATAGAATATTAAACCAAGAATATAATTTTTAAATTCATAAGCTTCCATATTCCCTCGCAAATTATTTGCCATTTCCCATAATTTGCTATGTAGTTCAGCTTTTTGCTCTTTTTGTACCGCAATATCTACCATTTTCTACTCCTATTGGTATTTAAATACATTTTCCTTAATAAATTGAATTATTTTTGCAACAAGTTCATGCTTTTCTTTAAATTTTATAGGTCTATCAATACCTGTTATTATATCTTTTTTATTTATTGTATTTGAAAATTCATAGTCTGAAATTGTCTGTTTCAAAAACTCTGCATTAATTTCTTGTTTATTTGCAAAATCTTCAATTTCTTTATTTCTTTGTTCTGATTCAAAATTAGCAAATGCTTCATCAATTGAATCATTTTGTTTTATTGTAGGCATTACTCTATCGATAAATGCTCTAATTAAATCAACTTTTCTTCTTAATTCAGGGTTATCGGTTCTGTCTAACTCTTGCTTAATATGTTCCAAATCTTTTGCTTGCTGTTTTTTGTTGGCGGTATCGACATTTCTTAATAAATTCATGATATATGTAACATTTATTTTATCTGTTTGAATAACTTCAATAGCAAAATCAATGTCATCAAGAATTGAAACTTTTTCTGCATTACGTTCCTTTTTAACAAAATCATATAATGTTAAATATCTGCTCTTATAATCCTCATAACCCTGGCAAGTTAAAGCATCTTCAACATCCGTCCATGAAAATTCCGAAAATGTAGTAAGAATAGATTTTATTTTTGACAATTCTCTGAATGCAATAACAAATTCTCTTTGCGCATCTTCACTCATTAAATCATCTACACTTTGGACTGTTGGCGCAATAGACAGTAACTTGAATGCAAACTCCTTAAATTTGTCTCTAAAATATCCATAACCCGGAATTATCCATATAGGCGGATTGTTTTCTGTATCTGCTTCCAATTCATTACTGAATAATCTTAAGGCTTTGTCTGTATTAGATTTAAGATTCCTGTAACAAATAATATTACCAAAAGGTTTTGAAGCCATTTCAACCCTGTTTGTTCTAGAAAATGCTTGTACTAAGTTGTGCCATTCAAGATTTTTATCAACATACAAAGTATTAAGTGGTCTTGAATCAAAACCTGTTAAATACATATTTACTACAAGTAAAATATCAATTTTCGGCGATTTTTTGATTTTTAATCTGTTAGCAATATCTTTGTTGTATGCAGCAAAGGTTTCCAATGAAAAATTAGTATCAAATTCTTTATTATAATCTTCGATTATTCTTGCTAAAATATCTTTGCTATGTTCATCTTTACCTTCTAAATCTTCATTTTCACCATATGAAAAAACTGCAGCAATTTTTAAATCAGAATTTAAATTTTTGATTTTATCGTAATATTTAGCAAGTGCAGGGATTGAAGATGTGGCGAAAATAGCTGTATATTTACCGTTTACAGTTTTGCACTTATGGTTATTTATTATATGATTTGCAACCAAGTCAATTCTCTCATCTGCCATATAAACTTCGTCAGTGTCAATACCTTCAACCATGGTTTTATCATTTTCATCATATTGACCTTTAAATGTTTGTATATATTCAATTGAAAATCCTAAAACATTATGATCGTATATTGCATTCTTGATTAAATATGTATGTAAACATTTTTCAAATAAATCAGATGTTCTGAGTCCATTTTGCGATTTATTCTCATTAAAACGAGGTGTACCTGTGAAACCGAAATATTGCGCATGTTTAAAATGATGTTTTATAGTAGTATGCATTTCTCCAAATTGGGACCTATGGCATTCATCTATTATAAATATAACTTTTTCATCTTTATAATTATCCAATATTTTTGAATATCTCGGATTTTTTATAGCATTTGCCATTTTTTGAATGGTTGTAACTATTAATTTTCTATCAATATCTTTTATCTGTTTTACTAATGTTTCAGTTTTATCAGTTTCATCAACACAATCTTTTTCAAATTTATTAAATTCTTCTTTTGTCTGCGTATCAAGGTCTTTCCTGTCGATCAAGAAAAATACTTTTTTAATGCTTTGTTCTTTTGATAGTAAATTTGCACATTTCCAACTTGTTAATGTTTTACCTGACCCTGTTGTATGCCAAATATATCCGTTTTTGCCGGTATCTAATGCATGTCTGATTAACGCTTCTGTGGCATATATTTGATAAGGGCGCATAACAATAAGATTTTTATCTGTTTCATTAATTACCATATAACGGGTAATATTCTTCAATAAACGGGTTTTGTTAAAAAAAGAAGATGAAAAATCTTCCAGTTTATTTATTCTCTCATTTGTTTCAGTTGTCCAATAAAATGTTAGAGATTTTAATAATCTTTGGGCATCAGTATTTGCAAAATATCTTGTTTCTACACTATTTGAAACAACATAAATTTGTATGTAATGAAATAATCCACGATATGAATGGATACGGTATCTATCAATCTGATTAATAGCTTCATTGATATCAATACCGCTACGCTTTAGTTCTATTTGAACTAATGGTAAACCATTAATTAAAATGGTAACATCATATCTGTTTTTATACTTACCTTGAACAGTAATTTGATTTGAAACTTGATAAATATTGTCTTCGGCATTTTCTGATAATAATTTTAAATATATTTTTGTACCGTCTTCTCTGTCAAAATCTATTTTTTCTCTTAATTTTATTGCAGATTGCAGAACACTTTTGCCATTAAGAATATTTAATACTCTCTCAAATTCTTTATCAGTTAAAGGTTTCTCATCTAATGCTTTTTTATTAAATTTATTAAGTTGTTCTCGGAAATTATTTTCAAGTTCTGAATAATCATTAATTAAAACTCTCTCATAACCTTGTGTTTTAAGTTTTTCAATTAATTTATTTTCTAATTCTGCTTCACTTTGATAGCCCATCCAAAACCCTCAACTACATAAAGTTCCTATGCCAATACTACCATGAACATGGTAATATGTCTTTTATGTTTATATTACTTTATTAATATATCAAATATGGTTATAGGGTTTCCGTTTACATTATGTTATTTTTTATCTTGAAACATTGCTTTATGGATAGAGAATATTCTGTATTTCTTTTAAAAACAAACCTTACTTCATAATAACTATTTTGGCTTGCCATTTTCCAAGCTCTGCTACTATTATCTATGACAAATAAAATTTTAATTCCATATTTCTATGTAACATACTTGAGATTCATATTTATAACTATTCGACAAGTGTTCTAAATTCTGGAAAAAGTGCTTAACAGAATCTCCTATCTTTGGATTTTTAGCCTTTTATCTGGTTTTAAATTCCTATTCTCTTATCGCGTTATAAACAGTGTCATGCCAGATTTTTAGAATATTTTCTAGTTTTATGACCAAAAGGTTCCGGTCTATTGTAATTTCAAATATTATTTTAAAGTATTCATATAATTAGCTTTGTTATAAATGGTATCTCTTCAATATTAACATACGACGCATTTTGTCGTAGGTATGGTATATTATAGAAATATAAGGAGATACCTATGTCCAGATTAAATAAAGCAAATGAAATTATCGAGCTTGCAATATTAATGCAAAACAGCTACATTGGTTTAACTTTAGATGATATTGCCAAAGAATTTGAGTGTTCAAGGCGTTCGGCGGAGCGTATGAAAGCCGTATTAGCAGAAAAATTCGGCAGTAAAATTGAAGAAGTATCAAGTTTAAATGAGAAGAAAAAACGTTGGAGATTTAAAAAAGGTACAATGAATTGGCTAATTAATTTTACGTCTGCTGATTTTGCTAATTTGGAACAATGCAAAAAATCGTTTAAATCCTCTGCCAAACAAAAAGAGATAGATGAACTTATTGAAAAAATCAAGGCACTCAATCCTGAAAACATCTCAGATGTTGATATTGATGAAATATTATCAAATCAAGCGTATGTAATAAGACAAGGCTTTAGAGAAAATATAAAACTTGAAACATTGAAACTGATAAATGATTCTATTTTGTGTCAAAAGCAAATAAGGATAACCTATTATAATCAAGAATACACGCTCAATCCTTGCGGAATTTTGTATTCTGATAGAGCATATTTAATTGCATATAATATTAAGGCAAATGCAATTTGGACTTTTAGGATTTCTAAAATAAAAGAAATAACTCTTACCGATAATTATTTTGAAAAAGAAGATGATTTTGATTTAAAAGAGTATTGTGCAAGGTCATTTGGGGTTTTTCAAGGTGAAATATTTGATGTTCTATTGCAATTTAATAAAGACGCAGCGCAAGATGCGAAAGAATACTTTTTTCACCCGACACAAATTGGTAAATTAGAACAAGACGGAAGCTATACATTATCACTAAAAGCAAGTGGGGAATATGAAATTATAACCGAACTTTTGAAATGGAGAGATAGCGTAAAAATTCTTGCTCCTGAAAGCCTAAAAGAAGCCTACAAAAATGAAATAAGAAAAATGTATGAAAATATAAAGGATTAAATTATGGATAGAATGCACTCTCTTGAAAAGTTGACAGAAATGATTAAAAATTCCGACAGTATGACAGAAAAAGAAAAATCGGATTATATTGAAACTTATAAAAAGAATTATTATTTATGGCTTGATGAGCTTAAATACAAACTTGAAAATTATGAGCCGCTGTTTGCTGATTGGCGTATGGATTCTTCATCTTTTAATTATTCAGAACATAATTTGCAAGGTGAAATATGGAAGGATTTTCCACTGGATAAAAAATATTCAATCAGCAATCTTGGCAGAGTTAAATTTGAAGGTAAAATACAGGCTCAAGTTGATGAAACAGATACCAAAACTGGTAAACCAAAGATTGGATATTTAGTTTTAGAGGATAAAAATTTACGACAAGATTATGTTTATAGTTTTGTTGCTTTTACTTTTTTAGGTAAAATAGAGGGTGATAGATACCATGTTCACCACATAACAAATAACGGGTATGATAATAGTGTTGAAAATTTAATTTTACTAAATAGAGAAGAACATTCCTATGTGCATGGATTTGAAATAGGAGGGTAAATTATGTTATCACGAGAAGAAATAATGCAGCAAATGGAACAAAAAATTAAAGATTTAGAATCTCAAAAACATAACGCAAATATTGAAAAAGACCTTAGTGATTGCAATACACCAAAATATTGGGAAAATACAAGTAAAGATTTTTTGGATAATGAAGTATTTAAACAACTTCATAAAATTAGAAATAACAATACACATTATTATTACATAAGTAATTATGGCAGGGTTTTGGTTGCTTTTGATAAGGATGGAAAATTTAAAGATAGAATTAATAGCAAAGAAGAACTTCCTACCATTTGTGAGATTATTCCTGTAAAAAATGGCTATTTAACAAAAAAGCAATTTGAAGGCGTTGACTTAAATACTACAACAGATGTTTATAATTTTATGATAGAAGCTGAATGGTGGAAAGATGAAGATATTTTTAAAAAAGCAGGTTTAACAAAAGAAGATTTAGCAATGGCAGAAAAAATTGTTAAGTACAATATTGATAGCAAAAAATATTCAAATGACAGAATAGAGTTACATCATATTGATAATAACTCAAGCAATAACAGTCTTAAGAATTTGATTTGGGTTCCTCGTTCTATTCATCAAAACCTACCTTCAAAATAATAAGCATATTGTTTACATTAAAAAGAGAGTGTCTTGATAACTACCCCTCTCCATTGGGAGAGGGTAAACTTGTAAACCCATAGACATTGGATTAATGTCAAATTATTTTTATTCATGTTTAGTTAATTTAACAAAGAGTATAACTTTTTAAACCTCATTTTCTAATATATCTTAATTTCTTCTCCGTATCTATTTATACAAAAAGTCCTATTATCAAGCATAACTATTGCCCTTGCAAATTCAAAATCTGTCGCACTATCATAAATCATAGGAATAGCCACGTTTCCTGATGTATCAATATAACCGAATTTTTTATTTTGTTCAACAAGCGCCAAGCCGTCAAAAAATCGAATTGCATCATCATAAATCGGTTTTATCACGATATTACCCAAACAGTCGATTAATCCATATTTCCCTTCAACTTCAATATGAATAAAATCTCCTTCACAATCAACAAACGTGCCTAAGTCATCATATTTGAAAGGAACAATTAATTCTCCACGGGCATTAACTAATCCCCATTTACTACTATCTTTTTTACACAAGGCAAAATATCTTTTGTTACGACCGTTTGTGAAGAATTTTGATTCTTTGTAATCAAAAATGGAATGTGGAAAATAAGACTGTTCAAGCTTTTGGGTGTTAATTTTGACGGTATATTTATTATCTTCAAAGAAATCTATAGTTTCTTTATAACCCAAGAATTTTTCACTATCATCATTTTTTATTTGAGTTACGAATTTTTTAACAACTTTATCTTGAGGAATTTGGTTTTTATTAGGTTCAAAATGCCCTTCAATAATTTTTCCGTCAAAATCAAACAAGGCTTCTTTGTCATTGTGGTAGCAGAGAATATATTTTTCATCTTTGGTTATTCCTAATAGACCATAATTATCAAATGGTAAAACAAATTCCTTGTTTGAATTTATTACGGCAGTTTTATCAGAGGAAATCTCTCTTACCATCCAATAAGAAACACCATCTTTTTGAGTTAGTAAAGATATTGAGTTGTAATGAAAAACCGAAAAGATATTTGTATTCTCTTCAATAATTTTGTTAATGTTTTTAGTGTAAAACTTTTTGATAATATCATTTGTGATATATTCGTAATCATTTGGTAATTCTAATAAATTTGTAATCTCTTTTTGCATAAAATTTTCTCCTTATATAACAGTTACATTGTTTTTAACCTCATAACTTAATTATATAAGCCAACTACGACAAAAAGAGTCGGATGTGTTATTTGGTTCCGCCTCCTAGCAAAATATATTTTTCTGAACGTCTGTAATATATAACTTTTCTGCTTGTTTGCATAGTTTTATTTTTGACATAAATCTCCTTCAAAAATTATTCTGTTAATACTAAATTTATTTTTATTAGTTAATCTTCGTACTTGAAAATTACAACATTCTAAAATGATTCCCTGTATTTTATAATATTTTAGAAGTTGATTGAGTTGCGTAAGGGTATTCTTTAATCTTCTATGCCCTAAATTCCTTTTTTTACAATTTGTATAAAAAGCCTTTACATCTTCAATTGTGATTTCTTGAATAAATTTACTCCTAAAAAATGGTAAGATGTGTATTCTAAAAATTGATTCATAGGTTTCGTATGTTCTTTTGGTACACGCATTTTTAGCATAGTTTTCAAGAAAATATTTAACGGCTGTTTCAAAATTTAACGGAGAATTATTGAGTGGCTCCGTAGGAAATATCGCATAATCAATTATCCCAGTAGGTTTTGCATATTTATACAAACCCTGTTCAAAGACTAATTTACCCTCGTTCAAGAGGTGTTCAAGTTCCGTTTTACAATCACACTCTGCAATAATCTCGATTTCATCTAATGTAAATTCTTTTAAGTGCTTTGCTAATTTTTCAATATTCATACTATTTGCTCCACTATTTCTTTTGTAATTTCTGCTAAATTATTATCTTTGGCAAATGTTTCCATTTGGTTTATTAATTGAACAATTTGCCTGAATCTGTTAAATTTTGAATGTATGTATTCAATTGCATCAGGAGTAAATGTAATCTCTGAAAGTTGTCCGATTATTTGTGATAAATCATTAACTCCAAAGGTTTCAAATTTTAAAATTTCTGAGAATCTATCGTAAAGATGTTTGTATCTTTCGAGTTTTCTGTGTGCCAATCCCATTCCAATAAAAATTATCGGGCAGCCGGTTTCGTCGTGGATATCTCGCAAGGTTTCAATTGTCTTGTAATTATTTATCAGATAATCAATTTCATCAATAAAAATTATTTGCGGTTTTTGTTTTAACTTTTTAACTACTAAATTAAAATTATCCGAAGTCAGAAATCTTGGAATTTCGTCTAATTCTTTGACTAACTCTTCCAAAAGCCACCGACCTGTCATTAAATTCGTTGCTCTTAAGTATATTGCATCATATTTACAGGCAAGCCACAAAGCCGTTTGCGATTTTCCAAGTCCGGGCTCGCCATAAACAAGTCCCATTTTTGGAATATTTTTCGGTTTGTTTTGTAGATTTTCAACTAAACCTATAAAGTTTTTGACGTTAGTAGTTTTTACAAATGTTTTATTCATATAAAAGTCTATACTCCTTTGTTTGCTTGAATTTTTCTATCCACTCATCCTGCGGATTGTGAATTATTAAATACTCATATTTTTCTGAATTATTTTTGAACAGGGTTTGAATATTATTTACATGGCTTTTAAACGACGTTTGAACGGGAATTAAATTTTCATTATTTTCTTCCACTATTTTTGTTTCTAAAAATTTAACTTCTTCATTTGAAAAATATTGTTTGACGGAATTTATCGTCTTACGTCTTAATTTCTTTTGTTTTTGTATTTTTTGTTTGTAATCTTCAAAATCTTTAACTGTTCCAAAAATTTTTGCCATCGGGTGGGTTTCGGTTACACGTTCTGCTGTGCATAAATATTCGCCTTTGGGGGTAAATACTTTTATTTTTGTTAAATCAAATAAATTGTATTTTATTAAAACTTTACTCTTGAATCCGTACAGCCTTTCATCAAAATAATCACAATTCAAAAACCTGATACCATTTCGCTGAATTGTTTTTACTTCAGTTGCAAGCATCAAATCATCAAGAGTATTTATATCAATATTCTGTCGTTTTCTTTCCGCTAAAACTTCAGCTATTGTTTTATTCGAAGCGTTAGGGCAAGGTTGTGAATTTTTAAAATTCAGCCACATATCAATCATTTTTATTGTTTCTTCAATTGTCGGGATAAATTCATTATGTAATGATTTATGGAACTTTTCATTCCTCATCATGTAGGCAGGTTTATTATTTATTGATGAACCGATATAACTAGGCAAAAGTTTTTCAAAACCTTCCTGAAATTCTTTGAAAAATCTTTCAATAACTTTGGCTCTGGCATTATATGGTCGAGCAAAAACAGTTTCTATTCCGAGTTTTGAATATAATCCATTAAATCCTAACTCACTAAATCCTCTATCATCAGTAAAATACTTCGCCCGAAAAGCTCTGCCATTATCCTGATAAACAACTTTTGGTATCATATCAAGATTAATTATTGCATTACGGAGTGCGGAGGCTATGCATTGAGTATTTTCTTCAAGCATAATTTCATAACCAACCAAAGCGGTTGACTTCCAATCCAAAAATCCGACAAGTGTTGCTCTTGTGGGTTTACCAGTAAAAGGATTAATTACTTGAAACGCTAATTTATGCCCGTCTGCGACAAGAATATCTCCAACTTCAAGCAGACTTATATCACGTTTTATGTATGGCTCAACTTTGTCTGATAACGCTTTTTCTCCATCTCTTGCTAAAATCCACTTGTCATAATTATTATCCTTAAACCATTTTGCATAACGCCTGAATGTAATATCAGCAGGAATAAAATTTTGTCCATTCTCTTTTAATTTATATTTGGTTAGAGTAATTGCTTTTCCGATAGAAATTCTATTTGGGTGCAAAAGCAATCCCATAAATATTTTTATTTCTTCATCAGTTAATACGGTTCTATAATCATCAACACTGCTGTATTTATATTGTGGCAATAGTTTCGTATAATCTTCCGTACCATTTAACATTGCATACCAGCGGTGCAAACTGCCGCGGGAGATTTTACACAAAATCTCAAATAAGTGAGAATTTAAAGTGTTATGTAATTTTACAAAATCATAATCTGCTTGAAGTTTATTTTTTGATTTCTTCCTGAACTCAAGCCATTTGTGGATTAAATCAAGACGAGCGAGTGCTATTTGTTTACATTTTTCGGGTGTAAAAGTTATCAGATTTTGTTCAAGTAAATTTTCCATATCACATTCTTTCTATATACCAGTTACTCATACCAAAATGATTGAAGTTCCATTGAAGGCTAAAGTAATGGCTTCGCCATTTTAACGCATTCACTCGGAAAAGCATAAATAAATTTAGCTTTTCACTCGTTCGTTTGTTATAGAAATTAAATTCCATAGAATTATCATCTTTAAATTTGTAGGAATATTTATTTAATTGCGTTTTACGATAACTTTCAAAGGCATCCTGAATTTCTTTTGCAAAATTTTTTCTGAATTCCGGATATGTAATATTTAATGATTCATTAGTCAATTTATTTTTCAAAATCATCTAACACCTCAATATTATCTAATTCAATGTTATAGCGTTTTCCTTGCTTATTGACACAAGTTGCGTAATAAACATCTCTATCAGCAAATTTGTTTTTCCAAATACAAATTAATAAACCGATTTCTTTAGTTTTTATGTTTAAAATTTTTGTTCCATAAAGTTGATAGTCTTTTTCTGTCATTGCATGCTCCTTTCGCTTGCATTGACATTAATCGCTCGTATTTAAAGAAACATCAAGTCCTGAATCTCAATCTCAGAGACATTTCGACACATTAATATGTGCCATTCCAACCCAAAATATCTTTCTGTATTTGATGTATAAAATCAGGAGTAAATTTTTCTATATATTTTTTATCATTAGTAATGTCAATTGGCGCAGAGGCTTGTTTTTTTTCACGTTTAGTTATAATTTTGATAATTTCCTCTAAAGCACAAACTGAATGTTTGCTTAAAATCCTGTTGTTATCTAAATCCTCATTGATTTTCTTGAGCAATTTTGCACCAAGAGAATAGATTTCGCCTGTAAACTGTTTTGAAAAATCTTTTATTCGGTTAGAATTTTTCCATTTATATTTCTTTTTCCAATTAAAAACAGTTCTGCGTGAGATATTTAATTTTTCTGCAATCATATCAGGAGTAAAATTTTCAATGCAATACAAATTTTCTGCTTTTGGGAGTAAATGTAATTTATTCATAAAATTCCTTTTCAAAAAAATAAAGACCTAGTGCAATGACATTAATTACTCGTGTTTCGATAAAAGTCAAGTGTAATCTCTATTCCACCTGTCAAATCTATGGGGCTGGCAAGTCTGACATAAGCTCTTAACACCGGTTTACGCATCTCAATATCAAAGATATTTTTATATATCTCAATTCATGTGTAAAAATTTTACTTGCACTAATTTTATTTGGCTAAAAGCCAAATATATAGGCAAAAATTAGTAATTTATTTTTAAAAAGATAAAAATTGGGTGCAAATAATTAGTAAATAAGTGCAGATAAAGTCCTAATAGTGCAAGTAAATCTCAACATCCAAAAATCGCCATGAGTGGCTATATATTTGTATGTTTACCCAAAATTCCCCATCTCACACTTGCACTTAATTTATACTAAAAATGTAAAATCTGTTTTTTAAGCCTACAAAAAAGAAGCCTTATGGCTTCTTTAAAATGGCGGGACCGACGAGGCTCGAACTCGCGACCTTCTGCGTGACAGGCAGACACTCTAACCAAACTGAGCTACGATCCCAATCGCCTTATTTAATTGTGTATATTGATTATAATTTGCTAAAAAATTTTTTTCAACACTTTTTTTGATAAATATTTGAGCGCAGCGAAAAAATATGTATAATAAGACTATGATTGAAATTACTTGATATCAGGAGAATGTATGAAAAGATTTATTCTGACTTTGGCTTTAATAATAATTGCCGCCATGCCGGCATGTGCGCTTTCTATGAAAGTTTCCTCAATGCAGGATTTCACAACGGAAAAACCCTCTGATACACTCAAAGTTATGGTTCTGGTACGTACAGAGCTCGATAACGGAATGGTTTTTGAGGAAGGAACGATTATAAAAGGCGATATTTTTGACGTAAAACCTCCAACAAGGGGCAAAAGAAACGCGACTTTTAAATTTCGCCCGACAAGTTACTCATATAACGGCAAAATGGTCGAAATTAAAGACAATACAAACTTCTGGGGAAAATATGCCCCGTATAAAGAGCTCGACGCTGCCGGCATGACCTTATCTGCTGCAACTTTTGTCGGCGGGCAGGTTTTAAAAGTTCCTTTTCTCGGGCAGGCGGTTTCATTTGCAAAAGGCGTTGTTAAAAATCCCGACGGCAACCGCCTGAAATCAGGTGCAACGCAAATATACAAGGATTCTTTCGTTTCCTACGTTGAGGAGGGCAAAGAAATAACTTTGAAAAAGGACGAGCTGTTCATGCTGAAGTTTAAACTCAAAGATGAGGAAGAAGAAAACGAAAACGAACGTGAAAACCGGACTGATGAGCCGGTAAATGCCGAAAATACGGAAAATCCTCCCGCTCAAGAGGTTGAAATCAAAAACCAGACTCAACCCTCGGCGCCTTTGCCCTCAACAGAGGCTGCTCCGGCAAAACTTGAGCAATCAACAATCCGCTCGGTTGACCCTTATGAGGTTTTGTACGAGGTGGAAACATCCCGGAAAGATAAATAACACTTAAAAATGGGTGAGGTGGGATTCGAACCCACGACCAATTGATTAAGAGTCAACTGCGCTACCACTGCGCCACTCACCCATCATATATTCACTTTTCAAAATCAACGAGCAGTGGCAGCGCTTGCGCTACTTTCCTCTCGCAAAACGATACTCAATCGTTTTGCTCGGCAGAGTGCCACTCACCCATTATATATTCACTTTTCAAAATCAACGAGCAGTGGCAGTGCTTATGCTACTTTCCTCTCGCAAAACGATACTCAATCGTTCCGGTAAGTTTATTATATCACTAAGAAAAAATTTTCAATACTTGTTTATCTCCGGTTTTAATTTTGGGATATAATATTCTTGGCTGAAATATTAAAAAAAGAGGAATTAAGATGTTATTAGGCGTAAATATAGACCACGTAGCGACTTTGAGGAATGCCAGAGGCGGAAAAGACCCGGAAATTATTGAAGCAGCCCGAATCTGCGAAAAAGCAGGCGCTGACGGGATTACAACTCATCTTCGCGAGGATAGGCGTCATATTAAGGATGAGGACGTCTTTGCTCTGAAAAAAATCCTCAAAGTTCGCTTAAATCTCGAAATGGCGGTCACAGAAGAGATGGGCGCAATCGCTCTGGAGCTTCTTCCCGCTAATTGCTGCCTCGTTCCGGAAAAAAGGCAGGAATTAACAACAGAGGGCGGGCTCGATGTTGCCGGTCAGCTTGAAAAAATAACTCCTTTTGTGAAAAAACTCGTTGACGCAGGGATTGTCGTGAGCCTTTTTATTGACCCGTCCGAAGAACAGGTAAAAGCCTCTGCAAAAACCGGTGCGCAGTTCATTGAGCTCCATACCGGCGCATATTCTGAGGCTTATGGCACAGATTCGGAGGAAATAGAATTTCAAAAACTGAAAAATGCAGCAAAACTCGCCCAAAACCTCGGGCTTAAGGTGAATGCAGGGCACGGGCTCACATATGAAAATGTCCACAGAATGCATGAAATTGAGGGGCTTGTTGAATTGAATATCGGGCATAATATTATTGCAAAATCGGTATTTGACGGGCTTTTCGGGGCTGTAAAAGAAATGAAAGAACTGATTAAGTAATTTTAAGAGAGTTGGGAGGGTGCTTGATTTTACAACCCTTTCACGCTATCCTTAAATTATCAATCGAATGTTGAAAGGACTAACACATGGCTAAACATTGTGAAATCTGCGGTAAAACAGCAATCAAAGCAGCAAAAATTTCTTTTTCACATAAACAAAACGTTCACAGACAAGAACCTAACCTCCAAACTGTTAAAGTGAACCAAAACGGTACTGTAAAAAGAATCAGCGTTTGCACTTCCTGCATTAGAGCCGGAAAAGTACAGCGCGCTGTATAATTGAATCGCAAGTATTTACAAAAAAACAGCTTTCGGGCTGTTTTTTTGTGCTTAAAACTTTAAAAAAGGAGCGAAATGCTCCTTTTTTCTTAACAAAGTGTATTTTCTGCTTTTCTCAGGGTTATGCCTCTTTTTGATTCCCTGATGAATTTTACGAATTTTTTTACGTATTCATCTTGAGGAACTTCCTGCTCAATCACGTCGCATGCTACAGAAATCAAGTATTCGCCGGATTTGAGGATTTTGAGGGCATGTTTGAGGTTTTCTCTTGTTTCGAGCGGAATCCCTCTGCGTTTCAAGCCGATAGAATTGATTCCATGAGGAATCGGAGGGCGCCCTTCGCCTTTGCAATAAGGCAAAACATCCATTCTTGCTGCTGAAAATCCGCTTACTATGCACATTTCACCGATTCTGACGTTCTGATGGAAAACGCTCATTCCACCGATAAATGCACCGAACCCCACATGGCAATGTCCGCCGATTGTCGCCAGATTCGCCATGATTACTTCATTTTCAAGCACACAGTTGTGAGCAACATGGGTTGAGGTCATAAGCATGCATTTGTCGCCGACGATTGTTGCGTCGCCCTCGGTTGCAGCGCGGTTAACTGTTGCATATTCTTTGATTATACAGTTTTTGCCGATAATGGATTTTGTCGGCTGGCCTTTGTAGCCCAAATCCTGCGGGGCTGTTCCTATGCTTGCGAACGGCGAAATTAATGTGCCGTCGCCGATTTCGCAGTGTTCAAGATACGCATTCGGCATAATTATTACATTGTCGCCGATTTTTACATTTTCGCCGATTACCGCGTTGGCTCCGATTGTTACATTTTGTCCGATTTGTGCGTCATCGGAAATTATCGCTCTTTTGTCAATCATATTTTCACACTTTCACTATACTACGGAGAAAATCATATCAGCTTCAACGGCTGTTTTGCCATCTACCGTTGCTTTTCCGTGAGCTTTGATAATCGGGCCTCTTACTTTTGTCAGTTCAACGTGCATATCAAGTCTGTCGCCCGGGCGGACAATGCTTTTGAACCTGCAATTGTCGATTCCTGCATATACAACGAGTTTTCCTTTGTATTCTTCGGTTGTCATAAGGATTCCTGCGCCCATTTGTGCAAGAGCTTCAGCCTGCAAAACGCCCGGCATTATCGGATTACCCGGAAAATGCCCCTGAAAGAACGGCTCGTTCATTGTGAGGTTTTTGTAACCTTTGGAATACTTGCCCGGTACACATTCCGTAATTCTGTCAATGAGAAGAAACGGATATCTGTGCGGAATCATGCTCATGATTTCCATAATATCAAAACTTAAAACTTCTTCTGTCATCTATAACTCCTTATCTAATCTTATCTTTCAATATTTTTGCTGTTTTGACATGAACAGCATGACCTGCTTCTTTCACGATGATTTCAGCTTTCAAATTCAGCGGATTGAAGCCCGTGAGGTAAAAATCGCCGATTAAGTCGAGGATTTTGTGTTTTGCAGGCTCAAAACTGCTCAATAGTTCCGTTGTATAGCCGTCTTCTGTCAGTCCGACCGTGTTTTCAATGCTTACACCTCTGGCATATCCCGCAGCTTGAAGCATTTCAAGCTCTTTCAGGTAACCGAAAGTTCTCGCTTCGGCAATTTCGTCGATATTTGTACCGTCAAAGCTTACCCATCTGTGGTTAAGCTCAGGATGGTTGAAATTTACGCCGTATGTGATTCTCAATTCATCCGCAGGAAGCACTACAAGGTGGGTTTTGCCGTTCAAATAGCTTACCGGCTCGCTGATTGTGTATGCGGCGTCGGATTTGTGGGCCCCGCCCATTAATTCGATCCATTTTTTTGAGCCGCCGTCGAGAATCGGCAATTCAAAGTGCGAAAGTTCTACGTCAATCGCGTCAATTCCGCAAATCGCGCATGCAGCCATAAAATGTTCAATCAACATAATCTGGACATCTTTATCGCCGATTACAGTGCAGTGTTCTGTTGAAACTACGTTGTCAACCGAGGCTGTGACGGTTTTTCCGTTAAAATGAAAGCGGATTCCCTTTTCTTCTGACGGTTTTAGCACTGCTGTTGACGGAGCGCCCGTCATAAGTGCCTGTGATGAGATTTCTTTGATTTCTGAGATTGTTTTTGTCATTATTCTGCGTCCTGTTCAAACTGGGCAAGAAGATGTTCGTATTTTTTGAATTTTGAAGCGATTTCTTCCGCTGCTTTCATTGCTTTGAGCTGTTTAATGAAATCTTTTCTCGGAACAGCCGGAGCGCCGATAATTATTGATTTTTCCGGGAAACTTTTTGTTACGCCGGCCTTAGCCATAACAATTGAGTCGCTTCCGATTTCAATATGGTCTGCCATGCCTGCCTGACCTGCAATAACGACCCTGTCGCCGATTTTGCAGCTTCCGGCAATACCGCACTGAGAAACCAGCATGCATGCTTTTCCGATTTTGCAGTTGTGACCGACCATTACGAGGTCATCAATTTTTGTTTGAGCTCCGATTTCGGTATTTTCGATTGTTCCTCTGTCAACGCAGGAGTTAGCGCCGATTTCGACATCATCACCGATTACTACGCCGCCGATAGACGGGATTTTGTAAACTTTTTGATTAACATTCTGGTCAACAACCTGACCTTCTTTGCGCGCCTGTTCAATAACATCGGGATTTTCTGTTACAAAGCTGAATCCGTCAGCGCCTATGCTTACGTGGTGCTGGAAGATTACGCGGTTTCCGATGTGTGAGTTGTCGCCTATGCAGCAGCCTGCGTGGAAGAGACAGTTTTCACCGATTGTGCAGTTTTTGCCGACATAGCAGTTGGCAAGAAGTTTTGAATTGTTGCCGATTTTGGAATTTCTGCCTACGACTACGTTCGGGCCGATAGAAACGTTTTCGCCGAGTTCGGCTTCGGGGTGAATGTAAGCAGTCGGGTGGATTCCGACCGGTGCGTCAGGTGCGGAGTAGAAAAGATGAAGCAGTTTCATCATTGCAAGGCGCGGTCTTTCTACTTCAATCGTTGAAAGGTGCTCAATATTCACGCCAAGCGGAACAAGCGCCGCTTTTGCTTTTGTTTTTGCAAGGTTGTCAATTTCTTCTTCTGAAAGTGCCAGCGCAAGTGTGTTTTCGTCAGCCAACAAAGGGGGCATAAGTTTTGTTATCGACGTATCTGCTACCTTTGTCAAAATTCCGCCGACAATTTCACTAATTTCCTCTACTCTATAACTTTTCATGTCTTTCTCCTTAGTCTTCCATCCCTCTATTGTAATATTATCCTCCAAAAAACACAAATTTATTTTTTTTATATTGGGCGGAAGATTCATGCATTTTTGTCACGATTGAAGTGTTTGTTTAGGGGCGCAGCCCCGTTTCATGTTGGAAGTGTTTGGATTTTGCTGTTGAGGGCGGAAGACTCATGAGTTTTTGTCATGATTGAAGCGGTTGTTTAGGGGCACAGCCCCGTTTCATGTTGGAAGTGTTTTGATTTTGCCCTTACAAGCCAAAAATTCAAGCAATTTTAGCCATCTTTGCAACAATTGAACCCAAAATCCCCATGATAAGTAAATTGAGTAATTTTTCTTTGCAGTGACTATGGAGGAGGGCTCAAAAATCGGGAAATAATCGCAAAAAACGCCGCATGCCCGGGGGAATCGGAACGAAAAAGGAAAATTACTCAATTTACGCTCCCGCCAACCAGCCCACCCCAACAAATTTCCCATTATTCAAAAATTTGTACTATAATAATCCTGTAAAAGGAGTTCAAAATGAACATACCGAACAAAAAAACTAAAAAAATCCCCGAAATCAAAATAAAAAACATGGGCGTTGATATTGATAAAAACGAGTACAGGGAAATCGTCCTGTCTAACTCGGCGCGCCCGGAACAGACTTATTATGACAGATACAGATAAGTAAAATTGCACTTATTGGATAGAAAAGGAGAAAATTATGTGGGAAAAAGACATTAACATCCGCGAAGTTAAAGAATTACGCGTAAAGCCCAATGTTTATTTCGGCGTTGGCGCAATTGAGAAAATTGACGATATTTCTGCTGACCTCAAGAAAAAAGGCGTGGATAAAGTTATCGTTGTTTCCGGTAAAGGTGCTTATAAAATCACCGGAGCATGGGATTGCGTGGAAAAAGCGCTCCAAAAACACGGAATCGGCTATGTAAACTACGCAAAAGTAACCCCGAACCCGACAACGCATAACATTGACGAAGCAAAAGCAATGGCTCTTGAGTTCGGCGCAAAGGCAGTTATCGCAATCGGCGGCGGTTCTCCTATTGATACGGGGAAAAGCGTTGCAATTCTTATGGAATACCCCGAAAAAACAGCTACACAGCTTTATGAATTTGAGTTTGCCCCTGAAAAAGCGGCTCCGATTGTTGCAATTAACCTTACACACGGCACGGGCACAGAAGTGAACAGATTCGCCGTTGCAACTTATCCGGAAAAGGAATTCAAACCTGCAATTGCTTACGATTGCATTTATCCGTCTTATGCAATCGACGATCCGCAGTTGATGACAAAACTTTCAAAAAATCAGACGCTTTACACCTCAATCGACGCTGTAAACCACGTTGTTGAGGCTGCAACTTCAAAGGTTGCGTCGCCGTACTCAATAACGCTTGCAAAAGAAACCATCAAATTGGTCGCAAAATACCTGCCTAAAGCAATCGAGAACCTTGAAGACCCGGAACCGAGATATTATTTGCTGTATGCGTCACTTTTGGGCGGTGTCGGGTTTGATAACGGTATGCTGCATTATACGCATGCTCTTGAGCACCCGCTGAGCGCTGTTAAGCCTGAATTGTCGCACGGTTTGGGGCTTGCAATGCTTCTTCCTGCGGTAATTAAGTACATTTATAAAGATAAAGCAGCAACACTTGCTGATATTCTTGAACCTATTGCACCTGGCTTGACCGGCAGCCCTGATGAAGCTGAAAAAGCCGCAAAACTCGTTGAAAAATGGCTCCAAAGCGTCGGGGTTACTCAAAAACTCGAGGATGACGGTTTTTGCAAAGCTGATGTTGAAAAACTTACGAATCTCTGCTTTACAACGCCGTCTTTGGACGCGCTTTTGAGCATTGCGCCCAATCATGCGACAAAGGAAATAGTTGAGGCAATTTATACGGAATCAATGACTGCATACAACTAAAATAAATATATAATATGCAAAAAGCGGGCAAAATTTGTCCGCTTTTTTTATTGTTGCTGTAAAATCTCCCTCGCCCGACGGGAGAGGGCCGGGGAGGGGCAAATTGTCACAATCACCCCGCAAAAAAGCAAAATCCCCTAAAATACCAAAAAAGTAAGAAATTTCTTTCTTACCTTTTGGCGTGTATATGGCATTATACGGGTGGTCTAGATTATTTCCGGAATTTGTGTGTTGAAGTACATCAGCGGGTTTGTGCCCATATTCATACCGGAAAAGATGTTTATCGGATTCGTTGTTGTTTGCTGTTTGTAGTATGTTTCGAGCTGTTTTCTTCTTGCTGCCTGCATTTCTTCAAGCTGTTGAGCCATTTCATCGTATTTTTCCGCTTTTACTGTTACTTCCTGCATTTCGGGGGTAACTTTTGTTCCGAAAAGGAAACCGTTTGTTGCTGCTGTTGCGTTTGCGAGTTGCAATCCCTGCGGTTTTACTGCTGTTTCAATGAATGCAGCCGTGTTTTCTTTGTGAAGTGCGCGTTTTGCGCTTGTAATCATGCTTTCGTTGTCGCTGATGAGCCCGTCGATTCTTGAATCTTTTGCCTGAAGTTCTTTGAGCTCTTTGTTGAGGTCTGTTTTCTTCGCCAAATCTGATTCTGCTTTGATTTGCGCTTCTTTTGCTTTGATTTCGTTTGCAAGCTGCTCTTTTTTGGTTTTGAGCTGCGCAATTCTGTTGTTTGCGTTTTGGATTTGCTGGGTTCTGACCTCAATATCGTATACAGCTTCAATATCTTTTACTGTTTTTTCAGTTGCTTTGATATTTTCCTTAAGCGCTTTGAGTTCTGCTTTTTCTGCGTCTGTAAGTGATTTTTTCCCTTTGAGTTCGGCAACTCTTTCTTTTGCCATTGAAATCTGTTCTTTCAAATATTTTGCTGTGAGATTTCTTGCTAAGCTGCTGCCGTTTGAACCCTCAAGGTAGCCCTGTTCTTTAACTGCTTTCGTTATGAGCGCTTCAACTTCATTAAGTCTGGCTGTTTCTTTGGGTGTAAGAGTGCCTCTGGTGCTCAAATCAGCGTATTCGTCCATAGCCTGTCTGTAAACTTCTTTGTTTATAGCTTTGAAATCATCCACTGCGCCTGAATAATCAGCTTCATTTGTTTTTCTTAAGATTTCGGCGTTTTCGATTTTTTCGTTGAGCGCGTTGTATTCTGCTTCTTTTTTAGTGATTTTTTTAGCATTTTTGGTTGCGTCTTTTCTGAGTTCGGTCAACTCATCAAGGAGTTTTTGCTGCTGTTTTTGGTAGCCTTCGATTTCTTTTGCATATCTTTTATCAATTTGCGCAATTTTGTTTTCTTTTGCATTTTTTGATTTGAAAATTGCTTCCCAGTTGGCTTTTCCTTCTGTTTTCATGAACTCGGAAGCTGCTCTGTAGGATTTTTGAGGATGGCGCACGCCTTTTACAACGTATTTTCCTGTTGTTTTAACGCAATCGCCTGTTGCTTTTAAAGTTTGTGAGATTTTTCCGCCTGTAAAGGTTTTTCCTGAGGCTGCTTTGGCGCCTGTCATTGCGAGACCGACTTCAAGTGTTCCTCCGCCGATTTCCTGCCAGGCAGCTTCGGCTTCTGCGTCGGTTTTTGCGGCTGCTGCTTTAATTGCGCCTTTTCCTATGTTGAGTGCGCCCAAACCTGCGCCGACTGCAACAAGTACGGGAGCTGCTGCGCCGCCTGTAACTGCAATTAACGCTGCGCCTGCTGCTGCAACGGCAACTGTTGTTAAAGTGCGTTTTATGCTGAATCCGTTTTCGTCGCAGAACATGCCTTTTACGGTTTTGAGGGCGCCTTTGCCCATATTTTTGAGTTTGCTCCAGAAAGAGATTTTTCCGTCGTCTTTTCCGTCTTCTGTTACCGGAACTGTCTGTTTTTGCGTTGCCTGTGCAACAAACTGCTCTTTTTCAACAGCTTCTTGCTTTTCAAGGGCTTCAAGCTGCTGTTTATATTCAACTTTTTTAGCTTCAGTCTGGGATTCGGCATATTTTTTCATCACTTCAGCATGCTGTTTGTTCATCTCTGCCATGTTTGCAAGGATTTTTGTGTACATTTCTGCTGTCGACGGTGTCATCATCATTGAACCAATTCCTGACATAAAAATATCCCTTTCCCGTGTTTATAATTCCTCTTATTTAAATAAAAACATTCATGGCGAATAAATTGCCTTTTAAATGGAATTATTAAGAAATATTAAGCTATTTTGACCCCGATTAGCAGCCCCGCAGGAAGCGGAAGAATCTCTGCTTGCCAGTCTGGCGCTGATTTTATAGCATTTACGAAAGGCTGAACCTTTTTTTCGTGCGAAAGCACATTATCCGCAAGAATTACCGAACCTTTTGCCATTTTGTCTTTCAAAAGGTTGAAATAGTCGATATACTGGGCTTTGTTTGCATCGATAAAAACCAAATCAGGCACAAAATCGAGCTTTTTAATCACCTCAATCGCCGCGCCCTGCAACGGAGTAATCAAATCCTCCAGACCTGTCTTTTTAAAATACTCTTTTGCGACGCTCTGGCGTTCTTCAAAGAACTCGATGGTCGTTAAATGCCCTTTTTTGTTGAATTTTAATGCGTCCGCAATCCACATTGCCGAATATCCGTTAGAAGTCCCTATTTCCAGCACTTTTTCGGGCATTGTTTTTTTTATAAAGAGGCTGATAAAATTAGCGGTTTCCGGCGCAATATTCCAGAATTCTTTTTGCGTTTTTTCGAGCTCTGTGAGTATTTTTCGGGTAGTTTCGTCCATTATTTCATTACTTTGTTTATTAATTTTATATTATATATGTTGATTGCCGTGGGAACGGTTTGTACGACTTCGTTTTTGTCCAAATCGTAAACAAAATACTTTTTATCGGACGCATTTGTGATAACTGCATAGCTGCTGTCCGGAACGGGAATTATTTTGTTTGTAAAACCGTTTGTTTCAAGCTTTTTGGTCGTTTCGACCTGATAATCTTCAAGGTTGAAAACACAAAGTTCGTTGTTTCCTGAAACAATGTAAAGTTTGCCGTTATGTTCAATCATATCAACGGGTTTTGCGCCTAATTCCTGTTCGTAAATTATTTCGTTGATTTTTGTGTCAATAACTTTTAATTTGTTTTCGGTTCTGCAAAGCGCGTAAATTAGATTGTCTTTTGCGTAGATTTTTGAGACATTCGGGCAGTTGACAGTGAAAGTGTTGTCATAAAATTTGCCTGCGATGTCCAGCGTGAAGATATCGCCCGAGGTTTTGTCCGCATAAGCAATATAATTTTTGTTTGCGTCCATGACAATATGTTTCGGGTAGCCTTTTAGCTTGATTTTTTCGATTACGGTCATTGATTTTAAATCCACGACGAAAATTGAGCTGTCATCTGATACAGCAACGAACGCTTTGTTGTTGTCGATGATTATTTCCGACGGGTGGAACGAAAGGTCGATTTTTTTAGCCAGAACTTCATGTTTTATGTCCGCAACATCAATGTAAGTCTTGCCTCTGGAGGCAACAAGTATGTAATTGTCATTTTCAACCGGTTCAATAAACCTCGGCAGGCTGTCAAGGCGCAGCGTGTAGTCCGGAATTGTTGAATTTGTGGGTACAACGTTAACAAGGTTTGAATCGAGCGTTGTAATCAGGAAAGTTTTGCCTTTTAATTCTTCTACCGGTTCGATTTTTACGAGATTTTTCTCTTTTTCTTTTGCCGGCTCGGGCGTAAACATTGTATTTACGTAAGAACTTACCGTCGGGATAACCAAATCGCCCATAATTATTTTCATATCATCAGGAATAACCATTCCCGGCGGAACGAGCATGTCCTGCGGTAAAAGCCCCGTTTTCACGCCGAGCGGGATGTTTTTTGTGTCGGTAAAGCTCGGTTTACCCTGTTTATTTTTGATTACTTTTAAAAGTGCCAGATTTGTGTCAAAAACAATGACTTCGGGCTTGTCAGAGATTTTTTTGTTTGCGGGATAAGTTGCTGCGACTTCGCCTTTTCCTGATTTATTCACCTGGGAGGGCAGTACGGGCAGGTAAACGGTCTTATCCGGAAATGTTATCATCCCGTCAAATCTCACGCCAATATCGGGAACTTCTTTTTTAATAGTATTTAGCACATTGTCGGGAAGTTTTGTTGCAAAAGCCGAAGAGGTTAAAGCCAGATACGCTATTGCCAGACATAATATTTTCTTAAAATTCATATTCTTCCTCTCCAATGCTTTTACAAACAGTATATCCCAATATCTGTCTGCGGTAAATAATTTTTACGGGAAATTATGAATGGATTTTGCTTTTTAGCTTGTCGAGCAGCTTTTCATTGCTCTTTTTGTTCATTGTGAGCTCAAAAAGCTTGTTGTAAAGCCGTCTTTCTTCTTCATTTATTGATTTTGGCGTTTGTATCCTGATAAAAACGTGATGATCACCGCGTTTTTCCTTGTGTCCGAGGTAGGGAACGCCTGCGTTTTTGATAATCAGCTCTTTGCCGAATTCCACGCCTGCCGGAACGGAAAGTTCCATAGGCCCGTGCACGGTTTCTACTGTAATTGTGGCGCCGAGAACAGCCTGAGGAAAATTGATTGTTTCTTCCGTGTAAATGTCAAAACCTTCGCGATTGAACTTTTTGTTGGGTTTTACATAAGTCACAACGAATAAATCGCCGTTTGCACCGCCGTTTATGCCCGCGTCGCCCTCTGTGGCAATGCGGATTTTTGCATTATTGTCAATTCCTGCAGGAATTTTGACCTTGATTGTCTTTTCAGCTTCAATTCGTCCCTCACCTTTGCAGGTTTTGCACGGCGAAGTGATGACTTTGCCGGTTCCGTGGCATTTCGGGCACACTGTAACCTGTGAAAAGCTTCCTAAAATCGTTTGCGTAACCTGAGAAACGCGTCCCTGTCCATGGCAGGTCGGGCAAATTTCCGGCTTGGTTCCGGGTTGGGCGCCTGTGCCGTAACAGTCTTTACAGGTTTCAAGATGGTCGATTTTTATCTCTTTTTCAACGCCAAAAACCGCTTCTTCAAATTCCAGCTCCAAATTCAACCTTAAATCATGCCCGCGTGCAGGCGCGTTGGGGTCAACATTTCGCTGGGAAAATCCTCCGCCGAATCCCGAGAAAAATGTTTCAAAAATATCATTAAGGTTGCCAAAACCGTATTCAAACGGCCCGCCCCCGCCGTAGCCGGCATTTTGAAGCCCGTCTTCGCCGTAGCGGTCATAAAGCGAGCGTTTTTCTTCGTCCATAAGTGTTTCGTAGGCTTTTCCGAGCTCTTTAAACTTTTCTTCTGCATCAGGAGCCTTGTTCACGTCAGGGTGAAGCTCTCTGGCCTTTTTTCTGAATGCGCGTTTTATTTCATCTTGCGTTGCACTCTGGCTTACGCCCAAAATCTCATAGTAATTTGTCATCTCTCATCTTCCGGTCTTGTGGCAATTTATTATTCGGGTTTTACAGCTACATTAACCAGCGCAGGCCGCAAAACTCTGTCGCCCAGTTTGTAGCCTTTTTGCAGTTCGGCAATAATTGTGTGTTCAGGATGTTCGTCAGTGGGGGTTTGCATAACCGCTTCATGAAAATTCGGGTCAAAAGGCGTGTCTTTTGTGTCAATAACCTCCATACCGATTTTTTGAAGCACGTCATAAAGCTGTTTAAAGCCCAATTTGTAACTGTCTTTTACCTGATTTACGTCTTCGGACTTTTCAGCGGCTGCAATTGCCCTGTCAATATTATCAAGCGCCTCAATCATCTTTTTTAGGGTATCTTCCGCGCCGTATTTCAGAAGTGATTCGCGTTCTTGCATTTGTCTTTTGCGGTAATTATCAAAATCTGCGGCAAGACGAATATACTGATTGTTTACTTTTTCAAGCTGCTCTTTTAAAGAGTCAATTTCTGACGCAACTGTTTCTTCTGCGGCAGTTTCGTCGGTTTCTTGTTCGGTTTCGGACTCATTTTTTGCAAAAGGGTTATTTTTCACATTCAAATCATCCATATTTTCAATATTTTCGTTCTCAGCATTCCCCATGATAAATTCCTTTATAAATTAAATAATCAGGTCGGCGCACTGCGTTTTAAAAATCGTGCAGCCGTTTCTTCACTCTAATATTATAGTTTATGAATAAACTTCCTCAAGTTTTTTTAATTATTTCTTAATTATTGGCAAAAAGACGGAAAAAGCTTATTTAAAATGCCTGATTTTGCCTGTATCAAGAATGTTGCTCAGGGCATAATATATTCCGTAAACGCCCAGCCCGATTCCAAACGCCTTGCTGAAGCGGTTTTTCACCAGTGCACCAGTTGCAAGAAGCGCGGGAACAATATTGTAAGCAAGCTGCTCAAAAGCGCCTTTTACGTAGCCGGTTATCCCGTTTATTTTGTCAGGGAGGTCGAAATTTACTCTTTCAGCGAAAATTTTATCCCTGAAATTGCTCGTAACCGTGCTCATATCCTCCTGACGCCTCGAGCGTATGTACTGGTCGGGAAGACGGCCTGCAATACCCAGTTTTATGTTTTGCTGGGAAATCATCTTTCCGGTTTTGTGAGAATCGTACAAAACCAGACCTGCTGCGGCTATTCCTGCTGTTTTTGTGAGAATATTTGCTATGTTCATTATTTTTCAGCCTTTTTCTCTGTTTTCTTTTCTTTTGAAAAATCAGGGTTGTTATCTACGATTTTTACGGTTTTTCCTGCTGATTTGAGGGCTGCTTCTGCTGCGTCGAGCGCGTCTAAACCGTATGAACCGCTGGATTGCTGGATTTTCGCAAGGAGCTGTCTTGTTAAATCATCACCTGACGCCCATCCGTTGGAAACAATCGCCATACCAATCATTTTTACATTTGAATATTTGCTTTGCAATGTCAAATTCAAAAGATTTGTTAAAGCTACATCATTTTTTCTGGATTCATCTTCCCGGAATCGTTTCATAAGCTCTTTTGCGCCCATTAATTTAATATCCGGATTCGGATTTCTTAAATAATTTTCGAGCGTTTTAATATATTCATCAGTGAGCTGAACTACGTCTTTTTTGGGCTTTTCTTTTGTTTCTTCGGGCTTTTTGTCCTCTGTTTTTTCATTTTCTTTCAACCCGCCTGCTGCAATCGCTTTTGCATAACTTTCTGCGGGTTTTGTTGTGTAATAATTCGACGGATAAGCCTGTCCGGGCTGTCCGGAGCCGTTATTTATTGTGCTGTTGAAGTTTGCACCGTTGGGATTTACCGACGGATTGTAAATTATAATATTAACGCCGTTTGAGGAAGCAGCTTTTTGTGCGTCAATCGGAATTGTTACGCCGTTATTCACCTGCTGGGGCTGTATATTTGGATTATAACCTACGTTATTCATACTTCACCTTTAACTTTTGCAATTTGCAATTATATAAACGTAATTGAAGCGAAAATAGTGCCTTTTTTTTGACTTTTGTAACAAAAAATTAACATTTCGGCTTGAAAATTAAAGTTTTCAAATCAGATTGCCGATAAGAAAACTACATAGGGAAATGCAAAGGAGTAATTTATGTCAAATCCGGTAAATTTTAACCCATTTTTAGGGGTAAGCGGTACTGAAAAACTGGAAGAAATACAGGATAGGCGTAAAAGCTTAAGATTTCCAGAGATGGAAATGCCTGAGGCTCCTGCGATAGAAATGAATGTCGGAAATGACGAAGAAGGCTATCTCGATTTGGACGGATTGCAGATGGATTTTAACAAAGAAATCCCCAAATTGCAGAAATAACAAAGAGTTTTAGTTACTTTAATAAAATAGGAGAAAAGAACATGGTTGATGGCGTAAGTTTTAACCCTTTTACAGGAAAAGATTTTACAATTGAAGAAATAAACCACCTTGATACGAACAAGGACGGTATAATTTCGGCTGATGAGCTCAATGCCGGCATGAGCTGGCTCACAAGCAAAGATGCTGACGCAGAAGCAGACATTTCTAACAACACGCAGTTATCAGAAGGCGCGCAAAAGCTTTTTAACGGTGCAAAAAGCAAAGGTGCTGCCGATGTAGCGTCGAATCAGACCGAACTCAACGAATATATGGAAATTGTTCAGGATGAGTATCTTGAACAGTATTTCAGAAGCAATCCCGGGCTAAGTTCCGAGGAAAAAGCTACTATAATCTCTCTCGTTCAGTCATCTATGACTGAATTCCTCAAAAAAGTGACAACCTCTAACGCCAAAGGCCCTTATGATATAAAATCATTGACAAACGAGTTTTCCGCGCAAATAGAGAGTACTTTTGCTGAGTCAAAAGAGCTCCTTGAAACGACAAATTCTAAAATGAATGATTTGAAAAATACTGACGGCAGGCTGGATGCTCTCATGGGCAAGGTTCAAACAGCTGCTGAAGATTACGTGACCAATGCAGAATACAAAGAGATTCTGGCTGACAGCGTAAAATATCTTCTCGGGCAGCTTATGAACGGAAATGCTGATGATGAGCTATTTTCCGCACTTTATCCGAAATATCAAAGCAATACAAACTATAAAAAAGCTCTAGAGGCAGTAAAAACCTTGCAAAATACGACTGACCCTGCAAAAATGGCACAAGCTCTTTCTGATGCAGAAGCGGCAGTAACGACCTTTGTAAGAGCCTTTGGAAAAGATAACCTCGTGAATGCAATTGGCGAGGCAAGAGCCTCAAAAGCTGAGGGCGTACTCACAGAAGGGCTCCAGCAGTATGCAGATAAATATATTGAACAGGCTATTACACAAGAAAACGCCACACGTGCCTCTATGAATATAGATCCCTCACAGATGACGGATGCAGATATAGATGAACTCACAAAATTTGTAAATAACTGCATTTCAACATATATCGCCGAGCTTGCAGAAAAGAATGGTGGGGACATCAGCGGTGTTAATGTCGAAGATTTAGGTGCTGAGTTCAGCGCTTATGTAAGTTCCAAAATGCAGCAGCTTGTTCAGGCACAAGCGCAGCTAGCTGCGCTTGCAAGCGACAGTACTGTCGCTTTTGACTCCCTACAGGCTATAACAAAATCTGCAAATACCGATGGTTATATATCGGATTCAGAAAAATCTTCACTCGTTTCTTCTGCGACAAAATTCGTCATAAGCCAGCTTTTAAACGGTGTAGAAGATAACTCTCTTCTTGCCTCGCTTAATTCATCATATAAAACTTCGACTGCATACAAAAATATACAGGCAATTTTCGCAGAAATGCAGTCAGCAACAGACCCTGATATTCTTAATGAAAAATATGAGGAATTGCAAGCTGCTGTAACGGAATTGTTGAATTCGTATGATGGAAAGACGCTTGCAAAGGGAATAAGCGCGCTTCTGCCTGTACAAATTGATGATTCAACAAAGGAAAAGGCAATTTATAACAGTACAATTGGCTCTGATTACGCTGCCGGAGTTAGCAGAACAACCAGCCGCGGAAAGCAGAATGAAGACAGGCTTGAAGAAATTCAGGCAATGGCCAAAGCTGATTTGGAAGCAGCTGCAGAAGCTTTAAAAGCTCAGCTAAAAGCTGAGCTGGGTGACGCTTACAATGAAGCTGACATAACCAAGTATATGAATGACGCTATGAATGACACAATTGCCCTCTTTACGGCAAACGTAACAAGAAGTAACGGGCATGGTAACTATAATTCAAAAGAAGACCAAATTGGTTTTGCTTTCTACCGCAGAAGCGGAACTAAAAAAGGACGTTATTCATACAACGTAAAATCTCTCGTCAACACATTTATCTCAAAATTCAATGAAACCAGCGCGACCAAAAATAAAGCCAAAATTGACCCTAATCTCGCAACATATGACAAGGAAAATGTCATGATGGATGCTCTGGGCAATGATTATTACAGAAATTCCTCCAGAACAGTTAAAGCTAAAAATAATGATCAGGCTGCGTATGCTCAAATTATTGAAATGGCAAAAGCTGATTTGAATAAAATCGCTGCTTCGTTGAGGTCTTCGCTTGTAGCAGAGGGTGTGCCACTGAGCCTGACCGAAATAGACTCAATCATTGACGAATGTATGGCTGATACAATTACGGATATGAAAAATGCGTTTCAGTATTGTCAACCAAGCGGAACAATATCGGGCGGCGGCATAGTCGCAGGCTTGACCGGCACCGCTACTGCAATCGGAGGTACTGTTTCCATAACTTCTATGGCCGCTTCCACTGTTGCCGCAGCTACAGAAATGGGGCTCGCCGGTAGTTTCGGTTTAACAGGAGCATTGTCGGCTATTCCGGTCGCAGGCTGGGCAGCTGCTGGTGTGGCGGCTATATTTACCGGACTGAAAAGTTTTACAAACCTTTTCGGAGCATCTTACGGCAAACATAACGCAGATGCAGGCTTCTATTTCGAGAGAAAATCCCACTCAAAATCCGGAAAATGGGGCTACGATGTCGGTACGCTCGGCAACGTCTTCATGGCAAAAGTCGATGCAAAAATCGAAGAAGCCAAGAAAAAGCAAAAAACAGAAGAAACAACCAAATCATAAAACTCAGAATTTATCGGCGGAGTCCTCAAGGTTCCGCCTTTTTATTCCACCCTCTCCGCGGGAGAGGGGCGAACCGTAGGTCAATCAATCTTCACAAAAAAAGAGCCCCATTGGGAGCTCTTTTTTAATTCATCTAGCCCTCAACAGGCTGTTCTTTTTTCTCTTTTTCTTTTTTTGCGCCGACTTTTTCAAAGACAATTTTCTTATCAACAAGCTCAGCCCTGATTGTGTCACCCGCGACGTACTTTCCGTTGAGGATTTCTTCTGCGAGCGTGTCTTCGATTTTCTTTTGGATTACGCGTCTTAGCGGTCTTGCGCCGTAAGCTTCGGAATAGCCCTCTTCTGCCAGATAATCCTTAACTTCGTCGGTGACTTCAATCTTGAATTCGTGAGCCTCAATACGTTTGAGCAAATCTTTGAACATAAGGTCAACGATTTCTCTGATTTCCGTCTTGTTAAGGTGCGCAAATACGATAATGTCGTCGATTCTGTTCAAAAATTCCGGTCTGAACGCTTTTTTCAGCTCTTCATTAACGGTTTCTTTCAAATGTTCGTATTTGTCTTTTGATTCATCGTTTGATGTGCTGAAACCGAGTTTCGCTGTCGTTGAAATCATGCTTGCACCTACGTTGCTGGTCATGATGATGATTGTGTTTTTGAAATTGACATGTCTGCCCTTTGAATCCGTCAAACGCCCGTCATCAAGAATCTGGAGCATTATATTGAATACATCCGGATGTGCTTTTTCGATTTCGTCAAAAAGTATTACCGAATAAGGCTTTTTGCGGATAGTTTCTGTCAAATGACCGCCGTCATCGTAGCCCACATAACCCGGAGGCGAGCCGATGAGCTTTGATGTAGAGTGTTTTTCCATAAATTCGGACATATCCACACGAACCATGTTGTCTTCCGAGCCAAAAACAGCCTCAGCAAGCGCTTTTGCAAGCTCTGTTTTACCAACACCGGTAGGCCCTGAGAAAATAAAGCTTCCGATAGGCCTGTTAGGCGCTTTCAAACCGACGCGGGCTCTTCTGATAGCCTTAGAAATGGCCACAACCGCCTGATCCTGGCCGATAACTCTTGCATGAAGCGTATCTTCGAGCTTGAGCAGCCTTTCGCTTTCGCTTTCCGTGATTTTTGTGGTCGGAATGCCGGTCATTATGCTGACGACCTCCGCAACATTTTCCGCTGTAACAACAGGTTTGTTTGCGTCATGCTCCTCTCTCCACTGTTGTGAAAGTTCTCTGATTTTTTCTTTTAAATCAGCTTCTTTGTCGCGCAGATTGGAGGCATGCTCAAATTCCTGATTTCTGATAGCATCTTCTTTTTGTTTGATGATACTTTTCAGCTCTTTTTCGATTTCCTTGCCCTCGGGCGGAAGCGAGCTTACGTTCAGCCTTACTTTTGAGCTGGCTTCGTCGATAATATCAATCGCTTTATCCGGCAGGAATCTGTCTGTAATATATTTGTCCGAAAGCGCAACAGCTGCAATAATCGCCTCGTCTGAAATCTGCAATCTGTGGTGTTCTTCGTATTTTGCTTTTAATCCGCGTAAAATCTCGATAGAATCGTTCACTGACGGCTCTTCGATGATGATAGGCTGGAATCTTCTTTCAAGCGCCGAGTCTTTTTCGACGTATTTTCTGTATTCATCGAGCGTTGTGGCGCCGATAACCTGAATTTCGCCTCTGGAAAGCGCGGGTTTAAGGATATTTGCCGCATCAATTGCGCCTTCAGCCGCACCTGCGCCAATCAGGGTGTGCATTTCGTCGATAACAAGAATAACGTTTCCTGCCTGACGAATTTCGTCCATGATTTTTTTCAAACGTTCTTCAAACTCGCCTCTGTATTTTGTTCCGGCAATCAAAAGCCCCATATCGAGCTGGATAACCTTTTTGCCCTCAAGAATATCAGGCACTTCGGAGTTTACGATTCTTGTTGCAAGCCCTTCTGCTACGGCGGTTTTACCTACGCCGGGTTCGCCGAGAAGAACGGGGTTATTTTTCGTTCTTCTTGCGAGAATCTGGATTACACGTTCAATTTCCTTTTCTCTGCCCACAACAGGGTCAAGTCTTTGTTCCTGAGCAGCAAGAGTTAAATCCGTGCCGAACTCGTCAAGGCTCGGAGTTTTGGTTTTTCCGCCCGAAGCAGTTCCTGCTGTGGCTGTTTGCGGTGCAGGTTTGGTTTCGCCGAGCATTTTGATGATGTTGCTTCTTACTTTGTTAAGGTCAACACCCAGATTCTCAAGAACTCTCGCCGCAACGCCCTCACCTTCTCTTATTAGCCCGAGAAGCAGGTGTTCTGTGCCGATATAGTTGTGTCCGAGCTGTCTTGCTTCATCCCATGACAATTCAAGAACCCTTTTTGCGCGCGGTGTGAACGGAATTTCAACAGCAACAAATCCTGAGCCGCGTCCGATGATTTTTTCCACTTCTGCGCGGGCATCTTTGAGCGTAATGCCCATAGATTTCAGGGTTTTTGAGGCAACTCCCGTTCCTTCGCCAATAAGCCCGAGAAGAACCTGTTCTGTGCCGACAAAGTTATGACCGAGGCGGCGGGCTTCTTCTTGCGCGAGCATAATTACTTTTATTGCTTTTTCCGTAAAACGTTCAAACATTATTTGATTTAACTCCTGATAATTTATTCTAACATTATTTTACATCACAATATGCCATTCTTTCAACCTGAAATTATTTCAGAGAGCAGTTTTTTTGCCGGATAGTAGCTGTCAGCCCGCTCCAGACAAGTTTCGAGGCTGTTTATTGCCCTGTGTTTGTTGTTGTTTGCAAGATAACATTTCGCAAACAAAAAATGCACCTCCGGGTCAGCGTAGCACACGTTTTTTGCTTTTTCCAGATAAATTTTAGCGATATCAAAAAAGTTATGGAAGACGAACACCCGTCCGATGAATTTGTAGCATTCTGTGTTATTCTGCGCCATTATATCGTCGGCGTTTATTATATTTTCGCAGTATTCGTACTGTTTTGCTCTCAAAAGTGCGTCCAAATCCACCTCAAGAAAGCTCCTTATCTGAAAAAACGGCGGAACATCGGTAACGTAGCGGTTTATGAACTGCAAAAGATGGTGCCCCCACAAAACAGGCGGAGTTTCTTCTTTAATTGAGTACCAGAGCTTTTTTGTTTCCTCAAGATTGCCCTCAAGCAGGCAGCATCTGCCCGTTTCATAGGGCATTTTTAGTTGTTCATATATTTTTCGCGCCCCGCTGTAGTTTTGTTCAATAAGGTAGATTTGCGCAAGTATTTCCAGCTCGTCAGCTCTTTTTGAGCGAATTAGCTTCTGTTTCAGGGTATTATAATCCTTTTGGACGTAAAAACTTGTTAAGAGTTCCTGTCTATTCATTGTCAATTTTTGTTGTGAGCTTATCGAGAACATTTTCTTTTTGCTGTTTGGTTTTTGGGGCAATAAGGTTTTGCAGTTCTGATAAAGCGTCGAAAGAGGCGCTGTTGCTGGTTTTGTTTGTTGCCTGAATTTCTCTATAGAGCTCTTCTCTGTAAATGCTGACGCTTTTAGGGGCGTTTATCCCCAGTTTTACACCGCCTGTGTTGGAATCTACGACGACAATCTCTATTTCATCATTAATAATAATTTTTTCACCGATTTTTCGGGCGAGTATTAGCATTAAACGGTCTCCTTAACCTCTTCTTTTTTCTCGCTGAAAAGCGGATGTCTTACTTCGTAATCGCTGTTTTGAAGTATCATTTGCATACCCTTTTTGTTTGACGCGTTGATAATAATGGGCGCAAGCAGGTTTATTGTGGATTTTTCAGGACGGTTATTGGGAATAGTGACGATATTTAAGGAAATGAGTGATTCAATCGAGGTGAGTTCGAGTTTTTCTGCCTTGTCGTCAGGGATTTCAAACTCATATTCAATCCCGAAAAATCCCGGAAACGTAACCGGAAAGGCCAGCGATGGTTCTTCCGCTGATTGGAGCCATTTAAAAGCCGAATTCGCTTTGTGCTCAACAATTACGTATTTTGTGAACTGTTCGTAGCCTATAATCGGTTCTATAAAATGAAAAATTCTCTCATTATCAATATCTATTTCACCAAAACGTGAAGTTTCCACTGGTTCTCTCCTCCCGCTGCGCGGTTTTTCTTAATAAGTCTGCCCGTAGCCGAAATCATTGGACATGCCGGACATCATCATTGTTTGAATGACTTCGGGTGATAGTTTTGCGCCGTTTTCCTGATTCATAAGGAGCATAGGGAGCATGTTCATCTGGTTATTGTTTGTATTGTTGCCCAGAAGCATGTTCATCTGCATCATTTGTGCTGATTCTGGCGTCATTGCTGCAGGGTTCATTCCGTTCATGCCCCCGCCAAAAGGATTGATTCCTATTTTTGCAAGTGTTTTTACAGCTTCCGCGATTTCGTCGTTTGTGGGCATTTCGGATTTTTGGTTGTCATTATTTTTGATTGTATCGTTAATATTTTGTTTCATCTGGTTGAGTTTTTTCTGGTTAAGGTCTGCCTGTACTGAATTCCCATAGAATTTGTTGGATTTGAGGAATTTATCCAAATCCGAATCTTTTCCTTCTTCTGTCTGAGGTTTGCATTCATCATCATTGTTTATGCAGTGGATTGCTTTCGTTGCATAATCAGTAAGAACTGCATTGCTGTTTAATAAAATAACCGCATTGAAAGCTATTGTAGCTTTATCGGTTCTACCCAGCTGATAAAGCGAAAGTCCTTGATAATAGAGAACCGCAGCGTTAGACGGGTCTTTTTTTAGAAGTGTTTGTGAGTCCTGAACACAGCCCACATAGTCTTTAGCTTTGTATTTTCTTATCAGCGCTTTAATCTGAGCGTTTGTAACCGGTGCTGCATAGGCTCCGAGAGCTGTTGCGAGAAATGCGATTAATGTTAAATTTAAAATAAGCTTTTTCAATTTCCTTACCTCTTATATTCTTTATAATTTATTTTTTTTACAAGTCAATTTTATTATATATTATTTTAAATAAATTTTCCTAATGTGTTTGGTTTAATTATCATAAATAGCTCTTATAATTCTGTCTTCAAGCTGCTTTGCTTCCCTTGTCTGGGTCGGATAGTTCTGGATTATGATTGCAAAACTGTAAACCAGCCCGGATTTTGCTTCTACATAGCCGGTAAAAGAGCTTACGTTGCTGATTGAACCGGTTTTTGCCCGAAGATTTTTGCTTATGTCAAGAAGCCTGTTTGCGAGCGTGCCTTCAATGGGTTTTGCCATAAGAATTTCGTAATCTCTGAAATTTTTCTCTGCATATATTGCATTTAAGGCTGCGGTCATCCAGTCAGTGCAGATTAAATCGTTTCTGGAAACTCCGCTTGCGTCAACAATAATCGGCGCTGTTGCTTTCAAATCTGCGAAATATTTTTCGAAAAGTTTTACGCCGTCAGCTGTATTGCCCTGTTTTCCCGTTGATTTTGCACCGGCAGCTTTTAAAAGGAGCTCGGCATAAAGGTTGTTGCTGTTTTTTAGCGTGTTTCCGATGAGTTTTTTGAGCGGTGCGCTGGAAACGCAGTTGATTTCGGTTGCATATTCGGGCACGGGAGCGAATTTGTAGCCGCCTGTCTGTTTAATATGCAAAGTTGCGAGTGTATTTTTTACGCAGTCAATGAAAAATCTTTCTGTGTTGGTAATCGGCAGCACAATATTTCTCGGGGTGTAAACAGTGCCCTCAAATACCGTTATATCGCCCGAGCGCCATGGCTGGCGGGAAACTTTTATTTCATTTGTTGTCCCGTTTTTAACGAGGTTTACAAATCCTGTTTTGTAAATGGAATTATTCTGAATTTCCGGGCCGAATCCGGCTGTTCCCGGGTTGACAGTGACTGTAATTTTGTTTTCGTTGATTGTTGTAGGCGAGTATTTGGGCAGATATGGGTTTGTTTCATCATCCCACATCCAGCCTATGCCCCATTCCAGCCCGTCAGTCGCCGATGCGTCGATAATAACATCTTTTACAGGGCCCTGCGCCTTAATCAGCAGGTCTTTTAGCATTGCTGTTGTAAAAGACGGGTCGCCTGCGAGTTTTATGTACAAATTGTTTTCAGAATCTTTATAAAGCTTTGTGTCAAAGGTGAAATCCGGCCCGAGTTCCTCGTAAACTGCCTTCATCGTGAAGAGTTTTAATGAAGAAGCCGGATTCAGGAGCTTTTCCTGGTTGTACTGGTAAAAAACCTTGCCGTTTCTGGCATTTTTGACGGAAACGGAAATGATTGCATTTTTGTTGAGCGGCGATTTTTCCACTATTGAGCTGATATCGGTTGACGCAAGCGCCATTGCCCCGAAACAGCCCGTAATCACAGCTATAATTCCTGATAAAACTATCTTTTTCACACTATTCATAAATATTTATCTCCTTGATATTAAAAACCTGATTTCTTCTGTCGGAAAGAAGCGGGAAATTTCTCCTTAATTCTCTCAATTTTTCCAAATCCAAATCCGCAAGAATGCAGCCCTCTTCTTCGCCCAGAGAGCCTACAACGTCGCCCCACGGACTTATAACCATTGAATGACCGAGATTGTATTCATCATCTTTAATCAATCCGGTCTGGTCGGCTGCGAGCATGTAACACTGGTTTTCGATTGCGCGCGCTTTTTGCATAATTTCCCAGTGCAGAAGCTTGTTTCTTCCCCATGCGGCCGTATTTATAAGAATTTCAGCGCCGTTAAGCGAATACTGGCGGAAAATTTCCGGAAATCTTATATCGTAACATACAGTAAGCCCGATTCTTGTTTCTCCGGTATTGAGCATTAGCAAACTGTCGCCATGGGAAACGTATTTGTGCTCCTGAGAGCCTTTGTGTGAGAAAAGGTGCATTTTGTCGTACAAAGCAACCACCTGACCGCTGCCGGAGATGACAGGGCATGTGTTTTTGTACTCTCCGTCTTTTGTTTTTCTTATATATGAACCGCCCACAACAAGCGCTTCATGATGGTATGCAAGATATTTTAAAAATTCGATTGTAGGACAGTCGCCCGGGGGTTCTGCTGCATCTTTAAAGGTTGAACAGTCCCATCCGACGGCCCAGACCTCCGGCAGGACAATCAGGTCGGTTTCCACGTTCAAATATGGTTCAAGCAGCTTCTCAACCCTGTCAAAGTTGGTGCTTTTATTGTTTAATACGGCGTTGTTCTGTACTACAAGGACTTTCATAACCCCTCCGGTTAAATTATAGTACAAAAAAGCAGTTCAGGCTCGCTTTTAACAATTTTTACGGTCTGAATCGTGTTAAGAAGTGATTTGTCTGTGTTTTTGCAATATACATTAAGATAATTTTTCGTAACGCCTTTTAACATCCCTGTTTTTTTGTCCGGATGTTTTTCAATTAGTGCTTCTTGCACTGTGCCGGCATTTTTTGCAAGAAATTCTTCAAATTTCTCTTTTGCGGCATTTTTGAGCAGTTGCGCGCGTTCTTTTTTTATTTTCAAAGGCAAATGCCCCGTCATTTCTGCGGCTTTTGTGTTTTTTCTCAGTGAATAAGGGAACACATGTACATTTGAAAGCCCTGATTTTTGGACATTTTCAAGTGTTGTTGCAAAATCTTCTTCGGTTTCGCCGGGAAATCCTGTGATTATGTCGCTTCCGAGAAACGGCAGTTTGAATAATTCATTGAGTTTTCCAATCAGCTCAAGGCAATGCTCTGCGCTGTAATGCCTGTTCATATTTTTAAGCGTTTTGTCGGTCAGCGATTGCAAAGAAAGGTGAAAATGCGGGCAGAATTTCCTGGATTGGGCGAGGAATTTCAAAAGTTCGTCATCCATCTCCAGCGGGTTGAGCGAGCCGAGCCTGTAACGGGGAATTGGGGTTTTTTCAATTTCTTCAAGCAGGTTTAAAAGCGTTTTTCCGCTTTCCACGCCCCATTGCCCGATATGAATGCCTGTGAGCACAACTTCTTTTATGCCGTTTTCGTGAAAGTTGTTGATTTGTTCAATTATGTTGGCTGCGCTGTTGCTGCGGCAGTTCCCTCTGGCAAACGGTATTGTGCAGTAGCTGCAATAGTTGTTGCAGCCGTCCTGAATTTTTAAATAGCCCCTTGTTTTTGCGTAATCATGCACAAACTGGTTGTTAAAATCCGATATTTTGAAAATGTCGGTAACTTTGTTTATTTTTTGCGCAAGAAGTTCGGGAATTTCAAATTTGTCGTTATTTCCTGCGATAATATCAATGAATTCAAGATTTTTCATTTCCTGAGATTTCAGCTGGGCGCTGCAGCCTGTGAGAACCGTTATAATCCCGCTGTTTACATGTTTTGCATGCCTGATTTGGCGCAGGGCTTCGTCATCGGCGTTTGAGGTCACAGAACAGGAGTTCAGTATGAAAATTCCTGCGTCTTCAAGCTTTTTGACCTGTACATATCCGGATTGCGCCAGTTTTTCGGCTATTACCGCTGATTCGAGCTGGTTTGTCTTACAGCCATGTGTTTTTATAAGGAAATTTTTCGAATTCATTAATAAATTTTAACAAAAATGATAAATTTTAACAAAATTTTTTCTAATCAATATATAATATTTGTAGGTAAATTATGAGCATCTATTTAAACAGTGTGAATAATTCGTCGAAATTGCCGGTTTTTAAAAGAAAAATGGCAGATGTTCACGATTCCTCTAATTTAGATTCACAGCATGCCCGCCAGCATGAAGAAATGAAAGAGTTTGCTTCTCTGGAAGACAGGGATTTGAGATTTATCGCTGCTTTTGAACCCAATCAAAAAATGAGAAAAACCAGAACTCAGATTTTGAACACACTTTTGTTTGCACTGCCTGCGGCTGATGTTTTAATTACTTCTGCTGCGAAAAATGCTAATCTTTCCGGCAAACTCTCCGCCGGAGCCCGTCAAGCCGGCCGCTGGGCTGCAGTGCTGGGTATTGGAGCCGTTGTTCTTGGCGGTCTGAAGAAATTTGTAAACAAAAATGTACCTGCTTTGAACGAAGCGGACAAAAAACATCCTGCGCTCGGGTTTGCAGTTGATTTTGCTGCAATGCTCGGTTCTCTTGCCGGTTTGTATAAGTTGAAAAATTCTGCATCAAAATACATCGCAAAAAATTTCCCAAAACAGGTTAAATTCCTTAAAGATTCCGTGAAAGCGCCGCTAAAAACCGCGTTGAACGGGTCGGCATTTAATAAAAAGCTTGTTGAATCATTGAATTCGCGGGCTTTTGCTTCTGTAAACGGCTGGGGACGTTCTTTAAAAATCACTGAAGCACTTTTAACCCCGGTAATTTTAACTGCTGCAATGTTCAAGGGAATTAGTGTTTCAAAACAAAGCCGGAAAGAAGCGCATGAAAATTATGCGGTGCTGAAATCCTCGCAGATTGCTGCAAGAGCCGCGATAGCAAAGCAGGAAGTTTGATTTTTAGGGCTCAACAGGTTACAGGATTGGCTTTATTTTCAATTAATGGGTGAGCTGATTAGTTTTTACGCTGTCTGCTTAAAAACTTAAACTAAAAAACTCCCATTAGGGAGTTTAAAATTGGGCCCGGAGGGATTCGAACCCACGACCAAGGGATTATGAGTCCCCTGCGCTACCGCTGCGCCACAGGCCCGTGGCTTTTTGAAAGGTTTTCTGGATTTTCGCCGGCGCAGCGGTAGTCTACCTACCTCTCGCAAAACGATACTTAATCGTTTTGCTCGGCAGAGTGCCGCAGGCCGAAGAATTTTATTAAGTTTTCAATTTTTGTCGGCGTTGCGGTAGGCTGCTTCCTTTTGAAAAACGATACTCAATCGTTTTGCTCGGCAGAGTGCCACAGGCCGAAGAATTTTATTAGGTTTTCAATTGGTACAAAAGGTGTACCCGCTGTATATAAATTAACATTAACTTTTGGCATGGTCAAGCTGTATTCTTAAGGATTTTTGCGCTGCTCCTTCCCCGGCTCGGGGAAGGATGGGATGGGGAGCGGTTAAATTGATAAATTTAGTGTAAATCCGCGTATAACCCCCTCTTTTTAACTGTGTTTAGCAATAAATTGGCCTTTTCCCGCATAATCTGCTAAAATTTTTCATAATTAGCTAAAGAGTTTGGATTTATGAAAAAAATATTTTTGTTTTTTGTTGCTTTATTATTTTTTGTGAACAACTTCGCTTTTGCGGGCGATTTGGCGCCGCAGGATTTGAATTTGCAGGAAAAAAAGAAAATTACTTTTATCTATATTCACGGTTCGAACGATTTTTCGGGCAAAAAAAGGCTTGAATTCCGAAAACATTTCGACGAACAGGTGAAAAATATGCACCCGTATATGATGAAAGCCTTTAATCAGGATGAACTCACCCGCACGCAGTTTCTTAAAAACGGTGAATACGAAATAAACCCTGAACAGGTGATTTTTTACTGGGGTGACAAAAGTTTTCAGGAAGTTGTGAATCTTGATGATAACCTTAGCGTTGCAAGCATTTTTAGCCCGAAATTGCCGCAAATTGTGCGCGGAACCTTTGCTCATTGCCTGCATGACGCAGTCTGGGTGCAAAAATATCAAAATATGGCACAAATAATTGACGAATTGCATGTTCTGGTGAAAAACGAAATTGATCAAGGCAACAAAGTTGTGCTTCTTGGTTACAGTGCGGGGTCGTTTATTACTTATGAATATTTTCTGAATAAATTTATCTCGCTCAATCCCGAAGAAATCGTTCCTGAGGAGAAATTAGCAGAGTTGAATATAACAAAAAGCCAGCTGCGTCCGACCTGTCTTGACGCGTTGATGGAGGCGGGCGTTGTTTCTCTTAATATCGGTGGAAAATACGCTCCAAATCCGGTTAAAGAACAGCTTCTTGCCAACCTTTCGCTGCTCAATGACAAAACCGCCTCTGCATGCTTTGCGGATAATACAATAAAAGGCGTGATTAACTTTGCTTCGCCGCTCGCACTGTTTTATTCGGAAATTTCCGACAGCAAAAGCGATTTAAACTTCCTGTCAAAGCTCATGTACAAGCACATTATTGAAACTGATACTTTCTGGCTTACCGTCAACTACGCAGAAGACCCGCTGGGCTTTCCGTCTTCCAAAAATATCAGCCGCGAGGAGCTGAACAAGCTTTCCGGCTTTAATATTTCACCCTCGGGCGGTTTTGTATATGACAAATCCGACGCCCGGGCTTTCAGAAGCTTTATAACTGCGCATTTGGCCTATTGGACGACGCAAAAACGCTTTACAAAAGCAGTAATTGAGGCTTATAACAAGGGTTTTGCAAACATGTACGGAGAACCGTCTGAACTTTAATTATGCTTTACTGCTTGTAAATTCTTTGTTGCGAAGTTTTTCAAACCTTTCTGTTGAATTAAGCGTGTTGTCGCTCATAAGGCTGCTCAATTCATTCTCTTTGTTTTCCCGTTTGGCTGTTGTGAGATACATAGCGGCTTTGTCAGGAGAAACTCCGTTATCAAGCATTTCAAAGAGTACGTCTTTTTCGGAGCCGTTTGCAAATTCGGCTAACTGCTCTTTTTGCGCTGTTGTCAGGTTGTATACGCTGAGCTTATCAAAGAAGTTTTTATTTTTAACCATAAGTTCCAACATTTTTGGGTTTTTATCGTAATAAACCGGATTTGTTGCGTAAATCTCAAGCATTTGCGGTGAATATTGCCTTATTACCGAAGCTATTTTATTGGCGGGCATGTTGGGATTGAAATAAAGCTTTTCAATTACGCCCTTGAGCTCGGGATTTTTCTTGACCTGCTCTGCAACATATTCAAAATCTTTTTCTGAACCAAAAACATTTTTAACTTGAGTTTTAGCGGTTTGATTGGTGCTAAAAGTCTTGATTTCTATGGTTTCAGCGTAATTTTGAATAGGAGAAGTAGCTGTTTTTGCAAATTGAGGCTCATTTTGAGCAGTTTGGGAGCTATATGTCGAATAATCTGTGCTGTTTTCGCTGATATTTGCTTCTTCCGGACGTGTCAGGCTGCGTGACATTGATACCAACTGATTTTCGGAAAGTTTTTCATTTGCTGCTGCATCCAGTACGCTTTCACGCGTTTTCGGATAGTCAGTTATATTTTTTGCGCATTCTACAACGGAATCGCCTGACATTTTCGGGTATTGTGCAAGTTCCATTGTGTTTTTTGTGTATGCCTGAATCTGTTCAGTGTTTTTTCCGCGCATATAGTCTGATTGTGCGGTTAAATTGTAGGCACTGAAACGATAGTTGCCGTTTTCATCTTTTTGGTCAATGAATTTTTCCATTGAAACGGCCATTTCGGGCGTATGTTCAACGTTGTCGGTAATTTTTGTCAATGGCTCATCCGACATGTCTTTTCTCTGCGCTGCTTTTAAAAGCACATTTGAAATTTTGGCGTTGGATGACCTTGCTTTGGTAACTTTTAAAATTGTATCGCCGCTGTATTTGATTGCGCCGTTGTCTGTCCTGATTTCTTCCATTTCGACCAGCTTGTTCAAGAAACCTTCTGCTTCTTTAGGATTTTTCTCCATATGGTTTACGCCGTCAACGACATTGGCTTCAGAATAAGTTTCCTTTTTCGCCATCATGTGAACAGCTGTGTCAGTGTATTCTTCATTTTTGGTAATAACTTCTGAAACCCTTACGGTGCCTTCTGATGAAAAATCCTTGCGAATTTTGCGCACTCTGCTCATGTTCGATGCAAATTTTTCTTCATTAAGTTTGTTTCCTTTAAAAAGTCCCCAGAGGTATGAAGTTTTGTTTTCTGTAAGCTTTTTCAAGCCTGCAACGATATCTTTGTTCGTCAATGTACCGTTTTTAGCCAGCTCAAAGTAGTTTTTCAAGTCTTCTTTATCTTTCAGCAGCTCTTTTAACTCTGCTGCTTCCTGCGCATTGTATTCTCTGTTGATTGTTTTGTCATTAAGCGCGTCCTGAGGGTTCTTTTTGTATGTTTTTGCCATCTTTTTGACGTCAATTTCGACATCTTTAACGGGCGCAGCAGTGTAACTGTCACCTGCTCCGGTGTTCGTTGATTGACCATTTTGCCCCGGGTGAGCTTCGCTTTCTGATACCTGCCCTGTCGCAAGCATTGTGCCGATTTTCCCTGTGCTGGTATCTGCCGACGCTCTGGTCTGGGTTTCCTTTTTTGAATCCTCTGTCTTTGCCTCTTGTACGCCAAGGAAGCTTTTGATTGCCCCAATCAATGACATATTTTATCCTCGTATTAGTAATAGTCTAGTTTTTATATTCTCTCTATAAAAATAAAGGATAATTTGTATATAAAATTGATATAAAAGTGGTGATTTGTTAATATATTGTTACAATCAATTAATTAGCATGCAATCGCCGTAGCTGTAAAATCGGTATTTATTGTTTATGGCTTCTTCGTAGGCTTTGAAAACGAAATCTTTGCCGGCAAAAGCGCTCACAAGCATAATCAGCGTGGATTTTGGCAGGTGAAAATTCGTGATGAGCCTGTCTATAACCCTAAATTTGAATCCCGGGTAAATAAAAAGGGTTGAATCGTCAATAACCTCTAAAATTTCATCGTATTTTTGCATGCAGGTTTCGAGCGTGCGAACCGTGGTTGTTCCAACCGCTGTGATTCGTTTTCCGGATTTTTTTGCGTCCATTATTATTCGGGCAGTTTCTTTTGAAATCTCAAATTCCTCGGATTCCATCTGATGTTCAAGAATATTGTCAACTTTGACCGGTTTAAAGGTTCCCATTCCGACATTTAATGTAACATAGCAGATTGTTACGCCTTTTGCCTTGAGTTTTTCAAGGATTTCTTCGGTAAAGTGCAAACCGGCCGTCGGGGCGGCTACGGAGCCTTCTTTTTGTGCGAAAACCGTCTGATATCGTTCGTAATCAAGGCTTTTGAGCTGTTCGTCGGTCATATTTCTTTCAATGTACGGCGGAAGCGGAATATTTCCTATTTTGTGAAGAATATCGTAGAAATTTCCGTCATAAATCATTTCCACAAGCCATTTTCCGTTATCTTCACGCGTAAGCACCTTTGCGCTGAGTTCGTCGGAGATTTTTATTATCATCTCCTCCTTGACGCGCTTTGAGGGGTTCAAAAGCACCTGCCAGGTTTTTCCGCCTATGATTTTAAGCAGAAAAACCTCAATATTTGCGCCTGTTTCCTTTTTTCCGTAAAGCCGCGCGGGGATTACCTTTGTGTTGTTCAAAACAAGAACATCGTTTTCATCAAAGTAATCCGTAATATCGTAAAAATGCTTGTGCTCAATGGTTTTTGCGTTTTTGTCGAGCACCATCATTTTTGAATTTTCGCGTTTTTGTTCGGGTATCTGGGCTATGAGCTCTTCGGGCAGTTCGTAGTCAAAATCCTTTAACTTCATTGTTTTTTCTTGTGTAAAGCTCATTTTTTCTTCCTCAACACTAAAACAGCTGCATTTCGATGATTTTTTCCGCAATTCTTACTGTGTTAAGCGCTGCGCCGATTCTGATGTTGTCGGCAACGCACCACAGGTCGATTGCGTTATCAAAAGCGATGTTTTTTCTGATTCTTCCGACATAAACGGGGTTTTTTCCGGCTGCATCGCGCGGCGTGGGGTAAACATAATTTTCGGTATCGTCCATAACTTCGACTCCCCAGGCTTTTTCGAGGATTTCGCGGGCTTTTTCGGGGGTGATTTCTTTTTCAAACTCAATTGTAACTGCTTCAGAGTGTCCGTGGAATACCGGAACTCTTACTGCGGTACAGGAAATCGGCGTTTTTTCATCAAGGTGAAGAATCTTTTTTGTTTCGTTCGTGACTTTCATTTCTTCTTTTGTGTAGTCGTTTTCGCAGAACACGTCGATTTGCGGAATTACGTTGTATGCAATGGGTTTTTTGAATTTTTCGCACTGAAAATCTCTACCCTCGTTGTGCGCGATGGTATTTTCGCGAAGTTCGTTTATTGCAGCAAGCCCTGCGCCGGAAACAGCCTGATAAGTGCTTACAATCATTCTTTTTATGCCCGCAAAATCATGGAGCGGTTTCAAAACGAGCATAAGCTGCGAAGTTGAGCAGTTAGGGTTTGCGACGATTCCGTGATGTTTTCTCAAATCTTCGTCATTTACGCCTGCAATAACGAGCGGCACATCTTTTTCCATTCTGAAAGCGCTGGAATTGTCGATATAAACCGCCCCGCGCTTAACAGCTTCGGAAGCAAGCTTGAGCGAGGTCGAACCGCCTGCGGATGCCAGAACAATGTTTACATTTTCGAATGCTTCGGGCGTAGCTTCGATGATTGTGTGCTTTTCTCCTTTAAATTCAATAGTTTTGCCTGCACTTTTTGCGCTGGCAAGGAATTTTATCTCGTTGTATTGTACATTGTCTTCAACAAGGATTTTAAGGATTTCTCTGCCCACAACGCCTGTTGCGCCGAGAACCGCAATGTTAGGTTTTCTCATCTTTACTTCCGCCTTTTCTTATATACAAGTTAATTATAGTACAAAATCCGCTGAAATTTTTACATTATTTTTTCAAGCCCGTAAACAAAATCATTGTTTTGGGCTGTATGCCTTACAGCGAGGAGCACTCCGGCCATATAGCACTTTCTGTCCATTGTGTCGTGCTTGATTTTCAGGATTTGGCCCTCTGAGCCGAAAATAACCTCCTGAGAAGCTATATAACCCGGCATTCTGACTGAATGTATATGGATATCCGAGTAAGAATTTGCGCCGCGTGCGCCTTGAATGGTTTCTGTTTCGGGGCAGTTGCCTGTTGCAAAGCTTCCATCGCGCGCCTCTGACATCATTAGCGCTGTTTTAATTGCTGTGCCCGAGGGTGCGTCTTTTTTCTGGTTGTGATGAAGCTCAATTATTTCAGCATTGTCAAAATACTTTGCAGCCTGCTTTGCAAACATCATCATAAGCACTGCTCCTGTCGAAAAATTGGGCGCAATAAGGCAGCCGAGCCCTTTTTCTTCTGATAATTTTTTCAATTCTGCAATTTGGTCATCGGACAGCCCTGTTGTGCCGATTACGGGGCGAACGCCGTTTTCAAGGCAGATTTTTGCGTTTTCAAATACGAATTTTGGCTGCGTAAAGTCAACTATAACGTCGGGGCGCGCCTCTTTTATTGCTGCTTCAAGATTACCGTGGATTCTTATGTCCGAGCAGGTAAGTTTTTCAAGCTCATTTATATCAACAGCACAAACAAGCTCCATATCTGCGGCCTCGCAAACTGCCTGAACCACCTGTCTTCCCATTTTTCCCGCTGCGCCTGATACGCCGACTTTAATCATATTTCATCCTTTCATTTGTTTGTAATCTGAAAATATTATCTCATGTAAATAACAGTTTTAAACTGCCCTGCAAGGGGGTGAGCAATGACTACTCCCACCCCAACTCGGACTCTGCCGAGCAAAACGATTGAGTATCGTTTTGTGAGAGGTGGCCGGGGAGGGGAGCGATTTTAAGGTTGTTTAATTGCCATGCGATAAAAGGCGTGCCGTCATTCCGAACTTGTTTCGGAATCGCAAGGTTGAAGCAGGTAATCACCGTCCTTGCGACCCTGAAACTAGTTCAGGGTGACGAAAAACTGTAGGGTGGGAAAAGTGAAACGGTTCCCACCGCAAGGTTGCAAAAAATGTGGATTTTGTGGTTTTAAAGATGGTTTTTGGGTCGATTCCCATCCGCGTTCGTAAGCAATACTAGCGTATTGCAACGACTGCTCCTTCCCCGAGCTGGGGAAGGGGTTGGGATGGGGCGCGGTTAATCAAGTTAGTGTAAAGTTATGCACAAGTCCCCCGCAAGATGTGGTAAAATAATAGAATGATAAAAGAAGAAGTTAAAAATATAGCTGCCGGTACGGTTGACGCAGGCCTATATCTTGCGGAAAAAGGCTTGTCGCAAAGCACTTTTTTCAAAGATAGCGCGCAGCTTGCTTCGCTTTTGAGCTTTTTTGAAGATAAAAATTCTAATTTCTGCGAAATTACCGGCACTTTCGGAACTTTTAAGTCAAAACTGGCAGAAATCTCCTTGCATTTGCTTGATGAAAATGTACTTATATTCCGGTACGAATGTTTTGAGGGAACAACGCTTGACGATATATTTCTTGCGCTTTTTGCGGATTTGAGGGCGTATTATCAGATGGGCAAAATTGCTCCGGCAAAAATAGAAACAACTTCGCTCACAAAGAAAATCAATCAGTATCTGAGCCATATAAACCTGCCCGCAGTTTTTGTTTTTGACTCTTTTGAGAATTTAAATGCCAATCCCGAAAATCAAGAAGAAATTTCCCGCTTTGTAAAGCACCTTGCAGGGCTGAATAAGTTTAAAATTGTAGTTCTTTCCAGAAAATCTGAAAACTGGAATATAGAAAATGCCAGAAAAATAGAGCTTGAGCCGTTTAACAGGCTCCAGCTGGCGTTGTATCTTGAGGCGTCGAATGTAAAGGCGGAACAGGAGGAGATTTACAGGCTTTTTGAAGCTACGCAGGGAAATACCAGCCAAATTTCGCTCACGGTGAATATGATTTCCATATTAAAAACGGGTTTGAAAGATTTTATTGAAGAATTTGAGGCAAAAAAGACATCTTACGGCAATTTTCTGCTCCAGAAACTATCCTCTTTTGTGCCTGAAAAATTAAAAAAATCCGTTTCCGTTCTGGCTCTTGCCAAAACGGGTTTTTCGCCGGAATTTCTTGTAAGCGCCGGACTTTTTACGCCGGAACAGCTAAATTACCTGATTGAGCGCAATATATTGAGCTGTGGCGGCGGATATGTTTATATGAAAGGTTATTTGAAAACTTTCTGGCTTTCCTCGGTTTCGCTTTTTGAAAAACAGGAAATTCATCAGTATTTGCGCGACTTTTTTGAATCCCAGCTTCCTTTAAAGCCCGGACAGCGCGTTATGCCGCTTTCGCGCACTACGATGAGGGAGCAAAGCGCTTATCATGCGTCGTTTCTTTCCGAAAAACCGAGAGAAACTCCGGATATTGCCTATCTGGGCTATATCAGCGGTAATCTTGCCGAGTGGACAACGCCGGAGAAGAAAAATGAGCCCAAAACCAGAGCTCCTCACAAACCGCGTGAGCAGGAGCCTAAAAAATCGCTTGAAAAATACGAACTTACAAAAGAGGAGCTCGCTCTGTTGGGGCTTCCTGTTGACCTTTCCTCAGGAACGGTTCCTGCCGCAGCCAGAGTGCAAGCTCATCAGGAGGAAATTGCGCCTGAAAAAAGTTCGTCCGAATTTTTTGATGAGGGGCTTGCTTTTCAGCAAAAACATGAGTATCAAAACGCAATTGAGGCTTATGACGCGGCAATCAGCGGAATTTCTACTGCCGGTGATGAAATTGTGCCTGATATTTTTGAAAATGCGTCCGAATGCGCACAAAAACTCAATAAAATTGACGAAGCCGTTAAATACCTTGATTCTTTGTATGATTTTTATTATGAAAAGGGCAAAAACGAGCTCGCAAACGGTACTTTGCTGAAGATTGCGCGTTTGTATAAAGATTCTTACAGATTTTTGAAAGCCAGAGATATATATGAGCGTTTTTTGTCCTCAAAACTGCCTGTTTCTGCGGCGATTCTTGCTAATGCGCATATCGGGCTGGCACAGATTGCCGAGGATTCTTCTGATGTTAATTTAGCGCGTGAGCATTACCGCAAGGCGTTTTCGTTAATAAATCCCGAAGAAAAAGGCGAAAATCTTTCAGAAGCTTATTTTAAATACGCACTTATGCTGGACGATGAAAACGATTCTTCAAATGCGCTTGAATATTATAAAAAATCCATCAGCGCCTGCGATGATTTGAAGAAAAACCCGTATTTGAGCGCTGCATATACAAATATTGCCGAAATTTACTCGGAGGCTCAGGATTACAAAAACGCTTTCAGGAATTTTGCGCTTGCATTGAAAATTGACTCGGAATTGCAAAATTACGACGGTATTTATTATCTTTCTTCAAAACTTGCGAAAGTTTCACAAAAAGTCAAGCCGGATTTGGTTCTGAATTTTATTTTAAAAGCGCTGGGCGCTGCAAAACGCTTGCAGGATAGATTTTATATGGTAAATTCATATCTTGAGGCAGGCGATTATTATTTCAGCAGGAAAGATTTTGCCAAAAGTTTAAAAGCTTATTTCAATGCCCGCAATGTGCTTTTAAAAGGCAGTTTTGAAAAAGCTGATTTGCAAAGAATAGACAAAAAACTCGACAACCTCAAAAACAGCTTATCTCCTGCGGAATATGAGCGCATTTTGAAAGGATTCAAAAAATGAAAACCGAATTGTTGGAAAAACTCGGGCTAAACGTTACAAAAACAGCACAAACCCGTCTGGATGACTTTTTAATGGTTTTTAAGAGCTATAACTCTCACACAAACCTTGTCAGCAGGCATGATATGGAGTTTTTCTTTGAAAAACATATTTATGATTCGCTCGCAATGAATCTTTTTCTTAAAAAATACGGCTTAGAAAAGTTTAAAATGCTGGATATCGGCACAGGAGGCGGATTTCCTTCGGTGCCTGTGGCGATTTTTTATGATTCCTGCCCTATTCTTGCGATAGATTCGGTTTCTAAGAAAATCGGTTTTGTGGAAATTGCCCAGAAGCTCCTCCAGCTGGAAAATCTTACTCCGGCAAGCAAAAGGGCTGAAGATTTGCATGAAAGCGACAAAGAAAGCTTTGATATTGTGACTTCGCGTGCTGTGGCGCAGCTCAATACGCTTTTGGAGTATGGTGTTCCTTATTTGAGGGCGGGCGGATATTTTGTTGCATACAAGGCTCAAACTGCAGAGCAGGAAATTGAAAATGCGAAAAGAGCGCTTGAAGTTCTTAATGCAAAGGTTGTGGATATTATTGAATATTCCCTGCCGAACCTTGAGGAGCACACCAGAAAGCTCATAATCATCCAAAAAACCGGAAAAACACCCGCTCAATATCCTCGAAAATCAGGGATTGCCAAAAAATCTCCTTTGTAAGCGCAGGTTTGAAAAAAACGGAGGAATTTTATTTTTCCGTTCCGAAAAACCCGCCCTTACGGGTAGGGTTTTAAGTCACTACAAAATAAAATCCCCCCGATTTCCCTCTTTTTTGTTTTGTAACTCAATGTTAAGTTTTTAGTACGCTTGTAGCAACAATTTTTTTTATGAGTTTTAATGCAAAAAAGGTCTCTCTTATGGAAATTTCAGCATTACATAATAATAAATCGCAATCTTTTGGCAAAATGGTATCTATACGGCGCGTTATGCTGAATGGAGAGGTTTATGATTACAGAAGTCCGGAAAAGCTCTACAAAGTTGCTCAGGCGCTTTCTCATTTGATGCAGCGTAAAGGTTGTCGTGAAATAAAAATGCAAATGGCTCAAATTATGCCTGATTTCTTTGTAAAAGAAGGCTGGCAGCCTGTTTCTGTAATGCGGCTGAATAATATAAACCGTAAAGTTAATATTTTGACCGGCGAAGAAGCAATGGTGCGGCGAAATATCTTTTCAAACAGCCTTTTGAGCAAAAATGAAAAAGCGCAAAAGGCAGCAGTTGCCATTTCTAAGATGATTAAAGAGGCATTTTCCGGCTACATAAATATTGACGCAAAATCGGAAATGGTTAAGCAAAACGGGAAGCTGAGAGAAAAAATCACTATTTTGAGTGTGAATAAAACCCAGTAAGCGGGTCTTAGCAGTCATTGCGGGCTTGTTCAATGCATTTTGACACCAATCCTGCGACCCTGAACCAAGTTCAGGGTGACGAAATAATGCTGTCATTCCGAACTTGTTTCGGAATCGCAAGATTTGTGCGTTTTGACACCAATCCTGCGACCCTGAACCAAGTTCAGGGTGACGAAATAATGCTG
>OJMH01000458.1_pt1 | contig 53538 bp, 45 predicted proteins | sample 1597111 | NCBI WGS metagenome assembly OJMH01 (sample SAMEA2452115, study PRJEB22498) | human gut metagenome | reverse complement strand
GCTACGCGCCATCGGACCCTGCGGCACAGGCTGCCATGAAAGACGTCGATGTATGGTTTTTAGCGCTTCCCCACGGAGTTGCAGCTGATTATGCGAAGGCCTTGCTGGACGCCGGAAAGACCGTTATAGACCTCTCTGCCGACTTCCGCCTCGGTTCGCTTGAGCGCTACTTGGAATTTTACAAGACTGAGCACCCCGCGCCAGAGCTTTTAAAGCTTGGCAAATACATAATACCCGAGCTTTTTGAAATAGATTCGTCTTGCAAGCTCGTGGCTTGCCCAGGTTGCTATCCGACGAGCATATTGGTTCCGATGTTGCCGCTGCTTAGAGAGGGGGCGGTATCTACTGAGCACATCGTAATAGATTCCTACAGCGGGGTTTCGGGAGCGGGCAGAAAGGCTGATATCGCTTATTCGTATTGCGTGAGAAACGAAAATATGTCGGCCTACGGGCTTCCTAAGCACAGGCATCTTTCGGAAATTGAAGAGCAGATGTCGATAGCTGCCGGCAAAGACGTGATAGTTCAGTTCAATCCGCATCTATCGCCCGCGACGAGGGGAATTTCGACTACCGTGACTGTTCCGGCCGTCTTTAAGGGGGTGGAAAAGATTTACGAAATTTGGAATAAGTACTACGCGGGCAAGCGCTTTGTTAAGGTTTTGCCCTCAGGGGTCTATCCCGACACTTTGAGCGTAAGCGGCACAAATAGAGTCGATATTTCCGCAGTTTACGATTCGCGCACGAACAATCTTGTTATAACAAGTGCAATAGACAACCTCGTAAAGGGCGCAAGCGGCCAGGCCGTTCAGATTATGAATTTGCTTTTCGGCTTTGACGAAGGCGCGGGCTTGTTGTAGTACTTTGGCAATATTAAATTTTAGAAGGAGATAGAAAGATGAGTAAGGCTTATTCAGTTGAGATTTCGGATAAATGCGCGGGGCTTGCGGAAGTCGCTGGGTTTTCGCTCGCGGGCGTGGCTTGCGATATAAGAAATAAGGACGATTTTAAGCGCCTCGATTTGGCTTTGATAAAGCTGGATTCTCCATCGGCCGCCGCCGGAGTTTTTACTACAAACGACGTAAAGGCAGCTCCTGTTTTGACGGACCTAGCGCACCTTGCGCGCAAGCAGGCTATAGCGGCAGTAGTTGCAAATAGTGGAAATGCAAACGCCTGCACCGGCGAAGAGGGGCTTCGCGACGCCTCGGAAATGTGCGCACTAGTAGCCAAGAAATTGGGCGTTGATAGAACGCAAGTTTTGGTTTGCTCGACTGGCAGAATAGGCGAGCGCATGCCCATGGAAAAGGTTAGAAAGGGCATAGACGAGGCTTTCGAATCTCTTGGAACTACCTCGGAGCACGGCTTGAAGGCTGCGAATGCAATCCTCACAAGCGACACAAAAATTAAGGTTGTTTGCGCGCGCGTGGTTTGCGAGGGCAGAATGTTTACAATTGCCGGCATGGCAAAGGGCGCTGGCATGATAGAGCCCAATATGGCGACAATGCTAGCTTTTATTGGAAGCGATGTGGATATGTCGCAGGCGACTTTAAAAGAGGCGCTTAGTTTTGCAGCTTTAAAGAGCTTTAATAAGATTACAATTGACGGCGATATGTCGACAAACGATACCGTCCTTGCGCTTTGCTCTGCAAAAAGCGGCATAGTTATAGAGCCCAATAGCGTTATGTTCGAGGCCTTCCAAGACGCCCTTACACAGATTTGCCAAACACTTGCGCGCAAGATTGTTGCCGACGGCGAGCGCATCACAAAGGTTGTTGAAATGCGCGTAAGGGGGGCAAAGACCCAGCAGCAGGCTGAAAGCATAGCAAGGGCGATTTGCAATTCGCTCTTGGTTAAGTCGTCTTGGTACGGCAGCGATCCCAATTGGGGCAGGCTTGCCGACGCAGCTGGCTACGCTAAAACAGGCTTGGACTTCTCTAAGCTCGATTTGTATTACGACGATACTGCTGTGCTTTTAAAGGGCGAGCCCCAGTCTGCGAACAAGGAGCTTTGGAAGAAGATTGTATCAAAGAAGGAGTTTGTGATTACCATGAACTTGAATTTGGGCGACTTTGCGGAGTCCCTTCTTACGACGGACCTATCAGAGGCTTATGTAGATTTTAACAAGGGAGAATAGTTAGGCGCTTTGAGATGAAATTGCACCTTGAATCTATCACAAAAAAGGCAGGAATTTTAATTGAGGCGCTGCCTTACATTCAAAAGTTCAGAGGGGCTACCTTTGTCGTAAAGTACGGCGGGGCCTTTATGGACGATCCGGACCCATTGGTAAGGGGTAGGGTTGCGCAAGACATAGCCTTTCTTGCAGCTGTGGGCATAAACGTGGTTGTCGTACACGGCGGCGGCAAGGCGATAAGCAGGGCAATGGCAAAGTCGGGGCTAAAGTCCGAATTTAAAAATGGAATGAGGGTCACCGATGAAAAGACCGTAGAGATTGTCGAGGACGTTTTAAATAACGACGTAAACCGCGAAATTTGCGAACTTTTGCAGTCTAGCAAGTGCGATGCTGTCTCGCTTGTCGGCAACAACGTTCTAACTTGCGAAAAGCTCTATTCAAAAGATGCAGACGGCAATGATTTGGACTTGGGCTATGTTGGCAAGATTACGTCAGTCAAGGCAAAGCTCATAAAAAAGGCTATAGCCGAGGGAAAGACTCCCGTAATTTCGCCAATAGCCTTGGACGAGAATCTGCACATATACAACACAAACGCAGATGTTGCGGCAGCCGCAGTTGCAGGAGCTTTGAAGGCCCGCAGGTTGGTTTTTTTGTGCGACATCCCGGGGCTTATGCGCGATCCTAAAGACCGCGATAGCTTGATATCAACGCTTAAAGTTTCGGAGGTGGATAACCTGAAAAAAATCGGCATAATAGGCGGCGGAATGCTGCCCAAAGTCGATAGCGGCGTAGAGGCAATTAAAAGCGGAGTGCGCAGAGTCCATTTTATCGACGGCTACATGCCGCACAGCTTGCTCTTGGAGATATTTACCGACAAGGGCATAGGTACGGAAATTGTCACGGAGTAATTTTATTATGACTACAAAGGAAAAGACCGAGAAATTTTTAGCGCCTTGCTTTGGCAATAGAACAGTAACTCTGTCAAGGGGCAGCGGCGCATACGTCTGGGACGAAAACGGCAAGAAGTACCTCGACTTTGGCGGAGGTATTGCGGTGCTAAGCTTGGGGCACTGCAACAAAAAGCTCGTGAAAGCTCTGGCAAATCAGGCGCAGACCTTGGGGCATTGCAGCAACTTGTACATGAACGCTCCGCAGGCGGATTTGGCAGAAAAATTGGTTTCTGAACTGGGGCCGGGGAAGATCTTTTTTGCAAATAGCGGAGCAGAGGCAAACGAGGCTCTGTTAAAATTGGCGCGCTTGCACGGTGTGAAAGTTACGGGCAAAGAGGGCGAAAAGTTCAGGGTAATAGTTGCAAAAAACGGCTTCCACGGCAGAACTTTGGCGACTCTATCGGCGACGGCTCAAGATAAGATACAAAAGGGCTACTCGCCGCTTATGCCGCAATTTTCTTACGCCGAATTTAACAACGCAAAGAGCTTTGAAGCAATAATGGCAGACGACGTTGCGGCGATTTTAATAGAGCCAATACAGGGCGAAAGCGGCGTCCTGCCCGCAGAAAAGGGCTTTCTAAAAGAATTGCGCGCACTTTGCGACAAATTTAACGCGCTTTTGATGTTCGACGAAGTTCAGTGCGGAATCGGCAGGACGGGGAAATTTGCCGCCTTTAAGAAGTTCGGCGTAAAGCCCGATGCAATTTCTATGGCAAAGGGCTTGGGCGGAGGTTTCCCGATAGGGGCGGTATGGATGTCAAAGCCATATCAGGATTTGTTCACACCCGGAGCGCACGGCTCTACATTCGGCGGCAACGCTTTGGCATGCGCTGCTGGAAATGCGGTAATGGACGAGATAAAATCCAAAGACCTCTGCAAAAATGCTGAAACAATGGGCAAGCTTTTGCTTTCTAACTTGAATAAGATTGCTGCAAAGTATCCCGAAAAGATTAAGTGCGCGCGCGGCCTTGGCCTTATGATAGGCGTGCTCTTTACGGACTCTTTCAGCAATTTGGACGCGGCTGCAAAGCTCAGAGAGGCTGGGCTAATTTTGATTCCCGCAGGCTCAAATGCTCTGCGTTTTTTGCCGCCGCTTAACATAAAGAAATCCGAGGTTTTATCGGCATTAAAAATATTTGAAAAAACAATAGCGCAACTATGAGATCATTTTTAAGAGAGACAGATTTTTCCTACGATGAGGCAAAGGAAGTTTTTGCAATCGCCAACCGCTATAAGAAGATTCGCCCTGCGGGCAGGTTAGACGTATTAAAAGACGAGTCTTGGGGGCTTATATTCTTTAAAAAGAGCACTCGCACGCGCCTGTCTTTCCAGACGGGTGTTTACGAGCTCGGCGCAAACCCAATGGTCTTGGAGGCAAACGACCTGCAAATTTCGCGCGGCGAAACTATTGAAGACACCGCTAAAGTCATGGGTAGATACTTGCATGGTCTTGTAATTAGAGCCTACGAGCACTCTGTTGTAGAGGACTTCAAGAAATATTCAAATCTGCCGGTTGTAAACGCGCTAACTGACGATTTGCACCCCTGCCAGAGCTACACCGACATATTTACAATGATGGAGTATTTCGGTAAGGGCGAGCCGACCCTGGAGGCTATCAAGGGCAAGAAGTTTGTATTCTACGGAGACACCGCCTGCAATATGGCCTATTCGCTCGCACTTGCGGGCGGAATGTTCGGCTTGGAGGTTGTCTTGAGCGGCCCCGAGGAGTTCAAGCCTTGCGCGAAACTCGACCAGTTCTTTAAAGATGCGAATTTAGCTCCCACTTGGACTTTTGAGCCGGACCCGAAGAAGGCTGCAAAGGGCGCCGATGTCCTCTATACCGACGTCTGGGTGAGCATGGGCAAGGAGGACGAGAAGGCGGAGCGTCTAAAGACTATGGCGCCATACCAGGTTAACTCCGAACTCTTTAAGCTCGCAAATGATGGCGCGATATTCATGCACTGCCTGCCCGCACACGCCGGCGAGGAAGTGAGCCGCGAAGTCTTGGAGAGCAAGCGCGCAATAATCTTTGACGAGGCTGAAAACCGCCTGCACGTGCAAAAGGCGATTATAACGGGGCTAAAGTTCTAGCTCTTGAAAATCGTAAATTTGCTTCCTTTAAAGGCGGCGGATTTATCCGATTTTTAATGAACTTTGCGATATTTTAACAATTTGGCGGCGCAGTTATTGCGCCGCTTTTTTATTATTTTTTTGCAAATCCGAATTTGCAAGTATCGGGGGCTAAGTCCGCAAATTGCGGATTTTCTATTTCAGGGTGCGCGGAATCAAAGGCGGGCAGGGCACTATCCGGGAAAACTTTATCAGATGTATATTCAAATACGTAGTCCTGCGATTGGCTATTGGCAATGGAGCTTAAAATTTTTGACCCTCCCTCCACAATTACAGCGCTTAACCTGTTTGCAAAAAGATAATCCTTAAAGGCTTTCCAGAACTTGGCCTCATTGCCTCTTTCGGAGTTTAAACTAACTACATTTAAGCCTTTTTTCCGGAGCGAGTCTATTTTTGATTGAGGTGAGTTTGCGTCGCAGACAATGAAGCTTTTGTCTTTAAATTTATCGCTAAAAAGTTTGTAGTTTCCTAAATTTAGAGCGTCGCACTTTAGGCTTCTATCAAAGACAAAGCGCGCGGACGAGCTTTCAAAATCGCCGCTTCTAAAGGTTAGGGAGGGGTTGTCGGATACGAGAGTGCCAAATCCCACGGCAATCGCAGGGAATAGCTTTCTGTAATGCATCGCGTGCTCTCTTGCAGCCTCTTCTGTTATGCGCGACGGTTGCCCCGCATTTAGGGCAATTTTACCGTTTTTAGTTTGGGCGTACTTAATTGCAAGAAGGGCTGTTTTGTGCGTTATGGTGTAATTAAATATAAAATTTAAATTCTCGCACTCATCTTTAAGCACATTGTATTTAACTTCTATATTCGCCTTTTTTAAAACATCCAGCGCTCGGCCTGAGTGGAGCGGATTAGGATCGAGAGTTCCGATTATTACGCGCTTAAATTTGTTTGCTATAATTGCGTCGCAACAGGCGCCCGTGCGCCCTTTCGTGGAACAGGGTTCGAGCGTAACGTAAATTTCGGCGCCCTCTGCGGGCTCTTTCAAATTTCTTATGGCGTTAATTTCGGCGTGGGCCTCGCCGTCTTTTTTGTGGTAGCCCTCTGAAATTATTTTTCCATTTTTTACGATTACAGCGCCAACCATTGGATTGGGATGGGTCTGACCCCAAGCGAGCTTTGCAAGCTCGAGGGCGCGCGCCATAAATTTTTCGTCTAAACTTTGCATGTGCTTTAGGCTCTCACAAATGGATTTGAGGTTTTTTCTTCCCCAACACTTGTAAATTCGCCGTGTCCGCACAGAAGTTTTGTGGAGTCTGGCAGTGTGTAGATTTTTTCCTTGATAGATTTTTCAAGGAGCGCGAAGTTGCCCGTAGGCAGGTCGTAGCGGCCTATGCTGCCGGCAAAAATTAAGTCGCCAACAAAGGCAAGACCCTGCGATTTTAAGATGTAGCTCACTGAGCCTGCGCAGTGCCCCGGCGTAACCCTGACTTCAAATTCGGCGTCCGAAAATTTTAGAATTTGACCGTCGTAGAGTTTGACGTCAATCTTTGCGCTCTCAAGCCCCTCCATGCCGTAGAGGTAGGCGCTCTGCGAGCTTGTATTTTCTATAAAGCTTGCGCCGTCGGGGTGGGCGTAGATTTTAGCGCCTGCGTCTTGAAATTTTTTTGCGTCCCAAATATGGTCCCAGTGGCCGTGCGTAAGTAGGAGCGCTTCGACTTTGAGCCCGCTTTTATCCAAGATTTTTTTTGTAGTTTCAAAGGAGCCCTCCGGCGCGTCTATCATTACCGCTCCTCCGCTTTCAGGGATAATCAAAAAGCAGTTTACGCCTATGGGCCCAAGCTCAAAATTATAAATCTTCATGCCTACATTCTCTCTAAGCTCAAAAAAAATGCGAGAAAATAAAAATTTTTAAGCTCTCGCATTCTCCGGATTTAAGAGCGGTTTTTGCTCTATTAAAAGATCTTTACAAGCTAAAAAGACACGGAGACTTGCCCGCCCAAAACTAATGCATCTTCGGCCTGAGAATCTCCGCTAGGGCGCATAATATACTGAATGTCTGGCTGTATGGATATGTAGTTATTTAGCTCAAATATGTAGGAAATTTCCACTACGCTTTCGTAACTTGCCTTGTAGCTTTGCGAGTACTTGTTGTTGAAAGAGCCAATGAGCCACGAGACCAAAAATGAGTCATTCGGGCGCTTTGGAACAAAGCCGTTAAATTGCACTCCAGCATAGCCCATTAGCGGCATAGTTGAAATGCTCTGTATGGGCGAATACTGCAAGCCCGCCCATACAAGAACGTTCTGGCTTGTGTTATTTTCGTTTACCCAGATTTCCTGCTGGCCCTGAATGTAAAACCCGTAGCCGTTTGTGCGGTCCGAGCTGCCGTAGTAGCTGAGGTCGCTATAGCCGTTAAAATAGTAAACTCCAATTTGGTAAAGCCCCTGCAATCCGCTTCCGGGAACATCCTTGCCGTCCTTTTGCTTCTTGAAAAATTCGGGAGTCCACTCAACTTGGCCTATCATCATAAACCCGTTTGATGAGTTTATGGACCAATCGACGCCGTGGTAATTTGATGCATTCATATTCGCTGGGATTTGGTATATGCCGCCTGCGAAAGTAATTTCATTATTGCTTAGGGTGTATTCTGCAGTTGCAGCCCATGTCGCTATCGGCGACGACGTAAAGGGGCTATTTAAAAATGCGCTCATCGGCACGTTATCTAAGCCTCCGCTTAGAACGCTTGTAAATGCGGGAATTGAATTAAAAACATCCGCCATAGACGAGCGGCCAAGCGTTACATCGATAGTTCCAAACGAAAATTCCTTTGAGTAGCTCAAATACATTTCGTAGAAGTACGCCCCGTCAGAAACCGCACAGTCGGAAATTGTAAAGGTGTTGCCAATTCTGTTAGACAAATCTTTGCCGCTATTGTAAGCGCCTGAAATTGTAAAGCTTGTATTCTTCCACCCTAGCAGTGTCTCCAAATTTGCCGTGGCGCCAAAAATCATTTCTTGAGTGTAGTTTGTGCCTTGGCTCTGCCCGCCGTAAGGGTTTGATGCAATCATTCCGTAATACTGAAAAAACGGGGTTATTGCGGTGTTCTTTGTCGAGAGATGCTCAACTTCCAAAATTCTATCCGTGAGCCAATCGAGCCCCATGTTGCCATATGGAATCTCGGCGCTATTTGCATTTAAATTTTGAGCCTGCAGAGAAACCGATAAAGCTACCGCAGATAGAACTTGCAAAAAAATCTTTTTATAAAACATATCGCATCCTCGCTCTTATTTTTACATAGGGGCTTAATCGTAAAATAAAGTTAATAATTAATGTCTTTATTTTTTCAAAGTACGCATCAAGTCCATGCCCGCGTCTGCGGATATATACCTTTAAGGAAGTGTACACAAGCAGGCCCCGCATTTACTATTGTTGCGGAGCCCTCAGAAAATTGTGCCGGCATCAAAGCCGCTTGTTGAAAGTAGAGCCTCTAATCTTTTAACTAGAATGTTTTTATGTAGGCTTTTTCGCGCAGGCGCCTAATCCACTTTTCGTATTCTATTTTTGCATTCTCTTCGGCCAGCGTCCACTCTATCTTTTCGCGAACATCGTCCAAGGGCTGTATGCCTTCGCTCTTTTTATCGTCAACTCGCAATATGTACGCGTAGTTTGAAATTAAAACCGGTTCGGAAATTTCGCCCTTAGGCATCTCGAATATCTTTTTATCCAGTATGGGATTTAACTCCCCCTTTTTGTACCAACCCCAGTCGCCTCCCTTAGATGAGGTCTCGTCCTGGCTATACTTTTTAGCGGCATCCTCAAAGGCCATTCCGGCCAAAATTTCGTCGTGCACTCTCTTTGCAAGTTCTTTAGCCTCGTCGGGCGTTGCGCCCTTTATAGTTATCTGGCTTATCTTTACCATCTCTGGAGTGTACCACTGCTGCTTGTGCGCGTTGTAGTATTCAATAATCCGCTGCGGGCTTATCTCGGAGGCAGTGAGGCGCTGCTGGTTTTGCATGTGAGTTACAATCACATTCTCCTCCTGCTCCTTGCGGTACTGCTTTATCGTCATATTCTGGGACTGCAGATACTTTAGAAACTCCGAGCGGTCTCCGTTAAAGCGCTTCTTTAAGTCGTCGTCAAAAATGCTCTCAAGTGCCGATTCAGGAATCATCATTCCCCTGTCGTGAAATTCCTTTACGAGTATCACCCTATCTATCTTGTCCTGCAAAATCTCTCTCCAGAGCTTCTCGACTTGGCGCTTGAATTCATCTTCCGTTCTTGATGTCTTTCTCAACTTTTCGACAAATGGCGCCACAGCCCTCATCAAATCGCTCCTCGTGATGGTCGTATCTTCTACAACTGCCAATACCTCATCGTAATCCAAAACCCTGCTCTTGGGCAAAGTCTGGATTGCAGACGCAGCACCGAAATTTTGCCCCGACAGCGAAGCTGCGGAAAGCGCTATCAATGTGAGTGTGAAAAATTTTTTCATTGGCTAAAACACATTAAGGATACAATGCTCTGCAGTCTTATTGAAACAGAGCTAAAGCGCAAGCACATAAATTTACGAGCGCTTAAGCCTTTTTAGTTATTGACGGCAGAATATCGCGCAGGAATCTCTTTATCTCTAAAAGCCGCGACTTTGAATCCTTCTTGGATAGCCTTGGAAAGTGCCCGTTTATCTTTACAAATTCTATCTCCGCCGGATTTGCCTTGCGCAACTTTAGCACATCCCCCTCCGTCTCGACTTTCAGAATCGAGTTTAACTCCGCGTAAACTCTTATTTTTGCGAGCTCAAACAAGTATTTCACGCTGTCGGGAATTTTTCCGAACCTATCTTTTGTCTGGCTTTCGATTTTATCTATCTCCTCTATGCTCGCGCTGAGTTCCAGGCGCCTGTAAAGGTCTATTCTAAGTTGAGTTTGCGGTATGTAGCTTTCGGGAATGTAGGCCGATAGCATTTTGCCGCCCGCCTCTTTTATTTGGAGCACCTTTAGCTCCTCAAACATGTTGTTTGCGTTTGATAGCGACTCTTCTCGCTTGCCTCCTTCACCAAGGCTTATAAAATCAAGCGACACTGTTGAGCGTATCCATGATGCGCTCTTTTCGCCCTTTAAACGGGCAATGCTCTGCTTTAATAAGCTGCAATACATATCAAAGCCGACACTTGCTATGTGCCCGCTTTGCTTTGCTCCAAGCAAATTGCCGCAGCCTCTTAGCTGCAAGTCGCGCGTGGCTATTCTAAAGCCGGCTCCGGGTTTATTGTACTGGCGTATGGCGCTTAGGCGCTTGTGGGCGGAGGCCACTATTTGCGCATGCCTGTGCAGCAAAAGATAAGCGTAGGCCTTCCTTGTAAATCTCCCAACTCTTCCCCTTAGCTGATACAATTGCGCGAGCCCGAATTTGTCCGCCCCCTCTATTATTATGGTGTTGCAATTTGGAATATCCAAGCCCGACTCTATTATGGTGGTGCATACCAAGATGTCGTACTTGCCGTCCATAAAGTCGCCCATCAACTTTTCAAGCTCCCGTTCGTCCATCTGGCCGTGGCCTACGCCGATTCTCAAATTCGGAAACATTGCTTCAAGGCGCTTTGCAGTTTCCTCTATGGTCTTTACTCGGTTATGCAGGTAAAATACTTGTCCGCCGCGCTCTACCTCGCGGCGTATAGCCTCGCGCACGGTTTCGTCGGAATACTCCTTAACTATGGTTTCTACTGGAAAGCGGTTCTTGGGCGGAGTTTCTATCACGCTTATAGTCTTTGCGCCCATCATTGCAAAATAAAGCGTTCGCGGAATCGGAGTTGCGCTCATGGTAAGCACGTCAACGCCCTCCTTTATGTGCTTTATCTTCTCCTTGTGCTTTACCCCGAAGCGGTGCTCCTCGTCTATTACTAAAAGCCCCAAATCCTTGAACTTTACGTCGTTTGCAAGTAGGGCGTGAGTGCCTATTACTATGTCGATTTTTCCGGTTGCAAGCTCGCTTTTTATTTTTGCCAACTCTCTTGGCTTTCTAAAGCGGGACATCATCTCGACAACAACGGGGTAGGGCGCCATTCGCTCCCTAAAAGTCTTGAAGTGCTGCTGGCAAAGTATGGTTGTGGGGCAGAGAACTGCAACTTGCTTTCCTGACATCGCAGCCTTAAATGCGGCGCGCAGGGCAATCTCGGTCTTGCCAAAGCCGACGTCGGCGCAGATTAGCCTATCCATGGGAACGGGCTTTTGCATGTCGGCTTTGACTTCATTTATGGCCCTGAGTTGGTCCGGAGTTTCCACATATGGGAAGGAATCTTCAAAGGCTGTCTGCCAATTGGTATCCGGCGCAAAGGCGTAGCCCTCTGCAATTTCGCGCTTTGATTGCAAGTCAAGAAGTTCGCTTGCGTAGTCTAGGGCCGCAGTCTCGGCCGCAGTGCGGACTTTTATCCACGCGCGCGAATCGAGCTTTGAGAGCTTCGGAACTCTCTTATCAAGCCCAATGTAGCGGCTTATTAAATGCGACTTGTGAAGCGGCAAGTACAAGATAGCCTTGTCTTCAAATTCGAGCTTCAAAACCTCCTGCTTTGTACCCGACGACTCCAGCGTAGTGATGCCCTGGTATCGGCAGATGCCGTGCGTTATATGCACCACGTAATCGCCCTCGCTAAGCTCTGAAAAATCCAATAGAGAATCGACTTCCGCGCGGCGCGTAAGCATTTTGCGGCGCGGCGCTATGTTTGACTTTATGCGCCTTCCAAAAATTTCAAGCTGGCCTACGCAGACAAGCCCCTTGGCTTTCTCGTCCATGCCCCGCCACTTAAAGGGACTTTGCCCCGCCTCAAAACTTACCAAAAAGCCCTCGCCAAAAAATGGCTCTATAAATTCAAACTTTGGAGTCTTTAATTTGCACTCGGCAAACATTTCCGCTATGCGCTCGCGCTCGCCCTCTCCCTCGGCCTCAATATAAATTTTATAGCCGCTCTTTGCCCATTCGGCGATTTTCTTTATAAAGTTTAAGCGCAGCTGATGCTCCGATTCAAAACGCTCAACACCCACGCCTTCGCTCATCGGAAGCGGGCGGTACTGGCTTAGATCCTCAGTATTTAAAAGCTCAAGCTTAGCTTCTTTAAATAGCTCACCACTCTCTGCTAGGGAAGATAGGCCTATGAATGTGTCGCTTTTTCTTGCGTCAAAGACAATTTGTAGATTCTTGCGCGAATCTTTTGAATTTTCAAATACACTGAATAGTTCCGGATATTCGAGGGAAAGCCTCTGGGGCTCTATGAAAATCCACGTGGCCGGCTGCTTTGACAAAAATTCGTAGCTTGGCAGGTGGTTTTGAGTGCTTAAAAAAGAGTCTATCTGAAGCTTATCAAGCTTATCGCTCTGCGTAAGTTGAGTGTCCGGATCGTAGGGCTTTATCGAATCTATTTCGTCGCCAAAAAAATCTATTCTGTATGGAGAGCGGGCGGCTATCGGATATATGTCGATAATTCCGCCTCTGAGGGCAAATTGTCCGGGACCTTCGCAGAGAACTTCGTTGTAGTAGCCAAAGTCGACAAGCTTTTGTTTGAGAGTTTGAATGTCAAACTTTCCTCCGACTTTCAATTCCAGATGCTCCGCCTGAACCGGAGTTTCCTGCATAAGTGCCTCTGGCGTTGTCAGAATAGTCAGATTTGCCCCGCTTGACATTGCATTTAGTGTTCCGACTCTCTCGCAGTAGCTCTCAAAGAAATCGGGATCCTCCTTAGGCAGGATTTTGGGCAGGACGCGCAAATCGTCCACGCAATTTTCCAACTTTAAAAAGGCGGCGACTTTGGGGTATAGCTTTTCGCACTCTCCCACAGTATCGCAAAGCACGATTTTAACTCCGCCGTACTTTTCGGAAATTGAAGCGACAAGCGCCCCTGTGCAAGCCATAGCTAGGTTTGGATAAAACACTACTTTACTTTGCGGGGCAAATTTTGCGCTAATCATACGAGCTTTTTGAGGGCTATTGCAGCGGCTTCAGTTTCGGCCTGCTTCTTGGAGCTGGCTATCGCGCTTCCGTAAACTTCGCCGTTTACAAGAACAGCCATCTCGAATTTTTTGTCGTGGTCGGGGCCTATTTGCGAGAGCAACTTGTATTCAACGGTCATTTTCTTCTTTGCCGCCAACTCCTGCAACTGCCCCTTGGGGTTTTGCGAGTCCACCATTTCTTCAACGTCAAGGCTTGCGGACTCGTACCAGCCAAGAACTATTTTTTTTGTGTTCTCAAAGCCGCAATCCAGATATATAGCGCCTATGAGGGCTTCAATCGAATCCTCCTTCGCCGACGCAACCTCGCGCAGGTGCGAGAGCTTTTTTGGCAGTATCAAACTTTCCGGTATCCCCAATCTGTCGGCCAACTTTGCCAGAAATTTACCGTGTGTGAGCGCTATTCTTGCGCGAGTCAAATCGCCTTCGGGCTTGTCTTCGAGGCTCTTAAATACAAAGTCGCTTATTATGGTTTGCAAGACTGCATCTCCCAAAAACTCAAGCCTTTGGTTTGAGTTTATCCTAGAGTGCGCCGTGTTCATCGCACTCGGGTGCGTGAGGGCGAGCTTAAGCAGGGCCTTATCCTTAAAAATATAGCCTATGCGCTTCTCCAATTCGCCGAATTGTTCGAGCGAGCGCTTTGAAAGCATCTTTTTGCGCGTATTCTTGCGCTTTGCAAGAACTCTGCGCTTCATTAGCCCTTTTATGTAGCCCTTTAGCGTTATCATTTTACTGTTTCAGTGAAAAGCGTTGTATGAGTTCTTTTGCGAGTTTATCGTAGGCAAAAGAGCCCTCGTTAAATCTGGCGTGCTCAAAAATCGTCCGCCCGAAACTCGGGGCTTCGGCAAGGCGCACCGTGCGCGGAATCATAGTCTTAAAGACCAGATCTCCCAAATGCGTTTTAACTTCATTTACCACTTGTTTTGAAAGGTTTGTGCGCGAGTCGTACATGGTCATTATTATGCCGCCTACTTGCAGTGTGTCGCTCACACCCGCATTTTGAAGCTGCTCGACAACGCCCATAATCTGCCCCAGGCCCTCCATTGCCAGATACTCGCACTGAAGCGCTATCAAGAGATAGTCGCTTGCGACGAGCGAATTCATTGAAAGAAGGCCCAGCGATGGCGGAGCATCTATTACTATGGCATCGTAAGTGTCGGATTCTTTCAAATCCTTAATGCACTCCTTGAGCCTCATCAGGTAGTTTTCCGCCCCCGACAATTCTACTTCTATCGCCGAAATATCGACTTCTGAAGGTATTATGGAAAGATTTTTCCGCCCCGTATCCAGAACTTTGTCTTTTGCAGATCCCTCTCCGCATAAAACTTTGTAGAGGCTTGCGCCCTCCTTTTTCTCAAGGCCCAGTGCGCTTGTCGCGCTGGCCTGCTGGTCCATGTCTATAATTAGGGTTCTAATTTTACGGCGCGCTAGGGCAGCAGAGAGGTTTACGGCGGTGGTTGTCTTGCCCACGCCGCCTTTTTGATTTGCGATTGAAAACACTTTTGCGGACATATTTTAAAGTCTTTCATCTTTTGTCTGTTTTTCAAAGAAAAAATACGTGCAATCTCAAATTTTTATTGCAAGAGACTTAAGCTTGTTGATACTCGTTTGAGTTTTAAGAGGCTCCTATAGTTTAATGGATAGAGCAATGGTTTCCGGTACCATCGGTCTGGGTTCGACTCCCAGTAGGAGCGCGTCTCTTTACCCCGCTAAAATAAAGGTTTTTTAGCGGGGTTTTTCTTTTTTATCTTGCAGATCTTGCGCGCTTGTAAATAGTCTCATAGTTAGTGTGTTTTCAGTTTGTCTTAGCTATGCCCCGCAAGTAAGCAGCGCTCAAAGCTTGAATTACAGATGATATTGATTGGTTCTTTGGGGTGTACAATTTGTAAGGTCCTTTAAAATTGTAACTTTTGAGCTTTTTTGTAAAAGCTTATGTATATTTTCAATTCTTTGCTTAGCTCTTTAATTTTTGTATTTTAAGTGATTCCTGCTAGCGCATTTCATATCCATGGCAAGATTTCCTGAATAGCAAATCGGGAAGTTTAAATTTTATATATTTAAAAATTTTTTGTTGACAAGGAAACAAAATGTGAAAGATTTTGTCTCAATTATTGTTAACTTGGAAACAAAATTATGGATTTGAAAAGAGACTTAAACAGCGTTATGTCGGACATGTCCAACACCTTCGACACCTTTAATGCCGCGTTTAAAGATAATGCTGATCCAATTTTATTGGACTATACGATAAGCGAAATGCATTGCATAGACACCATAGCAAGAGTCGAAAATCCGAATGTTACAAAAATTTCCAAAGCTCTCAAGATGACTAGGGGCGGCACCAGCAAGCTTGTGAGAAAACTCATGGCTCGCGGGGCCATATCCGCCTACCGAAACAGCGCAAATAAGAAGGAAATATACTACAAGCTCACCGACAGTGGAATGGCCGTATTTAAAGCCCATGAGAAGATTCATCGCAAATGGCAGAAGAAGAATGAAGAGTTCTTTAAAGACTTTAGCGATGCAGAAATTGGTGCCGCGATAAATTTCATTCACAAATATACAGAGTTCTTAAACAAGGCCGTATCCGGCTTCAAGCGGAAGAGCGCTAGATAGCAAATTTTTACAGTAAAGAAAGGTAAATATCATGAAAAGCAGTAAGACAGGTTTAATGTATTCTTCGGCCTTTGCCGAATATAAAGCCGGTGACGGTTATCTATGCATGACAGCCGGCAAAAATCCGCTCATGAGTACGAGCGATTACTACGATACTCCAGAGCGCGTTACACAAGCTTACGAAATGTTAAAAAAAACCGGGCTTTTGGAAAAGCTTGTGGGTATTGAATCTGCAAAGCTAGATAAGGAAAAGCTAGTTGGCTTTCACGCAAAGGAATACATAGACAAGCTGGAAAAGCTCAGCAAGAGTGGCGGCGGCGAAGTCGGGGAATTCTGCCAAATAGGAGTTGGCGGGCTTGATGTCATAAGGGAAGCTGCCGGCGGAGATTTAAATGCGCTTGATTGCGTAATGTCCGGGAAGGTCAGAAATGCGTTTTGCCTGCAGCGCCCTCCGGCAGGACATGCAGAGCGCGACAAGGGGTTTGGTTTTTGCGTTGTAAATAACTTTAATATTTTAATCGAAAATGCGCGCAAGAAATATGGCCTAAAGCGAATAATGCTTGTCGATATAGATAACCACTACAAAAAAGGCATTGAAGATGCTTGGTACGACACCGACGAAGTCTTGTATGCCGAGATACACCAATCTGGCGCATTTTCCGAAAATAATAGAGCCGATAGAAATGCAGATTGGATAGGAAGCGGCAAGGGCAAGGGGTATAACGTTGTAATTCCCATGCCATCCGGCGCCGGCGACGATGCTTATATAAGGGCTTTTGAAGACATAATTTTGCCGATAGCAGATGAGTATAAGCCGGAACTTGTAGTTGCCGTTGCGGGTTATGCTGCAAACATATTTGATCCGCTTTGTCGCCAGCAACTTACAGCCAATGGCTACTTCAAGCTCTACGGAATGATTAAAAGCATAGCCGAGCGCCATGCCGATGGTCGCTTAGTGGCAATTTTAGAGGGCGGTAAAGGCAACTACATGGCCTTTTGCATACTCAAGACGATAGAGGCTTTAAGCGGTGAAAATACCGGAGTGAAGGATCCCGTCGAAGGGCTCATTGTCAGAAATTATCTTACTTGCGATCAGCGCAAAGTCATAGAGCAGGTAAAGGAGATACTGTCTCCGTACTGGAAATTGTGAGGTTTCGCAAGCGATATAAAAAAGCGCACGCAAGTGCGCTTTTTTTTTGCATGATTAAATTTGAAGTTTAAACATAAAAGTTTGAAATGGGTATGCTAGAGCATTGAGGCAATGAAATTATCCTAAAAAAGAGAAAATTGAGCGCCAGCGAGTTTCGCCCTCCCTTAGATTTTCCGTTTTAAATTTGTCTGCCGCCTCTTTTGTCTCGGCGACAAAAATAGTTCCCTTATTTTCTACGGGCTCGTATTCAAACCATTCAATCGGCACGCTGTGCGGCCTTAGATCTCCGCCAATCACAGTCTTGTACTCCACTCGCGGGATACCCTTGAAGCCGTGCGCGCAGACTTCAACTTTGCTAATCCCGCCATTTTGCTCTAAGAGTCTTGTCTTTAAAATATTTTGAGTGTCTGAAAGCGGACTTTCAAAGTTGGAAGCGCCAAGGTAATTTGCTATGGCCTCGTGCTCCCAGAAACTAGGGCTTGTCTCGGTGGGGCTTTCATAAATCTTATCTCTTGTTTTGCTCTGTTGGTAAAGCGGTATAGAAAGAAGCGGCGCAAAGGCAAAGTAAAGGCTTTTAAAATATTTAAAATTAAAGTGCATAAAGTTCATCTTTGACTCTCCGCAATCCCAGCTTTTGAATCTGTCCGGATTTGTGTCTATGGGCGTTTCGTCAAGGTGCTTTGCGTAGATGAGATTTATCTTGCGATTCTTTATAAAAGTGAAGTCGTCTCCAAAGCCGCTTCTATTGTCTTTTAAGAGTTTTAGCATCTGGCTTTGCGCAAGCGGCGTAAATAGCAGTCTGTATTCAACCTCGTTATTTCTATCTTTTGTGACAAATAAAGTCTCAAACTCGTGGTTTGACATTAGTGTGTAGTTTGACTTATCGCTCAAATTGCGCGAGAATGATTTTAACTTTCTAAGCGTCCACCACTTTTTAAGACCTGCAAATACGCCGTCTCCAGCGGTGGATAGCCCCGAAGGCACCCGCGAAAAGCTCAAGTTTGGGGCGGCTTCATTGCCGTAAATTAGAACTTTCTTTCTTTCGTATTCTGGATAGGGCTTTGAAATCGTGGCACTCAGCGTCTGCGAGCGGGTGACGGGGCGCATTCTTCCTTTTGAATCGGGTATATATGAGGTCCAGTATATAGTCTTGTAGCCTGTGTACTGCTTTTGCCCCCAGTGAAATTCCAAGTATTCGCCAATGGCAAAGGGATTTCCGTTTATTTCTCCCGATTGCGAAAAGAGGATGGACTTGTTTCTGTTAAAAGAGTCGCTCCAGCCGAAATTTTTTCTGAGTTCGCCCAGCCTTTCGGCGGTAAAATAGGGGTCAAATTTTAGGCGCGGCACGCATTTTTCTATGAGCTTTACAGGCATATCCCATGTGTAGAGCTTATTTAGAGGCTGAGTTTCCGTCATCGCCTCTGAAATTTTTAACCTGCTTTTTAGTTCCAAATCATTGCAGATTTCATCGCATTTTTTGTAGCTTTTATAACTTATGTAGGCAAAAATTGCGGACAAAATTGCACCAAGTATAAAAAGCTTATTTGCGCTTATAAAAGCAAGCCCCACAATAGCCCCAGCTATAAACAAGAGGACAAGCGCAAGTTTTATCGACCTATTTCTTGATAATTTTGAAAGGCGCGACTTTAACTGCTTTATTTCAGCTACAGTCTTTCTATTCTTTTCTACGTCAACTCCGGATTCCCTCACAAGCTCGTCGAACTTGCTTTCGGCAAGCTCGACAAATTTACTTTCAAACTCATACTTGTAGCGATCTAGAGGCTCGTAAACATCCTCAATCATAGAAAGCTAGCTCTGGCTTCTTCTTTAATTTTGCGAGAGGTTGTAAAGGGGATTCTCGTTGTGTATCCAGCCCTTGCAGCAACTATCATCTTTGTGGGCCAAGAGAATATGTCGGCATTCCACTGCGCGACGGAGTCGTTGTAAAGGGAGCGCGCGGCGGTTATTTCCTTTTGCAGATAGCTATTTTGCTGCATTGCATCGGCTATTGCCGCGTGGGCCTTCAACTCCGGATAGGCCTCAACCTGCGGAAAGAGCCTTCCAAAGGCGATGTCAATTTGCTGGGATACTTCATTTCTCTTGGAATCCGCCTCAGGGCCGCGGCCTCCGCGATAGGCGGCAACGGTCTTCATTACATCCTTATCTAAATCTATGGCCTTGCCGACCAAGGCTGCCACATTTTTTAGAATTACCGCTCTTTGCTCCAAGTAATTGTCTATAGTTGACGCATCTGCCTGTATCTTCTGCTCTAATTTTTTGAAGTAATTAGAGGCGCTTATTTTCATAAATAGAAAAATTAGCCCCGGCAGTATTCCGCAAATCCAAAGCATAACTTCAAAAAGCGTGGAGCCCCAGCCAACTTTTACGGGAATTTGCTTTTCAATTACGTTTATATCCCGACCCTGCGAGTTTACGGGACCAGTCAATTCATCCAAATCGTTTGCCATAGTTTAAAAATCTTAAGCAGGGAGGCTATTGCTTGCCTATTTTTGGTCAATATAATTTTTAATAGTTATTTGCTATTTTAAGGGTCATTAAATCAAATTGAATAAAAAAATTAACCTATTAAAAAAGAATGGGATTTCTTTTGCGTCTTTGTAATATTCTTTTTGTGCTAGCGCTTTGATTAGCCTTATAAATATATTTAAGCGCTTGCTCTGTCTCCTTTAATTATTTCAATATGTTTGCAGTTTCTTCTTGTTTGAATCTTCGTATAGAAAACTGAGAGGCATAGCTTTTAATTGGATTCACTTGTCGTTAAGTTGCATAAAGCTTTGCCATAACAAATTAAGGCTCCGCAGGCTAAAACTTTTAGCAAATCTAGTCCGGATTTTTTAGCTAACTGATTCTGCGAGAAATTTTGAATCTGCAATGAGATTATGGATATGTCTTTCTCCTTAGCTTTTACTTATTTAAGTATTGAACTTTTGCGATTTTTGTAGGGTAGGGGCGGGCAAAGAAAGCTTAGATTTAAAAAGTAATAGCTTTTCAAATAATAAAAAAACCGCGCGTTAAAGTGCGCGGCTTGCAATTAAAATTAAAGTGGGGCTTAGGCCACGGAATCCGTCTCTTGCGTGTCGTTTGTATCCGGATTAAAGCGCATCGATATAAGCCTCGTTACTCCGCGCTCCTGCATCGTAACTCCGTAAATTGTATCCGCAGCAGAGACAGTCTTTTTGCTGTGGGAAATTACCAAGAATTGAGAGTAGCGCGTAAACTCTTTGAGAATATCCGTATATCGACCTATATTTGCATCGTCCAAAGGCGCGTCCAATTCGTCCAAGACGCAGAAGGGGCTGGGCTTTACCATGTATATTGCAAATAAAAGCGACACCGCCGTCATTGTCCTTTGGCCGCCGGAAAGTAGAGATAGGCTCTTTAGGACGGTTCCCGGAGGGCGCGCAACAATTTCAATGCCGCTATCCAAGACATCTTCGCTCTCGACTAAGCGCAAGTCGGCGGCACCTCCGCCGAATATCTTTTTAAATGTAAATTCAAAATTCTTTCTTATTTGCTCGAAAGTCTCGGCAAATAACTTTTGGCTCGTTCCGTTTATCTCGTCAATAGCGGCGACAAGCTCATTTTTCGACTTCCACAAATCCTCACTTTGAGTGTTTAAGAAGTCGTAGCGTTCCTTTAGCTCGGCATACTCTTCGATAGCGACGAGGTTTACGGCCCCCATTGCCGAAATCTTTTCGCGCAACTGCTTCCCCTCGGCTTCCAATTCGGAGAAGTTTAGTTCGTCCATAGCCTTAAAATCCTCCTCTGTTGGTTCGCCGCGCTTTCGCTTTGGCTTTGCGTCCAAATCGCCATCTTCCAAATCGTCGAGCTTAAGCTTTATTTCAAACTCTTCGTCGGCAAGCCACAGCTCCCTCTTCCAATCTACAAAGGCTATGTTCGTCTCGTAATCTGAGAGCATCCTTTCAACGATAAAACTCAGGCGCGATTTTAGTGTGGCAATTTTTACTTCAAGCTCGCTTTTTGAGGCGGAAAGCGTAACCTGCCTTGTACGCTTGCTCTTCATAGACTCTTCAAACTCTGCAACCTTGCTTTCCGATTCCGACAGCAAGAGCTTGCGCTCATCTATGAGCTTTTGTGCGCTCTCAAGCTGTTGTGCGATTGCCTTTGCCCTCTCGTCAGAGCTCTTTGAGTCGCTTTCCAGAGTTTGTATTTGCTCTAAAATAGTCCTTTTTTCGGACTCTCTCTTTGCTATTAGCTCGCGGGTTTCGGCCTGCTGCTGGCGTATTGCGCTCAGGCCCCTCTCCAAATTTTCAAGCTTTGATTTCTTTTCGGCAAGATCCAATCGCGCGCCGGATAGGGCGGAAAACTTCTGCTCCTTTTGCATTCTAAGCTCTGCGATTTTTGCCTCGTTTTGCGCTATGGTCTCGCGCCCCAGCGCAAGTGCATCTTCCGCCTGCTGCATCTCCTTTTGGGCGGCGTCGAGCCTGCCCTGGGCTTCAAAGCGGGAATTTTCCATTTCGTTCAAAGCAGCCTGATGCTTTTCTATTTCTGCTCTCTTTGATGCTGCAGAGGCCTCCAAAGCCTTCTTTTGAGCTTCTATCGACGCCTGCTCGCGCTTGACTTCAGAGCTTGCCTGGCGCGCCGATTCAAGCTCGTGCTCCGCCATTTCCAACTCGGAATTTATAGCCATAGCCTGTTCGTTTAGGCTTGTTAATTGCTCGTTATCGGCTGCAATTTCCTCATTTAGGCGCTTTATTTCCTTATTGCGCAAAATGAAGCTAGATTCTGTGTCGGAGGCGCTTAAATTTGAAATGTAAACTATGCCGCGGCTATCCAGAAGATTGCAGTCTTTGGATACGGCTAGCGCAAATTTAAAGCCCTTGTTTTTCTCTAAAAACTTTTGGAAAGCGCAGATGTCCTCGCAGAAGTAGCAGCCCGCAACCAATTTATTTACAAGGGCTTTCAGAGCTTCGTCGTCTCTGTCTGCCTTGACAAAATCAGAGGCCCTGTAAATTCCATCATCGAGAGGGCAGGTGCTGTCAAAGTCGGACTCTCCCGGCAGCTGCAGGCAGGCCTTGCCGAGTCCCTTTTGCCTTATTGCAGAAATTATTGCGCCCAACTTTTCCGCATCTTCAAGCGCCACGGCGTCTAGCCCCGCGCCCATCATAGTTTCAAAGGCGCGCGTCCAGGGCTCTTCAACCTCTATATTTTGGCTTACAACCCTCGTTTGCTCGGGCGAAATTACGTCGCTTAACTTCCCCTGCATTATCGCCTTTACGCCGTCAGAGAAGCCCTCCATTCGATTCTGAAAGTCGTTTAACAAGCTGAGTCTCGCAGCTTTTGCGGCGAGCTGGCGGTCGCAATTTTGTATTAAGACTTGGCAATCGCGGTAGCGGGTGCGCGTCTCGTCTATCTTTTTTGTCGCGCTAAAAATATCAGCTTCAGCCGCCGCTAGCCTTTCGTTTGACATCTCTGCGGCCTGATTTATCTCCTCTTGGCGAGTTCCCAAAACTTCCAGCTCCTCACGCGCCTGAAAGAGCAAATCGCTCGTTCCCGCATGGCGCACCTGGAAAGACTTTAGCTCGAGCTCAAGCGATGTCGATTTTGAGCGCAGGCGCGTTATGTTGCCCTCGCTTACAAGCAGATCCTGCTTTGCCCTATCTAGCTCAAGCTCGGCCTCCTTTAAGAGACTTTCAAGTTCCGAAAGCTGGGCGTTTTGCAGGGCGAAAGTTTCGTCGCTGCCGGCCACCAAGTCTAACTGCATTTGGCGTGTTTCTGAATCGCCGCGCGCGCGCCCCTCAAGAGCTTCAAGCTGTAGATTTAAGGAGTTTAATTCTACGTCTATTTGCGAGGCTCTGTCTGTTAAGTCCTTCTTTCTTAAAATTGAAAACTCCGCCGCGTGCTCCGCCTGCTCCTTTTGCGAGCGCAATTCAGCCGCCGCTAGCCGTATTTGCTCCAAGCTTGCAAGCGTCTCGGCGCGCCTCGACCTGAGTGCGGCGAGCTCCTCCTCCTTTTCCCTAAGCTCTGCTGAAAATTCTTCGTGTTGCCTCGTTATTTCCTGCAGTTCGGCTTCGCTAGTTTCAAGCTTTGCGTTTTCTTCGGAGTAATTTTTTGCGTTTAAAGCGATGTCTAAGTGGCGCAGCCTGTAACTTAGGCGCTTGTAGCGCAGTGCCTTTGAGGCCTGCCTCTTTAGCGAGCCGATTTGCCTTCCGATTTCCTCTATTCTATCGGTTACGCGCGCTAAGTTCTGGTCCACTAGCTCAAGCTTATTCAGGGCTTCGCGGCGCTGGGTTTTATACTTTGTAATTCCCGCCGCCTCTTCAAAAATAGTGCGCCGCTCTCCGGGGTTTGAAGACAGTATCTGGTCTATCTGCCCCTGAACCATGAAGGAGTAGGACACCCTGCCTATACCAGTGTCCATAAAGAGCCTCTGGATGTCCTTAAGCCTTGCGGGCTTGCCGTTTAAGAAGTACTCGCTGCCGCCGTCGCGCGAAACTTTTCTTGAGATTTCAACCTCGTTAAAATTCGTGCCCAGCTGCTGCTCGCACTCGCTAAATAGGAGGCTTACATCGCAAAATTGAAGGGGCTTTCGCTTATCTGTGCCCTGGAATATAACGTCTTGCATCTTGCCGCCTCTCAGAGCCTTTGCGCTCTGTTCGCCCAAGACCCAGCGTATTGAGTCAACTATATTGCTCTTTCCGCAACCGTTTGGCCCAACTATGCAAGTAATGCCCTTGGGCAGATTCATTACGGTTTTGTCCGCAAAGCTCTTAAAGCCGTTTATGACAACCTGTTTTAGAAACATCTTAGGCGAATTTTAATTTGGCAAAATAAAAGTTAATACCCTAGCAATTTCGGGCACAATAAAATGCTTAGCGCCGATAAATATCGGCGCTAAGCGCAAGTTTACTTTCTGCAGTCCACAACTTTTCCCGCAATAGCAGCAGCCGCTGCCATTATTGGGCTCATAAGTATGGTGCGCCCAGTCGGGCTGCCTTGTCTGCCCTTAAAGTTGCGGTTTGACGTAGAAGCGCAGAGCTCGTCGCCGACAAGCTTGTCGGGATTCATCGCAAGGCACATCGAGCAGCCCGCATGCCTCCACTGGAAGCCCGCATCTTTAAAGATTTTGTCTAGCCCTTTTTCTATCGCAATCTTTTCGACAATCTGAGAGCCGGGCACAGCCAAGGCCCTTACGCCTTCTGCAACGTGCTTGCCCTTTACAAAGGCTGCCGCCTCTTCAAAGTCGGACAATCTTCCATTTGTGCAGGAACCTATGAATACGACATTCACAGGAGTTCCGGCTATGGGCGTATTCGGCTTTAGCTTCATGTAGGCCAGGGCGTCGATAGCGTCCTTCTTTTGAGTTGGATCCGCTATATTTTCCGGATCGGGGATATTCTCGTCTATAAATATCGCCTGCGAGGGATTTACGCCCCATGTTACCGTGGGGGCTATGTCTTGGCCATTAAATTCCACCACGTCGTCGTAAACTGCGTCGGGATCCGAGGCAAAGCTCTTCCACTCCTCAACCGCCTTGTCCCAATCCTTTGCGCTCGGGGCGTAGGGGCGGCCCTTTAGGTATTTGAAAGTCGTCTCGTCCGGATTTATGTAGCCTACGCGAGCTCCGCCTTCTATTGCCATGTTGCAGACCGTCATTCTGCCTTCCATGCTCATATTATCGAAGACTTCCCCTCCAAATTCGTAGGCGTATCCAAGCCCGCCGTTTACACCGAGCTTCCTTATTATGTGTAAAATTACATCTTTGGGCCTTACGCCGTCGGAGAGCTTGCCGTTTACATTTATGCGGCGAACCTTCAGCTTCTTAAACGACAAAGTCTGGGTTGCGAGCACGTTTCTAACCTGGCTTGTACCTATGCCGAAGGCTATGGTGCCGAAGGCGCCGTGCGTCGCCGTGTGGCTGTCTCCGCAAGCGACTGTCATGCCCGGTTGTATTATGCCCTGTTCCGGGTGAACAATGTGTATCACGCCCTGCTTTCCGGTTGTCACATCAAAGAACGTTATCCCGTTTTCCTTGCAGTTTTTGCGAAGCTCCACAAGCATTTCGTAACCGCGCGGATCGGCGTAGGGTTCGGAAATATCGCTTGTCGGGATTATGTGGTCGACAGTTGCAAAGGTGCGCTCCGGGTACTTCACCTTGAGCCCGAGTGTGCGCAACATTCCGAAGGCTTGCGGGCTTGTGACCTCGTGCAAGAGGTGGGTTCCTATGAATAATTGCGTCGAACCGTCAGGTAATTCCCTGACGGCGTGGCGCGACCAAACTTTTTCAAATAGTGTCTTGCCCATAAACTTAACCCATCAACGAGTCGTCGATATCGTAGTTTGTGTAAACGTTTTGAACGTCCTCCAAAGAATCGAGCGTCTCTTCCAAGCGCAAGACTTTCTGAGCAGTCTCTGCATCTGTAATCGGAACTAAGGTGTTGGGTATCCAGGCTAGATTTGAGTCGTCCGGAACTATGCCTGCCTTTTCCAATGCTGCTGACACTGCGTCGTAGGCATTTATGGGGCAGAGAATTTCAAAATGGTCTTCGTTATTTATTATGTCTTCAGCACCGGCGTCGAGAGCGATTTCCATTAGGGTGTCTTCCGTAGCCTTTTCAGCGCTTACGATAAACTGGCCCTTCCTTGTGAATGTAAACATCAAAGCTCCCGATGTTGCGAGGTTGCCTCCAAGCTTTGTGAAAGTGGAGCGCACCGCAGCTACCGAACGGTTTTTATTGTCGGTTGTAACTTCAACGACGAAACCTACGCCACCCGGACCGTAACCTTCATAGAGGATTTCTTCGTACGAAACTCCGGGCAATTCGCCGGTTCCCTTTTTAATCGCCTTTTCGACGTTGTCTGAGGGCATATTAGCGGCCTTTGCCTTGGCTATGAGCGTTCTCAGACGCGCGTTAGATTCGGGATCGCCGCCACCAGCTTTTGCGGCAAGAGTCAAATCTTTGCTTATCGCGCTGAATATTTTGCCGCGCTTGGCGTCAACCGCCGCCTTATGTCTCTTTGTTGTAGCCCACTTACTGTGTCCTGACATTTTTTATTCCTTTTCCTTTATTTGCCCTTAGGCGTTTTTTTATGATTTGTAAACTGACTAAATTTTTCTGCCTTTGCAATTATTTTCTTTTTGGGGGCGTTGAGCGTCCGCCGGGGCTCTTTTTGCGATTTTCGTACATTGTGCCCTTGAGCGCATTTGCCTTAATTCCCTCGCGGCGAAGGCGCTCCTGCTCGGCCATTGCATTTACCCTCTCAAAGAATGTCGGCTTTGAAGTATCGCGCTTCTTTAGCTCAAAGGTATCGCGGCTGCGATTTACCAATATTGCCTGCACCACACCTATCATGCTTTGAACCGTCCAGTACAAGACCAAGCCCGACGGGAAGGTGTAGAAAAATAGCAGCATTATAAGCGGCATCAATTTAAATATCACGCGCTGAGCCTTGTCCGTAGAGGGCATCGGCGTTATGTGCATCTGTATAAACGTTATTAGCGCGTTTATTATCGGCAGCGGATGCAGCGGGAAGCCGAAAATTGTCTCCATTCCCGGTATGTAGTCGGGCAGAGAGAGGTCCTGAATCCACAAAAAGTGCGCAAACCTTATTCCGCTCGAGGTCTGCAGCATGTAGTAGAGACCTAGGAATATCGGCAGTTGAATTAGCAGCGGCAGGCAGCCCGCGAGCGGATTTATTCCGTACTCGCTATATAGCTTCATCGTTTCCTGCCCAATCTTCTGCTGGTCGCCGGCGTACTTTTTCTTAATTTCCGCAAGCGGCTCCTGAAGCTTTGACATCTTTAGCGACGAGCGAATCTGAACCGCCGTCAATGGCCATAGGCATATCCTCACAAATACCGTGAGGATTATAATTGCCCAGCCCCAGCTCCAGGAGGGCGATATATTTTCAACTAGTGAATTTATTATTGTAAGCAGAACTAAGAGCGGGCGGCTCACAAAGCTAGCCCAGCCGAAGTCCATGACTAAATCTTGGTCTTTGCCCAAGTCCACCAAGTTCTCCAACTCCTTTGGCCCGACGTAGAAAGAGCCCTCAATCTCTCTGCTCTCTCCGCTTTTTAAGACGGGTTCCTCAAAGCTAAGATAGCCCAAGAGGCCTATCTTCATAAAGTTTGACTCCGCCTTTGGATCTATCAAAACTGGCTCTACAAAGCCGCCGTTTGCGGGTCTTGTGGGCGTAAATACCGTTGCAAAAAACTGGTTTTTAACAACTCCCCACTGGACGTTTTCAACTTTTACCTTCTCAAAGGCCTTCGCCTTGTGCGAGCCTATACCCAAGAAGCCCTTTGAATCAACAAACAGTGAAGAGTTAAAAAATTCGGTATCTTCAGAATCGTAAACGCCGAAGGCCAAATTAGTGCCGTAGACGTCGCCGGCATTCGGAGAGGCCATCCCGAGAGATAAGTAGATGTCTTGCGCGGGAATGTCCTCTTTAGATATATTCTCCACCTTTGTAAGCGTAGATATTACGTAGGGTATGAAGCCCTTTGAGTTAGATGGGGCAAGCGAGTAGGCGCGCGTGATTTTCACCTTCTTGCCGACGTACTCGTAGGCTATCACATTCTTATCGCTGCGCGCGAGTTTAAATGTCTTTTGAAAGGGCAGGGGCGTTCCGTCCTTTAGCGTCTCAAAGGCAAGAGAAAGCGCCGCAACCTTGTCGTTTGCGTTGAATACGTAAGGGGCATCGCTATTTTGCGTCTTCTTAAACTTGGGCAACACCACATCTTTTATCGCTCCGCCCTTGTTTGTGAAGCGCACTTTTACAAATTCGTCCTCCAATACAGCTATTTCTTCAGGTGCGGAGTCCGCCTGAGAGCTCTCAACTACTGCAGAGGGTATCTTTTGCTCGGACGGCTGCTGCTTTTGCACCTGCTGCGTATATGTGTTTGAGTCCTGCAGCTGCTGTTGCTGCTTGCCGCTTGTGTACATCACATATATTGCAGCCAGCAAAAATAAGAGTCCTAGAATTGTATTTTTTATGTCCATCTGAAAAATAACTAAAAAGTAAAGGTTAAATTAATGGATATTTGTATCCGTCTCGTCAACTTTTTTTGCGGGTTTATCGTTTATGGAAAACAAATTTTTCCATACAAATTTGTCGGGAACCTCGTCTATGCCCCCGCGGCAGAGCGGATTGCACCTGAGTATTCGGCAGGCTCCCATAATTATGCCCCTAATTGCACCGAATTTTAGAATCGCCTGCAGCGTGTATTCCGAACACGTCGGGTAAAATCTGCAGCCGCTGCCGGGAATTATATGTATTAGCGGTGAAATCGCAAGTTGGTAGAAGCGCACGCAAAGCGCGCATAATCTAGCCGGAATTGTCGGTTTCTTGCTCATTTTGCAGAGCTAAATCCGGACAGGGCCGAATCGAATTTGCGCTTGAGATTCTCAAATTTAAACTTCGAATAACCCCTGCGCACAAAGACTAAAATGTCGCAATTTTTGCCCGCGAGATCCGAAGTCCTAAAAATTTCCCTAAAGATCCGCTTTGCATGGTGGCGCACTACGGAATTGCCAACTCGCTTGCTAGCGACAACCCCCAATCTGCAGCAATCTCTATTTTCCCTGGCGGGGGCTATATACAAAATAAAGGCAGAACAATCTGCCTTTATACCGTTTGATTTTATAAAGTCAAAGTCTCTCTGTAAGCGCACTCTGTTTTCCGGCAAAAAGCGCATTTCAACTTACTTTGTGACCAAACGCTTGCGACCTTTTTGGCGACGCGCGGAAATTACGCTTCTGCCGCCGCGTGTGCTCATGCGCGCGCGGAATCCGCAGCGACGCGCTCTCTTCAACTTAGATGGGTTATATGTCGGTTGCATTGTTATATAGTCTCCGTTTACAAATAAATTAAAAGCTAAATAAAGAAAGCACCGCTTGCGATTATGTCAAATACTTTTTCAAAATTATTCCAATATTTTATTATTTTTAGAGCTATTTTGAAATCTCTGCTGTCATTTTTACTGTCGCGGGTCTATAAATGCTTGCGAACCACAAGCCCTTGTACTAACTAAGTTGCGGAATGAAAGAAACTCTCTTTATAGACATAGGTTCAAATACCATAAAATCGCTTTTGGCATCTCTTGAATCAAATCAGGTTAAGGCGCTGGGAGAATTTTCTTTGCCCCGTCGAATTTCCTCTAAAAACGGCTTGGCAGACGATGCCGCCGACATAATAACATCATCCGTACTAGAGCTAAATTCCCTAGCAAAATCAAAGCTTAACAAGCCCTTTGAAACTGTCTGCTTCGGGACTTCCGCCCTCAGAGATTCCCCAAATGCAAAGGAGGTCTTGCGCCAGCTTTTGCTGCGCGGAATATGCGTGAGGGTCTTGACTGGAAAGGAGGAGGCAATGCTATCTTTTCGAGGGGCTATGGGCGACGAGTCCCTAAAGGGCAGGCCAAAGCTAAATGTACTCTACGGAGATTTGGGCGGAGGATCTATGGAATTTGTCTCAAAATCGGGCTTTGATACCTTTCCGGACAGCTTTCCAGTCGGAGCGGTGAGGCTCACAAACATGTTCACTAAAGACGGATCCTTGGATGTTGCTTCACTGCGGGATTTTTGCCGGGAAAATTTCTTAAAAATTAAGTTGCCTGCGGGAGACTTTGACTTCGTGATATCGGGTGGCGCCATCACTGCTGCCAGGCGCATTTTGGGCGGAGGCAATATGAGCGCAAACAAGTGCGTAACTATGCAGGATATAAATTTCTGCCTGAAGGAGGCCATATCTCTCAAGGCCGATGGGCTCTCAAAAAAATACGGAACGCCAAAAAATAGGGCGGATATTTTGCCCGCCGCGTTTCTGTGCATAATTGAACTTTTAAAGACGGTTAATAGAAACTATTTTATACACACTCGCCGCTCGCTCCGCTATGGAGTTGCGGAACTTTACTACGGAATATGATGCAAACTCTTGCAAAATGCGCAATCGCTCCGCTTCTTTTCATGCTCGCGTGCTGTTCAAGCGTTGATCAAAGGGAAGTTCGCGAGGCATTTTACAAGGCCGATTACAAGCGGGCGGCAGAGCTTTCGGGCGACTTTGCAAGCTCCGTGGATTCCGAGAGCCGAAGTTTGGCTCTGCTCGACGCCGGGCTTATTTTGGCGGCTTCTGCATACAACTACGATTCCGGTATGTACCTGTCGGAATTTCTAAATTCGCGCTCAAATTCCGAGGGCTATTTGCCTTCGGATACGGAATATATGGCGGCTTCTTACAGCCTCGCTTTAAGCGCACTTGCCCTTGGCGATAAGGACGCTGCAAAAGGTGCGCTAAATTTTGCAAGAGATATTGCTAAATATTCGCCCGAGGAGCTTGTCCAAAGAAATGCCGAGAATTTTAAAAAGCTATTAAAGCGCGATGTTTCAGGATTTTCGCCAAGTGCATTGCTAGGCAAACAGAATGCCGATTTTACTAGGCAGGTGTCCGCCCTATACAAGGTTGACAATATCTGGATTAGTGAAAGCGCGCAGCTTGCAGCCATTAAAAAAGCTCTGGATTTGCCGCTGATACCACTATTGGAGGGGATAGTTGCCCTCTCTGATTTAAAGGCAGTGCAGGATGTGGATTCCGCAAGGTCAAAGTTTGCGGAGGCCGCGGGTAAGATGCCTTCAAACATATTCTTGCAGCGCAATTTGGAGATGCTTGATTTGGCAAAGAGAAACGGATTTGTCCCGAATATGACATTCGTCTTTTACGAGAGCGGGCTTGGTGGCATATTGCAATCCGAAGAATTGCACTCGTATATTTACGTTAGCGGCGGTTCCCGCCTTTGCGCGGACCTTTTCGATTTTAAAATATATAAATTTTCCAGAGATTTTGGCAACGATTTGAGCATATTGGCTGACGGCAAGTTCTACAGGCCGCTTTTGATATCCGACTTTGACGCTTCTAAGAGGCTTGAAGAGGTCGCGAATTTACCCTTTTATGTGGCAAGTAGAGTTTTGGAATGCGAGGAGGCTTGCGAGGCCGGGGAAGCTCCGCCTAAGTTGGATTTGCGCTCCTCTATGGCTATGCCCGTGTCCGTCTATTACGCTAGCTTAAATACTCCGAAGGACAGAAAGTTATTTATAGACGGCTTGAAGGTAAATCTTGAAGATGCCCCCATAAACATAGTCAGAGTCAGGCGCACTGCGAGCGGGTCGGTGTGTTCCGTGCAAGTTTTTTGCTTCAAGTAATTTTAATTAAGTCTGACAAACTCTCTTACGATAAACCTAACGAAAAAGAACGATTACAAACACTATGGAAAATAAAAAAAATCTGCTGTGCTTGCTTTTAATCTTGTCGTCTGCCGGGCTCTTTGCCGAGCAACAGGAGTTCTTTTCGGAACCCATATACGACGGAGATTCGGAAATGCCTCTTGACAAGTCGCAGTCCTACTACGGCAAGAAGCATGCCGAAGTTTCGTATCCGCCGTTTTACAGTTTTGAGGACTGGTTTGACGGTCCGTACGCCACTGCCGACTGGGGAGGATTTAGAAGTTATCTTGAAAATAACGGAATAGTTCCCGTCTTTACTTACTTGGGAAATTTTGCCGCAAATCCATCGGGTGGCGCACATAGGGGCAATACGGTTTCAAGTTCTGTAAATTTGGGGGTTGGTTTGGATTTGTACGAGGTCACAAAAATAAAGGCCTTGGAGAACTGGTCTTTGGTAAATACTTGGGTTTGGAGATTCGGGAAATCGCTCACCAACGATTTTATCGACAACGAATTTAACGTTCAGCAGAATTTCGGCTCGCAGACCATGCGCATGCAGTCGCTATTCTTAAGCTATTCAAAAGAGGCTTTTGGAGGCGGCAATTTTATGCTGAAATTCGGAAGAATAGCAGCCGGCGACAATTTTATGACAAAGCCTATTTATTGGCTTTACATGAATAACGCCATAGACGGAAATCCTGTTGGCGTATTTAAGCAGACGAAATTTTCCGCCTATCCAGGCTCAACTTGGGGAATCATGACAAGGCTCGATTCAAAGGAGGGCTACTATTTCAAGGCTGGCGTCTATCAGATAAATAACGATAGGCAGGATTCGCCCGGCATGCACGGCTTGGATTTTTCATTTGACGGGGCTTTGGGCGTAAATGCAAATTTCGAACTCGGTTGGGATATAAACCACGACGATAGCGGCCGCTCTCCCGGCAACATATCCGTGGGCTTAGTTGCAGATTGGTACAGCGCTCCACACTTGGATAACCCCATGCAAACTTCGCACTTTAACCCCGTAATTTACGTTCAGGCAGACTATATGATTTTGAATTTGGGCTTTCCCGACCGCTCAAAGCCAAGCGTTATTCAGCGCGCAAATAAGGGTGATGTCTACCGCGACTTAAGAGGTTTAATTCTTTGGGGAGTGTTGCAGTACGCCCCGCAGGACAACTTGGCGATGATGCCGCTTTTTGTAAACGGAGGCTTGCTCTTTAACGCTCCATTTGCGTCGCGGCCCGACGATGTTCTGTGTTTTGGAGTTGCCTACGGCAAATACTCAAACCACTTGCGCACTCCGCAGCGTGGCTCCTACGAGATTATGCTGGAATTAAACTACAAGGTGCAGGTAAATCGCTTTTTCTTTTTCCAGCCCGACATTCAGTACATAATAAATACCAAGGGCGGCGAGCATCCTAACGCCTTTGTTCTGGGTGCCCAATTTGGTATGGTATTCTAAGGTTTGCTTGCCTTTTTCTTGAAAAATTGAGCCGCATTGCAAGAGCAGGCGGCTCTGAGTTTTTATGGAAAAATCTGATTTCTGTCTGCTATTTTTTGATAGGTTTTAGATTCTTGCTTTAGCTAAGATGGTGAATAGTTCGGATTTTTTAGGCGATAAAAAGCGAGAATTTTAATTGAAGATATTTTTTTATCTGCCAATATCTAAACCCAATATGTTGGAGAATTTGACCGAAAAATTGACGAAGGCCCTGCGCAATATCCGCGGCATGGGAACGCTTAGCGAATCTAATATGCAGGAGGCTTTGGGCGAAGTAAGGCAGGCGCTGTTGGGGGCCGACGTCCACTTCAAGGTGGTCAGGGAATTTATAGAGCGGGTAAAGGCGGAGAGCATAGGCAAGGAGGTCTTGCAAAGCGTGTCTCCCGGGCAGCAGCTGATAAAAATTATACACGACGAATTGGTGAGGCTCTTGGGCGAGGGCTCTACCGAGCTTTCTTACGTAAGGCCGCTTAAAATAATGATGGTGGGGCTTCACGGAAGCGGAAAAACCACAAGTTCCGGAAAGCTCGCAAGGCTTTTGAAAAAACAGGGTCTAAATCCCTGCCTGATTGCTTGCGACGTCTATAGGCCGGCTGCGATAGACCAGCTCGAAGTCTTGGGAAAACAGCTGGGTGTTAAAGTTTACTCAAACAGGGAATCTAAAGACGTAGTTAAGCTTGCGTCCGACTTTGAGCGCCAGGCGATTTCCGAGGGCTTTAATGTGCTAATTTTCGACACTGCAGGAAGGTTGCAGATAGACGAGGCTCTCATAAAAGAAATTGTCGATTTAAAGGCGAAGGTAAATCCGGCGGAAGTATTTTTGGTTGCCGACGCGGCCTTGGGGCAGGAGGCTGTAAATGTCGCAAAGTCCTTTAACGATGCGGTGTCTATTACGGGCGTAATTCTGACAAAGCTCGACGGCGACGCGCGCGGCGGAGCTGCTCTTTCAATAAAAAGCGTTTCGGGGGCGCCTATCAAGTTTGCGGGCGTTGGCGAAAAATTGGAGGATTTGGAAGTTTTTCACCCCGATAGAATGGCTCAGAGAATCCTCGGTATGGGCGACGTCGTAAGCTTGGTAGAAAAGGCTCAGGAGCATATAGACGAGAAGGAGGCGATGCGCATGGCTGAAAAAATGCGCAGGGCCGAATTTGATTTGGAGGACTTTTTATCGCAGATGCGCCAGATTAAAAAGCTGGGCTCAATGGGTTCTCTAATAAAGATGATTCCGGGTTTAAGCGGCATACAGGTGGGCGAGCGCGAAGAGAAGAAAATGAGGCAGACCGAGGCTATAATTTTGTCGATGACGCCCGAAGAGAGGCGCAATCCGAACATCTTAAACGCCCGCCGCAGGCTCAGGATTGCAAAGGGCTCAGGCACCGAAGTGCGCGACGTAAACACCCTCATGAAACAGTTTGAGCAGATGCGCAAAATTATGAAGATGATGAAGGGCGGAAACGCAAAAAAGCTGATGCGCAACATGCCCCGCATGTAGCTTTTGCTTTTTATTTTGCCTCTGTTTTATTTTGAAAAAGACAAATATTTTGGGCGCCCCAAATTGAAAGGGCGCTTTTTTATTTGGAAGTCTGAGGTATTTCCTTTAGCAATTAAAGCGGCATTGCGCTTTGTTAAAATCGAGGTGAAACTCAAATAAAAAAAGGCGGGTCTCATAGACTCGCCTTTAAAATTTTAGAAATGGAACTTAGAACCAGCCGCTTCGCATGGGCGGATTTACAAAGGCTGTTGCCTTTGGATTGCCCTTGCAGACGAGGTTCTTGGAATCCCAAATTATATCAGCCCCCGTGCGGCTTGCGAGGTTGCCGAGCTGCACGACTTCAGTTAGGACGTGCGCGTAATCGAGGGGTGAGCTTAACTTAGCCTCGCCCTTTACGGCCTCTACAAAGTTTAGCCAGTGGTGGTTGTGCTTTACGCGGGGTTCTGTTCTGGGCAGGTTGTCTTTTACGGATTCCCACAAGTCGCGCGGAAGCAGGGCGGGGCGGCCACCCAAGTGCATGGCTCCCGCATAAATTACACCCTTTTCGCCTATTATGAATTGGCCGTTATCGGAGAGTTCGCGGTAGCTTCTTCCGGCGTCGGTCCATTCTTTTGGTAGGGGCGGCAGTAGCGACTTGTCGTAGTCTTTCGGGTAAGAACCGTCCTCCTTATTCGGGTACTTAAAGCCGCTGTACCAAGTTACCTTCACGGGAACTCCCTGATTTGATTTGTCGAAGAAGTATTCGACCTTCTCTTGGCTTGCTACGGAAATTTCAGTTACTCCTCGCGTAGTTGACTTTATGCGCGACGGGTATGAAAGCCCAAGGGCATAGACGGGAATATCTAGCATATGGCAGCCTATGTCGCCCAAAGAGCCGCTGCCGTACTTCCACCAGCCGCGCCACTTTTCGTATTCCACACCGTTTCCAAAATAGTCTTGCGGTTCGGCCACATTTTGCCACAGATCCCAGTCTAAAACTTGCGGAACGGGTTTTGCCTTAGGATATTCTTTTATGTTATTCGGGAAATCCGCAACGCCTCTTCCTAGAGGTCTGTCAGTCCAGAGTATGACTTCCTTTACCTTGCCGATCAGACCGCCCTCAATCCACTCCTTGCAGTAGCGTATACCTTCGGTTGAGTGGCTTTGGTTGCCCATTTGGGCTACTATGTTCTTTTCGCTCGCAGCCTTGTATAAACTGCGTATCTGACCTATCGTGTGGCAGAGCGGCTTTTCAATGTAAATGGGCAATCCGTATTTTATGGCGCACATAGCAGCCGCGTAGTGCGACACATCGGGGGTCGATATCACTACGGCATCAATCTGCGAGTGCATCTTATCGAGCATCTCGCGGTAATCTTTGAATGTTGCAGCCTCCGGAGCTATTTTTTCCTTTGCATTCTTTAGCCTATTTGATTCTACATCGCAAAGTGCCACGGGAATTTGCTTAAGTTTGTAAAAGTCATTTAAGTTGGACCAGCCTCTGCCGCCGGTTCCGATAAAGGCCATTCGCAGGTTATCGCCGTACTTTTTTTCTTGAATTGAAAACGCGCGCGGAGCAAAGGCTGCAGCCGACGCGAACAAGGCAGCGTTTTTTATAAATGAACGCCTAGTTAGCATATGCAAGTATCTCCTATCTAGTTTTAAGTAGTGCCGTGCGGCAAAATAACCGCGTAAAAAACAGGGCTTATGCTAATCTTTATTTTTGTATTTTCAATAAAAAATTCGCTTTAGCTAAAAGCAGACTCGCAGACTTGCGCACCAAAATATGTGCGGCCCACCATATTGGTTGTTAAAATCCTGAGTTCGTACAATCCAGTTTAAGTTTAACTCAACATCTTCATAGCGCGCGCTTATTCCGAGGTTTGATTCGCCCACGAGCCACTTTCTGGCAACATAGCGGCTATCTGCAAAAGTGTTGCCATCTAGCGTGATGTCGTAGCCTATGAATCGCGCTGTTCCGCCCCAGTATAGGTAGAGGTGCCAATCGGGCTGATTTGCCTCTACAAATTCTATGGTCTGCCCACTGGAGCGCTCTATGCGGTTTGCCTCAAAGGAATTTGGCATATTAAAGCCTATTCTAAACATGGCTTTTACGCGAGCTTCGGTTGATACATTGCCGAGGTTTGCGCCTAGCGAGCCTATGAAGTCGGCGCTGAAATTTTCGCTTATCTTTTGAGTGTAGATGCGCTGCGAGTGATTGTAGGCTATTATTATTCCGGGCTCATTTTTTATTTGGTAACCCCACCCCATGGGTTTGTCTGCGCCTATTATATCGTGGTAGGCTTTTTGAAGGTCGCCGGCGTAAGATTGTGGGCCAACTATGCCCAGAGATACGGTCAAGCTATCGAGGGTGTCTTTCGTGACTATGTGGGCTCCGCTTGACAGGTAGGTCCAGCCTGCGTAGGGCCTGTCGTTTAGTGGCGGATTGGGCAGATTTATGTCGTAGGGAACGTACATCTCATTGCCTATTGAGGCGGTTTGCCACACTTGGGCTTCATCTGAAAGAGCAAATAGCGACAGCGCCTTGTACTGCAAAAAGCTAGCCCACCAATCGTGCCCGGGGTCTGTATAAGTTAGCTTGAGCCCGTTTGTGTAGTAGCGGTCCGAAAACCTGAAATCATTTTCCACAAAAAATGCGATAGATGAATTTAGGGCGGGGGTATCTTCTTTTTTTAAGTCTGCAAAAAGTTCTGAGGCTAGGATTAGTGCGATTGACAAGAGGAAGGTTTTTTTCATAATCGTGGTGAATTTATTAGAGTATGAGAATCACCTCAGGAAAGGCAAGAGCAATAAGTCTGAAGTCCCCAAAGGGAGACTCTACCAGACCCGCGACAGACGCCGCGCGGCAGGCTGTGTTTTCGTCCATAGGCGACATAGTTTGCGGCGCGAGAGTTTTAGACTTGTTTGCGGGCACCGGCTCATACGGGCTTGAGGCTATTTCAAGGGGGGCAAAAAGCGCAGTTTTTGTTGAGAGCGCCCGTTCGGCTTTAGATTGCCTAAAAAGCAATATAGAATCCGTAAAAAAGGCGGCGGGCGACTTTGATGCGAGGGTTCTAAAGAGCGATTGCCTAGGCTTAAAAAAGTCTATGTTTTTAGAAAAATTCGATTTGCTATTTGCGGACGCTCCATATCCGCTTTTGCTAAAAAAAAGCGATGAAATTTTTGCAGTTCTTGCAGAGCTTTCAGATGCCGACACTCTAGTTATTCTCGAAGCTCCGGGGGAGTTTGAGATGCCGGAAAGCTCGCAGTTTGAGCTTGTGAGGCGCCTGGGCAAAGCTTCAAAGGGAAAGCCGAGCCAACTAATAATGCGAAAAATTAAAAATGTGCTGGAATAGGGCTTATGCGGGCATTTAAACATGTGTTAATTTTTATTTTGTCTGCGCCTCTAGTTTGGGCGCAAATTGAGATGCTACCCATATTGAGGGAGGCTACGGAAGTCTCAAAAGATACCGCGCGGCTTGAAGCCGATTGGCTTGACAAAGAGCGCGAATTTAAGGCAAAGATTGAGCTTTTAAAGTCTCTTAAAAAAAGCTTGCTAGAGCAAAAGCAAGCTTTGATTGCCAAGGCAAAGGAACAGACAGAGCTTGAGTCCGACTTAAATAGAAGACTTGCGGAGTCTCGAATTTTTGAAGAAAAACTTGCAAAATTGCTAGACGGATTTGCGAAAGATTTTTCCGCTAAAGCCGATGAGCGCGCAGATACAAAAATTATATTGGCAGATGTCTTAAATGCGATAAATAGCAAGAATGCCGATGTCTATTTAAGGGCTAGCGATATTGCTCTTTCAATGCAAAAGGCCTTGAATTTGTCGGACACAATATCGGCTCAGACAAAGCTTGGTGGGCGCTATTTGCGCTTGGGAGTTTCGGCCCTAATAGATGTCGAAAAATCCGAAGGGGCTTGTGAAGCTGTGAAAATGCTTGATGGAGAGTTGCCATATAATTTTGTAAAGATAGAACTTTCTAACGCAAAGGATACAAAATGAAGTTAATTTTCCTTGCGCTTTCAGTTTTAATATTTGCAAATTTTGCACTTTCAGAGCCTATTGACTTGGCGAGGGAAAGCCTCGAAAAGAGCAGGGCGGAATATGCCAATACGCTTGGTGAAATTTCAAAAAAGAGGGCTGAATACATATCGGAAATCAAAACTCTAAGCTCTGAAATTTCGGAACTTGAAAGCGAGCTTAAAACTTTGAAGGCTTCTAATCTCAGTTCCGACGAACTTGCAGGCCTTGTATCTAAGAAGGCGCAAGACTTTGAGCTGATGCGCTCGCGGGTTAACTCAAACCTAGGTGCTCTATCTAAGTCCGGAGATTTGGGCTACTCGCAAGATTCCTTCTTGGTCGGATTTTCCGAGCTTTTAAAATCCGCTAAAGGCGAAGTTTTTTCAGAAAAAATATTTAAGAAGCTGCTTTCCGAGAGCGACTTTAAGTCCTTCAAAGAAAATCGTTCAGGAGTTCTTAATTTGCAAATAGACCCGACCTTGGGAAAGTTGCGCAGCGCGCGCCAATCGGGGCTTATTGAGGAAATTAAAGCGGGCGGAATCTGGATGTATCCGATATTGGCCTTCGGGCTAATTGCGCTAGTTGTGGCGATAGCAAAGAGCATAGTGATATTTTCGGCAAAGAGGCTTCCAAAGTTTATAGAGGACAAGGTGGACATATTGGCGGGTTCCGACGATTCCGCCGCGCTAAAACTTGCGAATATGGCGCCCAGACCCTACAAGAACCTGCTGGTGTCCTTCGTAAAAAATAGAAAACTGGAGCCCGCACTCTTGGAGGAAAGCGCGTACGAGCATATGCTAAGCGCGGGCGACAACCTGTATTCGGGCTTGGGCTTTCTGTCTGTAACGGCGGCAGTCGCTCCGCTTTTGGGCTTGTTGGGAACGGTTACGGGCATAATAAAGACATTTTCAGATTTGTCCATTTACGGGGCGGGGAATCCGGAGCTTATGTCGGGCGGGATAAGCGAGGCTTTGATTACGACAGAGTACGGACTTGTCGTGGCAATCCCCGCATTTATTGTAAACGCGGTTTTGTCGCGCAGGGCAAAGGCGATTTTGTCCGACATGGAAAAAATCTCATCTTCATTCTTAAGCAAGAGCAAGGTTTAATGGCTGATTTTACACAGGCTTTGAAATCATATTTTTCGGCGGGGGGGGGCTTGATGCTGCCGCTTGCGGTGCTTGCGTTTTTTTTGTATTACTTGGCCTTTGATTTGCTTTTCTATTTGAAGGCAATCTCTAAAAAAATTTCGTCGCGGCAGTTTATTTTAGAGTCTTTAAATTTGCCTCTTGCACCCTGCCGTGCGGCGGATTTAAAGGCGGCTTTCAACAATTTTAGAATGCAGATAATGCCCCAAACGGCGCAGACTGCAACTATGATTGCAGTCTTGGCGGCGGCGGCTCCGCTCTTGGGGCTTCTTGGGACCGTATCGGGGCTTACGCTTGCGCTTTCCACTTTGCAGGCAGAGTCGGAAATGGTTGCAGAGGGCATATCGCGCGCCTTAATTACCACGCAGTGCGGGCTTACGATAGCGATTCCCGCAATGGTAATAAGAATGTACTGCCTGAATGTGCGCCAAAAAATTCTTATAGGTATCTCTAAATTTGAGTCGGACTTAATTCTTGGAAAGGTTGCAAATGGCTCTTAGAAAACCCAGTTTTGACGGAGATTTAGAGAATAGAGAGATAAACATCTCGCCAATGATAGATGTGATGTTTATCCTGCTTATATTTTTTGTTGTTACTATGGCTTTTTCGGAAAAATCCGCCCTTAAAATAGAGCGCCCAAAATCCGTCCAAGACGAAAAGTTAAACGAAAAAGCCCTTAAAATCTTTGTGGATAAAGACGGCAAAATTTTTGCGGCGGGCTCTTACGCAACTTTGGATACTCTTAAGGTCTTGGCGCGCAATTCTTCGGAAAAGTCCGCGCTAATAGAGGCTGACGCCTCCTTAGAAATTTCGTCTCTAGTTGAGGTTATGGACGCTTGCAGCGAGGGCGGAATAGGCAGAATATTCATATCCTCACAGCCTAAGAACAGGGGGGCAAAGTGATGTTTAGCTCGCTTAAAAGAATGTTAAAGTCGCTTCTGTGCTCTTTAGCGGTGGTGTTTGCAGTTTTTGCAATATATCCGCTTTCAATGCTTGTGGGCGATAAGGCCAAAGTTAAGACCGAGCCCGAAAAATTTGAGGTTTTTAGATTTAATCGCAAAACTTTTGAAAAGCCCGTTAAAAATTCCGGTGCGGAGCTTCCGGATTTGCGGGTTTCGTCTGAGCCTTCGGGCGCAGAGCTTCCGGAACTTGCCGTTGAGGCGCCGTCTGTATACGGAAATTTTGAGGTCTTAAAATCTGGCGGCTTGCGCTCCTTTGGTCGAGGTGACTTTGCAATTTCCGAATTTGAAGTTTCGGAAAATTTTGAAATTAAATTTTTTGAATTTTCGGAGCTTGATAAAGTTCCGCGCCGAATAAGCGGGGCGGGAGTTCGCTATCCCAAAGATATGCTCGCGCGCGGAACCGAGGGGCTTGTTGAACTTTCCGTATTTATAGACGAAGACGGGAGGGTTTCGCTTGACAAGGTCTTGTCGGCTACAAACGATTCCTTTAAAAAGGCGGCGCTTGAAGTTTTGCCGAAGCTTCTTTACGAAACTCCAACTCGCGGCGGAAAACCCGTAGGGGCAAAGTTTATACTTCCAATACCATTTAAGTTAGTGCAATGAAATTTATACTGAAAATATTTTTTGCGCTGCTGGCATGCTTGGCGCTTGCAGAGGCGCGTGAGCTTGAGCCTAAGCTAAATAAATTTGAGGCCGGAATCATTAAAGATGCGTCGGCCGAAAAGGACGCTGTGGCGCGTGCAAAAATTTTTGAGCAAGCCTTGGAGAGCGACTCCGCATCGGCAGGGCTCTTTTTTAATGCGGCAAACGCATTCGCAAATCTTGAAAATTACGACAAGGCCAAGCGCTATTATGATAAGGCTTTGGAGATTTTGCCGAGCTTTTACTTGGCGCGCAGAAATCTTGCCTATATTTACTTTAACCAGAAAAATTGGGTAGCGGCCTGTGAAAATTTTTCAAAGGCTCTTGAGCTTTCCCAAGAGGAAGCAAAAAAGATTCTACCTGCAATTTCCCAGTGCCACTTTGAATTGGGAAGGTATGCGGAGGCCTTGACAAGCGTGGAAAACGCCTTGGCTTTGCAAAGTGCAGACGACGAAAATTTGCTAAAATTAAAAGCGCTCTGCCTTCGCGAATTAAAAGACTCTGCAAAGTTGCACGACACTTGCACAAAGCTAATTTCAATAAGCCCCAGAAACTCCCTATATTGGTGTCTGCTTGCAGGCTTAAATATAGACCAAAAGAACTACGACGAGGCCATATCAATCTTGGAAGCCATGCGAAATCTAAAGATTGCCGAGCCCAAAGACAATGAGCTTTTGGCGGATTTATATATGCAGCAGTCCATGTTTAAAAAGGCCTGCGAATTGTATCTGAAAATGCCTCTGGATAGCGGCAAGGCCTATAAAATCGGGCTTGTGTTGGCCTACAGGGGAATGGGGAGCGAGGCCTCAAATTTTTTGCAAAATCTAAGTAAAGATAGCGCAGAGTATTGGGAGCTACTTGCAACTATAAAAATTCAAAGTTCCCAGGACGCGCGCGCGGAGCTTGAAAAGGCCTATGCAAAGAATCCGCTAAATCAGAGAATTGCCATAATGCTAGCCGATGCAATGCTCGAAAATAAAGACTTTGAACAGGCGGAGCTTCTTTACAAAAATTCGGCTAATGACTATCCATTGGAATCGGCATTGGGCCTTGCAAAAATTTTAACATTGAAGGGAAAATATGCAGATGCTGCCTCGCTTTTGCGCGATTGCGCCCAAAAACTGAATAAGCCGGAGCTTCTAAAATACGCGGAAAAATTGGAGAGTTTATGAGTGAAAATAAAGTAAAACTCATGGGAATAATAAATTTGACGCCCGATTCTTTTTCTGACGGCGGAAAATTTGTGGGGCTTGAGTCGGCGCTAAAGCAGGCTGCGAAGTTAATTTCAGACGGTGCCGATATTCTCGACTTGGGGGCGGAATCAACCCGTCCCGGCGCTATTGAAATTTCTGCCGAAGAGGAACTCGTGCGCCTGATTGAACCCTTGAGGGAAATTAGGAGAAACTTTAAAGACATCGAAATATCCGTTGATACTTACAAGGCAAGCGTCGCAAGAAAAGCCCTTCAAAACGGGGCGAATATAATAAACGATGTTTGGGGCGGAATGCGCTCCGTATTTTTTAAAGACGAGAACTTTTCGACTTGCGATATAGCTGCGGATTTCGACTGCAAGATAATTTTAATGCACAACCGCCCAGACTTCTTTAAGCCAATAGGTAATTTGCAAAGCGAACTTTTTTCGGACTTCGATAAAATCTTAGAAAATGCGAGGGCTTGCGGAGTTTCATACAAGAACATAATTTTAGACGGCGGCTTTGGCTTTGCAAAAAGTGCCGAGCAAAATTTGGAGCTTCTTAAAAACTATGGTTCACTCAGGAAATACGGCTTTCCACTCTTGCTTGGGCTTTCTAAAAAATCCACTATAAGGAAAGTTGTGGGCGAAGAAAATGCAAAAATAGCAACTTGCTTTTTTAACGCGTATTCTCTAGCCGCATCATCGAGTGACATAATTAGAGTTCACGATGTAAAGGAACATAAAATTCTTCTGGAATCATTCAGCGCAATTTCAAAATCAAAGACTTGGAAAAAATAATTTATGGACGAATTTTTAATTAGAGACATAAAACTTTACGGACGTCACGGTTGCTTTGCCCGCGAGCAAAAAGAGCCCACTCTCTTTTTGGTGTCTATGCGAATGCTTTTGGATTTAAAGAAAGCGGCGCTTAGCGACGAGTTGTCGGATACAGTCGATTACCCGAGCGCAATAAAAGTTGCTGAAAGTGTGATCTGCGGAGAGTCTGTGAGGCTCATTGAAAAGCTTGCGGATTGCATAGCAAAGAAGATGCTCTCCAAGTTTGAAATTATAGATTCAATAGAAGTTAAAGTTGCGAAGTGCAATACCTCTTTTACGTCAAAAGTTTCAGAAATTTCAGCTCTAATACGGCGGAGTAGGGAGGATTTGTAATGGCTCTTTGCGTCTTGGCTTTAGGCTCAAATTTGGGAGATAGAAGCGGAAACTTGCGCGAGGCTTGCCGCGAAATTTCTAAGCTTGGCAAAATTTTAGCAAAGTCAAAAATTTACGAGACTAAGCCCGTCGGCTACGAAAATCAGGGAGACTTTTTAAATGCTGCAATCGCTCTAGATGCCGATTTAAAGCCTTTGGAGCTCCTCGAAAAATGCCAGAGTATAGAGCTTAAATTCGGGCGCACTCGCCCCTTTAAGGACGCGCCTCGCACTCTCGATATAGACATTATTTTTTACGAGGACTTTGAGATGAAGGGAGCGCGCCTTGAAGTTCCGCACCCCCGCTGGCACGAGCGCGACTTTGTTTTAACTCCGCTTTTGGACCTCTTGGATTTAGGTGTCTTTAAAGAAAAAAAATTTGAAAGACTGAGGCTTTTTTTAAGCCTTAAAACGCGAATGTTTAACCCCTTTGAATCTCTATGAGCGAAGGCAAATTGTACTTGGTGGGAACGCCTATAGGAAACCTCGGCGATATATCGGAAAGAGCTATTGAAGCCTTGCGAGACTGCGATATCGTCGCTTGCGAAGATACTCGAAACGCCTCCACAATTTTAAAAAAATTTGGAATGCAAAAGCCGTTTTTTGTCTATGAGGATTCCCGTGAAAGCAGAGTGGCGCCGCTTCTTTTAGAAAAGCTAAAAGCAGGCGAAAAAATTGCGCTAATTTCGGACGCCGGAATGCCCTGCATATCAGACCCGGGCTTTAGAATAGTAAGAACGTGCAGAAAGGAGCAAATAGACATAGTTCCCGTTCCGGGGCCTACCGCTTTTGCCACGGCTCTCGCAGCCTCCGGCTTGCCGACAAACGGATTTTTGTTCGTCGGCTTTTTGCCCGCAAAAACTTCCGCCCGAACTGCCTTCTTTGAAAAGTACAAAGATTTTGACTTTACGCTCTGCTTTTACGAATCTACGCACAGAATTGAAAAATTTATAGACGATGCCTTAGCTGTTTTCGGAGCAGGGCGCGTGGCGTGCGTGGCAAAGGAAATCACAAAGGTGCACGAGCGCTTTTTTGTCGGAAATTTGGGCGAGGTAAAAGAGCAGCTTTCAAAGTCTAATACAAAGGGCGAGTTTGTGGTTTTGATTGCCCCGAAGGATTTTGAGCTTTAAATTCTCAGACGTAAATTGCGCCGCCCAAGAGTATGTTTGAGTCGTACATTGCAAGAATCTGCCCGCTTGCAATGGCTCTTTGCGGCTCTTCAAAGACAACCTTTGCGCGGCTGTCTGAAAGTGGAATGAATGTAGCGTTTACGAGAGGATCGCGGTAGCGGACGCGCGCCTTTATTTTTGTCTCTCTAACTAAAGCCCTGTTTAGCCAATTTAGATTCTCAACTTCCACCTCGCTCTTCCAAAGTTCGGGTAGGTTAGGGGAGTCAAAGTCTATTCGCAAAATGTTCTTTTCAAAATCTTTGGCTACTACTACGTAATTTTGCCTATCTCTATTTGAGGGAACTCCGATTCCCTTGCGCTGGCCTATTGTGTAGTTAAAAAGCCCCCTGTGGCGCCCGAGAACTCTGCCCTTTGCGTCCACTATATCTCCGGGTTTTTCCTCTATGAAGTTTCGCAGAAAGTCTTGTATCTTAACTTTGCCTAGAAAGCATATTCCCTGGCTATCCTTCTTTTCCGAATTGCAAAGGCCGTTCATTCTGGCAACTTCGCGCACCTCGCTTTTTAGAAGAGAACCTATGGGAAACATCGCGCTCTTAAGCTGCCTTCGCGTAATCATAGCAAGAAAGTAAGATTGGTCTTTGCTTGGGTCTGCCCCCATTACCAAATCCTTTGTGCCGTCGGGATTTTCAACGCTTGCACAATAGTGCCCCGTTGCAACGACATCGCGCCCTATCTGTTTTGCGTAATCCAGAAACTTTCCGAACTTCATCTTCCTATTGCACATCACATCGGGGTTCGGCGTTATTCCGCGCTTGTAGCCCTCAACCATATATTCCACAATCTCGTCGTGGTATTGCTTTATGAAATCGACTACTTCAAAATCCACTCCGATTTTCTTGCAGACTTGCTCGGCGTCGCGCACGTCCTGATGCCACGGGCAGTCTCCAAAGGCGCTAGATGCGTCTTCATTAACCCAAGTTTTCATGTATGCGGCTTTAACGTCGTAGCCCTGCTGCTTTAAGAGAAGCGCCGCTACGGAACTGTCAACTCCGCCGGAAAGTGCAACTAAAATTTTCATCAGAATATGTCGGCGGGGTTTGCCATTCTGAGCCTTCTTGTGGCAAGAAGCCCCGCGATGGAGCACATAAATAATGTAAGTAGAAATACTATGGCAAGGTTTGTGAAGGTTAGGTAGGTGGGCATATTTGCAATTACTCGCGTTGCGTAATAAAGCAGGGCGGCTATCGCCGTTCCCGGTATGAAGCCAAGTATAGACAATATCAGCGACTCCTGAATTATCACCCAAATAAAGAACTTATCGTCAAAACCTATAGCCTTTAGCGTTGCGTATTCTGGAAGGTGGTCGGTGACGTCGGTGTACAAAATCTGATAAACTATTATAGCGCCCACAAAAATTGCAACCGCCATTGAGGCGCTTATGACAAAGCCTATAGGCGTGCGATTTGCCCAGTATTGCTTTTCGTTTTCAATAAATTTTTCCTTGGTCATCACAGACACATCGTCGGGCAAAATTTCCTTGAGGTTTTTAAGGCAATTTCCCACATTCGCCCCTTCTTTGAGCTTCAGCACTCCCACATTCACAACTCCCTGCGGTGTTCCCTGCCAGATGGAATCGAGCGTTGGAATGCTCATAAGCACGTTTCCGTCGGCTGCGAATGTCGGGCCTATCTCAATCAAGCCCTCTATGCTTGCGCGCTTTCCGCCGAGCTCCGTCTTTAAATGCGGATTCTTTGCAAATGCTTTTGCAACTTCGCCGTATTGCTCGCGAGAGAGTTTGTCAAAAAGAATGGAGCCCTCCTTTTTTAGCGCGTTTGAGCCCGCATTTATATCGTCTGTTAAAAATACCTTTTTAGATGGGTCGTAGGCTATTGCAAAGATATCGCGCTCTCTGCCGTTATCCACATTCTTAAATGACATAGTGCCGAGCTTTAGCGGGGTTGCGTAATCCAAGTCCTTTAGCGCGTAGGCCTGGTGCAGGCGTACCTCAGGAAAGCCTCTGCCAACTCCAAAGTATTCGTAGTTCGGCCCAACTATAATTAAATCCGCATTCAAAAGCGATATGGGCGCTATCACCTGCTTAAATAGAGCGGCCCTCAGGCCCATCTGAAAAAGCATCATCGCTACCGCAAAGGTAATTCCCGCAAGCGCCGCGTAAAAGCGCTTGCGCTCGCCTGTGAGCTGCAGCCACGACAGCGGAATCCCAAGCGGGATAATTTTTTCGTAGAGTCTTACAAAAAAATTCATCGCAAAGTTTTACTTCACAAAAATCCTGACTCTGACAAGCGAGCCTATCAAATTCTTTACCTTGTCGGATTCGTCGAGCTTTATTTTTACGAGTATCACCTTTCTGTCGGCATATTCGCTCGGGTCTTGGCTAAAGAGTCTGTTGCTCTTAACATAGGGCGATATCTCAACCACTTTTCCCTTTAGAATTTCGGATTCAAAAGCTTCAGGAGCACACTCTGCAATGTCGCCGACTTTCACCTTAGTTATGTCGCTCACATAAACTTCGGCTTCCACAAACATTTCGTCGGTATTGGCAATTTCGCATATGCCGGCTTCGGTGACAACTTCCCCAAGCTTTGCGCTAACTTCTATTACCTCTCCGGAAATTGGGGCTTTGACCGTAAATTCGTCGAGGCTTCTCAGCGCTTCCTGCGTAGCGACTTCCGCCGAAGCTATAATGTTTTTTTCGTTCTGCTGCATAGCTTCAAGTATGCGCTTCGACTGCTCCAATCTGCGGGCTATAGACTTTTGCTCATACTCCAGCTTCTCGCGCTCGCTCCTTGGCGGATCTTTGCGCAAAACTTCCAAATTTTGATTGTAGGTTCCCGCCAGTTCTTCAAACTCAATCTTTTGGCGAAGCAGCCTCAGCTCGCTTTCGGATTTTTGCAGATTTAAAGACGCCACTGCGCTTTCGTAGCTTGCGTTTGCCTTCTCGTATCCAAAAATTTGAGCGATTTTATCGCCGGCTTTTAGTTGGTCGCCAGTCTTTATAAAAAGCTTAGTTATTATGGGGGTATTCCCCATGGGAGAGGGGGCTGCGACTCTCGCAATGGTGTCGCCCGCCGAAATCTTGCCCAGGCACGCTACTGCCTGCTGTTGGGGTGCCTCTTGCGCGCACAAGGCAAAGCCGGCGCAAAGTGTTGAAATTGCCAATATAAATTTTTTCATTGCCCTCTATAATCTACAATTTTTCTAGCTACTTCAATTTAAAAAACGCGTCGGGAAACTGTAAGCCGGATTCTGTTTCGGCGCGCACGCGTTTGTACGCGCCATAGCGTTCATTTATCTGGCTGCAAATAAATTGCAACCCTCCGCAAGGAGTGCGACACACCCTGAGACATCGAGCGAGCAACTCGTCTCTATATGTTGTCTTGCACCGAATTGGGTTTACCGTGCCGGCCGGATTGCTCCGAACCGCGGTGGGCTCTTACCCCGCCTTTTCACCCTTGCCGCTCGCGCGGCGGTCTGTTTTCTGTGGCACTTTCCGTAAGCCTTTAGGCTCCCCGACCTTTCAATCGGAATTCCGCTCTGTGGTGTCCGGACTTTCCTCTCCATAAAATAGAGCGAACGCCCGTCTCCCGACAGTTTTAGATACTTCAATTTGTTTCGCTTTTTGCAAGATTTAAAATTTTTGCAAAAAAAAATATTTGGGCCTACTCGCATTATTATTGACGGAATCTTGAAATTTTCTAATCATCTATCCATACTTTTTAATCAAAATTCAAAGGATTACTATTATGGCAGACAAATCAGACAAGTCGGAAAAGAATGTTCCGGGCAAGTTCTATGTTGACAGACAGTGCATCGATTGCGGCCTATGTCAGGAAACGGCATCTCAGGTTTTCTCTCGCGATGAGGACGCCGGTTGCGCTTATGTTTCGCACCAGCCCGCTGACGACTCCGAGTTAAATGCGGCTAAGGAAGCTATGGATTCCTGCCCCGTTCAGGCTATCGGCGACGACGGAGAATAGTCACATCACTTTTTGTTTGAGCTCCGCTTGCTTTTTGGGCGGAGCTTTTTTGTCTTTCTTTGCTTGCCGTTTTATTATTCTTTCTTGAAGTGCGCATGCAAAGCTAAACAAGCGCCTCTTAGCTAACTTATTTTTTACAAATAGATTTTAAGCGGGTATAATTTGATGTTAGCCCTTTTTTATGAGCTTGTAGAAGCGCTTGCTGTCTTTAAAAATATCTGAGATTTTTGGATTGTTGCCGCTTGATAGGCAAGCGACCCTGCCTAGTATATCTAAGAGCACGTTTTCCAGAAAATCTACCGGCAAATCTTTTATCTCTCCGCGGCTAATTGAGCTTTTTAAAACAATGCGCATCTTCTTAATTTCGCTTGCAGCGTAGTCCTTAAATTGGGGCAATCTATCCAAGACATCTGCGTAGAGCATATTGTAGCGCAATATGTTTACCTTCTTGCCTGAAATATTCTCCAAAGATTTGAAGAGCTGTTTTGCCGATTTCTCTGCAAGATTTATAAAGTCGCCAAGCGATATTTCGTTTAAGTTTACATCAAAAGTAAAGTAGCGCTCGAAGAAGTAGCGCTTGCACACTTCCAAAATTAGCTCGTCCTTATTCTTGTAATACCTGTATAAGAGCCCGCGGGATAGCCCTGTAGCCTCCTGCAATCCGCTTACGGAAACTCCGTCCAGACCCCTTTCAAGCATCAAAATGAAGGTGTGCTCAAGTATTAGCTCCTTTGCGTTTTTCATGCTTGAGTCTTCTTTGCAAGGCTTAGCGCAACTATGGGGAAGTACTGGCAGTAATAGCCGTAGCGCAGCATAAAGCCCCTTGAGAGCTCCTTGCCCTGGGGCAGAGGCTTGCCCGCGCGCAAATCGACTTTTGCCCCTAGCCCGTAGCCCGGAAAACCTGTTCCGGTAAATTCATTTTCATACCATGAGCCGTCCTCAAGTTGCGTTGACTTTAGAAATTCTATGCCCCTTTTTATTGCCGGATTTAACTTGTCTTCAAAATTTAAAAGCGCAATTAGAGCCCACGCGGTTTGAGAAGCCGTGGATTTTGCGTCCTCGCCGGCGGATAGGGGCGCCATGTAGCTTGCCGCACTCTCGCCCCAGCCGCCGTCGCGGTTTTGGCGCGAGTAAATCCAGTTTAGCGCGCGCTTTATGTGTTCGTCTTGCTTTGTGTCGCCGGCGGCCGCCAGAGCCGTTAGCACGCACCAAGTGCCGTAAATGTAGTTTATGCCCCAGCGCCCAAACCATGAGCCGTCGCTCTCTTGCTCTTTGTAGAGGAATTCCAAAGCGCGTTGCAAGACGGGGTGCTTGCGGTCGTAGCCGCAATTTACGAGGGCTTCTATTACGTGCGCTGTCACGTCGCTACTCGGAGGGTCCAGCACCTCTCCAAAATCGCAAAATGGCAGCTTTGTGATTATGGCCTTTGTGTTGTCTCTGTCAAATGCAGCCCACGCTCCGTTTTTAGATTGCATTGCAATTATCCAATTTGCCGCGCGCCTCAAGGCCGCATCTATCCTCGCAGCCCTCTGATCGTAGGAGGGTAGTAGACGCTTAAATTTTTTAAGCGCAAGCATCGCAACCGCAGTGTCGTCTATATCCGGATAATACACATTGGAGCGCTGGAATGACCAACCGCTTGGTTCAACTTTCCTGCCGACTAGATTCGACCAGTCGCCATAGTGGCGGTTTTCCATATTTAAAAGGTAATCCACCGCATTTGAAAGCTTCTTGCAACTCGGCGTAAGCCCCGCTTCCAAGAGGGCGTTTACCGATAGCATGGTGTCCCACACGGGGCTTTCGCTGGCCTTTATGCGTATTCCCTTTGGAGTTTTTTCGCTCCAGTGCAAATCCACGGCATTTAGGGCCCTTGCCATATTTACTTGATTCTTTGAGTAGCCCAAAATGTGCATCGCAATTATTCCGTAAATCCAAGGCGGTTGGATTCCACCCCAGTAACCGTCGTCGTCTTGGTGCGAAAGTATCCACTCCATCGCGGATTTCATCGCATGCTTTCGTATGCGCGAATTTTTTGAAAGCTTCGTGTAAACGTGCAATAGCCTGTCGCTTGTAAGGAAAAATTTTTTCCAAGATACCTTTGAGATTTTTTCGTCTCTTAACAGCCTGTAGTCCACCGCTTCTCTGCCTTCAGGATAGAGTTCGTCAAGGCGCAGTTCTGGCGGCAATTCCTTGACGGGCTTTATTGCCGAAACTATCGTAAGCGGCATCATGCTTGCTCTCGCCCATGCCGAGAAGTTGTATATATTAAATGGAAACCACTTTGGAAAGTATATGATTTCAGGCGGCAAATCCGGCGTGTGCTCCCACTTCCACTCTCCAAAAAGGGCAAGCCAGTACTTCGTAAACACCCTTATGTGCTTGTGCCACTTGTTCTTTAAAAGCCATGCGCGCGCCTTTGTGAGGACCTCGCCGTCTTTGGAAAATCCGGAAAGGCGCAGTGCGACGTAGCATTCGAGCGTCGTATTTATATCTCCGTTTGGTGCGTCGGTATAGACGTCCCACGCGCCGTCTTCGCGCTGGCAATTCAGTATGTAATCTATGACGCCCTGCTTTTTGTGGTGGTCTATGCCGCAGAAGTAAATTGCCATGAGCCACTGGGCCTCCATGCAGCAGTTTGTCTCGACTTCCGCATTCCAGAAACCGCCTTCCTGCTGCTTGTCCAAGAGCCATTCAACAGCCTTATCGAGGTGTTTGGCTATGCTTTTATCGGATTTTAACTCTTCGCTTCGGGTGTCTGTCATAACTTTTCAAATTCTCAATTAAAGCCCGGAAAAGTAAACGAGCGTTCACTTTTAGGTCAAGCAAAAAATGAACAATCGTTCATTTTTTAACTTGCCTTTGCCGTTTGACTTTTATGTGAATGCAAAGTTATAAGTCTATAATTATAAAAAGAATTTTTTACTTTTTTGCAGGTTTTGGAGGAAGGAGCTCATTTAGCTTGCCCTCGTATTTTTCTCGCTTTTTAGCGGCAAATTTTGCCCTCTTTAACGCGTAGGGCAGGGCGACTTTCAGAAAGTCGTCGTTTTTATCTTTAAATGCGCTATCGAGCATTTCTTCGTATATGCTTGCCGAGTCAAAGTTCTTGTCTTTAGCCTCTAAAAATGCGCAAATTTCAAATATTAGCCCGTAGTTTTGGAAAGCTCTAGGAGTTTCCAAAAGCGATTTTTTTGCAAACTCAATTGCCTTATCTAGCTCATTTAAGTCCGACAAGAATTGGGAAATCTTCCAATTTAACGCAAACTTAGATGGGAGTTTTTCGCTTAGAGCTTTTCCAAATTCCACCGCCTTTTGCTTGCCGGAGGCTTCGGCTAACAAGTTCATCTTTCTTATTGCGGCGTACTGCGAAAGTTCGTCGCCTAGCCCGCTTTCAATATCTTTTAGTTGCGCGTTTAAATCGTGCTTTAGCGGCTCAAAGAGTGGGTCTGCTATGGCTATATTCTGCCAGCTTAAACCCATTTGCGAGGCCAAGATTGCTATTCCAGCGCAATTTCCCTGAAAGAGGCTTTTAACATATATGGCCGAGTTGTGGGTAAGGGGCAAAAAGGGCTCGTAAACGTAGCCGAAAGAAACGGCTGCCCTGTGCGAGACCAAGTTTGGAGTCCAAGTAGCCTTTGTGTTTGTGAGGTTTGTGGCTGACCACGAATATATATGCTGGGCGCTTGCGCCGCTTGCAAATAGCATATCCTTGCTTTTAAAGTACGCAATTGGCGCGAATGTGTACCAGCCAAAGTAGAATATAGGGGCGTCAAATCTCTGCGTGTAGCTCATGCAGGCGGGATTTCCGTCTATAGAGATGTCAAAGCCTTGGGCTTTGAGTTCCTCGGCGGTTTTTTCTAGGCGAAGGTCGCCCTCCTTGTATTTCTTTGATTTATCTATGTAGGCTCTTCCGCGCAGGCCTTTTTTTTCGGCTTCAAGGGCGCTTTCGAGTACTGATTTTGCGGCTTCGTAAGTGTGGCCGTCGAGGCGCCCTATCGGGATTAGCTTTAGAATTTTTGCCATATCCATGCTTAGCTCCATTCCGGCAGCCGGGTTTTTTCTAAATCCGTTTAGCTGATACGAGCCTTGCAAGAGCATTGCTAGTTCGCTATCGACGGAAGCCGCGTCGTTTTTTATGTAGTTTTTCTTTTCGCCTTTCATCTCCGCAATTTCCGGGCGAATTATGAATGGAACGCCCTTGCAGATTGTTATGGCCTCAACTTGGCTTTGCGTAACGAGCGCCTCCTTTGGAATATTTGTGCCGTTTAAGGCGCTAATTTTTCCGGATTTTTTTAGGGCCTCATAAACGGGAATTGCTATTTGCCGCTCGTAGAGCTCTCGAGTGATGTCGGGGGCTTCTTTAAGGTTTAAAGCGATTATATTTTCGCTCGGAATATTTCGCTTCCGGCAATAGGTTTCTGCAAGTTCCATCGATTTTTTAGAAGTGGAATTTGCTATTACAAATACGTTTTCTGGCGTGTATGCGCAAAGTTCGGCGCAGAAAAATAAAAATAGAAGGGCTGTTTTAAACTTCATATTTTAAAATATGGCTAAATTTGTTTTTTATCAATATTAGTCTTCGTCATTTAGAATAAAAAACTAAAGAATATGCAATTTTTTAATTTGTATTTGCTACTTTAGAAACTTGGAACTTTTCGCCTTTAGAAGAATTTTACAAGCTAATTTCCGAAGTAGGCCTAGTTATTTATGCGCCTTGCCCAAGGTTCGCTAGTTCGTATCTTTTTAATTTAAAATCTATAAAATATTGCGAAAAAAAGTTTGGAAGTTTATTTACTCCTGCACCTTGCAAGAAGGGCTTAAGTAGCCAAATGCGATGTAAAAAATTGCGATACCTTCCAAAAATTACCGCGACGGAGCAAAGCTAAAATCAAACATGCAAGGTCTTGGAACTTGATTTTTTTTAGATAGCTTTAATTATGTCTGTGAGAATGAAAAACGGCTACCTCACAAAGTTTGTGCCAATGACTCTTGCCGAGATGCGCGCCCGCGGCTGGAGCCAGATAGATATACTCGTAGTCACCGGAGATGCCTACGTGGATCACCCGAGTTTCGGCCCCGTCGTCATTGCGCGCACTCTTTTAAATGCGGGATACAAGGTTGGAATTGTCGCTCAGCCGGATTGGAAAAAT